>Ga0307479_10001929_pt1 | contig 18941 bp, 15 predicted proteins | sample atmos_gasesECM4C_FD_203743 | JGI IMG/M metagenome (GOLD analysis project Ga0307479, IMG submission 203743) | Hardwood forest soil microbial communities from Morgan-Monroe State Forest, Indiana, United States - atmos_gasesECM4C_515 | ecosystem: Environmental > Terrestrial > Soil > Temperate... | reverse complement strand
GTTCTGCTGGGGGGGTTGTCGTCGGAGCGCGAAATTTCGCTGCTGTCGGGGCGCGCGGTGCTGCAGGCGTTGCGCAGCCGCGGGGTCAATGCGCATCCGTTCGACCCGGGACTGCAGACGATGTGCGAGCTCGAGCAGGCACGCTTCGACCGCGTCTTCATCGCGCTGCACGGGCGCTTCGGTGAAGACGGAACGATCCAGGGCGTGCTGGAGACGCTGCGCATCCCGTACACCGGCAGCGGCGTGCAGGCCTCGTCCATCGCGCTGGACAAGCTCGTGACCAAGCGGCTGTGGGTCTGGGCCGGGATACCGACGCCGGCCTGGCGCGAGCTGCAGGCCGACGGCGATTACAGCGCGGTGCTGCAGGAGCTGGGCGGGCCGGTGGTGGTCAAGCCGCGCACGGAAGGATCGACGATCGGCATCACCAAGGTGTTTTCCAACGCGAGCGGCGAGCTGGCGCAGGCCGCCACCGACGCGCTGCGCTACGACACCCGCATCTTCGCCGAGCAGCTGATCGAGGGGCGCGAACTCACCTGCGCGATTCTGGGCGCGGGCGCAGGCGCGCGGGCGCTGCCGCTGATCGAGATCCGGGCGCCGCAGGGCAACTACGACTACCAGAACAAGTACTTCAAGGACGACACCCAGTACCTGTGCCCGGCGCCGGTCGAGCCGCCCCTGGCCGAGCGCATCCAGCGCATCTGCGTGCAGGCCTACACGATCGTCGGGGCGCGCGGCTGGGGCCGGGTCGACGTGATGCTCAAACCCGAGCCGGACGGCGAGCAGCCCCTGCTGCTGGAACTGAACACCTCGCCCGGAATGACCGGGCATTCGCTGGTGCCGATGGCGGCTCGCGCAGCCGGCATGGATTTTCCCGACCTGGTGCTGCGGATCCTGTCGGAGGCGACGCTGGAGGTGGCCACTTGAGCCGGATGCAAGCGATGCGATGGGTCACCGCGGCGCTGCTGGCGGGCAGCGTGCTGCTGGCGGGGGCGGCGCTGGCGCTGAAGCTGGCGCAAAGCCGCTGGTTCGACATCCGGCGCATCGAGATCGCCGGCGACGTGCGTCACATCAGCCGCGCCGCCGTGCACAGCGCCGTCGGCGGCCGCCTGGCCGGCAACTACTTCACGATCCGGCTCGAGCAGGCGCGCCATGCGTTCGAGGCGCTGCCGTGGGTTGCCCAGGTCTCGGTGCGGCGCGTGTGGCCGAACCGGCTGCGCGCGACGCTGACCGAGCATCGGGCGCTGGGGCAGTGGAGCGACGGCCGGCTGGTATCGGATGCGGGCGTGCTGTTCGTCGCCAATCCGGCCGAGGCGGAGGCGGACGGGCCGCTGGTGAGCTTTTCCGGGCCGCCGCAGTACGCGCCCGACGCCGTGCGCAACTGGCGGCAGTTCAGCGCGCTGCTGGCGCCGCTGCAGATGCGCATCGCCGGCGTGCAGGTATCCGACCGCGCGTCCTGGAGCATCACGCTGGCTCCGCGCCTGCAGGTCGAGCTGGGGCGCGACGATCCTCCCGGACGCCTCAGGGAGAGGCTGGCCGCGATCGTGTCGGCCTATCCGGTCGTGATCGCGCGGCTGGATGGCGCCGCCACCCGGATCGACGCGCGCTACGAGAACGGGTTCGCCGCCGCAAGGACACGATGAGGACGGACAGCAAGGACCTGATGGTCGGACTGGACATCGGCACCTCCAAGGTCGTGGTGGCGGTCGCCGAGATGCTGCCCGACTCGCGCTTCCAGGTGATCGGCCTGGGCCAGGCGCGTTCCGAGGGCCTGCGCAAGGGGGTGGTCGTCAACATCGAGGCGACGGTGCAGTCGATCCGGCGCGCGCTCGAGGAGGCCGAGCTGATGGCGGCGTGCCGCATCGCCGACGTCTTCACCGGCATCGCCGGCAGCCACATCAAGAGCTTCAATTCGAGCGGAATGGTGGCGATCAAGGACCGCGAGGTGATGCCGCCGGACGTGGACCGGGTGATCGAGACGGCGCGTGCGGTCAACATCCCGACCGACCAGCAGGTGCTGCATGTGCTGACCCAGGAATTCATCGTCGACGGCCAGGAGGACATCCGCGAGCCGATCGGGATGAGCGGCGTGCGGCTCGAGGTGCGCGTGCACATCGTGACCGGCGCCGTCAGCGCCGCGCAGAACGTGGTCAAGTGCGTGCGCCGCTGCGGCCTGGAGGTCAACGACCTGATCCTGCAGCCGCTCGCCTCGTCGCTGTCGGTGCTGACGTCGGACGAGCGCGAGCTCGGCGCCGCGCTGGTCGACATCGGCGGCGGAACGACCGACATCGCGATCTTCACCGGCGGCGCGATCCGCCACACCTCGGTGATTCCGATCGCGGGCGACCAGATCACCAACGACATCGCGATGGCGTTGCGCACGCCGATCCCCGACGCCGAGGAGATCAAGCTGCGCTACGGGGTGGCCAAGGAGGTCCTGGCCGAGAGCGCCGACCGTATCGAAATCCCGGGCATCGGCGACCGGGCCCCGCGCCTGCTGTCGCGCCAGGCACTGGCGGCGGTGATCGAGCCGCGCGTGGAGGAACTGTTCACGCTGGTCCAGAAGGCGCTGCGCGAATCCGGCTACGAGGAGATGCTGGCGAGCGGCGTGGTGCTCACGGGCGGCACCGCGCTGCTGCCGGGCATCGTCGAGCTGGCCGAAGACGTGTTCCTGCGGCCGGCCCGGGTCGGCTGGCCCGGATACAACGGAGCGCTGGCCGACGTGGTCCGCAATCCGCGTTTTGCGACCGTGATGGGATTGCTGGTGGAGGCGCACGCGCAGCGCGTGCGCGGCCGCAAGCTGGTCGCGCAGACCGGTTCGGTGAAGCAGACCTTCAGACGGATGAAGGAGTGGATCGTGGGCAACTTTTGAACGCAGTTCTTGGATCGGACACAGGAGGTCCTATGCCATTCGAAATTCTGGAGACGGAAACCCAGGGCACCATGATCAAGGTGATCGGCATCGGCGGCGCCGGCGGCAATGCCGTGGAGCACATGATCCGGCGCGGGGTGCAGGGGGTCGAATTCATCTGCGCCAACACCGATCACCAGGCGCTGTCTCGCTCGAGCGCGAAGAACGTGATCCAGCTCGGCGACACCGGCCTGGGTGCGGGCAGCCGTCCCGATGTCGGGCGGCAGGCAGCCGAGGAGGCGCGCGACCGCATCGCCGATGCGCTGCGCGGAGCCCACATGGTGTTCCTGACGGCCGGCATGGGCGGCGGCACCGGCACCGGCGCGGCCCCGGTGATCGCCGAGATCGCCAAGGAGCTCGGCGTCCTGACGGTGGCGGTGGTGTCCAAGCCGTTCGATTTCGAGGGGCCCAAGCGAATGCGGGTGGCCGAGCAGGGCCTGGTCGAGCTGCAGGACCGGGTCCACTCGCTGATCGTGATCCTGAACAACAAGCTGGAAGAAGTGCTGGGAGAGGACGCCGAGATGGCCGACTGCTTCCAGGCGGCCGACGACGTGCTGCACAACGCCTGCGCCGGCATTGCCGAGATCATCAACATTCCGGGCCTGGTCAACGTCGACTTCGAGGACGTCAAGACCGTGATGGGCGAGCACGGCAAGGCCATGATGGGCACCGCCACCGCCAGCGGCACCGACCGCGCGCGCGTGGCCGCCGAGCAGGCGGTCTCCAGCCCTCTGCTCGAGGGCGTCGACCTGTCGGGCGCGCGCGGCGTTCTGGTCAACATCACCGCGAGCCCGTCGCTGAAGATGCGCGAGACGCGCGAAGTGATGAACACGATCCGCGAGTTCGCGGCCGAGGACGCGACCGTCATCTTCGGCACCGTGTGCGACGAGTCGATCGGCGACGCACTGCGTGTGACGGTGGTGGCCACCGGGCTGGGCAAGGCGGCGGCGGTCAAGAAGGCCCCGCTGACGATGGTCCGGCCGGTCGTGACCGAGAGCCCCGCCGTGATCGGCTCCACCTCCGCCCCGGGCCACGAGTACAGTCACCTGGACACGCCCGCCGTGTGGCGTTCGCGCGATGGATCGGCGGTGCGCGCGGCGGCGGTCGACGAGCTGCCCGTGGAGCGGTTCGACATACCGGCCTTCCTGCGCAAGCAGGCCGACTGATGGAGCGGGCCGACCCCAGGCCGCCATGCTCGGGCTAAACGGCCGGGAGCCGCGTGCGCGGTCTGCCTGGCTTTTGGCAACGCGAGGGGTTTTGCTGCACGACTGGTTACCGATTGCAACACCGTCAACGCGCGCGACGTGCATTCCGTTATCGAATAACGTCATCCGGCAACGGAGATCTGCATGAAAACGTCGACCTCGAGAATGTTCGGTCCCCGCATCGCCGCGCTTGTGTTAGCAGTCGTTACGCTCACCGCGTCGACCGTATCGAATGCCGGCGTGTTCGTGTCCGTCACGATCGCTCCGCCGGTGCTGCCGGTGTACGAGCAGCCGCTGATTCCCGGTCCTGGATACCTCTGGACCCCGGGTTACTGGGCCTGGGGTCCGGACGGCTACTACTGGGTGCCCGGGACCTGGGTCCAGGCGCCGTACGTCGGCGCGCTGTGGACCCCGGGTTACTGGGGCTGGGGCGGGGGCGTGTACCTCTGGCACGCCGGCTACTGGGGCCCTCACGTCGGCTTCTACGGGGGCATCAATTACGGATGCGGATATACCGGCGTCGGATACCACGGCGGGTACTGGGAGAGCGGGGCCTTGCGCTACAACCGCGCGGTGAACAACGTCAACGTGACGAACATCACCAGCACCTATAACACCACGGTCGTCAACAACACCTCGGTGACGCGCGTGAGCTACAACGGCGGCTCCGGCGGCGTGATGGCGCAGCCGACGCCTCAGGAGCGGATCGCCGAGCGCGACCGGCATACGCCGGTGCTGCCCGTGCAGGCGCAGCACGAAATGGCCGCGAGCTCCAACCGTGCGCTGCTCGCCTCGGTCAACCGCGGTCACCCGGCCGTCGCCGCGACCGTGCGACCCGAGCGATTCACCGGCGCGCCAGGTTCTGCCCGAAGCTTCTCGCAGCAGGCCGCTGTGGCGGCGGCACCGCACCCCGGCAATCCGCAAGGATCAGCACCGGCGCGCATGCAGCGGCAGGGTCCGCCGCCCGCGCCTGCGCGTCCGCAAGGGCCACCCCAGGCCCAGATGGGTCCAGCGGCGCCGCCCCATCCACAAGCGCAAGCGCGGCCGCAGGGAGCTCCACCGCAGCAGGGGCGGCCGCACGATGCGCGAGTTCCGCGCGGGCCGGAGGAGCGGCCGGGCGAACGTCAGCGCTCGTAATCGCACGCGCATCCTGGCGTGATACGCTCGATGCGAAGATTGCAGAGGTGCGCCGGATGTCCCGGTACGAGCTCGCCCAGTTGAACATCGCCGTCATGAAGGAGCCGCTGGAGTCGCCGGTGATGGCCGACTTCGTGGCGAACCTCGATCGCATCAACGCACTGGCCGAAACGTCGGCCGGCTTCGTCTGGCGGCTTCAGACCGAGGACGGCGATGCCACCGCGCTGCGGCCGATGGGCGAGAACACGCTGGTGAACATGTCGGTGTGGCAGGACGTCGAGTCGCTGACGGCTTTCGTCTACCAGTCGGCTCACCTCGAGATCATGCGTCGCCGCAGGCAATGGTTCGAACGCATGGCGGACGCATTCGTCGTGCTCTGGTGGGTGGCCGAAGGGCACCGTCCAAAAATCGACGAAGCGCTGGCGAAGCTGGCGCTGCTGCGCGAGAAAGGTTCGACCCCGGAGGCGTTCACCTTCCGGCAGGCATTCGGCCCGCCGGACGCAACGCAACCGCGCGCCCCGTTCGAACTGGGCGACGCGTGCCCGGCGACCTAGCTTCGAGCTGACACCGCGCGGCAATTGCGGGCCTCGACGGCTCGCGGCGATCACGTTCCGGTTAGTGAAAACGGACGCGCGCAGCGCGCATGACGGTCACATGAATTGACGAGAGAATAGCCACTGCGATGCGCATCAGCGCGCGCGCGCACGGAGTAGCCTCGAATCCATGTCAATCAAGCAAAAGCTCGCCGACCTGGTGGCGGCGCTGCGATCAGGATGGCGCCGACCCGACACCGCGGTCGAGGCGCCGGCCCCTCAGGCGACCGTGGTGCGGGGGCAGCCGGGACAGTTCGTGTCGGGCGCCTATGCCAATCGGGACGGAGCCCGGCCCTACAAGCTCTACATCCCGACGAGTTATGCGGGGCAACGGCTGCCGCTCGTGGTGATGCTGCACGGTTGCATTCAGTCGGCCGATGCCTTCGCGAGGGGCACCCGCATGAACGCGCTGGCGGAGGAGCACCAGTGCTTCGTGCTGTATCCCGAGCAGACCCATGCGGCCAATCGTTCGCGCTGCTGGAACTGGTTCAAGCAGACCGACCAGCGCCGCGGCCAGGGCGAGCCGGCCATCATCGCCGGCATGACGCAGGAAGTCGTGGGCGCCTACGCAATCGACCCGGCCAGGGTCTATGTGGCGGGGCTGTCGGCCGGCGGTGCCATGGCCGCCGTGATGGCCACCGTCTACCCGGAGATCTACGCGGCGGTCGGCGTTCACTCGGGCCTGGCCTGCGGCAGCGCGCATGATCTTCCGTCCGCGCTCGCCGTGATGCGAGGAATGCCGCCCGCGTCCGGCAACCCTTCCGACTCGACCGTGCAGGCACCGGCGACGCCGACCATCGTGTTTCACGGTGACCGGGACCGAACGGTGCATCCGCGCAACGGCGAGCATCTGGTTTCGCGATCGCTGCAGCAGAACGGCGCGTCCACAGACGGCTCGATCGAACGTGCTCAGGTGCCGGGCGGCCGCGCGTACACGCGCACCGTTCATCGGGATCTGACGGGGCGCGTCGTGCTCGAGTACTGGCGCGTGCATGGCGGCGGCCACGCGTGGTTCGGCGGCAGCCCGCGCGGCTCGTATACGGATCCGAAAGGGCCGGATGCGGCGCGTGAAATGATGCGTTTCTTCCTTCAGAACGTGCTGGACCCGCGCTCCAGCGCGCGCTCCGCGCAGGCGGTGCACTGAAGGGGCTGTGCGAGGCGCTCAGGCCGCCTGCGCGAACTCGCTGACGATGCGATTGAAGCGCTCGGGCTCGTCGACGAACAGCGCGTGGCCGGCGTGCTCGAACCACTCGATGCGCGTGGCGGGCCGCTCGTGCTGCAGGTTGCGCGCCTGCTCCAGGTAGCGGCTGGTCACGCAGTAGCACAGCGGCTTGGCGAAGGACCGCGCGATCTTGCGCCAGTGCTCGCGCGGAAACGGGTACGACAGCAGCGCGATGGAAGCATCGAGCGGCATTCTGAGCGCCGCCTGCTTCAGGCGCTCGATCTCGGCTTCGGGGCGCGGGTGGGCGAACATCCCCCGCACGAAGCGATCCATCGCGGCGGCGCGGTCGGCGCGCAGTTCCTCGATGAACTTCGACGGGCGCGGCGCCGGCGGCTCGCCGACCGAGTTGTCCACCAGGACCAGGCCCGCCAGCTGCGAATCGCCGAAGCGGTGCACCAGGTCCAGCGCGTCGAGCACCCCGAGCGACCAGCCGACCAGCACGGCCCGCGGCAGCGGCGCCAGCAGGTCGCGCAGATCGCTGGCGCGCTGCTCGGCCTCGTAGCCGGCCGCCGGTATGTCCGAGTCGCCCTGTCCGCGCGGGTCCAGCGCCAGCGTGTGGAAGCGCTGCCCGAGCCACTCCAACTGCGGCTGCCAGATGGTCGCCGGCATGCACCAGCCGGGCACCAGCACGATCACCGGCAGGGCCGGATCGGCAGCCGCAGGGCCCGCCTCCAGCACATTCAAGTGCACGCCGTCGCGGGTCGTGATTCGGAAGCTGCGCAGCGCGCTCTCCTCGGCCGCCGGAGCCGCGCCGGCAGGCGCGGCGAAGGCGGCCAGGGGCAGGGCCGCGATCAGGCGCCGGCGCGCACGAGAGACTCGCACGTCATGGCTCAGGTATCGCCGCCGGGCCGGCGCGCGACGATCACACCCGAGCGGCCTTCCTTGCGCCAGTTGTACCCGAACGGGAACGGCACCGGGTCGCTGTTGCCGGCCGAGGTGAAGGCCTCGTCCAGGTCCTTCTGATAGCGGTTCTCGAACAGCTTGACCGGCCGCTCGTACTGACCGAACAGCGAGATCTGGAAGCCGTCGTCGCGCAGGATCCGGTACGGCATGCCGGTGTCGTCCTGCACGATCAGGCGGGCGCGTTCCTCCACCACGCTGCGCACCTTCTTGAAGTTGCCCCCATGCAGCAGGTACGAGGCCGACTTCAGCAGCACCGTGGGCTGCTCGAACGAGCGCAGCCAGGGTACGAATTCGGGGTAATGGCGCAACTGCGCGTCGCTGACGTCCAGCGACAGGTACAGCAGCGTGCGCCGGGTCTTGTCGCGGTCGTCGAATTCGATCCGGACCGCGCGCAAGGGCAAAGCGGGGGGGTGGCTCTCCTTCGCGCTGCGCGCTTCGGAGGGCGTGCCCGCCTTCGGGGCGGGCACGCCGGGCCAGGGGTCGAACGGTTCGACGCTGTGCACGGTCAGGCCCAGCAGCCCCATCTGCGCCAGCAGCAGCGGCACCGTTCCCTGCAGGGTGTCGGTCTGCAGGTTCTCCTTCATGTTGGGCGTGATGAAGAAGTTCAGCGCGACCAGGTCGTTCAGGGCGCCGCGCAGGTCCGAGAAGAGCTGGCCCAGCTGGTGCTCGTCCATCTTCGTCAGCGCCGGCACCTCGCCGGGTGACTCCAGGCTGAAAAATACGTAGGTCTTGTAATCCGGGAACAGGGCGAACGCATTGACGAAATCCGGTCCGCTGAACGGGTAGATCAAGGCGGAGCCCGCGCGCGAAGGCGGCAGGGTGGCGTGCTGCCAGCGGTCCATCCGCTGCAGGCGATCCTGCAGCTGGCGGTCGCCGTAGCGGCTTGCCTTGCGGTGGGCGCGCCACGCATCCGTGCTCGCGACGGCCTGCAAGGCGGCGTCGCCCGACTGCGGGTCCACGCCGGCCAGCAGCCGCGCGATCGAGCTCAACTCCTCCGGCGAATGCTCGACGCGGTCCGCTGCGGACGGCGGCGGGGTGGCGGCGGGCTGGGCCGGCGGCTGTGCCGCTGCAAGCGCCAGGCAGGCGCTCAGGCAGGCGGCGCCCAGCGAGCCGGCCCGCGCGATACGGCCAGCGCCGGCGCCCAACCGCGCGCGAAATGTTCGGGAACTGTGCATCGGAAGTTTCAGCTCGTGTCGGAAGCGGGAAAAGCGTAAGCGGATTTTGCCACGCCCGATCCGGCCGGCCCGGCGTGCTGCGCCGCGGCTAGAATGGCGCCCATGCTGCGTCAGCGCACCCTGAAATCGCTGGTTCGGACGGTCGGCATCGGCCTCCACAGCGGGGCCAAGGTCGAGCTCGTTCTGCGGCCGGCGGCCGCCGAGACCGGGATCGTGTTCCGCCGCGTCGACATGGATCCGGTGGTCGAGATCGCCGCGTCGGCCGAAGCCGTCGGCGATACCCGGATGGCTTCGACGCTGTTGCGCGACGGCGTGCGCATATCGACGGTCGAGCACCTGATGTCGGCCCTGTCGGGACTGGGCATCGACAACTGCTACGTCGATGTCGATGCGCCCGAGATCCCGATCATGGACGGCAGCGCCGCGAGCTTCGTGTTCCTGATCCGCTCTGCCGGAGTGCAGGAGCAGAACGCTCCGCGGCGCTTCGTGCGGATCCTCAGAGTGGTCGAGGTTCGCGAGGGCAGCGCCAGCGACGCGGGCTGGGCGCGCCTGGAGCCGCATTTCGGCTTCAAACTGCGCTTCTCGATCGATTTCGGTCACCCGGCCGTGGACGCCACCGCGCAGGACGTCGAGGTCGATTTCGCGCGCGAACCCTATGTCACGTCGGTCGCAACCGCACGCACCTTCGGCTTTGTCAGCGAGGTGGAGGCGCTGCGGGCGGCCGGACTGATCCGGGGCGGCAGCCTGCAGAACGCGATCGTGATGGACGAGTACCGCGTGCTGAACACCGAGGGACTGCGCAGCGGCGACGAGTTCGCCAAGCACAAGATCCTGGACGCGATCGGCGATCTGTACCTGCTCGGGCGCCCCCTGATCGCGGCGTACCGGGCGCACAAGTCCGGCCACGCGTTGAACAACCGGCTGCTGCGCGCACTGCTGGCCGACCGCTCGGCCTACGAGCTGGTGAGCTTCGATCGCGACGTGCCGGCGCCCGACGCGTTTATGCGTCCGGCGTTCGCATAGCCTCGCCTCGGTGCAGTGGCGGTGTTCCGTGCGCTGCTCGTCGCGTTCGGCGTGGCGGTGACCGTCCTTGCGGTACGGTTCATCGTTACCGGACGCCGCGAGTACCTGAGCTGGTCGCTGCGGCTGCTCGCTGCCGCGCTGGTCTCAGGGGTCGTGTTCTTCGGCGTTCTGCTGGTCAAGCGCCTGGCCTGAGTCGCGCATTCGGGCGAGTCCGCCCCCCAGGCTGGCGGCCAGCCGCTGTGCGGCCCGGCGCAGCGACGAATCCGGCAATGTAAGCGCAAGCTTCTTCGCAAAATCAAGCACCGGCTCGATCCGGCGGGTCGGCTCCCGACTCGATCCGGGCCCGGCCGAGGCCCCGTGAGCCGTCTCTGTAGGGCCACGACGCTCGGATGAACTCAATGCGCGTGGTTGAACCGAAATTTTGATTTCGATAACGTCTAAACCCTGCTGGTTAAGGAGGCGAAGAAGGCGGGGTGCAGCCTGCCGCAGCTTGGCGACCTGCGCCGGATCGCGCGCATTCACTCGAAGTGTGGTGCCGTGCAGGTCGCAACCACCGGATCGGTCAGGGCGGAACTCTGGCAGGATGCTTCGGCATTCCGATTCGATCACGGCGGCGGCGCGTTGCGAGGCGCGGTAGCGGGCCAGCAGCGCTGAGCCGGCCTCCGATGCGGCCAGTGCGTCGGGCAGGTGTCGGGGTTTTGGGATCATCCGAACGGCGGGGGATCAGGTTGCGGCGAATTTGTGACGATATCCCGAATATGGCGCCTGCCGTTGACCGGTTGGTTCGAATCCGGACAACCGTCGGTGTGCGGCCGCGTCTGAACTCAGCGGGGAGGTTTCGGTGCAGTTGATCTTGGTTGACCGGCGACTGGCCCGGGCCCGCACGATGAACCTGTCACGGGCCACGATTGCCTGGGGCGTGCTGGGCGCTCTGACAGTGGTGGTGGTGGCGGTGGCTGCGTTGTACGCATTCACGTTCCGGCTGGCGGCACAGCGCGAGATCCCCGCGGTCAAGCAGCTGGTGTCGATCGTCATGCACGACCGGCTCGCGCACGAAGAGCAATACCTGCGCGACAACGTTTCGGCGATGGCCAGGATGGTCGGCGAGATGCAGGCTCGCCTGATGCGGCTGGACGCGCTGGGTGAGCGGGTGTCGAAGCTCGCCGGGATCCGGCCCGAAGAATTCGATTTCCGCGTGGTTCCGGGACTGGGCGGTGCCGAGCCGGCTGCCTCGCGTCCGCTGACTGTGAGCGAACTGGTGGTCCAGGCCCACAGCGTCGGCAAGGGACTGGATGAGCGGACCGACTATCTGAACGTGGTGGAATCCGAGCTCGTCTCCAACGCCGCCCGCAGCGCCCTGTTGCCGCGCAATACCCCGGTGGTCGAAGGATTCGTCGGATCCGGCTTCGGCATGCGCACGGACCCGTTCACCGGCGAATACACGATGCACAGCGGAATCGACTTCGCGGCCCCGGTCGGCACGCCGATTTTCGCGGCCGCAGGCGGGGTGGTGGCTTCGGCCGAGCCGCATCCTGCGTTCGGCAATCTGGTCACGATCGACCACGGCAACGGCCTGTCGACGCTGTACGCGCACACCAGCCGGATGGTCGTGAAAGCCGGCGACATCGTTCGCAAGGGCCAGCAGATCGCGCTGGTGGGCACCACGGGCCGCTCGACCGGCCCGCACCTGCACTTCGAGGTTCACGTGAACGGCGCGGCCCAGAACCCCTCCAGGTACCTGGCGAACCTGAAGCCGGGCTCGCCGCTGGCCGGCCTGGCGCCGCTGGCCCGTGCCGCAGTGGCCATGCCCGCGCTTGCAACCGTGGGCTCGGCACCGGCCGTAATCCCCGCAGTGGCGACGACGAGCCAGGCGAGCCCGGTGACCCCGGCGGCGCCGCCTGCAGCGGCGAGCGCCGCCCCCGAAATTCCCTGAAACCGGCTCGGCCCGGTCGCGCGGCTGGCCCTGTCAGCCGCTGTGACATAATTTTGCCCGCGCTACCGGGCGCCTAGCCCAACGGCGGCGCGCATTCGCGCACGTGCGACCCCGCGTGTCCGGGCCGACCGCGGTCGAGCCGCATCGACGCTCCCATGATCTCCAAGCTACTCACCCAGATCTTTGGCAGCCGCAACCAGCGGCTGATCCGGCATTACCAGCGCAGCGTTGGCCGCATCAACGCGCTGGAGGCACAGACCGAAGCGCTCAGCGACGAGGCCCTGGCAGCGCGCACGGGCGAGCTGCGCCGGCGGCACCAGGAGGGCGAGACGCTCGAGCAGCTGATGCCCGAGGCCTTCGCCGTGGTGCGCGAGGCGGCCAAACGCACGCTGGGCATGCGCCATTTCGACGTGCAGCTGATCGGCGGCATGGTGCTGCACGACGGCAAGATCGCCGAGATGCGCACCGGCGAGGGCAAGACGCTGACGGCCACGCTGGCGGTGTACCTGAACGCGCTGGCCGGCAAGGGCGTGCACCTGGTGACCGTGAACGACTATCTGGCCAGCCGCGACGCCGAGTGGATGGGGCGGGTCTACCGGTTCCTGGGCATGAGCGTGGGCGTGATCCTGTCGCAGCAGCCGACCGAGGACAAGCGCACCGCGTACGCCGCCGACATCACTTACGGAACCAACAACGAGTTCGGCTTCGACTACTTGCGCGACAACATGGAGTACCGGGCCGAGGACCGGCGCCAGCGCGGGCTGCACTACGCGATCGTCGACGAGGTCGACTCGATCCTGATCGACGAGGCGCGCACGCCGCTGATCATATCGGGCCAGGCCGAAGACAGCACCGACCTGTACCGCAAGATGAACGAGATTCCGCCGCTGCTGAAGCGGCAGGCCCAGGAGGACGGCGACGGCGACTTCTGGGTCGACGAGAAGCAACACCAGGTGCACGTGTCGGAGCAGGGCCACGAGCGGCTCGAGGAGATCCTGGCCCGGCGCGGCCTGCTGGCGCCCGGCGAGAGCCTGTACGCGCCGCAGAACATCCTGCTGATGCACCACCTGAACGCGGCGCTGCGCGCTCACCACCTGTTCCATCGGGACCAGCACTACGTGGTGCAGAACGGCGAAATCATCATCGTGGACGAGTTCACCGGCCGGCTGATGCCGGGGCGGCGCTGGTCGGAGGGCCTGCACCAGGCGGTCGAGTCCAAGGAAGGCGTCGACATCCAGCGCGAGAATCAGACGCTCGCTTCGATCACGTTCCAGAACTACTTCCGGATGTACGGCAAGCTGGCCGGCATGACCGGCACCGCGGACACCGAAGCCTACGAGTTCCAGGAGATCTACCGCCTCGAGACGGTGGTGATTCCGACCCACAAGCCGATGATCCGGATCGATCAACAGGACAAGATCTACCGGACCGTACGCGAGAAGTACCAGGCGATCCTGGACGACATCCGCGAATGCCACGCCCGGGGCCAGCCGGTGCTGGTGGGCACGACCTCGATCGAGAACTCCGAGGTGCTGTCGAGCCTGCTGACCAAGAGCGACCTGCAGCACCAGGTGCTGAACGCCAAGCAGCATGCGCGCGAGGCCGAGATCGTGGCGCAGGCCGGCAGTCCCGGGGTCATAACGATCGCGACCAACATGGCCGGCCGCGGCACCGACATCGTACTGGGCGGCAATGTCGAGAAGAAGATCGACCAGTTGCGGGCCGATCTGGAGGTTCCGGAGGAGGACAAGCGCGGGCGGATCGAGACGCTGCGCAGCGAATGGCAGCAGTTGCACGAACAGGTGGTGGCGGCCGGGGGACTGAAGATCGTCAGCTCCGAGCGGCACGAGTCGCGGCGCATCGACAACCAGCTGCGCGGGCGCTCGGGCCGACAGGGCGACCCGGGAGAATCGCGCTTTTACCTGTCGATGGAAGACCCGCTGCTGCGGATCTTCGCGGGCGACCGGATGCGGGCGATCATGGACCGGCTGAAGATGCCGGAAGGCGAGGCGATCGAGGCCGGCATGGTGACCCGCTCGATCGAGACCGCGCAGCGCAAGGTCGAGGCGCGCAACTTCGATATCCGCAAGCAGCTGCTCGAGTACGACGACGTCGCCAACGAGCAGCGCAAGGAGATCTACCGGCTGCGCAGCGACGTGCTGGAAAGCGCCGACGTGTCGGAGATGGTGACCAACCTGCGGCACGGCTTCTTCACGGACCTGTTCCGCGGGTTCGTGCCCGAGGACACGATCGAGGAGCAGTGGGACATCGCCTCGCTGGAGCGCACGCTGAAGGACGACTGGCAGGTCGAGCTGCCGATCAAGCAGTGGCTCGACGAGGAAAAGGACGTGAACGACGCCGCCCTGCTGGAGCGCATCCTGAAGGCGGTCGACCAGTTCTACGAGGCCAAGCGCGCCACGGTCGATCCGGCCATGTTCATCGGACTGGAGCGCTCGATCCTGCTGAACATGATCGATCAGCACTGGCGCGAGCACCTGGCCGCGCTCGATCACCTGCGCCAGGGCATCCACCTGCGCGGCTACGCGCAGAAGCAGCCCAAGCAGGAATACAAGCGCGAGGCCTTCGAGCTGTTCGGTCTGATGCTGGACCGGGTTCGCGCCGACCTGGTCCGGTTCCTGATGAGCGTGAGGATCCAGACGCGCGAGGAAATCGAGCGCACCGAGTCGCGCATCGAGCAGGAAGCCGAGCGCCGCGTCGAGCAGGCCCAGGCGCAGCATGCCGAATTCGGGCCCGCAGCCGTTGCCGCCGCCGCCGAGGCGGAGGCGGCCGAGGGCGAGGGCGGCGCAGCGGTGGCCGTGGCGGCGCCGCCCGCACCGGCCGCGCAGCCGTTCCGCCGGTTCGGAGAGAAGATCGGGCGCAACGATCCGTGTCCGTGCGGCAGCGGCCGCAAGTACAAGCTCTGTCACGGCCGCGTGGCCTGATCGCGATGGCGGTCGGCCTGCGCGCTCCTGTCGCAAGCAGCCTGCGGCCGGTCGCAGGCTGCGAGCTGGGCTGGGCCGAAGCCGGCATCCGCAAGGCCGGCCGCAAGGACCTGCTGCTGATCCGGCTGGCCGACCAGACCTCGGCCGCGGGCGTGTTCACGCGCAACCGGTTCTGCGCGGCGCCGGTCCAGTTGTGCCGGGCCCATCTGGCGGTCGCTCGCCCGATCCGCGCGCTGCTGGTCAACTCGGGCTGCGCCAACGCAGGAACCGGGCCGGCGGGTCTGGCCGCTGCCAAGCGCACCTGCGAGGCGGCGGCCGCACTGATCGGATGCGAGCCGTCCCAGGTGCTGCCCTTTTCGACCGGCGTGATCATGGAGCCGTTGCCGGTGCAGGCGATCATCGAGGCGTTGCCGCAGGCGGTGGCGCGCCTGCAGCCGTCGGCCTGGCTGGAGGCGGCCGAATCCATCATGACCACCGACACGGTGCCCAAGGCCGCCTCCGCCTCGTGCGACCTGGGCGGCACGCCCATCGCGGTCACCGGGATTGCCAAGGGCGCCGGCATGATCCGCCCCGACATGGCGACGCTGCTCGCGTTCGTCGTGACCGATGCGGCGGTCGCGCCGGCCGTGCTGTCGGAGCTGACCCGCCGGGTTGCGGGCGAGTCGTTCAACCGGATCACGGTCGATGGCGACACCTCGACCAACGATTCCTTCGTGGTGGCGGCCACCGGAGGCGGCGCTGCGCCGCCGGTGGCCAGCCTGCAGGATCCGCGCTGCGCGCAGCTTCAGCGCGCGATCGGCGATGTGGCGGGCGAGCTTGCCCTGGCGATCGTGCGCGACGGCGAGGGCGCCAGCAAGTTCATCCGGATCGAGGTCGAAAACGCGCGCACCGGGCAGGAGGCATCGACGGTCGCCTACGCGGTGGCGCACTCGCCGCTGGTGAAGACGGCAATGTTCGCGTCCGATCCCAACCTGGGCCGGATCCTGTCGGCCGTGGGCGCCAGCGGCATCGGGGACCTGGATCCTTCCCTCGTGCAGCTGCACCTGAACGATGTGTGGGTCGCGCGGGACGGCGCCCGCCACCCCGACTACCGGGAGGAAGATGGCCAGCGCGTGATGAGAGGCGCCGAGATCCTGGTGCGGATCGCGCTGGGCCGCGGCACGGCGCAGGCCACGGTGTGGACCTGCGACCTGTCGCACCAGTACGTGTCGATCAACGCCGACTACCGCAGCTGAGCGCGGGCCCCCTACTGCCGATGTCGCTGCCGCCCCACCTGATCGAGCGCCTGGAGGAGCTGCTGCGGCGCCTGGAGCCGCTGCTGCCGTCGGCCGCTCCGGTCGACTGGAGCGCGCTCGCCTTCCAATGGCGCCGCCGCAGCTACCTGGGCGCCACGGTCGGTCAGCTGCTGCCGGTGCGCAACATGGCCTCCATCCTGCCGGAGGACCTGAAGCACGTGGACGCACAGAAGCGCGCGATCCTGCGCAACACCGAGCAGTTCGTGCGGGGTCTTGCCGCCAACAACGTGCTGCTCACCGGAGCGCGCGGCACCGGCAAGTCTTCCCTGGTGCGCGCCTGCCTGGCGCGCTACGCCGCCGACGGCCTGCGACTGATCGAGGTCGACCGGCACGACCTGATCGATCTGCCCGACATCGTGGCGCGGCTGGCGGGGCGGCCCGAGCGCTTCGTGCTGTTCTGCGACGATCTGTCGTTCGAGCCCAGCGACGCTTCGTACAAGGCGCTCAAAGCGGCGCTGGACGGATCGCTGGCGGGCCAGGGCGACAACGCGCTGATCTACGCGACCTCCAACCGGCGCCACCTGATGCCCGAATTCATGCGCGAGAATCTGGACGCCGGCTATGACGCCGACGGCGAACTGCATCCGGGCGAATCGACCGAGGAAAAGGTCTCGCTGTCGGAGCGCTTCGGGATGTGGCTGTCGTTCTACCCGTTCCGCCAGGAGGATTTCCTGGACATCGTGGACCACTGGCTGGCGCGCTTCGGGGTCGATCCGTCGGCGGCCGCGCCGGCTCGCACCGAGGCGCTGCAGTTCGCGCTGGCGCGCGGGTCGCGGTCCGGCCGCGTGGCCCAGCAATTTGCGCGCGACTTCGCGGGGCGCGCCGGACTGGCGCAGCGGTGAGTGAAGCGCCGCCGCGGCCCGTCGTCCGCGTCGCGGTGGGCATCGTGGTGCGCGCCGATCGCGCGGTGCTGCTGGCCGACCGGCCCGGCGCAAGAGCTTACGCGAGCTACTGGGAGTTTCCGGGCGGCAAGATCGAACCGGGCGAGTCGGTCGAGCACGCGCTGGCGCGCGAGCTGACCGAGGAGCTGGCGATCACGGTGACCGAATCGGTGCCGTGGGTCGTGTACGACTTCGATTATCCGCACGCGTATGTGCGCCTGTATTTCCGGCGCGTGTACGACTGGCACGGCACGCCCGCTCCGGTCGAAGGCCAGCGCCTGGTGTTTCACCACCCGGGAACGCCGGGGCCCGATCCGCTGCTGCCGGCTGCGCGCCCCGTGATGCGATGGCTCGAGCTGCCGGATCGGCTGAACTGGGCGGCTGTCGATCGCACGCAGCCGCTGGTGCAACCGGAGGCGCACCCGATCGGCGGGGCGCACTGGATGGCCTCGGTGGTGCGCAACCCCGAGGAGCTCACGCTGGCGGTGGCTGCCGGCGCCGACTTTGCCGTGGCGACCGAGATGGCCGATGGCGATCTGGCCGCGCTGTGCGAGGCGACGCCGATCCCGGTGTACGCGCACGACCCGGGCGGCGCCGATGCGCTCAAGCGGATGCGGCGCCTGGGCGCGCACGGGCTGATCGGGGTGGACGGTTCTGGCCGGGGACCGCCGACCCCAAGCTGACATCGGGTCACGTCCGCTATCGGGCCGAGTGCAGTTGGCCGCAGATCGGCATCAACGTGCCGCTTGCGCGGATTTTGGCGTTGCCAACAGGCTTGCAGCACGTGAGATGGGCACGGCGAAATTCGAGCCGGAGAAGTCAGACAAAACGGCGAAGTTCACTCCGATCACTTTTCCGCTGGAATCGAATACCGGGCCACCGGATCCACCATGAGTTGTTTGTGCGTCGTAGACCAGTTGATCGGGGCCAACGACGCCTAGATGGCCCTGCGTCACCAACGGTCGGATCAGCTTTCTGCGTGCAAGCTCTCGCACAAGACCTTCCGTGTCGTTCCCCGCTGCCCGGGCGATCTGCTTGAGCGTAGCCTCGTCGATACGCGCAAGTATCCCTTGGACCCCCGTGGGGTATCCAATCAAGACGACCGGGCTACCCGAAATTGCGGCTTGCTGATCGATTGTGACTGGCCGCGGACGGCTCTGAGGCAGATCGACTGACGCTAGCCCAAGGTCAAAATCCTCGCTCAAGCCCCGTACGTGCAGAGGCATCGGCGTTTCGTACCCCGGAAAATAAGCCCACATCGACTCGATGGTCGGCTCGAAAGTATCACTGGGTACAGGGATCGCTTGAGCGTTGTGCCACCACGGTTGGAGTACGTGATGATTGGTGAGGATGTGACCAGCGGTATCGATCAGAAAGCCACTTCCAAATACGTGCAGGTAAACGGGCCGGCTGCCCCCTTCAGTGGTGACGCGAACATTTCCCTTGTCATCGGCAAGCGGATTGCCGTTCGCGTCAATACCGGCAAACATGAGTCGAGCCCCACTCTTCCTGTCGTGAAACCCTACGATCGCGTAGATCAGACAAACGCTGTTTGAATAATCCCGGACGATCTCCTGTGCGATGCGCGACTCGCTCTCGAGTTTTCCGATCCGAGAGTCGGTCTGCTTCAAACGGCTGTCAAGATCAGCCAGGGACGCGCCGGGCGAGGTAGAGATCTGCTTGCGCAAGTCTGCACTCTCTGCCCGCAACTCTTCCAATTGCTT
>Ga0307479_10001927_pt1 | contig 18959 bp, 15 predicted proteins | sample atmos_gasesECM4C_FD_203743 | JGI IMG/M metagenome (GOLD analysis project Ga0307479, IMG submission 203743) | Hardwood forest soil microbial communities from Morgan-Monroe State Forest, Indiana, United States - atmos_gasesECM4C_515 | ecosystem: Environmental > Terrestrial > Soil > Temperate... | reverse complement strand
TGTCGATATTGTCGCGCGGCTAATCGCGCAATGGCTGTCGGAACGCATCGGCCAGCAATGTGTCGTCGAGAATCGTCCCGGCGCCGGCAACAATATCGCCACCGAATACGTGCTCAAATCGGAGCCCGACGGCTACACGCTTCTTCTCACCAATCCCACCAACGCGATCAACGCGACGTATTTCGAGAATTTGCCCTACGATTTCCTCCGCGACAGTGCGCCGGTTGCCGGCATCATGCGCGTGCCCAATGTCATGGAGGTCAGCCCCTTGCTGTCCGCCACGACCGTGCCGGAGTTCGTGGCGCTGGCGAAGGCCAATCCCGGCAAGCTGGCCTATGCCACGGGAGGAAACGGCACGTCGGTGCACATGTCCGCCGAACTGTTCAAGTTGATGACCGAGACCGACATTCTCAATGTGACCTACCGCGGGCTTGCGCTTGCATACACCGATCTGATGACGAACCGCGTGCAGGTGACTTTCGATAACCTGCCGGGCTCGATCGGGTTCATCCGCCAAGGCAAGCTCCGCGCTTTGGCCGTCACCACGACGGCACGTTCGCCCGCGCTCCCTGATATTCCGGCGCTTGCCGAATTCATTCCTGGTTATGAAGCGAGCGCCTGGTACGGCGTCAGCGCGCCGCGAAACACTCCGCAAGCCGTTGTCGGCAAGCTCAACAAAGAGATCAATGCCGGCTTGGCCGACCCGGCTCTGCAAGCGCGGCTTGTGGATCTGGGCGGCATGATCGTTTCCGGCTCGCCGGCCGATTTCGGCAAACTCGTCGGCGATGAGACCGCGAAGTGGGCGAAGGTGATCAAGGTCGCGGGCATCAAGCCGCAGTGACGCCAAGGCGAGCTTGCGATCCTGGAATTTAGATTCCGAGTGACGCTCGACTGCGTCGGGATCAACACAGCAGCGGCCGGCGCGTTGCGGCCCGCGCGTGAACGCTTCATTCCTGTGACGTTTGCCACCCAAGCGTCTTTATGGTTATCCCATCGAGATTCAGAGTGAACTTGCGACTTAAGTTTACTCCCTTGATTTCCAGAACGACGCCTTTGGGATTTTCCAGCCGCGCTGTTTTTGCGGGCCCGACTATCGCGACCCCAGCATCCCCGCCAGCGTAAGTGCCGACGATGTCCGCTGCGCTGTCCAAATTTAGCGCAGTGCCGGTCAGCTCAACTTTTGTGATGCGAAATCCGCTGACTTTGATGCCGCTAATGCTCAGCCCGTACTTCTGGGCTTCATAGAATAAATTTCCACTGCCGTAGCCGGTCTTATCCAGGGTGATCTGAATACGGCCAGACTCGGCATCAGCTGGCCCAGACGCAGCAACGAGCAAAAGTGCCAGTACAATGAGCAGGGCACATTTGGCCTGGCAAAGAAAAGCGTACGCGCTGAAGGATTTTTTCAACATCGAATCAATCGGCGGGCGGTAGAGATAGCCGGCTGTCAGCTCGGCGGCTTTCGTATTCGAACCGTTGTATCGGTCTGCCATAACAGCTCCTGTTGTGTGATACGCGGTTTCCGCGCCAGAGGAGCCCAGCCGATATCGCGAGGCGATTAACCGCGCACCCCGATGTCGGTCGATCCCGCAACGCTCTGGCGTGGGACGGACTGATCCGACATCGCGAGGTTGGCCGAGATGAAAGTGGCGTCCTCGCCAGAGGGGCCCGGATTCGGTTTTCGTGAGAGTTTTTCTAATAGCGAATGTGCGCCAAATCTAAGACAACTCAAGACCCGGTTCTGCGGCGCGGTGTCGCGCAAAAGTCCCGTCGGTCATCCCGGCCCTAAACCGGCGCAACTGTATCGGGTGCAGTCCTGATAAACGCTCTGACATTCGAACGATGGCAACTGGTTCATACGGCGGCAGTCGCGATAGCGGGCACGACAGGCGTTTACGCAGTGCTGTTTAGCAGTCTGCGCTGCCGCGAAGGTACGGGACGCATCACCGGCGTCGCGCGCATGGAGCGTTCCAACGCTCAGCGACAAAAGCACTACGATCAAAAACGAGACGGCGGCAAACGACCGCTTGCGCCAAGTTTTATTGCTGCAAGTTTTATTGCTGCATGTTTTATTGCTGAATGTCTTGTTGCTACAAGTCATGGCTCAGCTCCCTTTAGGTTGGGAGTATAACGTTTCCGCACGCGCGCAGCGAGCGGCCAAGCGGGCGCTGGCCTAGCAATCTCTTAAGTTAATTCACGACGGCGCAATGAAGTCGCGCCGGCTATTGGCTTTGCACTCGGCTATCGCCCTCAAAGCCAATAGTTGGCCACGCCGTACAGCAGAATCAGCGTGATGCCGATTGTCAAAATGAAAATTCCGATTTGGTCGGCTTCGCGCCACGCCCGATACGAGCTGTAAAGCCAAAAAATTTGGCCCACCAAATTCGCAGCGACGCCGTAGTGCGGGAGCTTCATTGAGGTGAATAGGAATCCAAGAGCCGTAAAGGCCACGAGGCCGATCTGCATCACTGTGTTCAGGTTCAACGCGGTCCTCCAGCTTTTGGGTCTCATTACTGTCTTCTTCGCTCGCCACTGCGGGTCGCGATGAGCCGATTGTATCGAGCTTAGTTGACAACCAGAAAGACATCCGTTGGGCCGCGTCAAAGGCATTAAGCGGTTTTTAGCTCGATCGGCGCACAATCCGCAGCAAATAAGGCAGGTTTCGAGGACTAGGCCAATGCAGTACGCAAATCTAACCGACGACGAGTTGTGGCGTGCGATTTATCAAAATACGGAGGCGATGTCGGACCTTGTCCGTCAGATGTCTGAATCCAAGACCGGGTCTAAGGCCGGCGTCCGAACAAAACGCGTTTCGAATGCGCAGACGATCGATGCGTTAGAACGGCAATATCGGATCTATACGATGGAGCTTCGCCGTCGCTATCCATAACGTTCTTGGAAAAGGCGGTCTCTTCGATTGCAGACTGGATCTTCACCACCTGTAGTGATCAACGGCAACCAGGTTGTCGCTTGGGTCCTCGCTATAGTCGCTTGGGTCTTGATTTGCAGCGGCGCCTGGTTTGCGGCGACTCGGGCGGACTATGCGAAACTGGCTGAGGCACGGGCTTGCTACGACGCGAACGGCCATTCCCAGAGCACGCTTCTTCGGTGCGAGCATATCAAGCCGTTGGACGCGCTTTTCTACAAAACGGAAACCGACCGCAAGGCACGGATTTCGCGTCTCGCCGCTGCATTTGGCGCCATGGTAGCAGCGATCGTCATTATCTTAACGCGTAGAACAAGGCGAGCTCGCGGGCTTAGTTGAACAATTTTGCTTTTGCACTGGCCAGCAGCAAGCTGGCCAACCATGACCTCCCAGGCAAATCCGGCGTAGCTAACCCAAGCGCAAATCTGCGAGTATGAGGGTCTACATTCCGCGCTGGAGGAAACACCTTGCCCGCAATGAGTGGAAAACGCGCCTTCCTTGAGCTCCTCAAGCAGGAGGGCGTCGAGATTTTGTTCGGCAATCCCGGCACCACCGAATTGCCGCTGATGGATGCGCTCGCGGTCGAAAACGAGTTGCGTTACGTACTCGCTTTGCAGGAGGCGAGCGTGATCGGCATGGCCGACGGCTACGCCCAGGCCTCCGGCAAGCTCGCGGTGGTCAATCTCCACGTCACGCCCGGCCTCGGCAATGCGATGGGCATGCTCTACGACGCGCAGAAGGCCGGCAGCCCGATCCTGGTTACCGCCGGGCAGCACGATCAGGACTTCAACATCACCGAACCGATTCTGTGGGCCGATCTGCCGCCGATCGCGCGGCCGCTGGTGAAATGGTCGGCCGAAGTGCATCGCCTCGCCGACCTGCCGCGACTTGTCCACCGCGCGGCGAAGACGGCGCTGGCGCCGCCGACCGGCCCCGTGTTCTTGTCGCTGCCGGGCGACATTCTCAAAGCCGAAGGCGAGATCGATCTGCTGGCGCCGACGCGGATCGCTACCCAAATGCGCGGCGATCCGGCGGCAGTCAAAGAAGCCGCAACGCTCCTCGCCGAAGCCAAGCGACCGCTGATCGTCGCCGGCGACGCGGTGGCGCGCTCAAAAGCGCACGCCGAGCTCATTGAACTCGCCGAACTCCTTGGCGCGCCGGTCTATAGCGAGCTCGTGCCGTCGACCGCATCGTTTCCGGCGTCGCATCCGTTGTTTCGCGGCGCGATGACACGCATGCAGGGACCGATCCGCAAAATCTTGGAACAATACGACGTGCTGTTCTCGGTCGGCGGCGATCTGTTCACGCTATCGCTGCCGTCCGATATCGAGCCGATGCCGGCCGGCTTGACGCTCATTCATCTCGACACCGACCCCTGGGAGCTCGGCAAGAATTATCCGCCACAAGTCGCGATTCTCGGCGATCCGAAGACAACGCTCCCCGACATCACCGAGGCCGTGCGCAAAGCGATGTCGAGCGGCGCGCGCGGCGCCGCGCGCGAGCGGCTCGATGCGGCCAAAGCCGCGACGCTCGCCGAGCGCGACGCGCTCAAGGCCAAGGCGCGCGACATGGCGGGCCAAACGCCGGTGCAGCCGCTGTCGCTTCTCAATGCGATCGGCGAGATGCTGCCGAAAGACGCCGTCGTGATCGACGAGACCATTTCGTCGGGCGCCGGCATCCGCTCGCTCATCCGCAGCGACGATCCGCAGAGCTTTTACGGCTTGCGCGGCGGCGGCATCGGCTGGGGTCTGCCGGCGGCGCTCGGCGTCAAGCTTGCTTTGCCCGACCGCCCGGTGCTGGCGCTCGTCGGCGACGGCAGCGCCATGTACACCTGCCAGGCGCTGTGGACCGCCGCGCATGAGCGCATCGCGGCGGTGTTCGTTATCCTCAACAACAGCTCCTATCGCATTCTCAAGCAGCGCCTGGTGGCGCAGCGCGGGCTCGCCGCCCAGGTCGACCGCTTTGTCGGCATGGAGCTGACCGATCCGGTCATCGATTACGTCGGTCTCGCGCGCTCGCTTGGCGTTGCCGCCGAACGTGCAGCGAGCGTGCGCGATGCTACCGATCTCATCGCGAAGGGTTTGAAAAGCGACGCGCCGCTCCTCATCGACGTACCGGTCGACCGCAATTACAAGCCGGTGTGATTCCCGTCATTCCGGGGCGCGCGAAGCGCGAGCCCGGAATCCATAATCACAGGCCAAAATTGTTTTGCACCAATTGTGGTTATAGATTCCGGCTCTCGCTCCGCTCGGCCGGAATGACGGACTCGATCGGCATATCAACGTAAATCTTATAGCTCTGCGACTTCGGCTTCGCCTTGTCCTCTTCGTTCAGATATTCGACCGAGCTTTTGCCGAGATAAGCGCGCGGCAGAATCATCACCCGGATGAAACGCGTCGGGCGGTCGGCGGCCTGCGCGAACACGCCGTCAGGCCCGGTCTCATACCAGGCGCAGCCCGGTCCATAGGACGTGGAGCGGCCGTGGGTGTCGATGCGGATGCCGCCCTCGATCAGGCAGCGGATGCCCGGCCCCTGATGCCGGTGCGGATAAGCGCAGCCGCCGGGCGGAAACGCGACGCTGTCGCCGCGGAGAAGCAGCGCGCCGCGCGGTACGGTCGGAAGCATCACCGCAAGTTTCTCGTGCGAACCGATTCCCGCTCCGGGCGTCGGCCGGCCGAAATCCGCCTCGCGCGCGATCAATTCCCAGCGCCATACGGTGGCGCCGGCGCTGCCCGCTTTGAGCATGATCGCACCTTCGCCGCCGAATGCTTCGTCGTCGCGCAAAGTGCGATCGGCAATCGCGACCGCGCCATGCACGACAAAGATCATGCGCGGCAGCGCCGGCAGCTCCATCGCGCCGCCGTCCGCGAACACGTCCTCGCACAACCGGAGCATCGGATTCATTGTTTGCTCTTCCCACTTCAGCCCAGGACACCCCCTTGTATCCCGGATGCGTTGCAGCGTGAAACGCTGCGCTGCGCCCGGGAAACTTTGCAACGGGATTTACACGGCCGCGTCGTGGCTCTTAAATCGCCGGCATGCAGCGCACCACTCCGCCGTTTCGCGCCGACCATGTTGGCAGTCTGTTGCGGCCGCCGGCGATCAAAGCGGCGCGTGAGCAACGCACGCGTAACGAGATCACCGCCGGGGCGCTGCGCGTGATCGAAGATGGCGAGATCGAAAAAGCGATCGAGAAGCAGCAACAGATCGGGCTCAAGCTCGCCACCGACGGCGAGTTTCGCCGCGGGTGGTGGCATTTCGATTTTTTCCGCGGACTTGACGGCGTGACGTTCTACACGACCGATCACGGCATCCAATTCCACGGTGTGCAGACCAAGGCCGAGACCATCAAGATCGACGGCAAAATCGGCTTTGCCGGGCATCCGATGCTGGATCACTTCAAGTTTCTCAAAGCGCACACCCGCGAGACGCCGAAAATGACGATACCGGCGCCGAGCACGCTGCATTTCCGCCAGGGCCGCGCCGCGATCTCAAAAGAGGTCTACCCCGACCTCGATGCGTTCTTTGACGATCTAGCCAATGCTTATCGCGCCGCGATCCGCGCTTTCTATGACGCCGGCTGCCGCTACTTGCAGCTCGACGACACCGCCTGGTCGATGCTGTGCGACCCGAACGAGCGGGCGCAATCGAAGAAACGCGGCGACGACCCCGACAGCCTGCCGGCGCGCTATGCGCGGCTCACCACTGCGGCGTTGCAAGCCAAGCCCGCCGACATGGCAATCACCATGCATTCCTGCCGCGGTAATTTCCGCTCGACCTTCATCGCCTCGGGCGGCTATGACTTTGTCGCCGAGCAGTTGCTGGGCCACACCACTTTCGACGGCTACTTTCTCGAATATGACAGCGACCGCGCCGGCGGATTCGAGCCGCTGCGGTTCTTTCCCAAAGGCAAAAAGCAGCTCGTGCTCGGGCTGGTTACGTCGAAGACCGGCACGCTGGAGAGCAAAGACGAGATCAAGCGGCGCATCGACGAAGCGACAAAATATGTCGCGCTGGATCAGCTGTGTTTATCGCCGCAATGCGGCTTCGCCTCGACCGAGGAAGGCAACATCCTCGCGGAAGAAGAACAGTGGGCCAAATTGCGGATGATCGTCGAGCTCGCCGCGGAGGTGTGGGGATGATCTCCCTTTCCCCGCGTGCGGGGAGAGGGTTGGGGTGAGGGGTCATCGGGGCCTTCGTCATCACCGGGCCGGCGCGGCAGCGCCGCGTCCCGGTGGTCTCGCTTAGGCGGCCAGGATGGTGGCATGACCCAACGCAACACCCCACCTTTTCGCGCCGACCATGTCGGCAGTCTCCTGCGCACGCCGGCGCTCAAAGCGGCCCGCGAGCGGCGCGCGCGCAACGAAATCGACGCCGAAGCGTTCAAGGCGATCGAAGACCGCGAAGTCGCCGGCGTGATCGCGAAGCAGGAAGCGGCCGGGCTGCAATCGGTCAGCGACGGCGAATACCGCCGCGTGTCGTGGAATATCGACTTCCTCGAACAGCTGGACAGCGTCGAGTCCTATGCCGGCGAGCGCAAGATCAAGTTTCAAACGAGCTGCCCGCAGCCGCGCGCGGTGCTTCTTCGCTTGACCGGCAAGCTTGGCGGCTACAAGCCGCATCCCATGATCGAGCATTTCAAGTTTCTGCGTGCGCACACCAAGCGCACGCCGAAAATGACCATTCCGTCGCCGTCGTCACTGCATTTCCGCTACGGCCGCGATGCGGTGCCGGCGAAGCTCTATCCGGCAATGGAGGATTTCTATCGCGATCTCGGCCAATCCTACCGCAAGGTGGTGGGCGCCTTCGTCGATGCCGGCTGCCGTTATCTGCAGCTTGACGAAGTCAATCTCGCTTACCTCTGCGATACGTCGTTGCGCAATTTCATCGCCGATCGCGGCGAAGATCCGGCGCGCTTGCCGGCGACTTACGCCGGCATGATCAATGCCGCGATTGCGGATGTTCCAACCGACGTGACGATCACCATGCATCTGTGCCGCGGCAATTTTCGCTCCAATTTCGTCGCCAGCGGCGGCTACGAACCGGTCGCGGAGCTCTTGTTCAACACCGTCAAGGTGCACGGCTACTTCATGGAATATGACAGCGCGCGCGCCGGTGGCTTCGAACCGTTGCGCTTTGTGCCGAAGGGCAAGACGGTGGTGCTCGGGCTGGTCACGTCCAAGACCGGCACGCTCGAGAACAAAGACGCGATCAAGCGCCGGATCGACGAAGCGGCGAAGTTCGTCGATATCGGCCAGCTATGCCTCTCCCCGCAATGCGGCTTCGCCTCGACCGAGGAGGGCAATGTTCTGGCCGAGGACCAACAATGGGCGAAGCTGCGCATGATCGTGGAGATCGCCAAAGAGGTGTGGGGGTGAATTATCCTTCCCCCGCAATGCGGGGAGAGGGTCGGGATGAGGGTCAGTGGGCTTTCGTCGTCACCGGGCCGGCGCGTGAGCGCCGTGTCCCGGTGATCTCGCTTGTGCGGGCAGAGCGGTGCAAATATTGGCGGGATGGCCGGGACAAGCCCGGCCATGACGCGCGAAAGGAGGAAACCATGACGCAACGAACCAAGCCGCCGTTTCGCGCCGATCATGTCGGCAGCCTGTTGCGGCCGGCGGCGCTGAAAACCGCGCGCGAGGAGCGCGCCAAAGGCGAGATCGGCGCCGCCGAACTCAAGGCGGTCGAGGATCGCGAGATCAAGGACGTCATCAAAAAGCAGGAGGCGGCCGGATTGCAGTCGATCACCGACGGCGAGTTTCGCCGCTCGTGGTGGCATCTCGATTTCCTGTGGGGCCTCGACGGCGTCGAGCGCCACGTCATGGATACCGGCATCGCCTTTGCCGCGGTGACGACGCGCAATGAAGGCGTGAAGGTCACCGGCAAGCTCGGCTTCTCCGGCCATCCGATGATCGAGCATTTCAAATTCGTCAAAGCCAATACCAGCCGTACGCCGAAAATGACGATTCCGGCGCCGTCGGCGCTCTACGGCCGGCCGGTCGCGACCCCGATCGATAAATCCGTCTACCCGAAGCTCGACACGTTCTTTGCCGACCTCGGCCAGGCTTATCGCAAGGCGCTGCGCGCCTTCGCCGATGCCGGCTGCCGCTACCTGCAGCTCGACGAAGTCTTCATCGCCATGTTGTGCGATCCGAAATACCGCCAGCAGATGAAGGATCGCGGCGACGATCCGCAGGCGCTCGGCGCCATCTACGGCGATCTCATCAATGTCGCGATTTCCGACATTCCGCCGGACATGACGGTGACCATGCATCTGTGCCGTGGCAACTACAAATCGACGTTCATGGGCGCCGGCGGCTACGACGCAATGCAGGAGGTGCTGTTCGACCGCATCAAGGTGCACGGCTATTTCATGGAATACGATACCGCGCGCGCCGGCGGCTTCGAACCGCTGGCCCGCCTGCAGAAGGGCCGCGCCGCGGTGCTCGGCCTCGTCACCACCAAGACCGGCGCGCTGGAGGGCAAAGACGCGATCAAACGGCGCATCGAGGAAGCCGCCAGTTTCGCCAATCTCGATCAACTGTGTCTGTCACCCCAATGCGGCTTCGCCTCGACCGAGGAAGGCAATATTCTCGCCGAAGACGAGCAATGGGCGAAGCTGCGCATGATCGGCGAGGTCGCCCGCGAGGTTTGGGGCTAACGTTATTGACATCATTATTGCCGGGCTTGACCCGGCAATCCATTGGACGGCATGGCTGCATGAACCCCCGTGTCAAGCACGGGGGTAACGATTGAAAAGGGGGCTCATTGCAAATGCCGAACATCGTTGCGGGGAAAGTCGCGATTGTCACCGGCGCGGGCCGCGGAATCGGCCGCGGCATCGCGCTGTTATTGGCGCAGGAGGGCGCGCGCGTCGTGGTTTGCGACATTGGCGCCAGCCTCGACGGCGCCGGCACCGATTCCGGCCCGGCCCAGATGGTCGTCAACGAGATCAAGAAGGCCGGCGGCGAGGCGATCGCTTCGACGGCCTCGATCAGCGATCCGGGCAATGCCGAGAAAATCGTCGCCGCGGCGCTCGATGCCTTCGGCCGCGTCGACATCCTCGTCAACAATGCCGGCATCCTGCGCGACCGCATTTTTCATCGCATGAGCTGGTCGGACTGGTCCGACGTCATCAATGTACATCTGCATGGCAGTTTCGCCATGAGCCGCGCCTGTGCGACGCATTTTCGCGAGCAGAATTCCGGCAGCTTCGTGCACATGACCTCAACGTCCGGGCTCGTCGGCAATTTCGGCCAGGCCAATTACATGGCGGCCAAGATGGGCATTGTCGGACTGTCGCGCGGCATCGCACTGGATATGGCGCGGTTCAATGTCCGCTCCAACTGCATCGCGCCGTTCGCCTGGACGCGCATGATCGATTCCATTCCAGCTGAAACCGAACAGGAAAAGGAGCGCGTCGCCCGCATTCGGGAAATGACGCCGGAGAAAATCGCGCCGCTGACGGTCTATCTTGCCTCCGATCGCGCCGAAGGCGTCACCGGGCAAATTTTTTCGGTGCGCAACAACGAGATTTATTTGTTCAACCAGAACCGGCCGATCCGGACGATCCATCGCTCCGACGGCTGGACACCGGAAAAGCTCGACGCGCAGCTCAAGGGCGCGTTCGCGCCGTCGTTCACGCCGCTGGAGCGTTCGGGCGACGTGTTCTCCTGGGATCCGGTGTGATGGCCATCGTCTACGACAAACTGATGGCGCTCGAAGTGCCGCCGGCCGAGCAAAGCTACGGCCCGAAGGATTGCATTCTCTACGCGCTCGGCATCGGGCTCGGCCACGATCCGATGAACGAAGACGAGCTCGCCTTCGTGTACGAAAAGAATCTGAAAGTGCTGCCGACCATGGGCACCGTCCTTGGCCATCCCGGCTTTTGGGCGCGCGAGCGCGACACCGGCATCGATTGGGTCAGGATCGTCAACGGCGAACAGGGCATCACGCTGCATCGGCCGCTGGCGGCGAAAGGAACTTTGGTCGGCCGGATGCGCATTATCGAAGTCATCGATAAAGGTCCGGGCAAAGGCGCGCTGGTGCTGAGTGAACGCAAGGTGACGGACAAGGCGACCGGCGAGGCGGTCGCGACCGTGACGCAGACCACATTCTGCCGCGGCGACGGCGGCTTCGGCGGGCCGCCGCGCCAGGCGCCCGAGCCGCATCCGATTCCTTCGCGCGCGCCGGATGCAGTTTGCGATCTCGCCACGCGCCCCGAAGCGGCGCTGATCTACCGCTTGAGCGGCGACCTCAATCCGCTGCACATCGATCCGGCGGTGGCGAAGCAGGCCGGCTATCCGCGGCCGATCATGCATGGCCTCGGCAATTTTGGCGTCGCCGGCCATGCGGTGCTGCGCAGCTTTTGCGGCTATGATCCGGGAAAGCTCGTCGCCTTCGCCTGCCGTTTCTCGGCGCCGGTGTTTCCGGGCGAGACGCTGCGCACCGAAATGTGGCGCGACGGTAAAATCGTGAGCTTTCGCGCGCGCGTCGTCGAACGCGACGCGATTGCGATCAATAACGGCCGGGCCGAGCTGCGCGCGTAATGTTAGGTTGTGATTGTTAAGTGCGATGACGGAAAACGCGATCAAAGACTCCGCCCGCGACGATCTTGCCCCGATCCGTGAATCGGTGCGCGCCTTGTGCGCGGATTTCCCCGGCGAATATTGGCGGCGCCTCGATCGCGAGCGCGCCTACCCGGAAGAATTCGTCGCTGCGCTGACCAGGGCCGGTTTCCTCGCCGCGCTTATTCCCGAAGAATTCGGCGGCAGCGGGCTGACGATGACCGCGGCGGCCGCGATCATGGAAGAGATTCAGGCGTCCGGCTGCAATGGCGCCGCCTGCCACGCCCAGATGTACACGATGGGCACGCTGCTTCGCCACGGCAGCATCGAACAGAAAAAGCGCTACCTGCCGGGGATTGCGCGCGGCGAGCTTCGCCTGCAGGCGTTCGGCGTCACCGAGCCGACGTCCGGCACCGACACGCTCAGTCTGCGCACCGCCGCGGTGCGCGACGGCGACACTTACATCGTCAACGGCCAGAAAATCTGGACCTCGCGCGCCGAGCATTCCGATCTGATGCTGCTCCTGGCCCGCACCGCCCCGCGCGAACAAAATGCGTCGCGCACCGCGGGGCTCACGGTCTTTCTGGTCGACATGCGGAAAGCAAAAGGCCATGGCCTGACGATCCGGCCGATCCGCACCATGATGAATCACGCGACGACGGAGGTTTTTTTCGAAAACCTGCGCGTCCCGGCCGAGGCCGTGATCGGCCGCGAAGGCGAAGGCTTCCGTTACATTCTCTCGGGCATGAATGCCGAGCGCATCCTGATCGCCGCCGAATGCACCGGCGACGCCAAATGGTTCATCGCCAAGGCGACCGCCTATGCCGGCGAGCGCGTCGTGTTCGGCCGGCCGATCGGACAGAACCAGGGCATCCAGTTCCCGATCGCGCGCGCTTATATCGGCATGCGCGCCGCCGAGCTGATGGTGCGCGAGGCGGCTGCGCTCTACGAAGCCGGGCGCGATTGCGGCGCCGAAGCGAATATGGCGAAGCATCTTGCCGCCGAAGCCTCCTGGGCCGCGGCTGACATGTGCGTGCAGACCCACGGTGGCTTCGGCTTTGCCGAAGAATTCGACATCGAACGCAAATTCCGCGAAACGCGGCTCTACACCGTGGCGCCGATCTCGACCAATCTCGTGCTATCGTATATCGCCGAGCATGTGCTCGGCCTGCCAAGGTCGTATTAATGTACGCACTGGGCATGCAGAGGCCTAATCGTTTCCTCTCCCCGCGTGCGGGGAGAGGTCACGCGATGAGGCCGTCATGGCCGGGCTTGTCCCGGCCATCTCGATTCGCGAAACTCCGCGCGTGAAGCAGTCCTACGTCTACATTTCTCGCAAGTCGTCCAGGTGGCGCTCTGTATGTCGGCGTCACAAACAATCTCGTTCGCCGAGTCTACGAGCACAAAAATAAACTGGTTGGTGCCACACAAACCGCCACTGGATTGACCGTCTCGTATATTTCGAAATTTATGAGACGGCATATCAAGCAATCCAACGCGAGAAGAATATCAAACATTGGCCGAGAGTTTATAAAACACGGCTTATCGCCAAAGAGAACGCTACGTGGCGCGACCTGTATGATGAAATTGCGCGGCCATAGCTCAATGATCGGGATCGCCGGGACAAGCCCGGCGATGACGCCTTGGGGGCGCCGGAGAAACGAATGACTCTCCCCCTCTCCGGCCTCCTTGTCGTTTCGCTCGAGCAGGCGGTCGCGGCGCCGATGTGCACGTGCCGCCTCGCCGATGCCGGCGCGCGGGTGATCAAGATCGAACGGCCGGAAGGCGACTTCGCGCGCGGCTACGACGATCTCGTGCACGGCGAGTGCAGCTATTTCGTCTGGCTCAACCGCGGCAAGGAATCGGTCGCGCTCGATCTTGGCAAGCCCGCCGACAAGGCGCTGCTTGCAGCGATGATCGCCCGCGCCGACGTGTTCGTGCAGAATTTGAAACCCGGCGCGATCGCTAAGCTCGGTTTCGAAATCGCGCGCCTGCGGCGCCAACATCCGCGGCTGATTTGTTGCTCGATTTCGGGCTTCGGCGAGACCGGCCCGCTGGCGGCGCGCAAATCCTATGACATGCTGATCCAGGCCGAATCCGGGCTTGCTTCGGTCACTGGAACGAGCGAGCCATCGCGGGTCGGCGTGTCGGTGGTCGACATCGCGGCCGGGATGAACGCCTATGAGGCGATTTTGGAAGCGCTAATCGCGCGCCAACGCGGCGGGCAAGGCGCGGCGCTGTCAATTTCGATGTTCGACGCGATGGCGGATTGGATGACGGTGCCGCTGTTGCAACAGGAAGCGGGCGCGCCGCCGCGCCGGATCGGCCTGGCGCATACGTCGATCTCGCCCTATGGCGCGTTTCGCAGCCGCGACGGCGTCGCCATTCTCATCTCGATCCAGAACGACCGCGAATGGCGCGTGCTCGCCGAAAAAGTCCTCGGCGATGCCGCGCTCGCCGCCGATCGTGATTTCGCCACCAATGTCGAGCGCGTCAAACGCCGCGCGCAAACCGACGGCAGAGTGGCCAAGGCGTTTGGCATGCTCGATGCGGCGCAGCTCGAGCTAAAGCTCGCCGCCGCCGACATCGCCTTTGCCCGCGTCAACACGCCCGCGGACCTCTCGCGTCATCCGCATCTGCGCCGCATTACCGTCGGCACGCCGAGCGGACCGGTGTCCTATCCGGCGCCGCCGCGGCATGATGCCGGCACGCGCCGCTACGGAGCGGTGCCGGCGGTTGGCGAGCACACCGACAAAGTGCGCGCGGAATTCTCTGTTGCTGCTGAAAGCGCGAGCAATGTGTAATGCGTCACCCTGATGTGCAAGCGCAGCGAGCCTCGAAGGGTGGCTACCGACACGATTGAGCAGCATCCTTCGAGGGCCGCGGAGCTTGTCATCGGGCCGGCCGCTTCGGTTCGGACCCGTTGGCGGCCACCTCAGGATGACGAACATCGAGGGGAGAATGTGTGATGGACATCGGCTTTATCGGTCTCGGCAATATGGGCGCCCACATGGCGCGACGGCTCGTGGAGGCCGGGCATAAGGTCGTGGTCTATGACACGCGCCAGGAAGCGATCGGCAATCTCGCCGCGCGTGGCGCCGTCGCGGCGCGCTCGCCGAAAGAAGTCGCCGACATGGTCGAAACGGTGATGGTGAGCCTGCCGACGCCCGACATCGTTCTCAAGGTCGCGACCGGGCCTGACGGCGTGATCGAAGGCAAGCGCGTGAAGCGCTTCGTCGACCTGTCCACTACCGGCGCGGTGATGGCGCAGCGCATCTTCAAGGCGCTTGCCGCGCGCAACATCGTCCAGATCGATGCGCCGGTTTCCGGCGGCGTGCGCGGCGCCGAAAAAGGCACGGTCGCGGTGATGGCGTCCGGTCCGCGCGAGGATGTCGAGGCGGTCGAGCCCGCGCTCAAGGTGATCGGCAAATTCTTCTACATCGGCGAGCGGCCAGGCGCCGGCCAGACCATGAAGCTCTGCAACAATGTGCTGTCCGCGGCGGCGACGGCGGCAACCTCGGAATCGATGGTCATGGGCGTGAAGGCGGGCCTCGATCCGCGCATCATGCTTGACGTGATCAATGCGAGCTCGGGCCGCAGCACCGCGACCGAGCAGAAATTCCCCGACGTCGTTTTGCCGCGCACGTTCAATCAGGGCTTCACCGTAGGCCTGATGCTAAAGGACGTGAATCTTTTTATTGCCGAGGCCAAGGCGCTCGGCATTCCGATCCAGGTGATCGAAGCGGTCGCCGCGCTTTTGAAACTCACCTGCGACGAGCTCGGTCCCGACAAGGACATCACCCAGATCGTGCAACCGATCGAAGCCCGCGCCGGCGTCGAAGTCCGCGCGCCCAAGCGCTGAGCTGCGCTGCGCCGGGCGAAAGCCGCCGCTGTGGGTAATTAATCCTTATATATCAATTCATTACGGAAAAGCGCCGTTCTGTGACTTCGGTCACTTCGCGGTTTGCGCGCCGCGCTAGATTAACTTTCGACAACAACAAAACAGTGGCGCCAAACGGTGATGTGAATTCGGTTCGATGTCTGCGGGCCTCCCCCGTCCCAAACCTCCAATGACCCGCATGAAGTCCAAGGGGTGATGCACGTCCCCCATACACCCCAAGAACCCTGCCACGGGTTCAACCTCGCCCGCTCCGGACTAACCGTCCGGGCGGGCTTTTCCTTTCCGCAAATCTGCCGCATGCTTTGCGTTAGCGAACGGGATGGGATCCCGGCCAGAAATGAGCCGCGAGACGCGCCATGGCTCTGCCTCGCAACAATCCAAGTCTGCTGTCGGGATTGCCCGAGCATCTCTCGGCAAACCTGTTCACCAACACGACGCCGGTCCGGCTTAAAGCCGACGAGGTCTTGTTCCTCTCCGGCGACGCCGGCGACGGCTGCTATCGCGTCGAGGATGGACTGCTCAAGGTCACGATGATGTCGCGGGCTGGCACCGAGCGCATCCTCGCCTTTCTCGGTACTGGCGCCATCGTCGGCGAACTGTCGCTGATCGACGGATTGCCGCGCTCGGCATCCGTGGTCGCGGTGCGCGCGGCGCAATTGAGTTTTCTCAGCCGCGCCGCGTTCGAGGAATTCGCCAACAAACATCCCGAAGTCTACAAGTCGCTGCTGACATTGATCGCGGCGCGGTTGCGCGAAACCGACGCGACGGTGGCGGCCGGGAGCTTTTTGCCGTTGCGCGGCCGCGTCGCCTGCACGCTGCTCGAACTGGCGCAGGATTTCGGCCAGGATGTCGGCGCCGGCCGCATCGTGATCCGCCAGAAGATCGGCCAGAGCGATCTTGCCGCCATGGCCGGCATTGCCCGCGAAAATGTCAGCCGCATCCTTAACGACTGGAAGCGACGCAAGCTGGTCAGCCGCCTGTCCGGTTATTATTGCCTGGAGAACAAAGCGCTGCTGCAGCACGAGGCCGAGCTGTAGGTTCTCAGGCATCCGCCGACCTTAAGCAAAACGCGAAAGCGGTATCCACTTTCGCGGGTCATGCGGTAAAAACCCGCCATGAAGCCCGCCAAGAAACCCGCGACCAAGACGCCCCGGCTCGGCGATTTCCGCCGGATCGTCGTCAAGATCGGCTCGTCGCTCCTGGTCGACGCCAAGGGCGGCCGGGTCAACGAAAAATGGCTGGCGTCGCTGGCCACCGACATCGCCGCGCTGCACGCCGGCAAACGCGACATTCTGGTGGTGTCGTCCGGGGCCATCGCACTTGGCCGCGCGGTGCTCAAGCTCACTGCAGGCGAGCTTGCGCTTGAGGATAGCCAGGGCGCCGCGGCGGTGGGTCAGATCGCGCTGGCGCGGACCTGGGCCGAAGCGCTGTCACGGCACGGCATCACTGCCGGCCAGGTCCTGGTGACGCCCGGCGACACCGAGGAACGGCGCCGCTATCTCAATGCTCGCTCGACGATCGATCGCTTGCTGCAATGGCGCGCGGTCCCGGTCATCAACGAAAACGACACGGTTGCGACCAATGAAATCCGCTACGGCGACAATGATCGGCTCGCTGCGCGCGTCGCCACGATGGTGAGCGCCGATCTTCTGGTGCTGCTCTCTGACGTCGATGGCCTCTACGACGCTCCGCCCGGCACCGGCGCCACCGCACGGCTTGTGCCGCGGGTCGAACGGATCACGCCCGAGATCGAAGCCATGGCCGGCGCCGCGGGATCGGGATTATCGCGCGGCGGCATGCAAACCAAAATCGAAGCGGGAAAGATCGCGACCGCCGCAGGCACCCACATGGTCATCGCCTCGGGTCATCTCGATCATCCGCTGCGCGCGATCGAAGGCGGTGCGCGCTGCAGCTGGTTTCTCACCGCTGGCAATCCGGTCACGGCGCGCAAAAAGTGGATCGCCGGTTCGCTCGAGCCGAAGGGGACGCTCACCATCGATGCCGGCGCGGTTGCGGCGCTGCGCCGCGGCAACAGCCTCCTGCCGGTCGGGGTGGTGCGGATCGAAGGCGGCTTTGCTCGCGGCGACGCCGTGATCATCCGCGGTCCGGACGGGATCGAGATCGGGCGCGGGCTGTGCGCCTATGATGCCGAGGACGCACAGAAGATCCGCGGCCGGTCTTCCGGCGAAATCGACGCAATCCTTGGCTTTTCCGGCCGGGCCGAGATGGTCCATCGCGACGATCTGGTGGTCGGCCGGGAATGAATGCAGCGCGCCGGTGCAGTGAGTAACCCAACACCCGCGGTCAAGGACCTTGCGCAGGTGCCATGTAGCTATTCCCCAAAAGATGAACCCCGACCGCTAATGCGACCGGGGTTCGACGCCGGGTGATTGAGGGTGAGGGGCTGGGGGGCTTCGCCCGGCGTCTGTCCATCAACGATGTTGCCGAAGGGTTGTTCCCCGTTCGCTAACTATTTTTTTTGCCCCGCCGGAGGCCCGGGACGCGGCGGCTTGCCGGTTCCGGCTGCGGGGCCGCCGGCTGCTGGTCAGCGCCGCTGCATCGCCGCCAAGGTCGATGCGGCGGCCGCCTGGCAGCACGACAAATCGGGAAAATACCCGCAAATTTTCATTATTTTCGCCATCCGTCGCGACGGCCCGGCCTTCGACCACGAAGGTGGTTCCGACCGGAAAACGCTTCGGCAAACGGCTAAGCTTGTGACGTACCGATAAAGGCATAGGTCCCCTCTCCAAATGAGTACTCCACGCTGCAACTTCCCTTATTTCGTGGAGGTTCCAAAAATTCGATGACGGGCACACGAATGTTGTGGATTGCTGTGCGTATCTCGAACGGCGGGCCGCCTCGCTCGGCTTGGCTGGACATGTTACAAACGCCGCGAATGCAAGTCGGATCAAGGCCATGAATGCGCCGGTCAAAGCCCCGCTCGCGGCGACAATGCGGCAGGTCGGCCGTGAGGCCCGGGCCGCCGCCCGGACGCTGGCGCTCGCGCCTGCACCGCAAAAGAACCGGGCGCTGGCCGCAATGGCCAAGGCCATCCGTGCCGCCTCCCCCACCATCTTGGCGGCCAATGCCGAGGATCGGGATGCGGCCAAGGCCGCCGGTGCGACGCCGGCCTTTCTCGACCGCTTGGCGCTCGATCGCGGCCGGGTCGCGGCCATGGCGGACGGCATCGAGGTCATCCGCAAGCTCAAGGACCCGGTCGGAGCGGCGATGGCGTCCTGGCGCCGCCCCAACGGTATGCGCATCGAGCGGATCCGGGTTCCCCTCGGCGTCGTTGGCGTTATCTATGAGAGCCGGCCGAATGTCACCGCGGATGCCGGCGCGCTCTGCCTCAAAGCGGGCAATGCCGCGATCCTGCGCGGCGGTTCCGAAAGCTTCCGCTCCTGCCGCGCCATTCATGCCGCCATGGTCGAAGGCCTGACCGAAGCCGGATTGCCGGCATCGTCGATCGCGCTGGTTCCGACCCGCGAACGCGAGGCCGTGGGCATGATGCTCGCCGGGCTCGACGGCGCCATTGACGTGCTCGTGCCGCGCGGCGGGAAAAATC
>Ga0307479_10001926_pt1 | contig 18961 bp, 20 predicted proteins | sample atmos_gasesECM4C_FD_203743 | JGI IMG/M metagenome (GOLD analysis project Ga0307479, IMG submission 203743) | Hardwood forest soil microbial communities from Morgan-Monroe State Forest, Indiana, United States - atmos_gasesECM4C_515 | ecosystem: Environmental > Terrestrial > Soil > Temperate... | reverse complement strand
TTGCCGGTCAAGCGGTCAAGCCGGCAACTCAACCAACACCTCGAGTACGCTCTTCTCCGCGAATTTACTGCCTCAAGCCACCAATTTTCAAGAATCGGGGTTTCACAACAGCCTTTAGCTAGCAGGCCGTAGCGGAACTGCTCATGTTTCGTGACTTGTGACGAGGCATGCGGCAACGGAAAGGTGATACGAGGCGGCTGACCAACGGCGGCAGTAAGGCGTCGGGCCGGGGAAAGGGTCGTCGTCAGGTACAGCAGAGAGCGCAAGAATCGCGAAAATACCTGTCCAGCACGGTTTTTCAGTTCGCGCGGCGTACCCGCTCCTAGCAGTGTCCGCAGAATCAGGCTCAAGTTGAACGCTCCCACGTGGATCAACTGCCGTTTCAGAATGTTCTCCCGCCCCCGCAGATGGCAGCGTCGCATACCGCCGGTCTCGTAGCAGTGCGCGAAGCTGCGTTCGATCAGCTCCCCGCGCCGTCGGAGTAAGCTCTTGCCGTACGCGCCTCGCACCCGTCGCTGGTTCGCGTAAACCGCCTGACCGGCGTCAAGCATTCTTTCCGGTCGGGAGTTCTGATTGTCGCTCATCAGCATCCAAACTTCAAAGCTTTTTGCAATTGGTTATCACGTCTCATTGCCCTACATGGCCTGCAAAACCGTACTGCACCGGCTGCGCGGAAGAATTCTTGTGCTCAGGGCATCGCCTGATTACCCTCTAATTGTCAGGAAGGGAGCGAGTCATGCCAAATCTCCACCGCGATTCTCAAGGGAATCGGTCTAGCGAGACCATGCGGTGGGACATTTTTATTAGCCATGCTAGCGAAGACAAGGACGAAGTCGCTCGACCGCTGACGGAGTTGCTCAAACAAAAGGCCATGAAGGTTTGGCTCGATGAAAATGAACTTAGCCTAGGCGATAGCCTCAGCAGAAAGATCGATGAAGGTCTGGCTCAGTCTCGATATGGAGTAGTGATCCTCAGCAAGTTCTTCTTCGCAAAATCATGGCCACCTCACGAACTTGCGGGACTGGTAGCGCGTCAACTTGGCAAAGAGAGAGAGAAAGTGATATTGCCTGTTTGGCATGGGGTTAATCGAGACTTCATTCTTCAATATTCACCTACCTTGGCAGATGCAGTTGCGGTTTCAACTGACGAGGGCCTAGAGGCGGTCGCGGCTGCAATACTCAGAGCCGTTGAATTTGGTCAGTTCCCCGGCCGAAATCGCCGCACGCTTTCAGAGGGTTGGTGGTGGACTCGGTCATTCTTTACCGTCATTCTCGCCATCCTTGGACTGATATGGGGCCTAGGCACGCTCTACAGACCGGAATTTGATGAACTGAGGAAAACTGTGACTCTCGTTGGCACTTACGCTCCGCCAGTAGCGGTCGCTATCGCGCTCTTCAATTCAATTGGCATGATCGCTAACGGCGCCCTGCTTCTGGTTATTGGTTTCTCCATTCGTAATCGCCAGCGAGGCCGCCAAATCTTACGAGCTGTCTCTTGGACGATGTTCGTCGCGGTGCCGATTCTCATCGTGACAGCGGCTGCGAGCGCAAGTGATTCCTTCGTTGTGAAATCACTACTTCCGGCCTATCAGGAGTACCTCGTCTGAGAAGGACTACTCGGCTGCCTGAGCTTCTTAAAGTGGGGAGCCCTCTCACTTGCGTACCGCAAATAGAACAACGATGTTGTAGGAGGCATAGTCTCTGCTGGGGTACGATTTTCAGGGCATCGGGCCCACACCCATGTTCAGTCAACAGAGTCACGGCGTAGAACGAATTCAATACAGTCTGCGCCAAGGATCGACACATCATCACAAACCCGGTCCAGTTGTGTCGGCGAAGACTTCATTGGCAGTTTGCTTAATCACACCGCGAGCCGTCTGAACGAACTCGCTATGTTTGCTCGCAAATGACCGTTGAAAGGCAAGGGTTTCCTGAGAGGTCATACATCTGTCATGTCTGAGTGCTAAGCATATCAGAGGCCCTACTCCCATTTCTTTCTTCAACTCCCGACACAGCAGAGCGGGGCTGACCTTGAATCTCTTCACGATCTCTCGCAGCGTGTGGCCCTCAACGATTCCGATGCGAAGCCACACAACGGCACTGGCAACGCTGATGATTAGACGAATGCAACAAGGAGATGTGCGTCAGCGTAAATAGCATCAGGAGGCTGGCATGAACGTCAACAGAGCTGTTCTGTATCTCGGATGTTTCTCCATCGGAATCATCGCCGGGTTGCGCTCGCTGACTGCACCAGCACTGGTGAGCTGGGCAGCCCATCTCGGATGGCTTGACCTAAGCGGCTCCCGGCTATCCTTCCTAGGTTCGACGGCCGCCGTGATTATCCTGTCGCTTCTCGCACTCGGCGAGCTGATGGCCGACAAGCTGCCGAAAACGCCAAACCGAACTGATCCGGGACCTCTCGTATTCCGGGCGATTACCGGAGGATTCTCCAGCCTGGCGATCTGCGCCTCGGCTCACCAGTCACCGGTAATCGGCACGCTCCTGGGTGTTCTCGGCAGTATTGCCGCTGCGTTTGCTGGTTATGAGATTCGCCATCGCTTGGTGACGATGTTTGGGCTTCCGGACCTTGGCGCGGCATTGGCGGAAGATATCGTCGCAATCGGCGGCGGTTTACTGATCGACTCCCATCTGTTCTGAGGAGTAGTTCGCTGCTGAATTTGCGGATCTGCTCCAGGAGGCTTGTTTGTATGTAGAGGCAGCGGCGCGCATTGGGCGAAGACCTCAAGAAATTCTCAACGTGCGCGCCCGGGATCCGTTGTTGGGGGCGAGGTCCGGCCTATCCCCCCGCCTACGCCCAAATATCCGCTGCCACCATGGTCGCGTCTTCTGGGCTGGGCTCTGCTTCTTCATCAAGTCGAATGTGGCCGAAAAAGTCTGAACACCGTCCCTGTCGCTAATCGTGATCTCGTCGGCATCAGCGAGCAACGCCTCAAGTACGGCCGTGCTTGCCTGCTCCGCTTCTGCTTGGGCGCGCAGGTCTTCGTCGGAGACCACCAGACGCTGAAAAAAGCCCATCCGGGCACTTGCCAATGCATTTCATCCCAGAATAACTGGGATTCATCTGACAAAGCCTCGCCCTTCCAAAGCCGCAACCGGATACCAAACAACCGGAGAATTTGGTTTCGGTCGTCCTTCGGCATTCTTGTCAAATCTTGGATCTCGGGGTAGTTCGTCTTCCCAATAGATTCCACTCAGAGGCAACCAGCAGACCTTCTGTGCGGCATCGACTCGATAGGTGAGCGTGGACAAGTATGCGGTTGTGATTTCGCTCAGCATTTGGTGGCCGACTCATTGTGCACCGAAACCGTGGCGACTTGGAATACTGGCTTGCCACGCGACCGTACTAGATTACCCAGGGTCGTCGCCTCAGTGCCGGAATGGGGATTCCTTGATTAAAATGGCCAGGAGTCTTCTGCACAATATGAGCGACTTGAATGCTTGACGCTCCACACCTAAACCAAGTCCTTCGTTCACAGCTTCGCTCCTGATCCCCGTGCTCCGCCCTTCAAATTGTGCAAGGCTTGCGTCGATGTCGAACGCCGTCAGGTTGGTTTCGTCGATCAAGCTGAGAAGCTTTCTCAAGTTGACCGGATTGAGCTTTCTCAAGTTGACCGGATTGTTGAATGTCGTGTGAGCAAGGCAAAAAACCTCGCCTAGCAAGCCGCGCTGCGCGGCGAGCTTGCGCAGAAGGTCAACGTAGTGATCCTGTAGTGCCGTACCGGACTTCCCCATCAGGCTAGGCCAGTCACATTCTTTCGGCAACTCGATGCCGCGCTCGTCGGCCATCTTCAGAAACAGCAGATAGGTCAGGTGCTCGACATACGAGCCATAGTCGACTCCATCGCAGCGAAGTGTTTGCCAAAATTCCCCCAGTTGTTGAACGACATCGCTCATCGTGCACACGCCTGGCTAGCGTTCTGAGTTGACGTTTCGAAATTCCACGTCCCACGGGCCGGTTGATGGGGCGAGGTCCAACCTGTTCCCCTGCGCGCTTATGACCGAGAGCGATTCGACCGGCGAAGGCCGACCCCTACCCCCTAGGCTCGCGCGCGACAAACTCCCTTAACCGGGCTCAAGATCGACATTAATTCTTTGCGCACCACCGCTCAGCACTTGCACGGTACGCTGGTAGGGCTTGAAACCCCTCTTAGAGACTCTGATCGTCCGCTGGCCCAACGCAAGTGGCAGCTCTGCAGGCGTACTACCTAGAAACCTCCCATCCACTTCGATGTCAGCGCCTGCTGGATTCGAAACGAAGCTTACCCTTCTGATGGTCTTCAAGTGCAAGTGGTTCACCGCGAACAACGCGAGTTCCAGTCTGGTCGAGACACCCAGCTTGTTGAAGATATTGGTGAGGTGGTGCTTGACGGTATTTTCCTCAATGTGGCAACGCTGGGCGATCTCTTTATTCGAATCGCCGTCTACCACAGCGGACACCACTTCCAACTCGCGAGGCGTAAGTCCGAAGTCCTTTTGTCGCGCCTCTTCCACGGAGGACTGCAACAAGGTGTGCAGATGCTGCACCAGGTTGGAAACTGCCTCCCGTCCCACCCAGTATTGTCCGGACATCACCGTGTGGATACTCTTGATGAGAAGCTGGGTGGCTGAGTCTTTCAGCACCACACCTCGCGCTCCCAGTTGCAGCGCCTCGACGATCTGACTCTTCTCGATGGCTGCCGTCAGCAGGATGACGCGGACGGAATTCGGCTCCTGGGGGGCGCTCAGATCCCGCAGCGCTTCGATGCCGGGATGTGGCATGGCGAGATCCAGAAGCAGGATGTCGGGTTTGAGTTGCCGCGTCAGTTTAACGGCTTCGTCGCCATCGCTAGCTTCGCCGATCGCTTTCAGGTCGGACTCTGCCTGTAGCAGCCTGCGCAAGCCGTCGCGGAAGATTGGATGATCGTCCGCTATGACAATTCGGATCGGATGAGGCGTTTTAGTAACCATAAGCCCGCGTGCCGCTTCTGTTGAATAGTAATCTCTAATCGTGAACCCCGCCCGGGAATCGAGTCTAGCCTGAGTTGAGCGTCAATCAAACGGACGCACTCCCTGATTACCAACGGACCTTTACCGTTCGCTTCCAGGTCCGTTTGAGAGAAGCACCCAGAGAACGGGAAGCCTCGACCATCGTCATCGATAGTGAGTCGCCAATGGCCATTCCCGCGATCGACCTGGACCAGCACATGGCTTGCGCCGCTGTGCTTCCGCACATTCACCAGTCCTTCCTGAACAATGCGAGCCACGGCGTTGCAAACGCGTGGCCGCAGAGCCACCACAGCGGATTCGCAGACAAATCGTGCGGCAATGCCGGTTTCGCGCTGGAATCTCTCGACGAGCTCCATGAGGTGAGCGCGCAGATTCTTGGCGTCTACGTCCGGTGGCTTCATCTGCTGCATCAGCTCGCGGAGCTTGCGTGCTTCTTCCAACAAGAGGTCTTGGATTCGGCCCAGCTCCTCCTGTGCAACCACCACCGCCTGCGAAGCCATTTGACGGCGCAGCACGCCCAGCTGCATCTCCACCGAGAAGAGCGTCTGCAACGCACCATCGTGTAATTCACGGGCTAAACTGGCGCGTTCTACTTCCGCTCGCAACTGCTTCTGCTGTTCCGCCAGGTAGCCGAGCAGCCACCCCATCACCAGCAGATACACAGAACGCATAAACAGATGTTTGGGTTCAAGCTCGACCACATCGATTCCCAACTGGGGCCAATGGTGGCGGTGGAGGAAGCCTTCCACTGACGCAAGGAATCCCTCGTGTATGGCAAAGCTCTCCAACCAGAGCAGAACCACGGAGGCGGCGGCAGTGCCTACCGTCTCCCATAACCCCCATCGGTAGGCGGCGGCAGCCAGCACGAATACAAAGAAAAGAAAGAACGGATTCTGTGTCCCAATGGCGAAGACGGAGATCAAGGCCAGCCACACCAAATCCGCAGCATGCACCAGGGATCGAAACGTTGGGGTGGATTGTGTCCGAAACCGGAGCAGGAGCATGACCACGGTGCCGTGGATGATGTAGAAGCCAAGCAGCCGGTGCGCCCACCAGGAAATCTGGGTGGGCTCCATCCAGATGGCAAACAGTGCAGAAATAGCAAGGGCGAGTCGAGCTGTGGCCAACCATCGCTCAATGCGGCGAACTTCGCCCGGGCCCATTGGGGCCCCCAGTTTCTGCATGAACCCGTTCTGAGATGCTAGAGAGGGCAATCGAGTACGACCACCGAGTTCCGGGCTTCGACGCATACTATGGGAGATAAAAGCGTCGAAGGCAAGCGCCAGTTGTGCAAACGCAATTTGCTGAAGTGGCACGCAGCAGGACCGAGGTGGCTCACCTATCCGCGTGGAACGTTCCGTGCGAAGGTTAGCTTTTTCCCCAGGCAAGAAGGTTTTTGGTGGACTCAACGAAAGTCAAAAGGTACCAGAGTTCAGAATCTCTTTGGCCACGGCACTCCAGGCGTGAAGGATGCTCTAAACATTGATATACAGTTCAACATTCCGGTGATTTCGTTTTCGCGACGTTTGGGAGGCGCTTTTCTCCGACACCGTCCAACGGGGAAGGTCGTCCTGGCTCATCGCGGTATAGTCACGTTGGGACACGGTCGCATTCCGAGGGAAACCCTGTTCCAAGAACTAGATGTCACGATTCGCGAAGCTTGCACAGGAACCTTCGTCCGTGAGTTTCTGCTCATTGGAGAACTGGATTCACCGACGCTCGTTGAGGACGTTCGACACTTTGCTTTAAAAGTGCGACGGACGATCAAGAACATCAAGGTTGAGCACAAGATGTCGCAGGGTCCTAGTAGTTCTCTCTCAAAGGACAGTTCAGGACCTGTGACGAAACTGGGCCAGTACTTCCGCGAATATAGCGGTAAGCACAAGACTAGTGCCCGCTCTGGGGGCGTTGCAGACTGCTACCACGGCGATGTGGTAGAAGCCTTACGAGCTCCGCTTGATAAAACTCCCAAACCGCTGAAGAATCGTGAGATTGATCTTGTGGGTTTTAGAGCCGGTCGCCCATTCCTGTTTGAGGTGAAGACCTCAGCCAACACACAGGCCGTTTACACCGCCGTTGGCCAGCTCGTAGTGCATGCACATGGCGTGGCTCGCGCCCTGGGCAAGATTCCAGCGAAGGTGATCGTCCTGCCAGGGCAGCCTGCAAAACCGAATCGTTACAAGCTTTTGCTACGGGCATTGGGAATCAGGATGTTGACTTTTACGAGATCGCAACAAGGGGAGATCACACTCAACGGACTTCTCTGACGTTCTGGGGCTTGCATTATTCTCTCCTGGCCTGATCTCAAAGGGTCGCCTGTGATCTGCCCGCCCCTTCAAGATCTTCTGGCTTTCTGAATTCGGTCCGCCCGCGCGGGTGAAATTCCAGGCCAGATCAGATTGACTGGTGAGAACATGACGGGAGGGAGTTGCACCCCCAGGTTCTAATCTGCTTTCTCAAGTTCGTGCACCTCGCTAACCGTGGCGAGTGCGCGACGTCCGCTTAGTCTTCCACTCCGGGTTCCTCGAGTGCTAGACTTTTTGGCCCGATCACATGGGGGCTCACCCATGAAAACAACTATGCTGCGCAGCGCAAGATTTGCGGCACTTATCGGCGGTCTCTTGGCGGCCCAGAGCGTTTCCTTCGCCGCGAATCCGCAGACGTGGATCGAGTTGCGGAGTCCGCACTTTGTCGTCGTCACTAATGCCAAGGAACACGACGCGCGCCGGGTGGCTGATCAGTTCGAAATGATTCGCGCTGCGTTCCGGGAGCATTCTGGAAGCTCTTCTACCAACGACCAGCCCGTCATCATTGTTGCCGCCAAAGATGAGGGCACGCTCAACCCACTTCTGCCCGAGTCCTGGACGAAAAAAGGCGCAGCGCACCGAGCAGGCATCTACCTGAACGGGCCGGACAAGAGCTACGTAGGCCTTCGCCTCGACGTCAGCATGAAGCAGTCGGCATACGAACCCTACGAGCCCATATATCACGAGTATGTCCACTACCTCATGCGCCGGATGATCCCGCAATTGCCGGTGTGGATGGTAGAAGGACTGGCAGAGTTTTATGGCAATACTGGCATCGAGAGTAATCAAGTATTGGTGGGTAAGCCTAGCACGTCGAACATCACGATATTGCGCCAGAAGACGCTTCTGCCACTCAACACTCTGTTCGAGGTCAATGCGTCCTCGCCCTACTATAACGAGGAAAACAAGGTCTCCATCTTTTACGCGGAGTCCTGGGCGCTGACCCATTACCTGATCACGCGGGATTGGCACGAAAAAACTCAGCGAATGAACGACTTCACCATCCTCCTCCTGGAAAACGTCCCACAGATGGAAGCGGCGCGGCGCACGATCGGCGACCCCGGGGCACTGCAGGGGGCGCTAAACGAATACATTCATATGTTCTCGTTTACTGCAGCGCGTTTGGAGAGACCCAAGATCGAGCAAGGGGACTACCGAGTTCGGCCGTTGTCCGACGCTGAATCACTGGCCGTGCGCGCTGATTTCATGGCACATGAAGGGCAGTACGTGAAGGCTCAGGACATGTTGGAAGAAGCGGTGAAGCTCGACCCGAAACTCGCCGCCGCATACGAGAACATGGGGTTCCTATATTTTCAACAGGGCAAAAAAGCGGACGCAGAGAAGTGGTCGGAGCAAGCAGTGGCGCTGAATCCGCAGAGCTACCTTGCGAATTACTACTACGCGGCGAGTTTGCTGCGAGAGATACTGCCGAGTGATTGGACGGTAGCGAAAGCGGAAGCGAGTTTGCGTACGGTCGTCAAGAGCAACCCGGGGTTTGTGCCCGCATACGACGCGCTGGCGTACTGTCTGGCGCGACCTGGGTCTCACCAAAACCTCGATGAGGCGCACCGGATGGCTCTGGCGGCCGTGGAAAGAGATCCCAGCGATGTGGGACACCGAGTTCGGGTAGTTGAAGTGCTGCTGGCGATGGGCCGTCCGGATGATGCGATTAACGAGGCCACGCGCACGGTTTCCATGGCGAAGACTCCCGCAGACCACTCTGCCGCGGCGGGAGCGTTGGAGGCAGCGCAAAGATTCCAGGTGTCGCAGAAGAAGATGAAGGAGCAACGAGAAGCGCAAGCGTCAGCCGAGCTCTCCAGCAAGACCGTCAGCCCTGAGCACAAAGAACCGGCCCTCGGTGTCCAAGCCCTAGGTGGGATCGAAATACTTAGCGACACCATGGGCGTGGGCGTCTCCCCACCCAAAGGGCCCAAGGACTTAAGTCCAGGTGGCCAAGGCTCCGGGCCGGTTGACATTCTCAGCGACACAATGGGGTTCGACTTCAATCCGTTGTGCTCCGCAAAAACCTTATCTGCCTCGCAACTGCACAATCTCGGTGCAAAGTGTCCTCGCAGTCAGAGCGATCTGGTCAGTCCGGGCCCGAGTATGCGAATCTGAGTAGTCATGTTCATGTCCCGCTTGGTGCGATGGCTTGGCAGCGGCTTGGCCACATTTGCTGAACTGCTGAGAGAAGGGCTCAGGTTCGTCCTGACAATCGCCTGCTCCCGGGCCGCCTTGGGAGCCGAGGTTCTGTTCCTTCGCAAGCAGCTGGTCTACTACCAGGAGCACAAGATTCGGCCGCGGCGACTAACGGATGCAGCGCGTTTGACGCTGCTACTGTGGTCTGGCTTTTTCGATTGGAAAGAGTCACTCGCCATCGTGAGCCCGGAGACGTTCATCGGCTGGCATCGCAAGGGCTTCAAGTTCTATTGGCGGTGGAAATCGCGTGGCGGCCGACCGGCACTGCCAAAGGAAATCCGTCAGCTCATCCTTCGTATGGTGAAGGAAAATATCACCTGGGGAGAAGAGCGCATCGCCGATGAACTGTCTTTGAAGCTTGGCATCTACGTTTCGCCGCGAACGGTGCGAAAGTATTGGCCCAAGCAAACGGGAGATACGGGACGTAGACGAACCTGTTCGCAACCTTGGAGAACGTTCGTCAAGAACCATGCGGCAGGCATGGTGGCGTGCGATTTTCTGGTCGCGATCACAGCTCGATTCCGAGTGTTGTTTGTATTTGTGGCGATGGAGGTGGGCAGCCGCCGCATTTTACATTACAACGTGAGTGCTCATCCGACCGCAGACTGGACGCTACAGCAACTCCGCGAGGCCATTCCTGGCGGCCATGGTTACCAATGCCTCATTCACGATCGCGATTCGATCTTTTCTTCGGAGTTGGATGAAGAACTCAGCCGCTCGTTTGGGTTGAGAGTGTTACGAACGCCAGTACGGGCGCCGAAGGCGAATGCGTACTGCGAACGCCTGGTCGGAACCGTGCGCCGCGAGTGTCTGGACTTCATGATCCCGCTGAACGAACCGCACCTGCGGAAGACTTTGCGTTCCTGGGTGGCTCACTATAATAAAGGCCGCCCCCACTCCAGCTTGGGTCCTGGGATTCCGGAGCAATCTGGCGCCACGCCCTTGCCACGTCCCCGGACGCGCAGGCATACGTTGCCGCCTAATTGCCAGATCCGAGCGATGGACGTTTTATCCGGGCTTCATCACGAATACTCATGGGAAAACTATGCCGCATGATGCCGATGAGGTTTTTGCGGAGCACAAGGGCTGTACTATGCACGGGCGGAATTATATCGCGATATTAACGTTATAGCATCACCGCCTCATCGTAACCGCGCTGTAACTGCGCGCCGCACGGAAGTCATGAAGCGATACTATCGCGATAATCTAACGCTTACATTCAGGTATTCTTGTATATCATTGAAATAAAATTACTTATTTAACAGTAATTTAACTATGCAGTAACTTGCATGCAAACATTCGGCCCTAGGCTGGCAGTTGAACGATTGAATTTCGGGGAAAGGAGGATGAGCCCATGACCAACCAAAGGCCAGTGATCAGCTATCCCGATCTCACCGCTCCGATGTGGAGAGCGCGGAGAATCTGGGCTGTCTCTCTGGTTGTGCTCATGCTGACGCTCATGACATTGCTCGGGTAAAGCGGCCGCAACTGCCCAGGCGAAGGTGAGCGCAGCGAAAGGAAATCGGGAGGCCCGACATCGCGCGGATCGGGTCTCCCGTTTTTTGTGCACAGAGGTTTTCCAATGCGGGCTCGACAAAAGAATATTATTGTGCCGCCTGAGAAGAATTACGGATCGGCGATTGTTGCTGGGGGACTATGGCTCTGAGAAGATTTTCGGCGGATTCGGTCGGTGCGGCGAAGCCTTCGATTATCCCTGTACTTCACCGCCCTTTGTTGACTCTGACTCGGACGGTTCCTTGAGTTTGGGAAGCTCTGGCGCCTCAAGGAACCGATCTTGCAATTTGTCCCAGTTGAAATCCTTTGGAGCCCGAACAACTCTCATGTTTCCGTCCGAATCCCAAACTGGAAGCGCTCCGAGTTGCTTAAGTTTGTCGAAAAGCTCTATGCGGGCCTCTAGTTCCTTGATCTGAGCAATTCGTGATTCGACTTCAAGACGGTCGGCTGTGGCATTCTCCTGCCGTACCTTGCTTTCAAGAGTGCGTCGTTCGAGTGCGGTTTCGACCCGCTGTTTTTCCTCTTCCGCATAATCTCTCATAGCTTTAGCGTATTTCTCATTCGCAACGCCCTCCACAGCTTTCCAAGCGAGGTCAGGCGCCTCCTCCAATCGCTCTTGGGGGCGAATATGTTCCTTAGTAAAATCTGAAACAACGGCAGTGGTCTCGCGAAACAACTTACCGGCTCGCCCGCGCCAATCATCTGGCAGTAGACCTCGGACGCGCGCTAAAACACGAGAGACAAAGCCCCTGCCATCAGTCATTGACCGCTTCCATTGCATGCGTCTCCTGAAGTCCGAGATCTAATTCAAATCCGGCTCCGCCGCAGGCTCGAAAATAATTAGCAAGCGCCGTGAGGACATCGTTCACTGCGTCTGGTGGGAAGGAGGAGTCGAAGAAAATGTCAAAATCCGGCTCACTTTGGTCTCCTGCTTCAGCAGCCAGCAGTTCTAAGAAAGGGCGTTCTTGGACGACACGATCTGTGGCCTTGATATATCCCCTGCCATCCTCGTCGATGTAAGGAAATTGCCGGTTGCGCAAGTAGTCAATTTGTTGCTCGATTTCCTCGACAGTTAGAGCTTCTCCCGTGTCCGGATTCTTCATGTAGAGCATGGCAATCTGCTGCACGAACGTACTCCGGCTCACAGCCACACGCGAGTCGTCTTCCAAAATAATTAGCAGTCGCGCGGTCGCAGCCCATGTAACCATGGTGTCTTTAGGCAGTCGATAATTCGTTCTTTCACGACCTGCGCGAAAAGACAGAAGCAGAGGGGTAGGTTGCCAATTCTGAAGCTGGTGGACAATCTTCTTGACATTGGCAAGACTCTGTCCACGAGGCCGCTTAAAGCTCGCTTGTAGCGCCTCTGTGATGTCGGTGTTCGTGATTCCCCGAGATTGGCGCTTTTTCTCGTCCTTCCATAGTACGAACAAGACTTGCGCATGTTGCTCGGTTAGTACGGGAAGAGTTGAATTGGGCACGGCGTTGGATTATAGCGTAGGTAAGATGCTTTGGTGTCTTGAAAACCATCGGGTTGGAGCCAAGCACATCTTGGAAAGTTTGTGGTGGCAGGGGTGGCCTAATCAATACGTCGCAAAGAAACTCGCCGACTTCTCCGGGTTGTAGCCCCGCCGGTCATAGAGTTTGGTCGTGCCGGGCTCGGCATGGCCCGCCGCTCGCTGCACGTCGTCGAGCGTCGCGCCGTTTTCCAGCGCCGTAGTAATAAAGGTGGCGCGCATGGAATGCGCCGAATATCCCCGTGTAAGCCCGATGGCGGCCGCGTGCTTGCGCAGTACGCGGTCAATGGCGTCGGGGTCCATGTGTCTGCGGGATTCCTGGCGTTTGCGATTGTGACTTAACGGGCGGAACATCGGGCCGTCGAGATCGTCGGCGTGGCCGGCGGCTTCGAGATAGGCGCGGATGCGTTGTGCGACATTCGGGTGGATCGCTAGTGCGTCGCGCCTGCCGCCCTTTCTCACGATGCGCAAGCTATCGAAGCCGCGGTTCTGATGAGGGTCTTCCACTGAGAGCGCGGCGATTTCCGCGCGGCGGAGGCCTACCTGGAGGCCCACGGAGAGAATCGCGCGATCGCGGAGTCCTTCAATCGTGTCTTCTGCGGGCGTGTTGAGGATTTTCGCGGCGTCCGATTTCGAGAAGGCCAGCGTCGATCCTTCCCTCCGGTTGATCGCGGGGCGTTCCACATCGGCGACGGGATTGGTCTAGACATGGTGATGACGGACAAGGTGCTTGAAGAGGCTGGATAGCGCCGCAAGCCTGCGCCGGATGGTCGAGGGCTCAGCCTCGTCGATCTCGCGCATGGTGCGTTCCCAGGCAATCACGGCGCGGTGGTCCACTTTACGCAGCTCCTCATAGGACGTGATATGGAGCGTCCGCATGAAATGCTGCACGTCGAGCTTGTACGCGCGACGTGTGCGGGCGCTTTTCTGCTTGGCGAGCCATATCTCTTCTTCGGGAATATCGGCGAGCCGGGCAATGGGCGACAGAGCGCCGGGGGAATCGATGACTACCTGGAGTTCCTTGCTGCTTTCCATGATTCACTCGTGGCTTGCTGGCGACGTTCTAAAGTAAATCAGCGTCGCGATGCCGGCGAGAACCGCCGGTATCACGAGATTCATGAAGAGATCCTCAAACCCACCGCCCTTCGAGTAGTAGGAACCATTTTCGCCGAAAACATACGATGACAGCAGCGGGGGGCACAACGCTGAAGAATACGAGCTTTCGGATAAAAGGCGTTGTCAATCGATTCCGGTTCGCGGCAAGCGCAGCGACACCAACTATCACGAGGTACATGAGTGCTGCGAGCGGTGCGTACATCAGAATCGGAACCGGATAGAGCTTATGGACCGGATACAAGTTTATGATCGTTCCCAGAATTGCTAAGGCAATCGCTGCCTGTATTACTCGTCGCACCTGCACCAGACAAAAATCCCTAACCGCTGTTAACTTTCTCACCCCCCCGGCCGTGTTTATGTACTACGTGATAAACGGGATTATCATGGCCTCCTTGCCAGCGAAATTTCAAATCTGTCATTGACGGCGTCTTTGAATTTCTGCCTGCATCCGATGTACCGCTCCGTGGTTTGCACTGACGCGTGACCGAGAAGGAATTGAATCTGTTCCAGTTCGCCTCCAGAGCTGTGGCAGAGGCGTGCGCAGGTGCGACGAAGGTCATGGGGCGCAAGATGATCAACACCAATTTGCTTGGCGTATCGCCTTACCGCACACCAGACCACGTCGCTCGCCACCCCAAGATCTAATTCGGCATTCTTTCTCCAAATTCGCCTAAAGACCTTGCCGTCAGTCACCCCAGACTCGCGAATCCAAGTATCGATTAGGGTCTTACACCAACATGGAACCGGTACAGTACGGACACGTCCGCCCTTGCCGAGCAAATCAACAATGACCCAATGTCCCTCCCTTGCCTGCAGTTGATCTAGGCGCAGGGACACAACCTCAGAGCGTCGAAGTCCACATCCAAGGAGCAGGCCTATCACTGCTGCGTCTCTCTTTCCTGTCAAGGTGCCTGGAGGGATAGCATTCAGTAGATCCTGCGCTTGGTCCCGGCTCAGCCAGTTGCCAAGTTTCCTCCCCAGGCGTTTGACTCCCTTAACCCTTCGAACGCCGATCGCCAAATCCGGGCTCAACCAGCCACTGTCCGCAGCTTCATCTGCCAAGCGGCGGATGGCGGAGAGATGGAGGTTGATCGTCGCGGCGGAAAGCGACAGGCTCTCAAGGAACGAGCGGTATCGCACAACGACAGACCGGCTAAACCCTAGGCGAGGCTCCGAACAATACCAGTTTATGAACCGGTCGATGGCATGTTTGTAGGCGCGACGAGAATGGGCGGAGGCAAGCGCGCTGAGCACAGCCGCCTTCGATTGGTCGAGTTCAGGTACGGTTGCAGAATTGAGGACAGAAGCAGGAGAGTATTTTGGTGCAGCCATGGGACCCGGCTCCTTTGGCAGTCTCCGTCTTGGGGCTTTCAAGACCGCCGAGGAATCCTAGTCACGGCGCAGCTGCTTGAATCTAGTCCGAGAATAATCGCAATTGTTGGCCACAGAATAGGTGGAGAGTCAGGCTCATGAGTTCGTGCTGAGAGCTGATGAGAGTCTTTTTTACAGCCTGTTCATCGTCCATGGATGGTGTCCTCGAAGCCGACTTCTGGGGAATGATCTCGGGCTTCAATCATCGAAAAGGTAGAGTTTAGAAGAGCTTAACAGCTTCAAGGAAGTGTCTTCGAATAACGCGCTTCCCTTAGCGCACCGTTCCGACTTTTTAAAGAAATGCAGCGCACACTATCGCGAAGCCAATCGCTTAGAACCACTGGAGGACTCGGTCCGGACAGTAAGTCAAATTACGATGGCGCGCACCGTGGAATTCCGGATGGTTGAAGTGCCCTATCGAATGCCTCTCTCAGGTACTCTCTACGCCCGAAAGCAGTGAGGAACAAATTCACTTCGAGCTCGGATCCCGGCGTTCAGAACATTCGAACACTGCGACTGCCTTTTTGCCTTGGATTTCCTCTTCGGTGTAGTAGACGTCCACGCAAGTTTTGCGTTTCAAATCCACTTCGATGGTTGTTGCTAAATCGATTAAGAATCCTCCCTCACTTGCTTTTTCGTCGCCCGTCAGAGGGTCGATGTAGAAGCGATATAGATAGACGCTTTGGTCCGACTTCTGCCTGCGAACGCTGGTAACAGTTCCTCTCACACTCGGATATAGAGACATCAGACCGAAAAGGCCACCATGCGATCCATGCGCGTTCTTCGCATCTTTGCTGTAGCGGCTAATCTCGTCAGGGATGGAAATAGATTCGGGATGGGAAAGCTGAGCCACACCTGTCGGCTCATCCTTAGTAGTGGCGTCCGGGTCAACGGTAGGGACGCGATGAAGTGCGGACAGCATGTTCTTTTGCCTCTGTATCCTAAAAACTGCAACTACCGTGTCTCCTTTTTGAACATCGTCTACGTCCGTATGCTTTGCCTTTACAAACTGCATCGCCTCCCGGTGGTCGTTCTTGGCGGTGAGCAGCAGAATCTGCAGTCCTTTTTTCGTCTGACTTACGTACTCGCCTATTACGCAGCAGGATGCAGATTGGCAAGGCGGGTCAGCAGGCGTTCCTGCGCCGCCCACCGCAACGCCTGCAACCAGTATCGCTGAGAGCACGAGGATACGTGCCCATCGAGTTGAACACTCCACAGTGACCTCCGTCCGGCGGAAAGTCTGCAGGAACCGAACTACCAATTTAGCTAGTAGCCCAGAGTCCCCGAATGAACTCATACCCTAAGTGCACGAAATACAGTTCAACGGGTAACAGGAAATCGAGGTACCGGTTAGCGAACACGAAAAAGACGTACGCTACGAACGGTACTGACAGAAACGCCACAAGCAACCAGAAGAACTTCCGCCAGCCTTTCAACAGTTCGTAAGCAAGATAGATTCCGACGCCCAGGACCAAATCCACGATGACCCCGAGGTAAAAAGGGAGGAGTGGCCGGAACGACCCCGTCTTGAGCGACTCGATGTAATTGGCATGAAAAACTACTCCGGGAATCAAGCCAACAGGGCTGACGTGCGTGTCTAGAAATCCGCCATAGCCAGCTCCACCAAAAGCGCCAGGAAGTTCGTGCCATTTGCCACCGATTAGGACAATTTTGCTGGCACAGGAGTTGATTGCCGCCGTGTTGCCCTTGATTAAGTCATCAGCGTTGATGACGGGACGAAAAGCAGTCTCGGGCAGGAAAGTTCCCAAAAGGGGTTCGCGACTGTTTATGGCATTCGCGATAAGTGTATCGCCGCGTGTGGTGCCTCTGCCCCTCTCGTGAGCATCCACAACCGCTAGAGCGAACGATCTAAAGGCGAACCGAGTCGAATAGTCACTTTGAAAGACGGTCTCGATGAGGGGAATTTCTCGTCGGTCCTGTGGTGCGTTGATGTAGCCTACCATTGCGCAGGCGGAATAGCTCGACTTCGAGTCGCAACCCCCAATCGGAAGCTGATTATCTTCAAATACCCCCGGCAACCGGATTTTCGATCCATCCCTCTCTGATCCGAACGCCGATGCGAGCACAACAGGGACACCGTTGGACACGGCCGCTTTTATCGCTTTGAGGAGATCTGCATTTTGTTCAGCGCGTGCGGGGTCGTCTGCCCCAGCGAAACCAACCGGAGAAAGCAATTCGATGTCTAGACCAATCGCGGCCGCCTTCGCCGTCGAGATCTTCGTTATCAATGTCGCAAGGTAAGATCGATCTGTTGGAGTATTTCCATGCAGCGTGGCCCAATGGGCTTCATCGCCGATAAAAACCAGCGTGACCCACTTTGCCGAAAGAGCCCCGTGCGGCAGCAGTCTGAATATCAGTTCATACATTCTCAGCTGGAACCTGACATTAAGCTCTCTCACATCTGCGAGTGTCTCCCGAATGAAGCCCGCCCCCTCGGTTGCGTGCGCCACCAATTCAGCCGACGTCAGGAAATTCCAGACTCCAACGATGACCAGAACGCTGAGGACAGCAGGGCGCAACAAAACACGTTTCGCTTCGATCCAGGAGAACATTGGCTGCCTCTCCGGTGACAAATACGGCAGATTGTACGATTAGATTAGCGGCGAGACAAGTGACGGATGGCAAAGCCTCGGTTTTAGTCGCAGGCTAATTCACTATGCTCCACAACGGTGTGCCGAACCGCCGTTCTAGTGCTGATGCGATCCGACGTAAAATATACGCGGGGTTCCCTTCCACAAAGGAAGTGGCCCGAGACTCAGACAGATTTCAGATACCGTAGGTACGTATTGGCGACGTCCGTTGTTGGAGGTCAAAATGTTCCGGCCTTCGATACTTCTAGTAGTCTCTGCGGCTTTGCTAAGCGATCCCGCACTTCCTCAAGCGTCATCTCCCAAAGTGGCCACTAGAGCGGCTCTCTTGGTTGCCGGACTCGCGAAGCGTTGCCAAGCGAAACTGGATTACGGTTCTCCGGAGGTAGCCGAAAAATGCTTCCGCGGAGCTCTCGACCGATTCCCGCAGAACTCTGTGCTGCACGAGGGGCTCGCGCAATCATTGGAGAAGCAGGGTCGATTTGATGACACTGAAGCGGAATTTCGCAAGGCAGACGGGTCGGACGGTCACGTGCGCCTATCCTCCTTTGCCGAACGTTTGTTTCAGCGCGGAGAAATAGACCGTGCGATTCGTATCTCTCGATCTATCCAATCTGCTTTTCCGTCCGACAGCTCGACTTCCAAAGACCTGGTGACTTTGCTTGTCGGTGGCGCGAAATGGAGTGATGTTGATGCCGTTTGCACCGAGTACCTTAGATCGTCAGCCTCGTCGCCATTTTCGCGGACTGGCTTTCTGGCTTTGTCAGCGGGATGTTATGACCTCCGCCTTGAACCGGAAGCCGCTGTCGCTTTCTTTCGAGCAGCTCCCAAGAGCCTTTTCGTAGACAAAGACAAACTGACACATCAGCTCGCAATCGCGGGGAGACTACGGGAGGCTGCCGAAGTCTGCAACAGCACTCCACTGTCCGGCTGTGGAAAGGAAATGGCCTATCTTTTCTTGAGCGGCCACAAGACAGACGCTATTCAGTTTGCCGACGAAATCGTTGAAGAAGCCAAGGCCAGGGGTGAAAAGTCCCCCTATCTCTCGTTGGGTTGGATTGTGGATCCAACTCTTGATCCCTCCTACTCGGACATGCAGCGCATGGCGCTGCAAGATAGCAGCCGATTGGGCACGTTCATTCCGTTCACTCTGGAGGGAATGCCGCTCGAAGACAGGATCCTGGTATGTTTGGAGGCAAGTAAACAAGGCGACACAATCAATTACGTTCTCTATGATTTCCTCCATAAGATGGACATCAGAGGTAAGCTTAGCGAAACTATCGAAGCTCTGCGCCGCGTAGCCCCTGATTTTGCGATAGACATTT
>Ga0307479_10001925_pt1 | contig 18965 bp, 12 predicted proteins | sample atmos_gasesECM4C_FD_203743 | JGI IMG/M metagenome (GOLD analysis project Ga0307479, IMG submission 203743) | Hardwood forest soil microbial communities from Morgan-Monroe State Forest, Indiana, United States - atmos_gasesECM4C_515 | ecosystem: Environmental > Terrestrial > Soil > Temperate... | reverse complement strand
TGCGAGAGTCCGGATTGCACCGCGGCGACAGAATGGGCATCTATCTGGAAGCCTCTATTCCGCAGGCGATTTCCATCTTCGGCATTTCGCGCGCGGAAGCCGTCTACGTTCCCATCAACGCGCTTCTGCACGCCGAGCAGGTGATGCACATCGCTCGCGACTGCGGGATGAAAGGTCTCATTACCACCGCAGCAAAGCTGGCCTCGCTTGCCGAGGTGCTTCCACAGATTCCTTCCCTCGAGTTTCTGGTCGTAGTTGGATCAGGAGAAGTAACGGCGCGGCTCCCGGTCCACCGTTTCGAGGAGTTCTGCGGCCGGACTCTCCCCACCGATTGGCGAGAGACCAGCATCGAAAAGGATCTCGCCGCCATACTCTACACCTCCGGCTCAACCGGCAAGCCAAAAGGCGTGATGTTGAGTCACGCCAACGTTGTCACCGGCAGCCGCATCGTGTCCACTTATCTCGGTATCACCGAAAGCGAGCGTATCCTCGCGGTCCTACCTTTCAGTTTCGATGCGGGAATGAATCAATTGATGACCGCGTTCGAAAAGGGCGGCACCTGCGTGCTCATCAATTTCATTTTTGCGCGCGAAATCGTGCAGGCCTTGTTGAAGGAAAAAATCACCGGTCTCGCGGGCGTGCCCACGCTGTGGAGCCTGCTGGCGCAGCCCAACTCGACGCTCGTAAAGCAGCCGCTGCCGCACTTACGCTACATTACGAACACGGGCGGCGCGATGCCGCAGGCGGTGCTGAAAGTGCTGCGGGAAACGCTGCCCACCACAAAAGTATTTCTGATGTACGGGCTCACCGAGGCTTTTCGTTCGACGTATCTTCCACCGGAAGAACTCGACCGGCGGCCGACTTCGATGGGCAAAGCCATTCCAGACACGGAAATCCTCGTGCTCAACGAGCAAGGGCAGCTTTGCAAGCCGGGCGAGCCGGGTGAACTTGTGCATCGCGGGCCAACAGTGTCGCTGGGCTACTGGAACCGGCCGGAAGATACGGCGCGCGCCCTTCGGTCAAATCCTTTGCTGCCGCCGGAACTCGGCGAGTGTGAGAAGGTGTGCTACTCAGGAGATTTGGTGAAGATGGACGAGGATGGATTCCTGTACTTCATCGGCCGGCGCGACACGATGATCAAGTCCAGCGGATTTCGCATCAGCCCCACCGAAGTGGAAGAGGTTCTATTCCAGAGCGGAAAATTGCGGGGTGCAGCCGTGATCGGCATCCCTGATGAAACTCTCGGGCAAACCATTAAAGCGTTCGTGGTGGCGAAAGACGGCAATGGCCTGGACATCGACGCGATGCTCGCCTATTGCGCGGAGAAAATGCCGCGCTACATGGTTCCGAAAACATTTGAGGTGCTGAGCGAATTGCCAAAAACTTCGAGCGGAAAAGTGGACTACCCGGCGTTGCGGCGCCGCGAAGGCCTATGATGGTTGATCTGAGGACATTTCTGACGTCCAAGTATTTCCCGAAGTCCGTGGACTCGCTGATCATCGGCGATTTGCCGGCGGTTGAACTCGCCGAAACTTACGGCACACCACTTTTTGTTTATGACAGCAACATACTTGATCTGAAGTACGACGCGCTCCGTGTCGCTCTTCCGGAACGCTTCGCTATCTACTATTCCATTAAAGCCAATCCTTGTTTTGCCGTAGTCAAGCATTTCCTGAGCCGGGGCTGCGGGCTCGAAATTGCCTCCTTGGGCGAGTACCGGAAAGCGCTGGAGGCGGGCTGTTCACCGGAGCGAATTCTATTTGCCGGACCTGGAAAATCTGAAACGGAACTCGAAGTGGTCCTTTCGAGTGGCGTCGGTGAAATTCACATCGAGTCGTTAACTGAAGCCAATCGGATCGCCACTATCTGCCGGCGCTCGGGCAGCCGTGCTCAGGTTGCCGTGCGCATCAATCCGGCTGGCGAAGCCGAAGGTGGAGCAATGCGCATGGGCGGCCGTCCGGCGCCGTTCGGCATGGACGAAGAGCTGCTGGATGAAGTGCTGGATGCTGTCCTTGCACAGCCAGAACTCGAACTCTGCGGAATCCACCTTTTCACGGGGACTCAGATTCTGGATGCAGCAACTCTGCGCAATCAATATCGCCACGGGTTGAGTCTTGCCCGGCGCGTGGTGAAACGGCTGGGCCGCCCCCTGCGCACGCTGGATTTCGGCGGTGGGCTGGGAATACCATATTTTGCCCACGAGCAGGAACTGAATCTCGAATGTTTGCGAGAGAAGCTGGTGACCCTTTGCGAGGAAGTAGACAGCGATCCCTGCTTCGAGGGCACCCAATTTATAGTGGAACCGGGCCGGTTTCTTGCTGGCGAAGCCGGCGTATACCTGACGCGCATCAGCGACATCAAGACTTCGCGCGGCAAGAAATTTCTCATCGTCGATGGCGGGATGAATCATCATCTGGCAGCATCCGGCAATCTGGGCCAGACCATCAAGAGGAATTACCCTATCGCCATCGCGAACAAGCTGAGGGCTCCAGCGAGCGAAGCCGTCGATATCGTCGGCCCGCTATGTACGCCGCTCGATACGCTCGCGCGCGGGATTGTCCTCCCGGACGCGGAAATTGGCGACCTCGTCGGAATCTTTCAGTCCGGCGCCTACGGCCGGTCGGCAAGCCCCACGGGATTCCTCAGTCACCCCGAACCAGCTGAAATATTTTTACAAGGCGGCAGTCACTCTTCGGTGAATCGCCCTGGTGACGTGAGCGAGTTTGCGCGGCGAGAGAGCGCACTATCTCGTAACCAATTGCATCGCAAATTGAGTGCGTTGCCATGAAGGGTGCCGGGCGAGAATGAAAATTGTGGTTCGTCCTGCGGATCTCGATGCTGACCGTGACATCCTGACAAACCTGATGCTGCGCTATTTGACACCCGTGTCCGATGGAGGGAGATATGACTGGCTGTACCGCGGGAATCCGGACGGGCCAGCCCAACTCTGGGTCTTGACGGATTCTGACTTGGGCACAATTGTTGGGTCGGGGGGAATCGTGCCCCGCCGCATGTATGTGAACGGACGGGAAAGTCTCTGCGCAATCCTCGTCGATTTCTGGATTCATCCGGAATATAGAAGCCTGGGCCCAGCTTTACAGTTGCAGCGCGCTTGCCTTGCGGGGATCGAGGCAGGCCCATACGTGCTCTACTATGATTTTCCCCAACAAAGCATGGTTGCCATCTACCGTAGACTCGGAATTGAAACTAATCATTGGATGATCCGCCTGACCAAGCTGCTGAGCCTTGAAGGGAAGCTGGGAAAAGCGGCGCGTATTCCGCTTCTCGGCCGTACCCTAGTTGCCGTAACGAACCGGATTCTGAGGCTGAGCGATACCGGGAAGGGAAGCCGGGGCGCATGCACAATCTCTGAGCAAAGAGAGGAGTGCGGTGACGAATATACTCAATTGGCCCGTCAAGTCAGCTCGAGCTACGGCGTGTGTGTCGCCCGCACGGCAAGCTATTTGAATTGGCGATTCAGATCTCACTTCCATCATCGCTACGAAATGCTGGCCGCCCGCCGCGGCGGCTCTCTCATGGGTTACATTCTTTTTTTGCATGATGGAGAGATGGCGACCATTGTTGATCTGTTTGGCATGGAGGACCAAGGGATGAAGTCCGATCTGGTCTTCGCAGCTTTGGAAATCCTTCGGAAACGCAATGTTTTCAGCGTGAACGCGCCCAGTTTGCATTCGCACGCGCAGACCGCGCTTCTCCGCGGACTTGGGTTTTATCGTAGAGAATCTCATCCAGTAGTGATCTCCGCTCCTCGCGGAAGAGCAGGTCTTGAAGGCCAGAATGTTTTTTTGATGGATAGCGATAGGGACAGTTGAGCGATCGTGGCCAAAGCTCGGAACGAATTGGCCGTGGTACAGTTGGAAACAGGGCACCAGCCCCATATCCGTCTGACGATAAAAAAACGATAGCTAGAGCAGCGAGGCATTCACAATCTTAAGATGACCAAGCGCGTGCTCATGATAGCCTATCACTATCCACCCTGTGCGGTAAGCAGCGGACAGCAGCGCACACTCAGTTTCTCCCGTCATTTGCCGGCTTGCGGCTGGGAACCGGTTGTCTTGACAACCAACGCAAGCGCATATTCCCGAGTGGCGCACGATCAACTCTCGGACATCCCGTCGACGCTGAAGGTGGTCAGAACCTGGGCTTTCGACACCGTCAGGCATCTTTCATTGCGTGGTCATTACCCCGGTTGGCTTGCCGTTCCGGATCCGTGGGTAAGTTGGTTCGCCTCGGGGACGCTAAGGGGTTTGCGACTCATACGAGACCATCAACCCAGGGCAATATGGTCCACCTATCCGATTGCTACTGCCCATCTAATTGCACTCGTTCTTCATCGCTTGACAGGCATTCCGTGGATCGCTGACTTCCGCGATCCTATGAACGAAATCGATCCGGTAACCAAGGAGCGCTGGCCGAAAGACCCCAAGATCTGGCGGGCACGCGAATGGATAGAGCGGCACACTGTTTTGTCTTGTGTCCGCGCTGTTTTTGTAACTAAGGGAGCCCTACGAATCTATGCGGAGCGATATCCGCAGGTCCCGGCTTCGCGGTGGGCATGGATCGCCAACGGCTACTCGCAAGAGAGCTTTGCGGCCGCCGAGGCACTTCGGAACGGGAACCGGCCCCAAGGGGGCAAGACCGTGCTGCTCCACAGCGGTGTCCTCTATCCGTCACCGGACCGGAATCCGGGGCAATTTTTTGGAGCGCTTGCCGAACTTCGCAAGTCTGGCAAAATCTCTCCGGAAAACCTGCGAGTCATTCTGAGAGCCACCTCGTCGGAAGACCTGTACCACAAGCAACTAGTTGAGCTCCGGATCGAGGACATCGTTACTCTTGAACCGCCCGTCGCCTACAATCAGGCTCTATCGGAGATGCTTAACGTTGATGGCTTATTACTTTTCCAGGGACGTGATTCCAATCCCGCGATTCCCGCAAAGCTCTACGAGTACATCCGCGCGCGGCGGCCCATCCTCGCGCTGGTCGATGATCGTGGCGACACAGCCGCCCTGCTCCGTGAGGCAAACGTCGGTATGCTTGTTCCCCTGGACTCGCAAGAGAGAATTGCTGCCGGACTCCTGCAATTCCTGGAGCAGATCCGCAGCGGCAAGGCACCGATCGCCGCCGACTCAGAAATCGAGCGGCATTCTCGTAAGCGCAAGGCCTATGAGTTGGCGGGCGTGCTCGAGGAAGCCGTGAGCGATCGAGGTTCCGGAGGAAAGGGTCTTGAAAATCTTTCGTAAAATGAAAGGACTCTGCGCCCGCCGAGTGCGCTGACAAATACCCCTTGGGAAACGTTCTCATCATCGCCTACCACTTCCCCCCGCAAGCGGGCAGCAGCGGGCTGCTCCGGACACTCAAGTATTGCCGCTATCTTCGAGAGTCCGGCTGGCAAGCCACGGTGCTGACGACAAATCCAAGAGCTTATGAAAAGATTGACGAGAGGAGCCTCGATTCCATTCCCAAGGATGTAACGGTGATCCGCTCGTTCGCCCTGGATGCGAAGAAGCATATGGGGATCGGAGGCCGCTATTTTAGATATCTTGCGCTTCCTGACCGCTGGGTTAGCTGGATCCTGAGCGGGGTCCCTTCCGGCAAACGTGCTGTTGGAGGGCACCAGATCGATGTTCTTTATTCGACCTTCCCCATCATATCCGCCGCTGTCATCGGCCTTTTGTTACAGCGCTGGACGAATCTACCTTGGGTTCTGGACCTGCGCGACCCCATATCTGATGTTGACTATCCGCGTGATCCCCTGATCCGCAGGGTGTGGCGTTCCATCGAACGGAAATGCATGCGGCACGCGTCGCGGGTTATCGTTACCACTGAATCGACTCGAAAAAGATATCTGGAACGCTATCCAGACTTGCTTACCCCGGAAAAATGCATCTTCATTCCAAATGGATATGATGAAGAGGATTTTCGGGGTTTGCGGATTCGTCCCGCGGTACCGATTCCGGAGCGGCGCCCTATCCGATTGGTTCACTCCGGTTTGCTCTACCCCACCGAGCGCGATCCCCAGCACTTGTTTCGCGCCGTCTCGTACATGAAGCGACGTGGCCGCATTAGCGCGGATACACTGCGAATTGTTCTCCGCGCTCCCGGAACGGTAGACCTGTATCGCCAATTGCTCCGAGACAACAACATCGATGATATCGTCACCTTGGAGCCCCATCTTGCCTATCCGGAAGCTCTCCAGGAATGCGCGGATGCGGACGGCCTTCTGCTTTTCCAGGCTGCGGACTTCGATCTTCAGATCCCCGCAAAGGCATACGAGTACCTTCGCCTCGGTAAACCCATTTTTGCCCTAACAACCCAGACCGGTGATACGGCTGCGCTGCTGCGTGAGGTAGGGGGCGCCACGATCGTCAATCTAACCGATGAGTTCGACATCTATGGAGGCTTGAATGGATTTTTGGAGGCACTTCTCTCGGGAACTCACCCAACTCCCGATGCCCAGAGACTTCAGCGCTACAGCCGGCGCCTTCAGGCTCGAGAACTTGCAAAATGCTTCTCTGAGCTGATGGAAGAGCAGCCGGAAGCGTTGCAGTCGGCATCAAAGATTTGAGGCGCGAATGTATTCCTGTCCCGACTGCCAGGCTCCGCTTCGAAATCTGAAGTGTCCTTCTTGCAATATACAGTTCGATTGCAAGGACGGATTTCCGGTCCTCTTTTCCCGCCATCCAAGATTCCAGACAAGTGCGAGCATGGGATCCGTCTACGACGAAATCTATGCGCACCGGGAAGGTGTATGGGAGGATCAAGGCAGAACGCTGCAATTTATCGACTTTTTTTCCAATCTACTTGGCGGTTTTTCTGACTCTCGCGTTCTTGAAGTGGGCTGCGGTGAAGGATTCTTGCTTTCCAGGATCCGGGCGAGCGAAAAATTCGCGATCGATCTTTCCGCGGAAGCCGTGCGAAACGCCAGCGGGCGCGCCAAAGCCGTGTTCTGTCTGGCGATGGCTGAGCGCCTCCCCTTCACCAGCGAATATTTCGATCTGGTGACAAGCGTCGGGGTCATGGAGCATTTTCTCGATGACCGGGAGGCCACGAATGAAATTTTCCGCGTGCTCAAACCGGGCGGGCACTATGTCGCCTTGATCCACGTTCACCTCTCGGTGCCCGAACGCATACGACAGAAAACCGCAGAATATATTTACCCTCGTTTTCGCCCGATCAAGCTCGCGAAATGGATCTTGAGCAAGTTTATCCGGCCCATCTCGCAACCCATTCAGCGCCCCTACACTCGACAGACCGCGCTGGCTTGTTTGGAAGGAAGCGGTTTTGCCATCGAGCGAGTGATCTCCACAAGGACGGATCCTGAGGCGCCGCTCATCGGTCCTCACGTCCTGACGTTCATCGCGCGCAAGAATTGATCGTGCGCGCGCCCTTTGGTTCTTCCTATGGGGTTGCAATTGCTTCCGATTAAGGCAGCGCGGGAGGGACCGCCGGTGCCGCAATCGGTTGCGTCGATATAATCAATTCATCGTACCAAACATGCGCCGCGGGATAACCCCCCTGCGTGGCATCCTTACCCGTCATGTACGGATACAGTTCCACGTGATTGAACGGCGCTCCCGCTCCGTTCCCGACAAAATAAAAGTTCGTCAAGCTGATCCATTTCTTGTAAGGTTGCCCGTTGGTCGCCACCCAAGCTTCCACCAGGGTTCCTGGAAAATTTCCGCTCGCATCCAGCGTTCCTAGCTTGATGTGGTAATAGAACGTGATCCATGTGTTCGTCGGCCAGTGGAAACACGTCTTCGAGTCGATTCCTCGATACTGGCAATTATAGTCGCCCTGCTGGAGAAGATAGGGAGGAACGCCGCGGTTCGTGAAGAGACCGTTGGAACTGCATCCCCCTGTTGTGCCTACGGGGATCAGGCCACTATTGTGCAGCCCCGTGACCACCATCAATCCAGTGCAACTGGTGTTGCCGTTAAAGAATCCATGATTCTTCCATGTCGGCCAGCCAAAATTCTTGTAGTTAGACAGCATCTCCGGAGAGATTCGCGTGGCCACCTGGAAGTAAAAGTCTGCCCCCTTCCCGCCTATGCCTGGGAACGCACTGTCGAACTTGCCGGCGTTCGCACCTTGAAATGGCGGTATGTCGATTCGCAGACTGGTACCGGAACGCCCCGTCGCGGAGTCCTTCACCGGGAAAACGCCTGGATAGGAGCTGTTGGAATAAATGTTTACGTTTTGTTGGAACCCGGAAGCTTCGTCGAACCCCTGACAGAAAACGACGCCCTTCGCGTTACACCGATTCTGAAAGTCCTGTGCAGCAAGCGTGGCAGGGGTCGCGAGACGAAGCACGAATGCGTCTTGCTGCCACCCATTGACGAGCGCAAATACCCTAAGGGCCGGGAAATAACGGAAGCGCCCGAAAGTCCCATTGGTTTGTTGTGTTCCCGGTCCACCCCTGTACGTCTGCGACGTGCAGGAATCCGTCTCTGGATTGTAGAGATAGACGGTATCCCCGCCCGCCCATCCAACAACTTCTTTGTTCGTGGGATCGTAAGCCAAACCCGGATAGCTGGCACTCTTCATCAGTCCGCAATTCGTCATTTTCAGGTACGTTGATGAAAAAGTGTGCCGCGGATCAATATCCGCCTTCAGTCCTTGCCCATTGCCAACGATGAGGTACAGCTTCCTGCCGTAGTCGATGACTCCCGTAAGATGGTAGTCGCCCGGATTCAACGAGCCAAGCTTGGTGTAAGTATTCGTCGCATAGTTATAAGAAAACAGGGAGGAATTGTCCCCGACGTACGTGAGCTGAGTGTTCGGGTCGTAGTCCGATGTGGTTCCAAGTCCGGTATTGTCGGGAACTGTCCCTGCGACGTTTACAGGATCCATGCGCTGCCAGGCCTCGGTTGGATTTGCGACGTTGGATAGATCAAGCATCCAAGTATCGAGGGCACTCGAACCAGCAGCACACGCGAGCGAGCCGTCCTTGACGAACATTCTGTCCACTTGCGATAGATAAGCCAATCCGCCGTAGGTATGGCGGGAGTTCGGCGTGCCATTCGCGTTTGCAGCCACGCAGGTGCCAGCAGGGGTCGATGAGTCGTTGAGGCGCACAAATGTCAATGTATTCAAGTCCAGCGCGTAGATCTCATTCCCAAAGTAATCCGTATGACCCCCGCCCCAGAGGATCAATCGATTGCGTTTTGTGTCGGCTACTCCTCCATTCCAGGCGCTAATGACCGCTTTGCAACCCGTATTTCCAGCAATCCCGGGATCTTCCGGACAGTGGGGCTCTAACTGTGTATCAGCGAGCTCATACCAGCCAGGTTTGGACGGTAGCTCCTTCTGCTCCTTGCCGACCATATTCTGTTTGGATTCGTCGTAGAGGGAGAGTCCTGAGATAGAAGTGCTCCGCAAGAACGAGGAAGAGGCGGTCCGATAGGTACTCAACGTCTCCTCGAAAGCAAGACTGCAGACAACTATTCCCGCCAGGCAGACCACTCGCAAAGATTGTATGTTTCCGCCAGTTTCAAGGAATTTAGTCGCCCTCAAGTGCGGCTCCCTCGTCCATGCGCTGCGATCGAGTTTTGGTCGAGATGTGCGTATTGATCTGGCCACATCGCGAGTGTATGTTCTTGCAGGTTCGGGGTGCTCATGACTTTCAATCTTACGCGATTTATCTGGGTTGTGTTCCTCGTCGTGACGATCGAAACATTGTTCAGCGTCCCCCTTTTGAGTGGGGAGCTCGCCTTGGGAGTGGCAGGAATCGGCATCGTTTCCCTAGCACTTGCCTTCCTTCTCGCCATCGTCTTTCTGACTTGGAAATGGCGTCATACTTGGATGAATACGCTTTCCTCAGTCGCCCGAAGTTTAGGGAACGTGTCCACGAGCAGGTGGCTACTAGCTTGCTTCGTGGCGGGGGTAGTTCTTCGCGTTCTTTGGGCGTGGAGGTACCCGTCACCACGGCATTCGGACCAGGCTACGTATTTCCAGTTGGCGCAATCTCTTTTAGAAAACCATCGGTTCGAAGTCTCGGGCGGCGGAATGGCTTATTGGCCGCCGGGCTACCCATTTTTTCTTGCCGCCTGCTTCTTCATCTTGGGAGTGCATTCTTGGGTCCCACTCCTCGCAAATCTTCTTCTCTATGGCGGCACTTTAGTAGTCATCCATCGTCTGACCGCGCGCATCGCCGGGCCCACTGCCGGCAAAATTTCGGTGGCTTTGCTCGTCGCCTGGCCAACCTTGGTGATGAGCGCCGCCTTGGCAAGTAAAGAAATGTTAATCCTTTTTCTCTTGTCTCTTACGCTGCTTTTATTCGCACGCGCTCAGGAGATCGCATCACCGGCAAGAAGTGGCAGTTTGGCGCTTCTTGCCGGCATCTCGCTCGGTTGCGCAAGTCTAACCCAGCCATCCGTTCTGCTCTTTCCTAGCGTTCTCATGGTCTATATCATTGTGCGCAAGCAATCTCTTCTTCGTGGATTTGCGGATCTTGTTCTGCTCTGCATGACGCTTTCCCTTGTAATTCTCCCCTGGAGCCTGCGGAACCATCGAGTTTTTGGTGTCTGGGTTCCGATCTCCACGAATGGCGGAGTGGTTTTCTACGGTGCTAACAATCCTCTCGCTACGGGCGCATATACAGTTCAAAGAGAACAAAGCCTGGAAGGCTACGACGAGGTGACGCGTGGAAAGGTTGGTTTTCGTCTCGGCAAAGAGTGGATTCGCGATCATCCGCGGCAATTTTTAGCCCTTGCCCTTCGCAAGGAAATTCTTTTTCTTGGGGACGATGCTCAGGGCGCGTTCGAAACCCTTAAGCGTGGCCTGGGTATCGGGGGCCTGCAATATGTCATTTGGAAAGGCATCTCAAACCTTTACTGGCTCCTCCTTTGGACGGCAGTTCTATTGGCGCTGGCGGTGCACTGGCGAAGTCTATTCTCTCAAGACGCTTTGCCCGCCGCGGTCATGTTGGGCTTTCTCTATCTCTTCGCAATACATAGCGTCTTTGAAAGTGGTTCGAAATACCACCAGCCGGTAAGCGGGTTTCTAGCCGTGCTAGCCTCACTTGCGTTTGTCAATTCTGCTTCCGCTCAGCAAAATAGCAACGTGTGAATACACCAGCGTTGTTCGGGTCAGTCTCTTGGGACTCGCAGCGGAAAGCCGAGTTACGCGTTGCTCATGCTCTCGTCAAGCGTTGCCGCCAGAAATGAAAAAGCCGGCTCATAATCTTGAGCCGGCTTTCTGATTCTGGTTGTGGGGTTTGAGATGAATCAGGTTAAGGCAGAGCCGGCGGAACTCCTGGTGCCGCGATCGGTTGCGATGAAACGATCAATTCATCGTACCAAACATGCGCCGTGGGATAACCCCCTTGCGTCGGATCCTTACCCGTCATGTACGGATACAGTTCCAGGTGATTGAACGGCGCTCCCGCCCCGTTCCCCACGAAGTAAAAATTGGACAGATTCAGCCACTTTTTGTAGGGTTGACCGTTCGTCGCCACCCACGCTTCAACCAGGGTTCCTGGAAAATTTCCGCTTCCATCGAGCGTTCCGAGTTTGAGGTGGTAATAGAACGTGATCCATGTATTCGTCGGCCAATAAAAGCAAGTCGTCGGGTTGACGCTTCCATACTGGCAATTGTAGTCGCCCTGCTGGAGAAGGTAGGGAGGAACCCCGCCGTTCGTGAACAGGCCGTTGGCACTGCATCCCCCCGCTGTGCCCACGGGAATCAGGCCGCTATTGTGCAACCCGGTAACTACCATTAATCCGGTACAACTCGTGTTGCCGTTAAAGAATCCGTGGTTCTTCCACGTCGGCCAGCCGAAATTCTGGTAATTCGAGAGCATCTCAGGCGAAATTCGCGTGGCCACCTGGAAGTAAAAGTCTGCACCGTTGCCGCCGATCCCTGGGAAGACGGTGTCGAATTTACCCATGTTCGAGCCCTGAAACGGTGGAACGTCGATTCGCAGACTGGTCCCGGAACGCCCCGTGGTCGAGTCCTGCACCGGAAAGACGCCCGGATATGTCGAATTGGAATAGATGTTGACGTTTTGCTGGAACCCGGAAGCGTCGTCAAATCCCTGGCAGAAAACCACTCCTGCCGCCGTGCACCTCGCCTGGAAATCCTGCTGGGCAGCGCTGGAGGAATTTGAAACGGTCACGGTCACGGGACTCGACGTCACTGAATTCCCCGCAGTGTCCGTGGCGGCGGCTGTGAGCGAATGAGACCCGTTGGCGGCCGTCGCGGTGTCCCAGGAGATTTGATAAGGGCTGGCCGTGAGTGCCGTTCCGACGTTGGCCCCGTCAAGCATAAACTGCACGTTCGCGATTCCCACGCTGCTGGAGGCCGCCGCCGAAACCGTTACCGTGCCGGAAACCGTTGCTCCATTTGCCGGAGCGGTGATGGCGACGGTGGGTGGCGGATTGATGACGCCGCTGCTGGTCTGGAATGCGGAGTCACCGCCGATCGATTCGACGCCGCTGGAGTTTTTCGAGTGAACGCGGTAGTGGTAGAGAGTATTGGTTGCCAGCCCGGCAAGCGCCACCGAGTGGCTGGTGACAAGATTGGAATTGAGGGTAGTGAGCGTGCCGTATGCTGTTGTCGTGCCGTATTCTACCTGGCTGGTCGCCGCAACATCGGTGGTCCAGGAAATGGTCGCACCACTTGTGGTGATTCCGCTTACTGCGGTCTGAGAAATCGCGGGTCCGCTGCCAGAAGGAGCGGTGAGCCTCAAGGTGTAGGCGTTCTGTGTCCAGCTATTCACTAAGGCGAAAACCCCGACGCTTGGGAAATAGCGGAACCTGCCGAATGTTCCGTTGGCTTGTTGGGCTCCTGGACCGTTCGGATAGGTCACCGACGTGCAAGAGTCAGTGGTCGGATTATACAGATAGACCGTGTCTCCACCGGCCCAGGCGACAATCAGGTTCTGAACGGAGTCGTACGCGAGCCCGGGGTATTCCGCGGCCAGCAGCGAACCGCACCCGCTCATGTTCAAGTTCGAACTCGGAAACCCATGGCCCGGGGCGATGTCCACCTTGTGGGCCTGGCCATTCCCGACGGTTACGAAAAGTTTGCGGCTCGGATCAACCACGCCCGTTAAGTGGTAATCCTGGCTGAGAGAGCCGACCTTGGCGTAGGTGTTCGAAGCGTAGTCGTACGAATATAGCGACGAGTTGTCGGATACGAACACCAGCCCCGAGTTGGGATCGTAGTCGGCGACATCACCGAATCCCTGATAATTGGCGATCTGTGCCGGCGTCGTCCCGTTCGCAGGGTCCATTTGCTGCCAGGTATTGTTTGCAAAGCTGTAGGTCCATGTATCGATCCCGCTGGAACCAGCGGCGCATGCGAGCGATCCTGCGAACGCGTACATCCGGTCTTGATTGGCGATGTAGGCGAGGCCATCGTACGTGTGCCTTGAATTCGGGTTACCATCAGGATCCGCAGCCACGCAGGCGTTTGCGGGTGTGCTTGGATTGTTGATGCGCGCAAAAGTAAGCGAATTCAAATCCAGCGAGTAAATCTCGTTTCCGTTGTAGTCCGTATGGCCGCCGCCCCACACGATGAGTCGGTTTCGCGTTGGGTCAGCGATAGCGCCGCTCCACGCTGCAACCACATTCGCGCACCCTGAGAATCCCGAGGGGCAGGCCGGGCCTGTTGTGTTCGGGACCTGGTACCAACCGAGTGCGGAAGGAATTCCCCCACCTCCGGAGGACGCTTGTGTCGTCGCTGAGGCGCCCGCAGACTGCGCCGAAGTATTGCCGGCCGCGTCGAATGCGGAGATGTTGTACGTATAGCTGGTTGAGGCGGCAAGCCCGGCGTCTTGATACGAGGTGCTGGGCGTCGTGCCGATCTTCACTCCGCCGCGGAAGATGTTGTAACCCGTCACGCCGACGTTGTCTGTCGAAGCACTCCACGCCAGATTGATCTGCGAGGAAGAAATTGCCGTAGCTGCCAGTCCCGTGGGCACTGTCGGTGGAGTCGTGTCCGCCTGCACCGTAAAGCTAACGCCGTTGCTGGCCACGCCTCCTACCGTCACGACAACATTACCAGTTGTTGCTCCGCTCGGCACTGCGGCGGCGATGCTCACCGCGCTCCAGCTCGTCGCGGTCGCCGCTGTCCCGTTGAAGGTTATCGTGCTCGTCCCCTGCGTGGCTCCAAAGTTCGTTCCGGCAATCGTCACCGAAGTGCCCACCGGACCCGACGTTGGATTCAGGCTCGTGATACTCGGAGCTGTCGTCACAGTGTTGCTGACCTTTACTGTCACTGCAGCGCTCGTCGCGGTATTCCCACCAGCATCGCTGGCCACTGCTGTGAGGATATGGTTCCCGTTGGAAAGAGTGTTGGTGTTCAGCGAATAGTTGTAAGGTGCGGTAGTGATTGCCGCTCCCGTGTTGGCGCTGTCCACCTTAAACTGCACGCTGGTCACCCCGACATTATCCGTCGCGTTGGCAGAGACAGTGACTGCGCCGGAAATCGTCGCGTTGGCCGCCGGGGAGGTAATCGAAACGGTCGGTGGAGTTGTATCTGCCGCCGTGGAAAATGTCATATCCGCGCTGGAAATACTCGAATTGCTGGCATCTGTCGAACGGGCCCGGAAATGGTAGAGCGTTCCTGGGGTCAAAGCCGTCACTGCCACTTGGTGGCTTGTCACCATCGCGCCGTTGGTAGGTGTGCTCGATCCGTAGTTTGCTGTCGTTCCATAGTCAACCGCCGAATTGGCGGCCAGGTTTGTGGACCAACTCACCTGGAATCCACTGGTTGTCGGCGTAGCTGCTTGCACACCCGAAATTGTCAGCGGGGGCGGCGAACCACCGCCGCCATTATTTGCAGTCACTAATCCCGAGCAGCCTGCCAGTGCAACGCTGGATAAAACGATCAATAATAATGCGTTTGCCCGGAATCTTCGAAGCGCTAATTTTCGTGTAAGGCGAACTGAATTGAACATCTCGATTTCCCCCGGGCGGCCTCTTCGAGCAGCGGAACACAATTCCCCTACGCACAGTTAGGATACTCAGGTACTGGAACCCCATGTAACTGGACGGTGGGGGTAAAAGGGGCCAGTGGTGAGGTCGGGATTCGCCCTGTCCAATAGGGCAACTTCAAATCCAGAACATTTCGCTAAGTGACTTCTAATCAGCAGGATATGTAGATATACCGAAGGAACAGTTACCCCTAGCTAAACTTGCTCCTGCGGATCGGTACAGTGGATGTGATTTCGATTTCGGCGGCGTAGAAAAGGTTCTGATGAAAACAAAAAGGCCGAAAGATGAGACGGCCATCTTTCGGCCTGAAATGCTCGTGCTTGAATTGTCGTTAGTTATGCCCGGCGGCATCGACGATATACCGCACGGCGTCGCCGCTGAACAGCGCCGTGAAGCTTTCGTCGTGCCTCCCGTTATGGCCACCTCAGTCGTTGCTTCTATTTCATCCCCGTCGGGCGGTCGTGTGGAAGTTCTGCCTGAGCTCTCTTGCGGTTTCCTTTTGGGGAAAGGCCTGCTTCCCGAATTTTGTAAATCAGCGCCCGGTAGCTGATGTTCAGCGCCAACGCCGCCTTCCGGCGGTTCCATTTGTTTTCGCGCAGCGCGTTGAAGATCAGGTTCCCTTCCATCTCGCGCACTGCTTGCTTCGCAATCCGCTTCAACGGGATGGTGCCGTCAAGACCCACCTGGTACGGAACCCCGGAAGAGTGCCTCGGCGGCCGCTCCGGCTCAAAAGACTCGAGCGAACCTAGAATCGCATATCGCGCAACCACATTCTCAAGTTCACGAATGTTTCCCCGCCACTCCCGGCTCGCTAAGCTATCTAGGCTTTGTTCGGAAAACGGCGGCGCATCGCGGTCGAACCGGGCGTTCAGTTGCCCCAGGAAATAGTTCGCAAGCAGCGCGACGTCTTCGCGCCGTTCACGCAAGCTCGGTAGATTGATGCTGATGACATTAATCCGGTAGAACAAATCATGCCGGAAGCGCCCGGCCTCAATCTCTTTCCGCAAATCCCGATTGGTGGCGCAGATGACTCGCGTTTCGGCTCGTCTTTCTTGTCTGTCCCCGATGCGGCTGAACTGCCCATCTTGCAGCAACTGTAAGACTTTGGCCTGCAGGCTCAAATCCAGATCCGCGATTTCATCGAGAAACAGCGTTCCGCGGTGCGCCATTTCCACGTAGCCCGGCCTGGAGGCATGCGCATCCGTGAATGCTCCCTTTTCGTAACCGAATAATTCGCTTTCCAGAAGGGCTCCCGGGATTGCGGCGCAGTTTACTTTTACAAACGCACCCGAGGACATTGCCGATCGCGCGTGAATGTACTGTGCAAGCAGCCCCTTCCCCGTTCCATTCTCCCCTTGAATGAGGATCGGGACATCCGTTGTCACCACCTTATGTACTTTTTGCCGAATCGATATCATCGCCTCGGAGCGCCCGAAGATAATCTCTTCCGGAGGCAACCCAACCGCTCGTTGCGTTGATCCGCCGTTTGTATGTTTGGAGACAGCCATCCTGATCCCTTTGTGCGTTCGGGTGGGAACTTACCCCTTTGTCCAGTTGCACACAAAGAACCAAATCTGGAATCGCATTTCGCTGAAAACTGCGCAGCATAACTCTCGTCAAACTTTACGGTAATCTCCTGAATATGCGTACTTTAACTGTATTGACCGGTCTGAATTTTACCGCTACGGAGGGCGATCATCCCCGCTTCAAATCACCTCCGACGTGCGAAAAAGGATTGCGTAAAGGAGACAAACTCTTCCTGGATAGGCGCTTCGGGGAAATCAAAACGAGGCAAGGGGCTGCTTGTCAATAAATTGTTGAAGCGCTCTTACCTCTGCGGGAATATGAACGATTCCAATAGATCGGCGCGCGCCTTCTCGTCCGACGCCACCACTCGCAAGATATCGCTAACAGAAAGCATTCCGAGGAATCCCTGCCGTTCATTCAGAACGATTAGATGGAAGATCGTGTTCTGCTCCATCAAGCGCAAGCAGTCTTCCAGCGTCATTTCCGGCGTTACAGTGATGAGCTCGCGCGTCATGATGTCCGAGGCTTTCATCCACGCGGGACACTTGTTCTCCGCAGCGACTTTATCGGAGACATCGCTGTGTGAGACGACGCCCGTAAGTTTGCCGCTCGCATTCATAACTCCGACCGAGCGCACCTGTTTCTCGCGCAGATATTGCGCAGCCTGGTGCACGCTCATCTCTTCTGTGATGGAGAAAACTTCCTTGCGGGACCCGATAAGATCCGAAACTTTCATTGGACCCTCCGCGGGGCGTATTCTGGCCGGATAGTAGGCCCAACTCGCCCCGGATTGCAACATGAATTCAAGAATTTTCAGCCCGCGAAAAACACGTAACGCGAGTTGAAGGGCTGCCGAATCGTCGAGCAGCGGGGGACAAGCGCTGCCCCGCGATGCTCATGTCACGCACGCGCCGCTTCCCCGCGAACTATATCGTATCTTTCGATCACTGCCGCAACACCCATGCGTGAACTGCCATTTTCCATTCGGCGCTCCACCCGCACCACTTTGCCGTGGGCTCGGACAAAAACCTCTGAACCATGCGTTATCTCCGCCGGAAGCGTCAGCGTGATGTCCAGTTGCGAGCCGGATTCCAGGTTCTCGTCCACGACAAAATAAAGACCGCGCGTTGAGATATCGCGGGTCTTGCCCTGTGTCGAATCCAGTGACCGTTCCGCGGGGACTCGGATGATGATCGGCAAGGATAAGTCATAGCGTCGAGCTGTTCGGCGTTCCGTCATTCCTCCAGCCTCCAAAACACGGCGCGCGTTTGTTGGCTTGCCCGCATCCATCAAAAAAATCCCTTTACTCGAATTGCGTGAATTGGCCGATGACGCTAGTTGTGCCGCGTTCCCACGGCCGCGGCCGGCTCCTCCACCCCCGCTGTGGCCGCTGTTTTCCTCGTCCGCGGCGTATCCAGGTTGAACTGGCGCATCTTATAGAGGAGCGCCTTGTAGCTGATTCCCAACATCTTCGCCGCGTCCTTCCGGCACCAACGCGTCTTTTCCAGCGCGTCGGCGATCGCTTCCATTTCGGCCTCGTCCTTTAATCCACGAACCAGCGCCTTCAACCCCTGCTCCTTGGGCGGCGCGGCTTCCTCACGTGGCGAAGTGCGCTGGCGTGTCGCGGACATCTCCACCAATTCGCGCAAGCTGCCTTCGTCGTCCTCCAGAATCACGTAGCGCTTTACGAAATTCTCCAGTTCACGTAGGTTACCCGGCCATGGATAGTTCACTGCCGCGTCCAGAAGGTGCTTGGAAGGTCCCGGCGCCGCCTTGCCGAATTTCTCGCTGTACTTCAGCAGGAAGTGGCGGAATAGCAGCGGAATTTCCGCCGTCCGCTCGCGGAGTGGCGGCACGTTGATGGACAAAACGTTTAGCCGGTAATACAGATCTTCGCGGAATCGTCCCGTCTTCATCGCTTCGTGAACATCGATGTTTGTGGCCGCCAGCACGCGCACGTCGGTCTCCACCAGATGCCGCCCGCCCAGTCGCGAATACTGGTGATCTTGCAGGACGTGAAGCAGTTTCGCCTGCAAGTGCGTGCTCATTTCCGCGATTTCATCCAGGAAAATCGTGCCCTTGTTGGCCATTTCAAACTTGCCGGGTTTGCTGCGCACCGCCCCCGTGAAGGCACCCTGCTCGAATCCGAAAAGCTCCGATTCCAGTAATTCGCCGGGCAACGCTGCGCAATTCACCTTCACGAACGCCTGGTTTCGCCGCTTCGAACGCAAGTGAATCATGCGCGCGACCACTTCCTTGCCCACGCCGCTCTCTCCGCAAATAAAAACCGGCACGTCTACCGGCGCGATCTGCAGGATCTGTTGCCGGATTCGCACCATCTGCGGGCTGGCGGCCAGAAAACTCAAATCCTCGGTCACTTGGTCGCAGTAATCGCGCAGCGCCTGGTTCTCCGTCGTCAGTTGCTTCTTTTGCCGCGACTTCAGCATCGCCGCGTCCAGCTCCGTCTTCTCGAACGGC
>Ga0307479_10001924_pt1 | contig 18977 bp, 17 predicted proteins | sample atmos_gasesECM4C_FD_203743 | JGI IMG/M metagenome (GOLD analysis project Ga0307479, IMG submission 203743) | Hardwood forest soil microbial communities from Morgan-Monroe State Forest, Indiana, United States - atmos_gasesECM4C_515 | ecosystem: Environmental > Terrestrial > Soil > Temperate... | reverse complement strand
TCCAACACGCCCCCAGCCGCACCCAGGTGGCACCGGCGGATTTCATTCCCGGCATGACCGTCGACAGCGTCGAGCTGGCCACGCCGCTCAGGTCTCCAGGCGAGATGCCAGCCACCAGCGTCGAGGTGGCCGGCATCGATCCCCCGAACGACACCGACATCGTGATCAAGGCGCCCACAGCGAGGAGTCCGGCCAGGGCTCCGCGCAACCCCAAAAGCCTCGCAAGGCTTCTCCGGCCCATTTGCTGCTCCCATCCGAGTGTTGCCCAGCTCGATGGGGCCGCCCTGCCATCACCGTGATGGGACCACCGGACCGAGCCGGGGGACGCCCAACGATCGGACAACGGCGCGAGAGATTAGTCGGTCGAGAGAGTCGATTGGATGGTGTCAGTCCGGGGTGCCCTAGACCCCCTCCGAAGGTCCTAGACGCGCTGAAGTTCCCCGAGGCACCCCGGATGCCCCCTTACACCGGAAGGTGCGGCCACGCCTGTTCTTCCTGAGACCAGGATCGTATCGAACATCTAGGTGCAGGCTGTCGTCAACGTCACCAACACGCGATTTCATCGCGTCCCACACCCTGCGCGCCGGCGATACCGACGTCCGCTGGCTAGCAGTACTTCGCCCAATCGGCGCTTTCTGGTCGAACACATGAAGCGCGCACCAGGCGCCTACGCCGCCGGACAGCGCGCGTGAAGTCGAACTTCGCCGGCCCCGGTGGGCCAAGGTGCCATCACGGTGTCCGGCTCGGGCCCGCCAGCGAAGAACCGCTATGATCGATTCGACGAGACGGCGCCGCGAGATCAGAGTCGAGCACCGGGTAGAGTTCAGCGCATCAATGTCCTCTTCGTGTGCACAGGTAACGTATTCCGTTCTCCAACCGCCGAGGCGTTCTTAGCGAAAATCGCCCACCAGCGGCATCTTGAGTTAACGGTGGAATCGGCCGGGATTCTCGCAGGAGAACGCCTCATATTGCCCGAAGCTCTGGAAGTGATCGGCACCAAAGGGGTAGACATGTCCGCGCACCGCAGCAGGGTGCTCGACATCGAGGCCGTTAATCGAGCCGACCTGGCACTCGGCATGACCCGGGAGCATGTGCGCGAGCTCGTGCTTATCGAACCCGGAGCGTGGCCCCGCACTTTTACGTTGAAGGAGCTCGTGCGAAGAGGCGAGTTACTCGGAGCGCGATCGGCCTATCAGACACTCTCGCAGTGGCTGGCATTGATCGGACAGAAGCGCCCACGTGAAGGCCTCATTGGTTCGTCGTTCGCTGACGATGTGGAGGACCCTCTCGGCCGATCGCCCCCGCAGTTCCAAGAGACGGCCCACGAACTGTGGGATCTGGTCAATCGGTTGGTCGAGCTGATCGGACCTGAGAAGTAGCGCCGGGCGCCCGGCGTCACGTCTCCGCGTTGTCTGCCCCATTCCCCGGACTCAGTCGCCATCTCGGTCAGGGTCGGCTACCAGCACACCGGTACGCAGTACTTGAGCGTGGTACCGAGCCAGGGTCGCCAGCTCGTCGGCGTGCTTGCCCAATTGCTCGGCGCGCCGATCTTTTTCGGCGGCCGCTCCTGCCATGAAGGCCCACCTCTTTATTTCGACGCTTATGAAGTTGGCCAGGGCGGTCGCCCGGGCCTCGAACGGCGAACGAGATGACCAGAGCCATTCGTAAATGTTCGGAAGACTCTTGAGCTCGAGTGCAGCCCCTTCGCCCCACCTCTGAATACCAGCAGCATTGCCGTGGTGGACGATCGTCACGTCTTCGCGGAGAAGGTTCCGCCACCCGTTCCGCTCGAGACGCCAGCAGAGATCGATGTCCTCTGCATACATGAACCATTGCGTCGAATAGGGGAGCTCGACCCCAAGGGCAGCCTTGCGGATGCAGTGCACGGCTCCCACGGTCCACCGCCGTCGGAGCGTACGGATGGGCGACCCGCCACGGGGAGAACCGTCGCGTCGCCAGCGCCTTGGCACAAAGCCGGTCTCGAGTGCCTGGAAGAAACCCGGGTATGGGTATACCGAACGCCGGGGCAGACCGCTCGAATCGACTAGTGCCGGAGCCACCAACGCGGCGCCTGGATGTTCGTCGAGGGTGGTGACGAGCTTCTCCAACGAACCCGGTGGAGCTTCGGTGTCCGGGTTCAAGGCTATCAACGTCCTGGCCTGCGTTCCCTCCAATGCCTTGTTTATCGCCCGGGCGTATCCCAAGTTCGAGTCGTTCGACACCACGTTTACCCCACGGTGGCCAAGCGCGACCTCGACGCTCGAATCGCGAGAAGCGTTGTCGACGACCACCAGTTCGGCCGTTAATCCTCCCAAGGCATCAGGGAGGGATGTCAACGCGCGATCCAGCAGCTCAGCAGTGTTATACGAGACGATGCCGACCCGGACGTCAGCGGTGGTCGCCATTATCTCCGAGAAGAACGATCACTTGGGGATCATAGGATCGCTGCGATGCCAATACGACTGACCTACCTCAATCGCGGCGAAGGCTAGCAGACGATTGGCGTCCTCGCGCGACGTGTTCGAGCCAACTCAGCATCGAGCTCAGTTGGTGGTCGAGCCGGAAGTGCTGGCCCACCCGCAGGGGGCCTGCTCTGTGTAATCTTCGCCATAGCGCGACGTTTTCGACGACACGGGAGATCTCCCGCGCCATGACGTCTGGGTCCCCCGGGGGCACGAGCAAGCCAGCGTCGCCCACGATCGTTGGCGTGGCCCCGATGTCAGTGCCGACGACGGGAATGCCGACGCTCATCGCCTCGAGAGTCGTCAGGCCAACTGCCTCAGGGTCGACGCTCGCCGACACGGCCAACGTCCATGACCGCATCACCTGCAAGACATCGTCTCGGAACCCGAGGAAGCGCACACGCCCGGCTAAGTCCGGATGCTCTGCTCGGGCCCGAAGGCTCCGCTCATAGGCGGTGTCCTTCGGAAAGCGTTGCCCGAGCAGCTCGACGACCACATCTGAGTCGACCATCGCCATAGCCTCGAGGAGGACGTCTTGGCCCTTCCACCTAGTCAGCGCGGCGGCACAACCGACGACGGGTTGTGTCGGCGGGTCGTCGGGCGCCGTTGGCACGGGGCTAGGAGTTCCGTTGTGTATCACGTCCACCGACAACCCGAGTTCGCGTACAGGGGCGGCTGCAGCTTCCGACACGGCCAGGGTGAAGTACCCGGCACGCCTAGTAAAGCGGACCAACGCCAGGCGAAATCGACTGGTGATCACCTGGTGGAGCATCCACACACTGGGCACGGGCACCCGCGCCACGGCCAGGGCGGGAAGGGCGTGGATGCTATTTATCAACACGAGGTCGGCTCGCCGAGCCTGTTTGCGCAGCAGCTGGGCGGCTTTGAGTGAGAGGACAGCGCCGTGGGCCATTCCCAAAGCCTTCATACCGAAGGGCAGTCTCAGATCGGGTCCCCTGTGCACGACGGCTCCCACTGCGGCGAGTCGGTCCAGGGTGCGTCCATCGGGAACAAGGGCCGTGACTCTCCACCCCGCCGAAACCGCGGCACCCACAATTCTCTCCAATACCACTTCTGCACCTGAGTACTGACCCGTGTGACAGAGCACAACGATGTGTGGCTTGATGGCATTCATCGAAGCATCTTCATGAGTAGTCACGAATGAAAGAGTAGGATTGTTCCGAGCGGCGGTTGTGGGAAAGTGAGAAATGATCGTATCGAACAAGACGGTAACGGACCTCCTTCGTGAGATTCCCGCCATGTCGATCGCTGTCCTCATGACCACCGGAGTCCGAATCAAGAATGTAAAGTAGTGTCCTCCACGCGTGCCCGACGGGCTTCACGAGGCTCATCTGGGTCAGATGTTCAACTCGACACCGGCCACTTGGGCGAACACGCACCTAGTACCCAGGTCGATACGAAACAGACCGGCGCTTCGATAGTCTCAAGCGCGGCCAGTCTAATGATCAGCCGCGTGGTCATTGCCGCCATGGGCTGGTTCGGAACCGTGTTAATCGTCCGTCATCTGTCGGTCTCGAACTGGGGACGCTTTTCCTTCGTCTTTGGCCTTCTAGGGCTCATGTCGGTAGTCACAAACATGGCGAACCCTCGCACCGTTCTTCAACAGCTAGCCGACGACGACGGTCACCTGGCCGGGACCTACGTTCTGTTGCGGATGGCCCTTGGCCTGCTGGCTTATGCAATCGCCTTGAGCGTTGTGACGGTCGGCCATTATCCGACGGTGGTCCTGCAAGCGACCGCGATCGCTGGGTTGACGGTGCTGATCGCCAACACCTCGACAGCATACGACGTCCTATTCCAGTTTCGAATGGAGCTCTCGAAAGTTGCTGTCGCCGGCACCCTGGGCCAGACGGCCCAGCTGTCTTTGACGATCGCGTTGGCTCTCATGCACAGCTCGCTCGTAGTCTTCACACTACCAGCAGTGCTCTGCGAGGTTGTCGTCTTCGCCTGGAAACTGTACCGCTTGCCAAGGCACCCCAGCCTGCATTACGGGTTCATGTGGGGGCGGTGGAAGGAGCTGATCAAACTCTCCATCCCGTTGGCTATCGGAGGCGCTCTCAGTGTCATGTACTACAGCCTGGACACCGTCATGTTATCCAAGATGCAGACCTTCCGCGCTGTCGGGATATACGGAATCTCTTATAAATTCGCCGGGATCGTTGTGGTGTTCGCCACTTCCATGAGTCTGGCACTTTTCCCCATCCTTGTCAGAGCCTGGCCTGAAGAGGCGCAACGATTTAGAGCCGTGCTACGGCGCACGGTTCGCCTGTACATGGTGGTCGCGGCTTTGGTGACCCTCGAATTCACGATATTCGCCGCTAAAGCGATAGGATTGCTCTACGGGCAGCATTACACCGTTGGCGCCAACGCCGCCCGGTTGGTGGTTGCATCAGAATGCCTCGGATTTTTCGCCGGCCTCGCCATCACTTCGTTGATAGCCATGAACCGGAACGTGTTCTACCCCATCGCCGCGTTGGTCGGGCTCGTGCTCAACCTTGGGTTGAATCTGTGGGTGATACCGAGGTGGTCTTACCTCGGAGCAGCGTGGGCGACACTCGCAACTGAGCTCGTCGTGACGTTGGCCCTTTGGATACCCATGGCGCGCGCCGCAGGATCACACCTCGTCGATGCTGGCGTTGTCTTGAGAGTCATGTTGTCCACTGCGGCTGCCGTTTTGGCTGCTCTAGCTACGGGGACAGTCGGGCCATGGCCCCTGGCGGCAGTGGTCGGCGCGGGCGTCTACGTTGTGGCCTTGGTTGTCACGCGGCTGGGAGGGCCTGGCGGCCTGAGGGCACTGATAACCCTGGACGACTAGGGAGCCGCTACCGCGGGAAGGTTCAGTTGGCGCTCAGACAGGCTGTCACGGACTTTTGCAACCAGGGTTCGGTCAGGTCGATTCGAGCAATTCGGCGTAAACGTCCAAGGTCTCTCGGGCGACGCGGTCGGTCCTCAACCACTCGATGTTCTCTCGCGCCGCTAACTGCCACGAGCGTCGGTACTCTTCGTCAGTTAGGAACGTCTCGATCTTACTGGCCAAAGCCTTGCGGTCGCCGGCCGGGAAGAGACACCCGGCGCGCCCCATGTCAAGTGCCTCGGGAATCCCGTCGGCATCGCTCGCAAGGATCGCGCAACCGACCTCGCGCGCTTCGGCAATCACTAGGCCAAAGGGCTCTCGGCGGGATGCCAACACAAAGAGATCAGCAGCCATAAGAAACGGGAACGGGTCACGCTGATATCCGCTGAAGTGAATTCGCTCAGCTAGACCCGTTCCGCGGGCCTGCGATTCGAACGCGGGTCGGTCGGGCCCTTCGCCGACAACGTAGAGATGCGCCGTTGTGAGCATCGACGCCACGTTGGCGAACGCGGAGATGAGATCGCCGATTCCCTTTCGTTTATACATCCCTGCGATGGTTACCACCGAGGGGTGGCAAAGTGACGCAGGCGCCGTCTGTTGCTGGCCTCTCGTCCGTGGACTTCCAAGCGTGCCGTTCAGCACTACCCGGATCTTTCGTCGCCTCACGCCCCGGCGAGGGAGGGCAGCGGCGACCGCCTGGCTCGGGGCAATGACCCGGTCGCCCACAGCCATAAGGGGCGCACTTCGATTGAATTCGTTGTGGACCGTCGTCACAAGCGGCGGACGTGTGGTCAGCCGGCCCATTCGGGCCGCGAGCGCCGTGGTCGCGGTGTGGGCGTGGGCGATATCGGGTCGGACAACATCTATGACGGCACCAACACGACGTCGAACCGCCAGTAGACGCGAGGGGCTTCTCGTCACAACAAGGGTGAGGTGATCGACATGGTGAGCGGAGAGCAGCGGTTCGAACTCACCTCCAGCGGAAGCAACCGACACGTCGTGTCCGAGTCGGCTTTGCTCGCACGCTAAGTCGACGGTCGCGTTGACGATACCGTTACCGACCTCGCGTACGTCAGGAAGGAAGTGGAGAATTCGCAAAGTCACAGGCTCGCAACGGGAAAGGAGATGATCTCCCCTTCATACGAGTCCCCATCGGTGGAGTTGCTCAGCGAACTCGTGGGGTCCCCAGTCTTTGACGATTCGCCGTGGAAGACGGAACCGGTTGCAGAAGCCCACGGCGTGACCATCGATAGCGGTGCAGGCAGTGGTGAATCCAGCGGTCTCAACTGCCTGAACCGACGCTTCGTCAAAGTCGTCTCTTCCCCCGTAGGGATAGGCAAAGTGCTGTACAGATCGTCTTGTCAACTTTTCGAGGTCCGACTTCGATTTGCTGATCGACTCCAGCTGGGAGCTGGCGGGCCTTCCGGCAAGCAGCTGGTGATCGACGGTGTGAGCACCGATGGTGATGAGGGGATGCTCGGACAGTTTCACGAGTTCGTCGACCGTGAGAGGGCGTGTCTCGTTCGTAATGCGTGGTTCGCCGAGTATTGCCTGGAGCGAGTCGAGAGTATTGTCGATCTGAGTTGGGGTCAGGAGACGCAGCCGCTCGTGGATCGCTCGCTCGCCCCGTTGCCAACGCTCCGGCCCCCGGAGATGCACCTTGAGGGGAGCAGGCCCGATGTCGAGCGAGAAGTCGACTTCTGGCTCGTCCCTGCCTGACATGAGGGTGGTTAGGCGGTCCCACCAAAAGGTGCCGCCCAGTGGCCCGCTCGTAATGAAAGTCGTGAGTGGTACTCCGAACAATTCGGCCGTTGGCAGGGCGGAGTGGAGGTGGTCGGCATAGCCGTCATCGAAGGTGACGATCACGCGTTTTCGCCAAGGTGAACGCTTGTCGATGTCGTCGAGCGTCGTAAAGCTGGCGCATCGGGAGAGTGCCTCGAGGTGGGATGCAAAATGCTCGGGCGTCACGCAGAGGGAGTAAGGGTCGGTTCCTGGAGCAGCGACCCGGTGGTACGCGAGGATCGTCGTGGGGGAGAGCAGCCTCATGGCCCGATCGCTGGCCTGTTGATGCGGGCGCACGCCACGACTGGAAACCGCCTATCCCGCCAGGAGAGAGCGGGTTTGCGAACCCATTCCGCGGGGATGCCGGCGATCGATGCGATGGCCGTGGCCAGTGAGCCGAAATCGCACACGGACACTTGAGCGGCCGGAATTGCCCTCTCGACGAGCATCTGGAGACCCAATGTCGTGAACCGCCAACCGTCTGGGTTCTCCAAGTTAGTCGGGCCAATGACGGGCGAAGACAGGAGAATCGCCCCCCCGGGCTTGAGGGCCGACCACAATGTCTCGAGTATTACGGCAGGATCGGAGGGGTACCCGACGGGCCGGGTCATGATGACGCAGTCGTACGACGACTGATCAAGGACCAGGAGATCGGACGGCTCGCCAAGTATCGTTGCTTGCAGGTTGTTGGGATCGATGTCAAGGACGTCCACCGACGTCACCTGGCCCGCTGCAGCACGATCCACCCAAAGTCTATTCCCGACTTCGAGTACCCGCCCCCTAATCGCGTCGAGATTCGTATCGATGAACTCGGCGAAGTACAGGTGATCAATCGGCGTGCCATAGCCAGGCTCGGAGGAGTCTCTGAATGGTCCCGACCGGCACAGGTTGCCCCAGCGCGGTCTCAGCAACTTTTGGCGAAGGCCCCGATAGATCTGTCGGACGTAAGACCGAAACGCCGACGGCATGGCGTCATCCAGTAGGCGGAGCCGGATTATGAGGTCTCTGCGCATCACGCTACCGCGTTTTTGAGAGTGGGGCATTACGACGGGACCTGCACGCAAGTGCTCCTTTTAGTCTCCCTTTTAATCGACCTGCAGTAACTCGAAATGGCTCTACCGCCGCTTTGATAGTCGCACTTAGCTTCTCCCAACTCGTATACAAGTCTGGATGGGCCCTCACGATACGAAGTCTGGTGCGACGGCCGCGGTAGGTCAGAGAGTCGAGCCTGCTGATCCTGTCCGCGTGCTTGCGGTAGTTCAACAGCGGCTCATCCAGCAATATCCCGTGAATCCCGTGCTCAGCAAGGGTCAGGTAGAGGTTCCAATCCTCTGCTTCAGGGACGCTTTCCTCGTACAGGTGCGTCTTTAGCACCGTTGCTCGCAACAGGGCGCTCGCGTGGATAAAGTTCGTCCGCTTCAATTGGGCCAACTCATATTGAGGCCGCGCTGATACACCGTTCTCGCGGCCGAAGAGCATTAACGGTGTGTACACGAACCCCGCCTCCGGATGAGCCTGCAAAAGACTAACGCACTTTTCTACAAAATCAGAGGCCAACGTATCATCGGCGTCGAGGCAGACCACAAAGTCGCCCCGCGCAATACTAATGCCCGCGTTTCTGGCCGCAGACACGCCTGCATTCTCTTGGCAATGATATTGGATAGAATGTGCGTACTTCGTTGCGACGGCATCGGTGCTGTCCGTTGACCCATCGTTAACGACTATCACTTCGACAGTCCGATAAGTTTGACCTAGCGCACTGTCTATGGCCTCTCCGAGAAACTCAGCATAGTTAAAGCATGTAATAACGATAGAGACCAACGATGAGTGGTGCTCCCCATCTAGTCCAGACGTCGACTGAGACACTTCCCATTGGCCTTTTTAAAGTCGGGCGGCCTCAAGGAGCACCTGCTCTACGCCATCGGTCATTCGCTCCACCGTGAAGCGCTCGATGACATGCGCTCGGCAACGAGCGCCCAGACCGGGGTCTCGGGATCGCCAGTCCATCCGATTCCTCAAAAGTTGGGCCAGGCCCTCGGCGTCGCCTGCTTCGAACATATTCTCATCGTAGGGGCCGGAAAGCACCTCCGGTATGCCGCCAACTCGTGAGGCCACCACCGGACGTCCAGTCGCCATTGCCTCGATGACTGTCCGGGGTAGGCCCTCGCTAAACGAGGGGAGCACCACAAGATCCGCCGCATGTAGTGGGGTCACCACGTCTCTGCGCATCGCGAGCCACTGGCAACCAGGCGGGGCGAGGTCACGGAGTCGTCGAGCGTAGCCGGCAGGATCAGGATCGATCACGGGTTGACCGATGAGTAAGAGTCGCGCGTCGTCTGGCGAAATATCCGCAAGTCGCCAGGCCTCGAGGAGCACCTCGACGCCTTTCTCCGCGTCCAGTCTGCCGTAGTAGAGCACAATGAGCGCGGCGGGTGACAGCCCGAGGGTACGACGTGCAGTGGCTCGTTCGGCCCACCCGCCGAACGGGTAGTCCTGAGGATTGATGCCGTTGTGGACGACGTCGATCCGGGCCGGGTTCACGCCAGCTCTGACCCACCTGTGGCGAGCGTCATCGGATACAGCAATGAAGCGCGAGACATAACGCGCCAATAACGCTGTCCTGCGGCGGTACATGTATCCATGAAAGCAGCATACGACTGGCGCTTGTGCCAGGCGGCCGACGATCACGCCAAACGGTATTTCGGCGAAGCGTTGTACGAAGACTACTTGGGGCCGGTGTCGCTTCGCCGCCCACGCCGACGGCACGGTACGGCCTACGGAGAGCAGCAACCTGGGCGGCCGAATTGCCATTTGCGCATGTGTGATCGAGCGGCAAAACGAGCGGTATTCGGTCTCGAGCTCACCCCCGATGTCGTAGAACAGGTCGATTTCGTGGCCTCGACGGGCGAGTTCCCGGCTCAGCTCGAGCACGCTGATCTCGCGACCACCCGTCGGAGTCAGCCGTTCGACGGTGATCAGGATCCTCACGGGGCGATCACACGATCAAGTTTTTGCCCGGCGCTGCCCTCGGCCAATCCATGCAAGAATGAAAAGATTGGCCCATCAAGGCGCGCCGCCATAAACCGGTCAAGTTTCTTCGGTCCAAGTAGCTGGCGCAACCCGAGCCCACCCTCACTGGCACCTCACCGGTCTTGGGGGTCATACACGCGGTGGTCCAATCCGATCCGAGCGGTGAGGAAAGCCTGGGCGAGTGGGTGGTTTCGTAGCCATCATCGTGCCATGTCCAGAACTGTTCAGCAGCCATTTTGCTGAAAACCCGTCCCTCGCACAGACCGAGCAGCCGTGGTTTCGGGCCAAGCCCACCACAGCGCTGCTCACCCTGTACGTGCTCAGGATGACGCGTCTAACATCCTGTTGCTCGTCCTGCTGATTGGAGGTGCAAGAACTCGAACGGGGCCACCGTCTGGCCAAAGGAGGCCGGAGGCGGCCCTACGGCGCGGGAATCTTAAGTACTCCGGGACTGGACTCGACCCCGGGGAGCATCGATTGGCTATCACAACAAAATACGTCCAGAGGCGAAACGGCGGATCGGCTTGATTGCCGGTTCTCATCCTAAGCGGGAGTGGTCCCTGAATCTTCTGGTGTCCTGTTCTACGAGAGTGGCACGATGACTTTGGTAGGGGCGTGGGCCCGTCGTGCCGAGTCGGCGCCAGGGGCAAGGCGGCTGATGCCGAATAGGCTTTGCGCGGCCTTCGCGTTTGCAGCGGTGGTCGTGGTTTTGATCGGTATTGTCGCTGGGAAATCGGGCTTGCCGATCATGTTGGGGCTCGCACTGGCAGTGCCGCTCTTGTTTGCCCTTCGTCGACGTCCACAGCGCGGCGTCATCCTCCTGGTCGCTCTGGTCCCCTTCGACGGCTTGCGCTTGATATCTGCCTTGCCGTCCTCAGTCAGCGAGTGGAAAGAGCTCCTGGTCATAGTCACTCTGCTGGCCACCTTCATCGCACCTCCCGACGCTCGAGCCAAGGGGGATCGCACGCGCCTTCCTTCGTGGGCGCCGGCCGTGGCCGGACTACTGATCCTGGGGCTTGTGTCGGCCGCAGCGGTGGGCGGTGAGCAAGCGATCACCGGATTCCGGATCGATTACTTCTACCTTTTGCTGGCAGCGGCCGTCTGGCGATGTCCATTGAGCGAACAAGAGAAAGACAGACTCGTCACGGTGCTCATGGTCACGGGTGTGCTGACTGCGAGTTTTGGCATCGCTCAGCAGGTCATCGGGGGAGCACGTCTCAACGCTCTCGGCTATCCGTACAACACCGTAATCGTCACGGCGGGGGGACACTTGCGCTCATTCTCGACCTTCGCCTCCAACTTCGAATTCGCATTCTTCTTGATGGTTGTGCTGCTCATCAGCCTTCCCTGTGCTCTTTCTGATGCTCGGCGACTCCGCAACCGGGTTTTCCTCGCTTCCGTACCGATCTTCGCGGTGGCGTTACTGTTCACGTTCACCCGGGGAGCGTGGCTCGGCTTGGCGGTCGGCGGTGTGTACCTGGGGCTGCGCCGCCACCGTTTGCTCTTGCTGGCGGTCCCGGCTGTGGCTCTGGCCTTTGCATTCATCCCAGGGTCAACCACCTCGACAGCTTTTTCCTCGACGAGTTTGGGTGAGCGCACCGCAGGGTGGCAGCAGAACTTCGAACAGGTCATAAATCACCCGTTCGGGGTGGGCATAGGCGCGACGGGCGCAGCGGCCGCAAAAGTCGCGAGCCTGCAAGCGGGTGGGGGCAACGTCGATACGTCCGTGCCCGGCACCTCCACGTACCAACCAGATAACTACTATTACAAAACCGTCTACGAGTTGGGGGTCCCAGGGCTGTGGCTCTGGATACTGCTGCTGGCTTCCGCTTTTGCCTCAGCCGCCGCCTTCGCCAGATCGGCATCGAGATCGGAGTCCGCCTTTGCCCTGGGAGTAGCCGCCTCTGTACTAGCTGCCGCCATCGCGTCATTAGTTGCGACCTACTTCGAGATCTTCCCGATGGACGTTTTGTTCTGGCTTCTGATTTCAGCGGTGAGTGCGGGACACCCCGTGAGCTCCGACGTCAGGGGACCTGCAAGGAAAGTCGCCGGTCGCAGATGGATAAATGTGGAACAATTGCATGACCGAAAGGGGGTTGGGGGATTGGATGACGAGCGGGCACTGGCCCCCAAATAACAAATGGATCTCGAGGCTCACTTCGCTGCAATTTGGCGTCACCGGTGGCTCGTTCTCGCCGCGTCCGTACTTGTAGCGGGGCTGGTCTATATCGGTACGTCCGCCCTTCAGGCGGTGTATCAGGCCGACGCCCAACTCAGCGTTACGGCAGGGCAAGCCGCCGCCGGCCAAGGGGTCCAAGGCGCCGTCCCGTTCCTCGCAACGACCTACCAGAGCTTGGCCAAGACCAGCCCGGTACTCGCTGACGCAGCAAAGCGGTCGGGTTTGCACATCACGGAGGAGACGGCGGACGCCCGAACTTCGGTGCAGACGAACAGCGCGACCGGGTTTCTCAATATCGCTGCCACTGGACCTTCGGCTGAGGATGCGACCGCGTTGGCTATGGCAATGAGCAACGCGCTGATTGCGGCCGTTAATTCACAGCAGCAACAGGCTCTTAATCAGGACACGGCTCCTATTCAGAGCGAAATCGCACAGATCGAAAACCAGCTTAGCTCCTCATCCATCGGTAGCACCCAGCAAGCCAACCTCCAAACCCAGTACCAGGCCCTTGTGCAGGCCCTCGACAATCGGATCGCGCAGGCTCCCAACCGGCTCAACGTCGTGTCTCCCGCCCATGCAGGCTCGTCGCCGGTCGCTCCAACGCCGAAGCGGAACTCGCTGCTTGCTTTCATTACGGCTCTGGTGGTTTTCGCCGAACTTTCCGTCGGCTATGAGCTCGTCTCCGACCGGTTGTCGAAGGCGCCACGGGACGATGAGATTCGCAGCCTGACCGGCTTGCCAGTGCTGGCGCGCATCCCAAAGGACCCCGGTTCGGACATGGTCGAGGCGTTCCGGATTCTTCGCACCAGTCTGTTGTTCATGAACGAAGAGGGGAAGACTCACACGATCGCGGTCGTCGGCTCGGAATCGAAGGTCGGCAAGTCGCTTGTGTCGATCAATCTCGCCGGTTCTTTTGCCAGTCTTGGGGTGCAAGCCGCCCTTGTCGATGCCGACATGCGGCGTCCCGCCATTGCTTCCCGGCTCGGGATGAGCGACTCGCCCGGGCTGAGCGAGGCCTTGAACGGAGCTGACGGTGCAGCTGCATTCAAGGGGTGGAAGACTCAAAGTCGTTTCAAAGTTTCTGTAATGCCGGCTGGGGCGCCCGTGCCCGATCCCGCCGCTCTACTTACGGGCCGATGGTCTGAATGGGCGAGTCGTAGGCTGTCCGAGTTCGACACCGTTATCGTTGACACCCCGCCCGGGAGCATGTTCCCCGACTCGTTGATCGTGGCCTCTGGGTGTGATGCCGCGATCATCGTGATCGATGCCAGGAGTACGAAACGACGCCCGCTGTTGGGCTTAATCGACCATATGCGGGAACGGGGGGTGCATCCTCAGGGAGTGGTTGTGAATCAAGTGACCCAAGCAACCCATGTGGGTCGTTACTACTCGCGTGCCAGGAGGCCCTACCGCGAGCGGCGATTCCGAGAGGGCTCTCGTGTCAAAGCAGCCCAAGACGACGAAAGGACCGGGGTAGTCCCTGGAGGCTATTGGGATCGGACAACAACCCCATCATCGACCACCCCGCCAAGTGGGCACGAGATCACTCGTCCTTCGTAGCGGGAAGGGATTCGCCAATCGGTGGAACCCGTGACCCCGGGACCGAAAGTGGCAATAGTCCACGAAAGGTTCACCGAGCTTGGTGGCTCGGAACGGGTAGTGGAGCAGTTGCATACATTGTGGCCCGACGCCACGGTGCACGCGGCTGTAGCGGACCCTTCGGCGTTGCCACCTGGTCTGATCGGCGCCGACGTACAGGCGAGTCCGCTGCAAGCGCTGTACAGGGGTGGCCGGGGCTACGTCCCACTCCTAGCCCTTATGCCTTGGGCCATGGCTCATATAGAGGTTGGCGAGGTCGACATGGTGGTCACGAGCCATCACGCCTTCGCCAACTTGGTCCGTGTCCCAAGGGGCTGCGCGTTCCTGAGCTACACCCATACTCCCGCCAGGTGGTTGTGGGATCGGCGTCTCAGGGCCCTTGAGGGAGGAATTGCCACCAGAGCTCTACTGGGTACGCTAGCTGCAACCCGGCGGCGTGCCGATCGGACGGCTGCCCAGCGTCCAGACGCCGTGCTGGTGAACTCAGCGTATGTGGCCGACAGGGTTCGGCGATGGTGGGGCCGAGCCGCCGAGGTAGTGCACCCACCGGTCGACCTCGAGCGCTTCTGCCCCGACTCCACGGCCCGCCGCGAAGGATTCTTCCTCTTGGCCGGCCGCCTCGTTCCCTACAAGCGGCCTCAGGTCGCGGTGGCCGCTGCCCGTCGTGCGGGTGTTCGGCTTGTGGTGGCCGGAGAAGGACGATCTCGAGGGGCGGTTGAGCAAGTCGCAGGGCCAGGTATCGAGCTTCTGGGCGAGGTCGACGACGAGACGTTGGTGGATCTCTACCGAAGGTGCGCCGCCGTCGTGTTTCCCGGAGAGGAGGACTTTGGGATTGTTCCCCTTGAGGCGCAGGCGTGCGGAACGCCGGTCATCGCGCGACGGGCTGGAGGTGCCTGTGAGTCGGTGATCGATGGCGTTACCGGAGTGCTCTACGAGCCAGCAGATGACGAAGTGGGTAGCTTGGCGCGTGTTCTTTCGGACTTCGAGCCAGGACGGTTCAGCCCTGCTGCCACCCGAGCCCGTTCTGAGCGCTTCTCGCCCCAGGCGTTTCGCGAGACAGTTGACGCCATCGCGCGGCGCCTGCTCGCGAAACGAGATCCCAAATGAGAGTCCGAGTTCACGGTGATGAGATCCGCAATCCCGATACATCACGCCTGCGGCCTCGACGCCGGACAGGAGGTGCGATCGGGATCCGGCGGCGCCCACCAGTACCTGGCCAAGGAGGGACGGTGATGCCCCGATACCCAGCCGCCAAGGCCTCCTTCGCTTCGAGACTCGATCGGTGAGATCGATAGTCGGTATTAGCGAAGAGCACGATAGCGGGGGTTGCAGGGATGTCCAGCCTCCTTCCTAGACGTAAGCTATTGCACAATCCTGGCGAAGCACGAATATGCCGAAGGGCAGGATGATGTGGCTTTCTCTCAGGTTTCGACCGAATCGGACTCGAACGAGAACTTAGCGACTGAATCACTTTCGCAACGCACGACACTGGGGTCGTCCTCACGGATCGGATATGCCACGTGCGTCGTTGGCGCCGCGTCCGTTCTGGCTGTGGTTCTGACGACGCACGCCCATACCTTCACGGAGGCCGACTCGATCCATCTGGCGAAAGCGTTCCAGCACTACTCGGTTGCAACTAACAGCCCTCAGCCTCCCGGCTACCCACTTGTCGTTCTGACAGCCCATCTATTCGGATGGACCGGCTCGATCCTCCATGCATACTTGAGCGTTGCTGCCCTGGCTGCAGTGGCTACCATTGTCGCAACGTTCTTTCTCGCTCGGGAGCTGTTTGGAGAACGAGCCGGTGCGGTGGCCGTCCTTGTGCTCATGGCTACACCGCTCTTCCTCTACTACAGCGACGTCGTGTCGGTTTACTTGACCGAGGCTGCAATGGCCCCGACAGTTGCCCTTGTCGCCCACCGCGTCGCTCGACGCGCCGATCGAGTTAGTCCCTTGCTCCTCTTTCCCGTCTTGGCGGTGGGCGGTGGCTTTCGCCCGACGATGATGCTTCTTATGCTTCCGGCTTGCGTCGTCGGAATCGTTATCGGCCGTCCTTCGACTCGCCAACTACTCCTCGGTGTGATCATCGCCCTTGCCATCGTCGCCGCCTGGGCCATTCCGATGGTGATCAAGACCGGCGGTTGGCGTGCCTACTTGCGCGCAAGTCAGTCCACCTACGATCAAGCGGGGAAGCTCACCTCCTTGCTGTACGGCGCTTCCATCAGCCAGGCACGGTTCAACGTGGAGGTCGTTGTCGCGGGGACGCTCATGCTCCTAATTCCCGCCGCCGTCGTGGTTTTGCTGGCCTACCGACGTCGAACCCGGACCAGCGGTCTTGGCGTCGGCCCCGTCTCGCGCAGGATCGACTTACCCACCTTTTGGATCCTTGGAGCTTGGTTCGTTCCCTATGCTGTCATGTATCTGGTTGTGCAGCTTGGCAAGCCTGGGTACCTCCTTGCCTATTTGCCGATCATCGCAGTTCTCGCCGGAGGGCTCGTTGCGACATTCCCTCGGGTGCTGCCCGTAGCGGCCAGCATTGCGGTCGCCACCTTGGTGACCTTCTTGACTCTGCCTCAGTGGCCTTTACCTTGGCGGTTCGACAACTTCTTCCCGACTGCTCACGCGATTCAGTTGCAAGACAAGGACGCCGAGGGTTTGGCAAGGTTGGGCGTGACTTGTCCTCCTGCCACTTGCAAGATCATTAGTCTCGACTCTTCCAAACGCTTCTGGGTCCACGACGCCGAATCACTGGCTCCGTGGTACAGCGGTGGAGCACAAATCCTCTCACTAAGCGACATTCGGAATTCCGCCGACTTGTTGCAAAGAATGGACGTGTACTGGGTCGGTGCGATCGTTCCGCCTGTCGTGGAAAGACTTGCTACGCCGGTAGCCATGTACGGTACCTGGAGGGTGTTGCGCACGTCCCCGGCAGTTACGGACAGAATCTTGGCTTCGGGTATTTAGTGGGTTTCGTAGGAATCGAGGGTTCACACGGTTTGGGGAGTCCGGAAGGAGATGCACGTTGAGCGGCGAACAGACAGTTGGGAGCATGGCAGGCGCATTCTTCTTCGATCCCGACGTTCTAGCGACTGTCGCGCAGCAACATGCTCATGAGTTCGCGAAAGCAACGCCCTTCCCCCATGTTGTGATCGACGGGATGTTCCCCGAGCACGTCTTGGACGAAGTTATAACCGAGTTCCCACAACCGCAAACGCGCGATGACTGGATCCGTTTCGAGCGGGGGACGTCGGTGAAGTTGGCGATCGCTGACGAGTGGAAGCTCGGACCAGCCATCCGACACCTCCTCAATCAATTTAACTCTGCAACTTTCGTGAACTTCGTTGAACAATTGACAGGTATAGAACACCTGATCCCAGATCCACACTATGACGGAGGGGGTATACATCAGATCGAGCGCGGCGGATATTTGAAAGTTCACGCAGATTTCAACCTCCATGAGAGGTTGCAAATCGATCGCCGCCTCAATGCACTGTTGTACCTCAACAGAGACTGGCAGGATGAGTGGGGCGGCTTTCTTGAGCTTTGGGACTCCTCAATGAGGGCATGCGTTCAACGCATCGCGCCTGTTTTCAACCGTATGGTGATCTTTGCGACTACGGATCGCTCCTACCACGGTCATCCCGATCCACTCGAATGCCCGTCGGACACAACTCGCAGATCGCTCGCGCTCTATTACTACAGCAATGGGCGCCCAGAGCAAGAGCGCTCTGGAATTCACTCGACTCTGTATCAGGCTCGTCCAGGAGAGTTCCTGACTTCCGAGAGCCCGCTGTGGCGAGATTTCATCCCACCTGTGGTGGGACGGATGAGGAGGCGTCTAACAAAGTCAGGTCTATCGGCCCTCAAACGATCTCAAGGTCAGGGATTACCAGACTGAGGGATTCATTGAGTCAGCCAAAAGTCGTCTCCGCGATCCCGTCTCGATCGTGTCCTAGCCAATGGAGTCCGCCAAGCTCAAGGGCTCTTATGCGCCAGAGGATCACCGGCGTAAGAAGCTCCTCGAATCTGGGCCTTCGACGAGCGCCGCGGGGTGCTCGGCCGCTCGTCGGAGCTCAGGCGGGTTTAGAAGGCGTCCGTTTGACGTCAGGGAAGCTCAACTTTCGAGCTGTCATTGTGCACCGTGTCGTCCGTGAGCGATGTCGGTACAAAGTGCTCGACTAGATAGCGGGTCAGCATGGGCTCGACTTGATCCCTTGCGGCCCGCTGGAACAACTCGTGATCGATTCCTGGGACGACCTCCATACGAAACCGACCTGTCCGTCGTAGACGGCGTAGCACAGACTCCTCACCTCTGCGGATCTTCCGTGCCTCGGTTTCACCGCACACCACAAATGTGTCGACTCCATGTTCGACGAGCCGCTCAAGGGCGCGTGCCGGTGGTAGCTCCACACCGATTCTGTCGAACAGCCACCATGCTGCGCCGGGAAGTCTCTCGGCGAGCGCGGCCAGCCGATCGTGGGCGGGAAGTCTGCGCACCCACGGCTTTCTCGCAGCCGTGGCCCGACGTCGAGGATCGGGAGGACGGGGGGACAGGGTCCTGTTCGGCTGGTTCAGCGTGTTGCGAGGGATGACCGGGTTCAAAACGCACACGCCTCTTGCACTCATGGCGATGCCCCCTTCGATTGAGTGGTAGGCGCCAGAGCACAGTCCCACCAGCACGATCGCCGCCGGATCATCTGGGGAGATCGCCGCTGCAATGTCCTTGAGATCTTCGAACACCTCCGGGGGATACATCACGTCTTTCTCCTGGCCGAGTCGCACAGGACTGTCTCCCAGGCCGCTTAGGTCCACGCGGAGGACGGGCAACCCAGCTTGGGCCCAGCGCCGTGCCAGGTGGACCCAAAGCCGTCCCGGGCCAACGTGATCCGTGATCCCGGCATTGAGAATGATCGCTGTGACCGTTGATTTCGGGAGGCGGGGACGGGTGACGATGCCGAACAAACTGTTTGGTCCCAGACGAACGATCTCCTCGACAAGCTCGTCGTCGTTGATGCGCTCGACCACGGCGCGTTCGCATTCTGCAGATGAG
>Ga0307479_10001923_pt1 | contig 18979 bp, 15 predicted proteins | sample atmos_gasesECM4C_FD_203743 | JGI IMG/M metagenome (GOLD analysis project Ga0307479, IMG submission 203743) | Hardwood forest soil microbial communities from Morgan-Monroe State Forest, Indiana, United States - atmos_gasesECM4C_515 | ecosystem: Environmental > Terrestrial > Soil > Temperate... | reverse complement strand
GTGAGCGCTACGCCGGCACTGCCCGTGGCCTGGTTGGAGCTTTCCTGCTTGTAGTCATTATATTCGAGCGGGCTCATGTAGCCGGACTGCGGGTCGAGCGAATCGAGAAGTCCGTGAAGAGCGCCGGAAGTGACGGAATGGATATTGGGCTGGTCCACGTAGTCGTTCTGAATGTGGTCGAGAACTTCGCTATAGACGGCGAGGGCGCGGTAGGCCTTGTCGTCCGATGAGCGCGCAAGAACGTAGCCGGTGGTGACGTAAGCCAGGATTAGAATTGAAAGCGCGACTACGATCTTTTTAGTGAAAGAACTCATGCGTGTTCCCTTTTCTCCCAGCTTCCTCTCGCCGCCGCAGGGCTGCGCGAAATGGCCGAACGACTGGCGACCTCCGGCCGGCCATTGTTTGATGCGCAGCAGCCTCCGCAGGAAGCCTGATTATAGCATTGGTACGCCGAGGAGTGACGCTCACTTGCTCACGCCGATTCCCATGTAACCAGGACCTAGTAGGCTCTGTTGACATCCTTGCCGTCCATGAAATCGAAGAGGGGTTCATCGCTCAAACACCGAGCGATGGAAAACCGCTCTTCGACCGCGCATCCCTTCCGGAAATCGCAAAGACGCGATTTCCGGAAGGGAAAAAGCCTTCATGACGCTCCGCTCAGAATGACGAGTCTGCGGACGGAGAGTCGAATGGCGAGACAATCGTCATTTGTGGGCGAAGGTGTGATGGGGGGAGTGGAAGCCGAGGAGGTCGCCGCTCGAGACAGGGTCGGCGGCTGTCACGTAGGTTTGGGAGATGCGGTCCTGCCAGGTGAAGCGATCCTCGTCCCAGAAAGCCCAGAGGAAACCTAGCATCAGAGTGGCGCCGGAGAGAACGTAGCCGAAGCTGCGCCAAAGGAGCTGGCGGGTGTCGGGCAGGCTGCCGTCGAGGCGGACGATGGTGAGGCCGCGAAGCTGCATCCCCGGCGTGGCGCCCGCGAACGTGCTGAAGAGGAAGAAATATAGGACGTAGAAATTGAAAAGCACCGCGAGAGAAACGATAGCGTCCATTTTCTCGAATAGGACCTGGCCGCCGAGCGAATGGAAGAGGCCGAGAAATCCAGCGCACGTCAGGCTCAGAAAGAGGGCATCGAGCAGGCCAGCCCAGCGGCGTTCGGCGATGGCGGCGACAGGGACGAGAGCGGTTTGGGGATGAGCGCGATCGTCAGGGAAGCTCGAGAAATCGAGTTCGGGCTGGATGTGAATTTCCATGCGTTCAACGTGGCGCTGGCGCGAGGGTGAGCGGGGGCGCCCTTCAATCTTCAGCGCGAGCCCGTCGTTCCTCAGGGCAGGGGTGCGTTCGCGGATTTCGTCTTCGATTTCCTCGACGGCACGAGTATCGCGGAAGGGGAGGCCGGACTGTGAATCGCCGGGGCGGAGGAGGCGGCGCCGCGCGCGATAGACTTCCAGGCGGCGCGTGACTTCGACGCGCCATTCAGGCTCGGCGGCTGGATCATCTGCAACGACGCGCGCAGACGCGCGGGCATCTCCGCGCAGAACCGCGCCGACGGCCACGGGCTGGCGAGCGAGTGCTTCGTTTTCAGCAGGGGCGTCGCAAAACGAGCAGCCGCGATTGTCTTCAAGCAGAAGGGCGCCACACTTCGAGCAGATGCGTATCACTGGTCCGTTTTGCGCTGCGGAAGTTCCAGTGACGGAACGGGGAGATGGTAACAGGGCGTGTGGGACGGGAACAACAGCGAAGGGAGCGAGCGTGTGGCGTATGAGGCAACGTGTGTTCGGGCGCATTGCGGGAGGGGAAGGCGCGTGTTAGGCTCTGGTTTCCTTTCGGGGGCTTCGGGGGGAATATTCCGGGCAACAATCAGGCGATGCCACACGCGACGTTCTCGCAATCCGTCTACAAACTCGCTCTAGTGATAGCGATGCTTCCGGTTTCATTCGGGTGCATGCGCGCCGCGCTGGCCCAGGGAGTGGCGCCGGGGTGGTTAAAGCCACCCACGCCGGGCGGTGAGGCCACGCTCGAGGCGGACCAGCAGCGCGTGGTGGGCCACACCTATTACGCCGACGGGCACGTGGACCTGCGCTATGAGAACGCGCGGCTGCGCGCGGACCACATGGAATACGACGAAGATGCCCAGGTGGCCATCGCGCAGGGACATGTGCAGCTTGATTACATGACGCAGCGCGTAGAAGCGGACGACGCGCGGTACGAATTGCGAACAGGCCGCGGCACATTTCACAATGTGAGCGCCACATTCGCGATGCAGCGGCGCCCCCAGCCGACGCTGCTCGTAAGCCCGAACCCGCTCTATTTCCAGGCGAAAGAGGCCGAGCGGCTGGATGCGAACACCTATAAGATTCACCACGCGTGGCTGACGGTGTGCAAACCGAACCGGCCGGTGTGGAAATTCTATGCGCCGGAAGCAACGGTACGTTTGCAGGAGTCGGTTCATCTGGAGAACGGGAACTTTCGCGTATTTTCGATACCGGTGATTTACCTTCCGTATGCGACTTTCCCCGCGGAAAAAGAACGCAATTCCGGGTTTCTTTTTCCCGACCTGGGCAATAGTTCCATCAAGGGATACATCCTGGGGGACGGGTTTTACTGGGCACCCGAGGATTGGGTGGATTTGACGGCCAGGGCCGACTATTTCACCGATCGAGGCTGGAGCCAGCACGGGCAATTGCGGATGAAGCCATGGGAAAACGCGCGGCTGGAGACGGATTACTTCGGAGTCGAGGACCGCGGGCTCGAACAACCGACAGGCCCAAAAATCAACCAGGGCGGGCATGAGGAGCATCTGCTGTTCACAGCTCTCTTGCCCGACGGGTGGCGCGCCGTGGCCGACCTGGACCAGCTAAGCTCGCTGACGTTCCGGCTGGCATGGTCGGAGACCTTCACACAGGCGGTGAATTCGGAAGTGCGCAACACAGCGTTCCTGACCAACAATTTCCGGGGATTCAGCGTGAATTTCGCGGCGCAGAGTTACCAGAATTATCTGAGCGCGACCTCCAACACAACGCCGCAGACTTCCATCACGCTGCGGTCGGCTCCAGAAGCGCGCATCAGCTCGGTGGATCAGTCGCCCTTCCCGAATCTGCCATTCTATTTTTCGTTCGAGGGGTTCGTGGACGCAGTGAACCGGGGCGAGAACGTGACGCCCTTTCACATGCCCACATTCGCGCCCCGGAGCGAACTCGCGCCGAGCGTGATGGCGCCGCTGCACGTGGGGCCGTGGCTGAGCGTGACGCCGAGTTTCACGCTGCGGACGACGTACTACGGCGGACAGATGCACAGCGGCACGTACGTGGACGACGGATTCTTCCGCGTTACCGAAGAGGTGTCCGCGGACATCCGCTTTCCCGTGATCGAGCGCGTGTGGGGCAACGGGGATACGAGATGGAAACATACCATCGAGCCGTATGCGGTCTACAGTTACGTTTCCGGGGTGAACGATTTTGGGCGGTTTGTGCGCTTCGACGAGGACGAAACGCTGACGGATACGAATGAATTCGAGTACGGCGTGATGCAGCGGCTCTTTCGCCGTAGCGGCTCCGAGAGGTCTGAAGAGTTCGTGACCTGGCGCATCGCGGAAAAATATTTTCTCGATCCGACATTCGGAGGGGCGCTCGCGCCCGGGCAGCGAAACGTCTTCCAGACGCTCGATTCGCTGACGCCCTTCGCCTTCGCGGATGAGCCGCGGAATCTTTCGCCCATCGTGAGCGACGTGACGGTGGAGCCGGGAAAGCGATACGACACGCAATTCATCGTGAACTACGATCCCGAGCGAAACCGGCTGACGGCCATCGGAGCACTTCTGAAACTGAAGCCCTACCGGGAGTCGTTCCTGACGCTGGCGGATTTTTCCGTGGTGAATCTGCCTGTGAATCCCATCCCCATTCCGGCGAATTTCGAGCAGCGGTCGAATCAGGTGCGGGCGCTCGTGGGCTATGGCGACCTGACGCGCCCCGGCTGGAACGTGACCTTCGGCGCAAGCTACGATTTCACGCGCGGGCAGTTTCAGAATCAAATCGCCGAGGTGAGCTACAACGGAAAGTGCTGCGGCTTGGGGGTCGAATACCGCAAGTTTTCGTTCGGGACGATCCGCAATGAGAATCAGTATGCGATTGTATTCCGGATCGCCAACCTGGGTTCCGCGGGAAATCTGCGGCGGCAAGAAAAAATCTTCTAAGACCTGGCAAAGGATTGAGCCCCATGAACCGCGGTCGAGGGCGGCCGGCGGAGTCGAAAGCCGCGGGGACGCGTCCAATATAAAGGATGCAGGGGAGCCGACGAGGGCCGGGCGGCGACGGAAAGGATTAGGGAACCTGATGGAAGTATCGGTGTTGGCGGCGTTCGTCGCGGGAATCGTATCCTTTCTTTCGCCATGCGTGCTGCCGCTCGTCCCGGGATATATTTCCATGCTCTCGGGGATCGGCGTGGAGGAGCTAAAACAGGGCCACGCGCCGCGCGGAGGGTTGCTGAAGTCGGCGCTGGCCTTCGTGATCGGATTCTCGATCGTGTTCATCGCCTTCGGAGCGTCGGCGAGCGCGGTGGGTTCGTTCCTCGGGCGGAACCGAAGTTTGCTCGCGCCGCTGGCCGGGGCGTTGATCATTCTCTTCGGACTGCACCTGATGGGCTGGCTCGGAAAGATGAGCGTGCGGGCGGGATTGATCATCGGGATTTTCGCGATTGCAGGGGGTGTAGCGCTGCAGCATCAGCCGGGGATGGCCGGGGCGCGGGTGAGGCCCATTCATTTCTATTCGGCGGCCATCATTTTTCTCGCGGGCCCGGCGCTTACGCGGTGGCTCAATCGGGACGTCCACTTCCGTAATCTGGGCGGCCATCCGGGAATCGCGAGCGGGTTTCTGCTGGGCTTTGCATTTGCGTTCGGCTGGACGCCGTGCATTGGGCCGATTCTGGGGGGAGTGCTGGCAATTGCGACCACGCGCGGAACGGTAGGCCAGGGGGTATTTCTACTGGCATGCTATTCGGCGGGACTGGCCATACCGTTTTTGGCAACGGCGCTGGGAGTAGGAGGCTTTCTGCGTTTCTACCAGCGATTTCGGCGGTACCTGAACGCGGTGGAAGTGGCGAGCGGCGCGCTATTGCTTTTAATCGGCGGGCTAGTTTTCGCGAATCAGCTCACCTGGCTTTCAGGAAAACTTTCGTTTCTAGGGCAATTTTCGAGGTGATGGAGTTTTGCCGATGAGGAAGAGCACGACCGCATTGTTGCTCCTGCTCGCGCTGGTGGCGCTGGCGGCGAGCATCTACTCGTGGAGGTCGCTATTTCGGAACTGGCGCGGGGCGGGAAGCGCGAGCGCGTCGATGGACGTGAATGAGCCTGACGTGACATTCAAGGATTTGCAGGGGCAAAGCGTGACTCTGGCGAGCCTGAAGGGCAAAGTGGTGCTCGTGAATTTCTGGGCCACGTGGTGCGATCCGTGCAAGGCCGAGATTCCGGACCTCATCGAATTGCAGGAGAAGTACGCGGGCCGGGGATTCACCGTGCTGGGAGTGGCGATGGACGACGAGGGGAAAAAAGTTGTGGAGCCGTTCGTCCAAACGACGGAATTCGACGCGGGCGGACACTCGATGAAAATGAATTATCCTATCGTGCTGGGAGACGACGACATTGCGACGAAGTTTGGCGGATTATTTGGGTATCCCATCAGCTTTCTCATCTCGCGCGACGGCAAGGTAGTGAAGAAATACCTGGGAAGCTTGAGCGAGGAGGAAATGGAGAAGGAAATCGAGAGGCTGCAGTGACTTTAGCGCCGAGGCGCGGGGTACGAACGGCAAGCATCCTGGGGGCGTGCTCGGCGATTGCGGCGTGCGCGGCGGCAGTCGTCCTGGCGGGAGGTGCGCTACGCGCGCGGCAGAATGGCGGCGGATTGCCCAGCCCATCGGCTGTGGTAAAGCCGCACGCCTACGTTTCGATCGAGCCCGTGCCACGCGAGAAGGAATTTCAAGCAGCCGTGCAGGTGGAAATCGCGCGGGGATTCCACGTGAATTCGCACACGCCGAGCGAGGCGTACCTGATTCCGACGACGCTCACTCCGAATCTTCCCGCCGGATTTCACCTGGCCGGCACTATGTATCCCCCAGGGCAGCTTGAGGAGTTTCCGTTTTCGCCTGGCAAGGCGCTGAGCGTCTATACGGGCAGCGTGACAGTGCGCCTGCGCCTTTCCGCGGAAGCGAGCGCCCCGCTGGGCGCCACCACGATTCCCATGAAGCTGCGGTATCAGGCATGCGACAGCACAACGTGCCTGCCGCCCGTGAGCATTCCTGTGAGCGTGCAGTTCGAAATTGCCGCGGCAGGGACGGCATCGCGCGCGGTGCATCCGGAAATATTTTCAGCAAGTTCCACGAAGTAGCCCAACTACAAAGAGAGAAATAAAGCAGAACTCCCGGCAAAGGAGCGCGCGCTAGTGCGCGGAGATGAAGGGCAGGGCGCGGCGGAGGCGTGCGACGACGCGCTGCTGGCCGAGGACGACCATGGACTCGAAGAGCGGCGGGGCGACGGCGCGGCCGACGATGGCGACGCGCGTGGCGTTGATGAGCAGGCCGGCCTTGACGCCTTCGGCGGCGGCGAGCGCGCGCAGCGCGGTGTCGCACGCGTCGTGATTCCATTCGGGGAGCGCGGCGAGGGCGTCGGCCAATTTTGCGAGGAGCGCGGCGAGCAGGCCGTCTTTCCAGAATTTTTGGCGGGCCTCGGCGTCGTAATCGAAATCGTCGGTGAAGAAGGCGCGCGCCCAGCCGGTGAAATCGCTAATGAGGCGCGTGCGCGGACGGATTAGATCCACGGCGTGAGCAAGCCACGCGCGGCCTTCGCCGGCAGCCCACGTATCCTGCCAAAGCCCGGCGCGCTTGAGTTCGGCTTCGACAAAAGGCAAAAGCTCGTCGACCGGGGGCTTTTGGAGATACTGCACGTTGAACCATTCGAGCTTGGGGCGGTCGAAGATGGCGTTGGTACGGCTGACGCCGGAGAGGGCGAAGCGCTCGACAAGCTCGGGCGTGCGCATGAATTCGGAATCGTCGCCCGGAGACCATCCGAGCAGCGCGAGGAAATTGCGGAAGGCTTCGGGGAGAAATCCTTCGTCGGCGTAGGAGCCAACGCTGGTGGCGCCGTGGCGCTTCGAGAGGCGCGTGCGGTCGGGGCCGAGGATGAGCGGAACGTGGGCAAAGATGGGCGCGGGCGCGCCGAGCGCCTGATAGAGGAGCGCCTGTTTCGGCGTGTTGGAGAGATGGTCGGCGCCGCGAATGATGTGGGTGATGCGCATGTCGATGTCGTCCACGACGACGCTGAGCTGATAGGTGGGCACGCCGCTTGAGCGTAGCAAGACGAAATCCTCGATTTCGGCGTTCTGGACTTCGCGGGGGCCGAAGACGGCATCGTCGAAGCGGGTGACACCGTCGCGAGATACGCGGAAGCGGATGGCGCGCGGGATATTCTCTTTTTCGCGTGCGGCACGCTCGGCGGGGGATAGGTCGCGGCAGGGGCAGGCAGGGGCTTTTAGCGCTTTGGGAGTTTCATCATCGCCCTCTCCTTCAGCGGCGTCGCTCGGCGCGGGAGCGGCGTCGGCGCCAGTGTAAGCGGCGGGCTTGCAGTAGCAGGGAAAGGCGGTGCCCGAGGCGAGCAGGCGTTCGGCGGCCGCGCGATAGATTTCCAGGCGCTGCGACTGGAAAAAGGGCCCTTCATCCCACTCGATTCCAAGCCATTTCAATCCAGCGAGAATTCCCTCGACGAGCTCGGGGCGGTTGCGTTCGGCGTCGGTATCTTCGATGCGCAGCAGGAGCGTGCCGCCTTCGTGACGGGCGAAGAGCCAGTTGAAAAGAGCGGTGCGCGCGCCGCCCACGTGGAGGTATCCGGTGGGCGAGGGGGCGAAGCGAACACGCGGCTTTTGTGAAGTCATGCGGGTCGGGTGCTTTCCGGTGCTTGGAGTTGGACATCTTAGCGGAATGAAGAATTGGTGGGCAAGGTTTTCTCACTCCGGGGAGGGCAAGGCTCTGCAGCCTGCTCAGGAGGCATCGAGTTCGGTACCAGGGTACTGTTGACCGCAAGCCGCGACGAGCCACATAGTTATGAGACCGGCGGTTTATCCCGGTGGGCGGGAAGAGACGCCCGAGGTTTGTGCGTGTTCCGCAGAAAGTCGGCAGGTTGACCTCCACGGAACGCCCAAGGATGCGCAGCAAGCAGTCCCGTGATTTTCTGCTATTCTCTGCGGAAGCCGTGGGACAGATGACGTAGGTGTTAAGGGAGAGTGGAGTTGGCGGCTAACCTTGACGCAAGCGGGATCGTGCTTCTGGCAAGCTCCTTACTGCTCGGGGCGTTCTTCGCCTTCGTTTACAGGCAGAAGCGGCAGCTGTACCTAATCGTGTGGTCCGGCGGCTGGCTGGCGATTTCCCTCTATTTCCTGGGAGTCATTCCGGGCATGCTCAATGCCCGACCACGCTGGTTCGAGGCACTGGATGCATGGCTTCTAACCCTAGCAGCATTGGTTTTCTATTGCGCCGCGCGGATTTATGCGCGGCAGAAACTGGCGGCGTGGGGAATTATCGCCTCGGCTGGAATCACGGCCGCCTGGTCCTTTGCTTACGTCTACGGACACGTAATGGTTCCAGTGCTCTTGGGAACCGGGCTGGTGTTTGTGGCCGTGGCCTGGGTATTCCTAAAGGAAGGACAAGAGCAAGAGGCGCGCGCAGACGTGCTGCTGGCGGTTACGTTCGCAGCCTGGGGTGTGCTGTGCTTCGCGATGGTGTTTCAACGGCGGTTCGACAGGCTGATGGCGATGAATCTAGAGCCGCTGATTCTGGTGCCCATGCTGTTCGCGGGCGTGCTTATGGTGATGGCTGTTTACGAGGAGGAACGCCGGCGCGTGGAACGAAACATGCTGGCGCTCTCGAGTCTGAATTTAGCCACATCGCGGTTCACTGGCGGAGAAATCCAGAAAATGCTGGCGCAGGCGCTGGAACGAGTCCTCAATGTGGCCCGCATCCCGGCCGGTGCTTTGTGCATGAGCTACGGCGAGTCGCGAGGGCCAACCTCGGTGGTGGCGACGGGCCTGGGAGAGGAGTTCTGTCCCGCGATTCACGAGGCAAGTCTGGACGAGTACGTGGTATCGCTGGTAGCGCGCCTGGGGGGACTGGTGGTGCTCCGCGATCTGGAATCCGACGCGACCTGGGAAGCGCTGGAGAAAGAGGAACCGTTCCGCCAGTTCCGGCAGTTGCTGCTGCGCCAGGGACTGCGCACGGTGGTGGGCACAACCGTGCAGGCGAAGGATCGAGTCTTGGGCGTGCTGCTGCTCGTAACCCCGGATCGCCGCAATTTCTCTCCCGCCGAGCTGCGATTGCTTCTCGCACTCGGGCAGCAAATCGGCATGGCCGTGGAGAACAGCGTACTGATTCAGCAAACGGCGCGGCGCACCGAGGAGCTACACCTATTGAATGAAATCGGGCGGGCGCTCAATTCCACGCTCGAGTTGGACGAGATCCTCGAGCGCATCTATGCGGAAATGCGCCGCGTGCTCGACGTAAACTCCTTCTATATCGCCCTCCATGATCCCAAGGCCCGGAGCGTCGGCTACGAAATCGAAATGACGGGCGGAGAGCGCGCACCCAAGCGGAGCCGCCCCGCGGGCAACCACCTGGTGGAATATGTAGTGCGTAGCGGACAGCCGCTCTTGATCCGCGACCATTTCGCGGAAGAGACAAAACGGCTCGGCTTTGAGTCTGTCAACGCCCACGGTTCCATTTGCGCCGTGCCTTTGATTCTTCATGACCGCACCGTGGGGGTGGTGGCGGTGCACAGTTCGCGCGAGCGGATGTTCGACGAGGGGCATGCCGAACTTCTGCGGGTGCTGGCGAGCGAAGCAGGCATCGCCATTGAGAACGCGCGGCTCTTCGCCGAAGAGCAAAAGAGATCGCATCACCTGGAATTGATCAACAACGTCTCAAGGCACGCCATCACCACGCTCAATCCGGAGGCGATGCTGGCAAAAATCGTCTCCGAAATCGAGAAGGGGGTGGCCTACGACCACATCGGTGTGGCCATTCTCGATTATCCGACGAAGGAACTCGTGGTGCACACGGAAGCCGGGGCGCGCCGCGAAGCTCTGGGGCGGCGCATCCCTTTGGGCGAAGGGCTGGTGGGGCAAGTTGCGCGCACGGGGCAGATGGCATTCGTGCGCGAGGTAAACGCGACAACACCCGCGGCGGTTCTCGACGGATCTGTCTCGGCCATCGCGCTGCCTGTGTCGTACACGGAGCAACTGCTCGGGGTGCTTTATCTCGAATCTTCCGAGCCTCGCGATTTCCCCGGGCCGGAAATTCTGCTGCTAGGCACGCTCGCGGACCTTTTCGCCGGGGCGCTGCACAACGCCATGACCTTCCAGAAGGCCCAGGAACAGGCGATCACAGACGGCCTTACCGGCGTGAAGACGCATCGCTACTTGATGGAGGCGCTGTCGTCGGAATGGAAGCGTTCGACGCGCGCGAACCGCCCGTTTTCGCTCGTGCTCATGGACCTGGACCACTTCAAATTCGTGAATGATTTCCACGGCCATCTCGAGGGGAACGTGGTTCTGCAACGCGTGGGGTATGTTCTGGAACAAAACTGCCGGCGCTCCGACGTCGTGGCGCGTTACGGCGGTGACGAATTCGTGATCCTGATGCCGGAAACGAGCGTCGAGCAGGCCCACCAGCTTGCCAACAAGCTTCGCGGATGGGTGGCCTCCGATCCGTTGCTTTCCGAAAAGAACATCACGGCCAGCTTCGGTATTGCGGGCTTTCCGGTGCACGGCTCGACTCCGCAGGAGCTAATCCAAGTAGCCGATTCCTCGATGTACGTCTCGAAGCACCAGGGCGGGAATTCAGTTTCGGTCGCGGAGCAGGGTGATCCAAACGACCGCAAACGGTGGAAAAAGGATGTGCTCGAAGCCTATCTGGGTGTGACGCTTAAACGCCAGTTTTCGACCGGCCCACAGGCCTTCGAGGAGATTCATCGCCGGCTCGAACAATTTACGCGCTCACTGAATGAGCAGAATGCGGGCGGCTTTGGCGAAGGGCTCTCGCCCGCTATCGTCGAAACCGTCACGTCGCTGGCCTTTGCCATCGACGCGAAGGACTGCTACACGGAGGGGCATTCGCGGAAGGTATCGGCTTATGCCGTGAAGATCGCGGAAACGCTGGGAATGAATCAGCCGGAAATCGAGGAAATTCGGCTGGCCGGCCTGCTGCATGACATTGGCAAGGTTGGAATTCCCGAGGTGATCTTAAACAAGGCCGCGCCACTGGACGCCCACGAGTGGGAAACCATGAAAACGCACACAGATCTCGGCGCCAAACTACTGGAGCCGCTCGAGCCCATGACCCGCATCCGGGAAATGATTCGCCATCACCACGAGTTCTTCGACGGCACCGGCTATCCCGACCGGCTCGAGGGCCAGCAAATTCCGCACGGGGCGCGCGTGATCGCAATTGCGGACGCCTACGACACCATCACGTCCGACCGCATCTACAAAAAGGCGCGGGCAGCCGAAGATGCTTTCGCCGAACTGGAGCGGTGTGCAGCGAACCAGTTCGATCCGGAAATCGTCCGCGTGTTCATCGAGGCCATGCGGCGGGCGCCCCGGCCCACGGTCGAATCGGGCGCAAGCTCGTTACCCCACAGGGCTACTTCCATTCTTTAAGCTGCGGATATGCCTCTCAGGATAGGTTTGCCGCGACGACAGCGGACTTTCGGCCTATGTGTTACGAACTGCCAATCAGAATCCCCACTGCGAAGACCAGCCCGCCGCCTACAATCACTTGCAGCGTAGAGGAAACGAGAGGCGTATCCATGAAGCGGTGTCGCACATAACTGATGATGGCCAGTTCGGCAGCCACCACAAATGCAGCCACCGTGAAGGCCACGTGGAAATTCGAGATCATGAAGGGCAGGGTGTGGCCCAGACCGCCCGCGGCGGTCATCACGCCGGTGATGGACCCGCGGACATAGGGGCGGCCGCGCCCGGTGAGCGAGCCATCGTCAGATAGGGCCTCCGAAAAAGCCATGGAAATGCCGGCGCCGATCGAAGCGGCAAGACCAACCAAGAAGGCGTCATGCGTTTTATGCGTGGCCACCGCCGCCGCAAAAATAGGCGCCAGCGTCGAGACGGAGCCATCCATCAAACCTGCCAGGCCCGGCTGAATGATTTGCAGCAAGAGGTGACGGCGGCGCGCTTTATCTTCCTCGCCCCGGGCCGGAGCATCGAGATGCTTTGCTTCGAGCGTCTCGGCGAAATCGAAGTGCTGGCGTTCGGCTTCGGCGAGATCGCCGAGCAGCTTGCGAATCGAGGCGTCGGACACTTTCTCGATGGACCGCTCGTAGAACCGCAGCGTTTCCGATTCCATAAGCTCCACCTGCTTGCGAATGGCACGGATTCCGAGCGGACGCACGAGCCAGACGGGACGGCGGTCGAGGAAGCCTTTCACGTCCTGGCGGCGGATGAGGGGGATGTGCTCGCCGAAGCGCTTCTGGTGCATTTCAATAAGGCTTTGACGATGGCGTGATTCTTCGGCCTGCATTTCATCGAACAGCTTCGCCGTGGCCGGATATGTGGAGCGCAGGGCCTCGGCAAATTCGCCGAAGATGCGGCCATCCTCTTCTTCCAGCTGTATGGCGACGGCCAGAATCTCCTGCTCGGTGAGGTCGCGGAAACTTTTTTTGGCCATTACGATTTCCCCCGAAAGGATGGATGTCAGGGTACGATTATATTCGCCGAAAGGCGAAAAATGCGCGCGCATCCGGCGCGAGGATGGAGAGAGCTATTTTCGCCGGCCGCAAACACAGTTCGTGACGCCAGGGCATAAGCAGTGGTATCACGCATCGTGGTAATGAGGCAATGGAGGTGAATCGAAAATGGCGGAAACACTTGGTTTCATCGGCTTGGGGAATATGGGCCAGCCGATCGCCGCGAATTTATTGAACGCTGGATACGCGTTGAGAGTTTATAACCGCACGGCCTCGAAGACCGCAGCGCTCGTGGCCCGGGGCGCGAAGGCCGTGGCAAGCGCCGCCGAAGTGGCATCCTTGGGAGGAATTGTCTTTACCATGGTTGCGAACGATCAGGCCATCGAGGAAATTTGCCTTCCGGCCGGGTCGTTCGTCGAGCGCCTCGGTTCCGGGGGCGTCCACGTTTCGCTGAGCACGATTGCTCCCGCCACGGCGCACCGCTTGGTCAAGCATCATGCCAAGTACGGAGTGGAATATGTGGCATCGCCCGTTTTCGGCCGGCCGCAGGCGGCCGCGGCAAAGCAACTGTGGGTTTGCTTCTCCGGGCCCGCGGCGGCAAAAAAGAGAGTGCAGCCGATTCTCGCGGCCATTGGCCAGGGAATTTTCGATTTCGGAGAAGGAGCGGGAACGGCAAACGTGGTGAAATTGTGTGGGAATTTCCTGATTGCATCGGCAATCGAAGCGATGGCGGAATCGTTCGCGCTTGCGGAAAAGAATGGCGCGAACAAACACGCGGTGGCCGAAATGTTCGGGAAGACGCTCTTCGCCTGCCAGGTTTACCAAGGATACGGGAAGATTATCGCAGATGAACAATTCGAACCCGCGGGTTTCCGGCTTGCGCTGGGATTGAAGGACATCAACCTGGCTCTCGACACCGCGGCCGCGAGCAAGATGCCCATGCCGCTCGCAAGCTTGCTGCGCGATCACCTGCTCGAGGCCATGGCCAAGGGCCGCGAGAACATGGATTGGACCGCCGTGGCGCTGGGTGTCGCCGAAGACGCCGGGTTGAAATAGAATGGTCCCGCGATGAAAGCCTGCATCCTGCTTTCGCCCGCAAAGGTGGAAACGAACCCGCTCATCTATGCGGATGCGCCCAAGCCGCAGCCCGGCAGGGGTGAGACGCTCGTACGCGTGGAATACTGCGGGGTTTGCCGCACGGATTTACATGTGGTGGAAGGCGAGTTGCCGCCGCGCAAATCGCCGGTAGTTCCGGGGCATCAAATCGTCGGTGTGGTGGAAAAGGCCGGCGAGGGCGCGCGGCGATTCCAACCCGGGGCGCGCGTGGGAATCGCGTGGCTCCATCACACGGACGGGACCTGCGAATTCTGCCGCGCGGGAATGGAAAATCTCTGCGACCATCCCGACTTTACGGGCTACACGGTGGACGGCGGATACGCCGAATACGCGCTGGCGGCGGAGGATTTCGCTTACCCGATTCCGGAATCCTTCTATGGCCCGCACGCAGCGCCGCTGCTGTGCGCGGGAATCATTGGGTTTCGCTGCCTGCGGCTTTCGGGAATCAAGCGGGGCGGGCGGCTGGCATTCTACGGCTTTGGAGCGGCGGCGCATGTGGCCATCCAAGTGGCGCTTCACTGGGACGTGGAAGTGTATGCGGCCACGCGAGGCGCCAACCATCAGAAGCTCGCGCTGGAACTCGGCGCGGTGTGGGCGGGCGAAGCGGCGGCGGAGCCTCCCGCGAAACTCGATGCTGCGATTGTGTTCGCGCCCGCCGGCGAGTTGGTTCCCCCGGCGCTTCGCGCACTCAAGAAGGGCGGAGTGCTCGTGCTCGGGGGAATTCATATGAGCCCGATCCTGTTGTTTGATTACGACTTGCTGTACGGAGAGCGGATCATCCGCAGCGTGGCCAATAACACACGCCAGGACGGCGAGGATTTTCTGCGTCTCGCGGCGGAAATTCCCGTCCATACGGAGACGACACTCTATCCCCTGCGCGATGCGAACCGCGCGCTTAATGATTTGAAAAGCGACCGAATCAACGGCGCGGCGGTGCTCGATTGCAGACCATGAGGATTATTTCTATCAACGTTGGGTTGCCGCGCACGCTGCTGCATGCAGGCCGTGAGGTGACGACGGGAATTTTCAAGGAGCCTGTCGAGGGGCCTGTGATGCTTCGGCGGCTGAACCTGGATGGCGATCGCCAAGCGGACCTATCCGTTCACGGCGGACGATGGAAGGCTGTGTATGCCTATCCCTCCGAGCACTATGAATTTTGGCGGAAGGAGTTGCCAGGGAAGGATTTGCCGTGGGGAATTTTCGGCGAAAATTTGACCACGGAAGGGCTCAAGGAAGATGAAACGAACATTGGAGATCGCTTTCGCGTCGGAGAGGCCGTGCTCGAGGTCAGCCAGCCGCGCATTCCTTGCTATAAGCTGGGGATACGGTTTGGGCGCGACGACATCATCAAGAGATTTCTAGCGAGTGGGCGCTCCGGAAATTATTTCTCCGTACTGGAAGAGGGCTTGGTGAAAGCGGGGGATGCGATCGAGCGAATCCACGAAGACGAAAACGGCGTCAGTGTGGCCGAGGTCCAGCGCGCCTATCGAGACAGTGTGGAAAATATCGAAGTGATGCGCCGCGCCGTGAAAATTCCCGCACTGCCCGACGGATGGAAGGAGCATTTCCTCAAGGAATTATCGGCGGTGGATCAATGCCGCTGACGCGCGCGCCCAACACGGCAAAGGGTGATTCCGCCATCCAGCCAAGCGGCTCACCCGCGGGCCACGCGAAAAATCGCAAGCGGATCTTCATGCACGATGCTTTTCGCGCCGGGATTACGCTGAAGGGTATTGACGGCATCCTCGAAGTAATCGGAGGCGCGCTGCTGTGGTTCGTGAAGCCGCGGTCCATGGACCGGATGGTTCGCTGGCTTCTCCAGCACGAACTCTCGCGCGACCCCCACGATTTCATCGCCACGCACGCGCTTCATGCCGCTGGGCATCTGACGGGCGAAGGAAAAGTCTTCGCTTCGATTTACCTTGCGGCGCACGGGCTGGTAAAAATTGGGCTGGTAGCCGCGCTATGGCGCGACAAGCTGTGGGCCTACCCGCTTGCGATGGGCGTCTTTTCGGTTTTTGACGCCTATCAGCTCTACCGGTTCACTCAAACGCACTCGCTCGCGCTGATTGCTCTTACCATCGTGGACGTTACCATCATTCTGCTGACTTGGCGAGAATACCGCGCGCAGAAATTGACCCGCCGCCAGTGATACACAGGTGCAGGCCATGAATTCCGCTCGATTCTCCGTTGGCGTCGATTTCGGCCGCACGAACCTGCGCATCGCGGCATATACGCAAGAGTCCGGTCTCGTGGAAACGATCCTGCTCCCTACTCGCGTAAGCGAGGGAAGAGATGCTGTCGTCGGCGATATGTGCGGTGCGATTCAGCGCCTGCGCGACCGCTATTCGCCGCAATTCCAGCTCGCCGGAATCGGCGTCGGCTCGCCTGGACCACTCGAACTTCCCGCTGGCCGCTTGCGGCAGCCCCCTAATCTTCCCGGTTGGGACGGCTTCGAGTTGCGCGGCACACTGGAACGAACGTTGGGAACTCGCGTGCTCGTCGAAAACGACGCTAATGTTGCCGCCCTCGCCGAATGCGTTCTCGGGAAAGGCAAGAAGCTGGGCGCTGATTCCCTGTGCATGCTTACGTTGGGCACCGGAGTGGGCGCTGGAATCATCCTGCGCGGGCAAATCTGGGACGGAATGAGCGGCATGGCCGGTGAAGCAGGTCACCTCAATATTTGGACGGACGGCGTGGCGTGCGGATGCGGCGGACACGGGTGTCTAGAAGTGTATGCTTCCGCCGCGGCGGTACGCCGCATGGCGGACGAAAAAATCGCGGGCGGAAATGCGCCGGGACTCGCGGCCCTGGCGAAACGGAATCCACATTTTAGCGCCCGCGAAGTGGCGGAACTTGCGCAGGCCGGCGATACGGACGCAAAAACGATTTACGAACTCGTGGGGCGGTCGCTGGGCATCGGTTTGGCGAGCCTCGTCAATATGCTGAACCTGCCGCTCTACGTTTTGGGAGGCGGCGTCGCAAGCGCGTGGGAGCTTTTTTCTCCGGCGCTCTTCGAAGAACTGCGCCATCGCAGCTACGTTTACCGCTTGACGATACCGGAGGTCTCTCGCGCGGAGTTAGGCGCCGATGCGGGCCTGTTGGGCGCATGCCTCCTGCCGCTGTGCGCCGCCGAACTCGGATCATAGGATCGTCGCGTCACGCCTGGCGGGCTTCATGTGGACGAGGAGCACGAGATAGCCGCTGAGCGCGAGCGCAACGCCGGCGAAGAGCAGGCCTCCCGCGAAACTTCCCGTCGTCTTTCTCAAAATGCCTATCACCGTAGGACCAACCCAGCCGCCCAAATTGCCAAGCGAGTTGACCGTGGCAATGCCCGGCGCCGCCGCCGCTTCAGCGAGAAGGCTCGTCGAGATTGCCCAGAAGGGCCCGAGCATCGAGTAGATGCAAACGGTTGTGAGGCTGATGGCCACGATCAAAGCGGCCACGGACGAGCAGCGGGACGCAATGCAGAGCGCAAACCCTCCCGTAAGGCCAGCGATGGCCACGTGCCAGCGGCGCTCGCCCGATCGGTCTGAATGGTGACCCACAAGCACCATCGCCACGGCCGCCGCCACATACGGAATCGCGGCCATCAATCCGATGCGGAAGGTGCCGATGCCGGAAAGACTGTGAATGATGCTGGGCAGCCATAGGCTGATTCCGTACGAGCCGATGTTCAATCCAAAATAAACGAGAATGAGGAGCCAGGCGTTGCCCGCCAAAAGAGCTGCAAAAACGCTTCCGCTTTGTACGGCTGGGTCAGGGCGCTCCTCGCGGCTGAGAGTGCCGATGAGCCATCCGCGCTCGTCCGTCGAGAGCCAGAGAGCCTTTTCCGGGGCGTCCGTGAGATAGAAGAAGGCCACGAACCCGAGCATGATGGCGGGCAGGCCTTCTATCAGGAAGAGCCATTGCCATCCCGCAAGCCCGGCCCGGTGGATTCCCAGGAGCGCACCCGAAATCGGTCCGCCGACCACTCCCGAGAGCGGACCCGCCGTCATGAACCAGGCGACAGTGCGAGCGCGTGCCGACGAAGGGAACCAAGAGCGCAGATAAAAAATCATGCCGGGGAAAAACCCGGCCTCGGCGATTCCTAGCAGGAAGCGCAGAGCGTAAAACTCAGCCGGCGTGTGGACGAGCAGCATCGAAGAGGAAATTATTCCCCATGCGACCATCAGCACGCCAATCCAGCGGCGCGCGCCGACGCGGCGAAGGATCAAGTTGCTCGGCACCTGAAAGATGACGTAGCCGAGAAAAAACGCGCCCAACGCGAATCCGATGATGGCGTCGTTGAACCCGAGCTGTTTCCTCATTTCCAGCGCGGCGAAGCCCACGTTGATGCGGTCGAGGTAGGCAACAATGTAGAGCAGAAATAAGAACGGCACGATCCGCCAAGTGAGGCGGGAAATTACAGCAGCTTCGATGCCGGGGTGGCTCGTGGATTCCAAGTAGTTTGTCCGCGGAAGGGTGCACCGCGCGCCCTCCTGGCCGCCGCGCAATTTTACGCCAGGCTCAGACGCTTGCGAACCTCCGCTACAATTTCTTCGGGCGTGCGGCTCGCGTCCACGGTGATGGCGTCCTGCGGCTCATCGAGAATGGCGAACTGGCTGGCCAATAGATCCTCGTGTGCAAAATGGCCTTCGCGCGCGCGAATCCGGGCCGCGATCAATTCATACGTACCCTTCAAATAAATGAACTTCACGTCCGCGTTCTGCGCCAGGCGCGCGCGGAAGTTCCGTTCGAGCGCCGAGCACGCCAGCACCACGTTGCGATGCTCTGCGTCCCACCCCATGATGGCGGCGTGTAGAGCTTCGAGCCACGGGGCGCGATCCACGTCCGTCAGCGGGATCCCCCGCGACATCTTTTCGATGTTCGCGCGCGGGTGGTAATCATCGGCGTCCGCGAATTGCCAGCCAAGCTCGCGTGCCAGCAACGTTCCCACCGTCGTCTTGCCGACGCCCTCAGGTCCCATCACGATTACGACCACGGGAACTCCCAGCGGAGATCTGTGACGCTATTTCTTGTATGTCTTCTGGAATAGATTCCTGCTATTGACGACCGTGAACGTGCCATCGCCCTTAGCCACGACCCCGATGTAATTTCCCGCGTCTTTTTCTTCGGTGAGGTTGGCGATGA
>Ga0307479_10001922_pt1 | contig 18996 bp, 10 predicted proteins | sample atmos_gasesECM4C_FD_203743 | JGI IMG/M metagenome (GOLD analysis project Ga0307479, IMG submission 203743) | Hardwood forest soil microbial communities from Morgan-Monroe State Forest, Indiana, United States - atmos_gasesECM4C_515 | ecosystem: Environmental > Terrestrial > Soil > Temperate... | reverse complement strand
CGGCGAGCGATGCTTGTTCCCGCCCCGAAAAAATGTTTGCTATCAACAAACCGCCGCTTCAGAGAAGGCCATCGAGTACTTCACGAAATACCTTGAACTGAAACCGGAACGACCCGATGCCGTGCAAGTAAGGTGGCTATTGAATCTTGCTTACATGACGCTGGGAAGATATCCCGCGGGGGTGCCGGCAAAATACCTGATTGCGCCTTCGCTATTTGCCTCGAAAGAAGATATTGGAAGCTTTGTCGACGTGGCGCCCTCGGCAGGTCTGGGCTTTACTTCGATGGCTGGCGGTGTCGTTGCGGACGATTTTGAGAATACGGGATTGTTGGATGTCATCGTGTCCAGCTACGACGTGTGCCAGCCGCTGCGATTCTTCCGCAACAACGGCGATGGAACATTCACGGATCGCGCCACGCAGGCTGGCTTAGCCGGACAGCTCGGCGGGCTCAACGTGATCCAAGCCGACTACAACAACGACGGATGCATGGACCTTCTGGTGTTGCGAGGTGCTTGGGAATTTCCGGTTCGTAAATCGCTGCTGCGGAATAATTGCGATGGAACCTTCACCGACGTTACGCAGCAAGCGGGGCTCGCAGAACCGGCGACGCGCACACAAACTGCCGCCTGGGCCGACATCAACAACGACGGCCTGCTCGATTTGCTTGTGGGCAACGAGAACGGTCCAAGCCAGCTCTTTCTCAATAAAGGCGACGGAACATTTCAGGATATTTCCGCGACGTCTGGAGTGGGCAAGATTGCCTTCACGAAAGGAGTCGCAGCCGCTGATTACGATAATGACGGCTACGTTGATTTCTACGTCTCGAATCTCTACGGCGGGAATTTTCTTTATCACAACAATCATAACGGCACGTTCACCGAGGTTTCGCAGCAGGCGGGCGTACACCAGCCGGAATCGCAGAGCTTCGCGACGTGGTTCTTTGATTACAATAATGACGGCTGGCCGGATATTTTCGTCACGACCTATTTCTTTTCGGCGGATGAGACCCTCCGAAGCTATTTGGGGCTTCCGACCAATGCTGCGTCATTCAGGCTTTTCCGGAATTTAGGAAACGGAACGTTTAAGGATGTGACTGCCGAGACGGGACTCAACAAAATCAACATCCCAATGGGTGCAAACTTTGGGGATATCGATAATGACGGTTACCTTGATATTTATCTGGCGACGGGAGGGCCGGAATACGGCGCTCTAGCTCCGAAAATGCTGCTTCGCAACCACGATGGCAAGTACTTCAGTGATGTAACAGCATCTTCCGGCACGGATGACCTGCACAAGGGGCACGCGGTTAGTTTTGCCGACCTGGCCAACAACGGGCGCGAGGAGTTGCTCGTGTCCATCGGCGGGGCGACGCCAGGAGATGCCCACCAGTTCCGAGTGTTTCGGAATCCGGGGAACGGCAATGACTGGATCACCGTGAAACTCACTGGCGTGAAGTCAAACCGCGCAGGAATCGGGGCGCGCGTCCAGGTAACCCTGGAAGATGAGGGCGGCAGCACTCGCTCCATATATAGGACGGTTGGAAGCGGAGGGTCCTTTGGGGCGAGTCCCATCCAGCAGCACATTGGCTTGGGGAAATCGGCGAAAATCACGCGCTTGGAAGTATGGTGGCCGGCGAGCAACACGCATCAAAGATTCGATAGGGTCGAAAAGAATCAGTTCATCGAGATCACGGAGTTCGCCAAGGATTACAGGAAGATCGAGCGGAAGGCGTTCCGACTGGGGCTTTCGGATTCGGGCAAGCTGGCGGGCCCGCAATAATTCGCGCGGAATTCGAGCTAGAATTGGCGACGATGAAAAATCCAGCTAAAGCGATGAAGCGCGCCGGCTGGCTGCTGATGATCGGCCTCTTTGTGGCGCCTTCTGGCGTGGCCACGACCACCGCAAAAGCCTATCCTGCCTCGGGCCTGGTGATTGAAATCGACCGCGCGCATTTGTCGCTGAAGCTGTCCTGTCAGGCGATTCCCGGGTACATGGACGCGATGGTCATGACGGTTCCTGTTCGGAATGCTGCGGAGCTTAATGGCCTAAGACGTGGAATCATGATCGATTTCATCCTCTCCGCTGATGGGGACACTGCATATGCCGAGAAAATCCGCGTTCGCGTGTACGAAAATACGGCACAAGAACCGATGCAAGCGCGGCAGTTGGAAATCCTCGATGCTGCCACGTCTGGTCCTTCGCAACCTTCGTCTGCTTTGCGAGTCGGCCAACCCGTTCCCGATTTCAGCCTGATCGATCAAAATCGCCAGAGGATTACGCTTTCAGGTTTTGCAGGGAAGGTCGTGGCGCTTACCTTCATCTATACGAAATGCCCGCTGCCGAATTTTTGTTTTCGTATGTCCAACAATTTCGGAATGCTTCATCAGCGCTTTGCCGACCGCATGGGGAAGGACGTCGTGCTGCTCAGCATAAGCTTCGATCCCGTGCATGACCAACCGGACGTTCTCGCGGAATACGCGCGCACGTGGATGAAAGATGAGACCGGGTGGCACTTTCTGACTGGGACATTGGCTGACGTTAAGAAGCTGTGTTGGTCATTCGGGATGAATTTTTGGCAGGATGAGGGTCTGCTCACGCACTCCCTGCATACGGTGGTCATCGGCCGCGACGGCCGCCTGGTCGCAAACCTCGAGGGGAATGAATACAGCGCAAAACAATTGGGCGACCTCGTGGAGGCCGTACTTCATCAGCCGAGGTAGAACGCCTTTTTCGCGAGCGTTCAATCGTCTTCTTATTCTTAGAGGAAGTCTGAGTCGCTACTCTAAAGCTATGCTGAAGCTATGGTTCCGGGACCTGGACTCGAACCAGGATACTCAGCTCCAAAGGCTGATGTCCTACCAATTAGACGATCCCGGAAGCGCCAAGAAAGTTTAGCAGAGGAACGCAAGCCTCGCCTACCGAGCTGCGCGTACCGATCTCCCAGCCTTCTCTCCCCTATCGTCGGCTGGATTTGTTAGCTCGATGGAGGCCCAAAATTGAGCCTCGCGGGGCCGCCACAGCGAAGAAGCGAGGAAGGCGGTATTGATTCTGCGCGACTTATGACATGCGGGCTCATGCCAAGATGGGGTCGTGCTGCAATTTTCTGTTTGAGGCGCCGCCCCCTGGCGTCTTTGTGGAACATTCTCATTCTAAATAGTTTGCGGACCGCGATATGGATCTGCGTGTTACAAAAGGACTTAGCGGACAGTCCCTGCCGACACCGGTGAGGTTCCGCAGAGTCGGGCTGAATCAGAATTTGCGAAGAAAGGCCTTTCTAGTCTTTGCGAAGGATCGGAAGTGCTCGATGCGTGCTCGTGAGCATCGAATTTCTTTGGCGAGAGCGCTTCTGTTACTCTACACCTGCAGCAATGCAAAGCTAGGGCGCAGCCGTGCCCGTGCGTAGGTGCAGTGTTTCGGAGAGGTGTCCGAGCGGTTTAAGGAGCACGCTTGGAAAGCGTGTGTAGGAGAAATTCTACCGTGGGTTCGAATCCCACCCTCTCCGCCATATCTTTAAAGGAAAGAAGCTCTTAGCCGCGGAACAGGGATCTCAGATTTCGACGGAGTCTGAATACTTCGCAAAAAAGCTGATGCTCACCCCGCAACTGAAGAGGGCTGTAACAGCCGTCTTCTTCGACATACCGGTTGTCAACAAATGACTCTAGTGATTCGCGACAGCGCCGTGGCTGATCTCGAGTTGCGCGCGGCCTAGAAGTGTAGCGGCTTCACTTTCGAGGGAACCGTGAGGGTCGAGCTGGCGATAAGCGGCAACGTCCGTCAGGACGGCATAAGGGTGGTGTTCGCGCTCGTGAATTTTGGCTAAAAGAACATGAACCTCGGCTTGATTGGCGTTCCTCCACAGAGCATCTCGGGCGCTCTTCTCCGCGTCCGCAGGACGATTCAGAGCCAATTGCACGAGAGCGAGGAAGTATTTGCCTAAAGCCGAGCCGGGTTCCATTGCAAGTCCATTCTGAATGATTCTTTCTGCCTGGTGAAATTGCTGCTTTTCGCAGAGGATCATTGCTAATGCGAATTGAGAAGGTGCGTAGCCTCCGTTGGTCAAATCGATTGATTTCTGAAACGCCTGCTCAGCTTCGGCTACCTGCTCAAGCTGGTAGTAGGCGAGGCCCAAGTTGTGGTATGCGCGATAATAGCCCGGGTCTTTTGCAATGGCTTGCTGTAGATGAACAATGCTCTCTTTGAAAGCCCCTTTCTGCAGCAGCGTCGTGCCTTTTGCAAAAGGAGTCTCGGCTTTGTCAGACATCTTCAGTTCTTGAAGGGAGACGACCGAATCGTTTCGGGGAGTCGATGGTTGTTCCGTTTTGTCCACGTGCAAGACGAAAGATGTTGCGCTGGCCTCGACCTTAAGCGTGGTGCCTAACTTTTCGCACGCTGGGGCGGTGACGGTGACCTGGTAGCTGGTCGGGAACAGCCCTACAAAGCTGAATCTTCCGTCCTGATCCGTTAGGGTAGAAGCGGCCCATCCTGTGGACTCGTTCAGGAACTCCACGCGAGCATGCTGGACCGGTCGGCTGTCTACCGCGAGCAGAACGACGCCAGATGCGGTCGCTTTTTCCATCGGTTCAGACTGAGCCAAACACAGGATGGGTGAAAACAACAGCATGAATGTGACTTGCAACACGAAAGTGGGCAGCCGCATGGACGGGTCCTCTCCACAAAGTTTTTGTTCTCACTTTCATTGTGGGGAGGAACAAGCAGGTGTCTGCCGGTGAATTCGTTGTTGTGCGGGCCAAGCTAACTGCGCATAGGGACAGAGGGGTTAACTGCCCCTAGGGACTGGCGTGTTTTGACGCATTTAAAACACGGCCGAGGAACTCGCGGTCTGGAAGAGAGGCTATGGCAAGAACGTCATCGCGCTTGCCGCGTGAGCACGCATTACATTTCACGGAGCAGCCTTTGCAAAAACGATCCTCTCATTACATTGGATCTCCGTCGGAGTGTCATTCTCGGTGATCGGCTTGATTCGGCCGAACGGCTTAGCTTGGAGACGTGCCGCGGGGATGCCGCGCGCAACGAGCCAGTCCACAACTGCGTTTGCCCGCTCCCTGGTGATTTCCAAATCGTCCTCGTCCGTGGCCTTGGTACTGACTTTGTGACTTTCAACCACAAACGGCCGATCAGGATTGTTTTTTAGATACTTCAAAAGCTGGGCGAGAATGTCGGAGCTATTTTCTTGAATGATTTGGTTCTCGGGAGAAAATTGAATTCCGTAAATCGCCACGCGGCCGTGGGCTTCCATCTCGCGCGCTATTTCCTCGGGGTCGTTGTCGGCCGGCGTGCACTGTAGTTGCGTGTCGCGGACGACGCTTACATTGTAAGAATCGCCATTCACGTTAATGAGCATCCACATATCCTCTTTCTGCGCGGTGATGACCGAGGGGCTGGCTGTGAATTTAACGATGAACCCCGCAATGGGAATTAATTGCATTAGGTTGTCAAAGGCGCGTTCTTGTTGGTCGACTCGGGGTATCCGATATTCACGAAATTCATACCGACCGCGTATGGTTTTTCCCCGGGCACGGCCCTGAGCATCCGGCTTCAGGGGCATAGTGACTTCGATGGAATCGCCTCTGTGGCACGCCACTACAACACTGGTCGCTAACTGCGGAAACATGCTGAGGGCGGGGCAATCTGCGGGCTGTACCTTGGCCTCACCATTGAAGTTCTCCTGAGCGAAACATAACGGTGCCAGCTGCATGAAACACATCAGGGCGATACTCAAGTTGAACGCAAGCGAAAGACGACGGCGTGCGGCCATGTAGCCTCCTCTTCTGCATCCGCGCCACGCAACAAGGGAGGATTCTCGGTCGAAACGAACAGCCCCTTCGGTGTCAGCATGCGCTGCCGTTGATCAGCTCCGTTTCGTTAGAGACCGGTGTTCTGCAATCGGAGGATGCCTGTGCCTGGTGCGGATGCGTCCAGCCCCAGGAGCAGGCAGGTGTTGGCGTCGACGATATAACAAACCGGATTGATGGTCGGGACTTGCGGCGCCGGCTGACCCGCTCCGGGAGTAATAGTGAGCACGAGCGGGAACCGTCCATTGGGGGCAACGGTGAAATGACCGGCTAGGCTCGCGCCAATAGACGGAGGGCCAGTGGGTGGAGTGGAATTAAAGGAGTCTACATCCGCGGCTCCTGAGAGAACGGAAACGCCGTCCGAAATGATTTGAGCAGTGAAGCTTTCAGCACCGGTCGCGGTGCTAGCGAAGAAATTCGAAGCATATTTGCCGCTCATCGCAGCAGCGGAAATGGGAGCGGGCAACGTCTGCTGCAAAGCCACGCCTGCACCGGAAGGTCCGGAAGTTCCGCTCCCGCCGTCGAGTTCGATCAGGTAAAGCCCTTGGTCAGAAGTGGGATAAGCAGCGAATGTGCTGATGCCCGCGGATGCCGCGCCCGAGATCGTGATCAGAGCCCGCCCGTTCGCAGGTGCGCCGCAAGTGGCATTAATCGGCTGATTCGTCAACGGCGTGCCGGCGCCGGTAAACGGGACAACATCCAACGTTCCTGTCGCACCGCAGGTAAAGATTCCGCCTGCGACCAGCGGCTGGGCGGCAGTGGTCGCGCCTGCTTCGATGAACGCATAGGGGCCGGAAATGGAGGCAGGCGATGGCTGCTCGGTGAGATAGCCGCCGACAAAAACCGCATCTCTCCAATCCATGACGACCAAATGCGTTGAATCGATTACCCACAAATCGAAACTGAATTGCTTCGTCGGCAGCAAATTAACGGCATTATTCAATATCAATTCGCCGTTTACGTCCGGGCTGCCAGGTGCGAAGCCCTGGGAAACGGCGGTAAATGGCACGCTGGTAATTACACCACCGTCTGACTGGTCTGTGACGTACGAGTAGGAGCTTCCGGAAGGGATGGTCACGGCGCTTGCCAGAAAGTAGCTTGCATTGGCTCTAGCGGTGTCGAATCCCGATAGGCTCAACGAATACACTCCGTTGAGTGGAGACCACCCTTGCAGGTTTTGCAGATCGAGGGTTCCGGTTGCATCTCCGAAACTGTCGATCTCGGTCAGGAGTGCATGATGAGGAGTGACGAAGACGACGCTCAAGTTGATGGCCCCGTTTACCCCGAAAGGGCTTCCGCCTAAATTGGCGGGATTGTTGAACTGCAAATGCATCTGGCCCCGCCCGTCGGCACCCATGGAGTAGGTGCTCGCCAGACTGGAGCTAAGGTGATCGCCCGCCGTGCCATTTCCCGAAGCATCCGCCAAATCAAAAAGCCCCCCCAGGGCGCCGGTCCCATCTCCGTGCCCGGTTCCTGTAATTATTCCGCCGACGACGTAGGGGCCATTGCTCGAATTTGTCGCGGTCAGCAGCATGACGAACTGGCTCGTTAATAAGCTGTCCGGAGGCACACCCAGGGTGACGGTAACGGTTTGCGAGTCCATCTTCGTCGGGTCGGTGCTGGACGCTGCGGTAATCGTGACCGTACCGCCGGTCGGAACCGCGCTGGGCGCATTAAACGTGGTCGGGGCGGCGCTGGCGGTATGAGTAGGCGAGAAGGTTCCGCAGGCCCCTGGGCTGCCGCAGCTTACTGTCCAATCCACTCCTGCGTTCGCCGCATCGTTGGTAAGCGTGGCCACTACGATGGCACTGTGATTTTGTGCAATGGAGGCGTTAGGCACTACCTGTGTGATCTTGATGGAAATTGGGGCGACGATCGTTACATTGGCCGTGGCACTGACAAGAGATGGGCCCCCAGTCGCGGCCGCTGTTGCGACGATGGTCACGACAGGATTGGGAGTCGGGTTCGGCGCTGGAACGGTGGGTGGAGCAGTGAAGGTAGCTGGTACGCCGCTGGCCGTATGGGAAGGAGAAATAGAACCGCAAGGAGCGTTGGAACAGTTCACCGCCCAGTTGATCCCGGAGTTGGTAGTGTCGTTCGAAATCGTCGCTGCGACAGTGGCGGTCCCGTTGATCGACATCGTGCTGGGAGGAACCTGCGTCAGGCTGATGGCAATCGGATCGGTTACCGTGAATGAAGCTGAGGCGCTGTAATTGTGGTCGGCAGTCGCAAACGCAGTTACCGTCACAGTCGACCCGATAATACCTGGGAATTGGAGCGGGCCCGGCACGATGAAGTTTGTCGGGATCCCGGGTGCCGAATGAAGGCCGGGCGGCGTACAATCGACGGGCCCGATCGCTGTGTTGCACACCATCTTCCAGTCTACGCCTGCGCTCGACGGGTCCTCGACAACAGTTGCTGCCAAGGGTACAAGTGTGCCTGAAGGCGCGGATGCCGGCGGGGCCTGCGTTATGGTTACGCCGGTTATCGTGGAAAGAATGGTGACATTGGCGGAGACAGCTTTGCTGCGATCCGTAGCCGAAAGAGCCATGACCGTCACCGTATTGTGCGCGGGAACGGCCAGGGGGGCGGTGAAAATCGCAGTGGCACCGCTCGCTGTATGCGGGGGGGAAAAGGACCCGCAATTGGGAGCGCTGCCGCAGCTGGCGACCCAATCCACTCCGGCGCCAGCCAAATCGTTGCCGACCGTAGCTGAGACTTGCGCGCTGTTATTTACGAACAGAGAAGAAGGCGGGGCTTGCGTAATAGCAATGGAGATAATCGGGGTGGTCAGCGACGCGTTCGTCCTGGTGGCGCTTGCCGAGCAACCCGCCAGCCCGAAAACGGCGGCGAGACCAAGCATAAAACACAGAATTCCAACGCAAGTGCTCTGCCAGGATTGCTCTGTTTTTGTTCTCGGGGTTTCCCAATCTTTTCCCACGCAACGTGTTCGTCCGAGAAAAACAGATTTCCATACGCTTCCATGCGAGCGATTAATCATCCCTTAATGCCCTCTCCCGAATTGAACCGTATCAGACCGCCAGCCCCACGCCACGCTGGCAGAAACACACACCCACGCGTAGCTAACGGTTAGCCGCTGTTGATTTCTAGGGCTGGAGCGCACAAATTCGCGGCGAATCCTGCAGTATCAGGAAATGATGCTGCTCATTGCATGCTAGTGAGATCGCATAAACGGGTGAACAATTCTCGGTGACAAAGTCTTTACAATCCTCGAATCCGCGAAGCTGGTAATGCGTTGAATCGATCCAACCCGGTTACAGGGCATTTATTTCAGATCGTAGTCGCCGATATATGTTCCGCGGCTAATCCCAAGCATGCTCAAGAAAAACGAAGCAAAAACAATCTGCAAGCCCAAAAAGAGCCACATCGACCAAAACAAAACCTGGCGAATCTGTGCGAGGGGACCAAATCCGCTGTTCATCCACTGCCACGTGATCCAAGCGCAGCCTGCCACCCCCGCAAAAAACAAGGTCCCGCCAAGTAGCAGTCCCGATTCCAGTGTCACGCGTTTCAAAATCCGTTTCAGCGACACCGCTCCGCTGCGATCAAAGCGCTCCGCGTAACTAAACACCTTGGCGAACGCTCCAATCGAGAGAATCTGCGCGCCAAGCAAAGTGAAAATCACGCCGAAAATCATGGTGTGCACATCCAATGTAATCCGCGGCGTAAGCGCCCGCGGTCCCGGCAGTAACCAGAACATCAGCACCAAGCCGGCCAACATAAACGCGGCTCCCGGCAACAAGAACAGCCAGTTCGGGGCGTACAACAGCATGAACCGCAAGTGCCGCCACCCGTCCCGAAAACTCCGCAAGTGAGGTGGCCGCCCGCGCTTGTCCGGCCACAACGTAATGGGAATCTCCGCCATCTTCGCGCCCAGTTGCGCCGACTTAATCACAAACTCGGACGCGAATTCCATTCCCGTGCTGCGCAAATCCATGCGGTCATACACCGCCCGCGTAAAACCTCGCATTCCGCAGTGACTATCGCCAATCCCCGTGTTGAAGAACAAATTCAGCAGCGACGACAACGCGGGATTACCCACATATTTGTGATGCCACGGCATCGCACCCGACTGGATCCGCCCACGAAATCGGTTTCCCATCACTACATCGTTCCCCTGCCGCCATTTCTCCACGAACCGCGGCACGTCTCTGAAATCGTAGCTGTCGTCCGCGTCGCCCATCACAATGAACTCACCCCGAGCCGCCGCAATCCCCGCGCGGAGTGCCGAGCCATACCCGCGTGCTTCCGCGTGTACCACGCGCGCACCCAGCTTCTCCGCGATTTCAATCGATCCATCCGTCGACCCATTGTCCCCCACCACTACTTCCCCGCGCAGTCCCGCCGCGCGAAACGCTCCCACCGCCTTCTCAACGCAAATCCCAATGGAGTTGGCTTCATTCAAACAGGGAATCACCACGGACACATCAATCGTCCCCGGTGAGCCAGTGCCTGCAGCGTTCTTCGCCTTCATCTCCCACGCGTCATGCGAAGTCGTCGTCGGCGCCAATTTAGAAATCTCCACTTTTCCCTTTGCTAGCATGTGCGAGCATTCAATCCAACTGCGAATGGGAACTAAGAGCGGCCCGACGGTCATCACCGTTGCCTTTTGGCGTCTGGGAACGCATTTGCTGCTTGAGCCAGCCCGACAGGCCTGTCACTTTCCAGGCCTTCAAGAGATCTTCGGCGTTCGTGTACTTTACGAGCCGGGTTGGGTCCGGCACGGCCGCGCCGATGCGCTGCTTGGCAATATTCGGCGTGACGGGATCGCTCAACGTCTGCTGCAGGCGAAAACTCGGCGTCTTCAGAGATGACAGGTAATCAAGAGGGTCGAGTCCGGCAGCGGACTTCAAGAACTCCGGGGAGAGATACTTTGGACGTTCGTTATCTGGCACCGCCGGGCTAAACTTCAACCAGTCAGGCCAATCGCCCCAGGGATCCAGGAGATCCACAGCCTTAATCCGGGAATCGGCATGTGCCGCCAAGATCGCAATCGTGGCGCCCGAACCCATTCCAAACATGCCGACATGCTCCATGTCGATGTCTCCGCGGTTCGCCAAATAATTGAGAATCAGTTGAACGTCATGCACGCTGCTCCCCAACGACTCGGGTAGCTCGCTGACGAACCATTGCTTCATAGGTCGGTTTCTGAATCGATAGTCCGTCAGAGCGGACACGAATCCCACGGTCGCAAAGTCATCGGCGGAAGCTCGTTTGCACCAGCCGTTGTCGTGAAAGCGCTCGTTCGTGTCAGTATAGTTATAAAGGTATAGGACCACCGGCACCTTCCCTGCGCCCTTAGGGCGTGTGATCCACAATTCGATCGGATCCGCCGGACGCCACTGTACTCGAACCAGTTCGCGTACAAAATCGGGCTGTTCGTCGTGCTGCACAACTGCCGCTACTGGGGGCTGCAGGCCCGTCTTCACATCGTTGAGAACGCCCCAGTTTTCCGCAGGCTTGGCGGGAATGCCTTTCGCGGCAGTCAAGTGTTCCGCTTCTTTGTTGTTCGCCGTAGCGTCCTGTAGGGCGTATGCCCCGTTTAGTGGTGCAATAACGGAAAAAAAGAACAGATAAATGCTCAAAATACGCATGCGATCTCCTGTGAGTTTTGTTCGACCAATCTGACGTACTACGTTGACGACCTGGTCCTTCGATAGCCACATCACACTGTGACGAGTCTGCCGGACTGTCCACTCATGCCCTATTCGGCAGGAACCCCGTCGTTGAGACAATCCAGTTCGCCAAGACGAAACAATCGGCTGACCAGAAATCTCGAACCGTCTTTGGTCAAATGGTCCGCATCCTTCAATAGCGGAATTCTTTTCGTTTCGTCGGCATACTCCAGGCAACGACCGCTTTCACAAGTGGCTTGATAGAGAGACACATAGACAACATGCCATCTGTTTTCGGCCAAGTCCCGCATCTGCGCATCCACGACGGGCGAATAGGCTGCGCGATGCTGCTGCGCCAAATTGGGCTTGTTCCAAGCTATGGAATACGCCAGTAGCCTGGGTAACGGTGCATCGTACTCAGCCACCGGGCCAAAAAGGATCAACATCATGCCGTGCGCCTTGGCCCAATCTACAATCTCGCTCACTCCATCCAGGTCTTTCGACTTCCACCGCGCCTCCACAAGCAGCCCCTTGATCGCATGAGACGGCAGGTATTTCCGAAATATGAAATCCATCAACCGGTCGCACAGCAGGCCGCCGTCGGGGTGAAACGAAGGGCTGCAGCCCCACGCGGCTGCCAGTGCCACGTTCGAGTTCGGCAACGACGTCTTGAGGCTGTCCAATAGTTCTGCCGCATGGCTGTCGCCGAGCAGTAAATAACCCTCCTTTCCGGCAGCTCTCTGTAGACAATGGTTATCGTCAAAGACGCTGTCCCGATTGTCGTTAGTAATCGCACAGTCGCCCAATTGCCCGATAATCGAGTCCGGAGCCGGACGGAAAGAAGCAACTTGCACTGCGGGACGTGGGAAGCGGCCCGGGAAACCCCTCGCGTAAATCACGGCGCCCGAGGACAGTAGCAGCACCACCACGACCAGGGCAGCGAGCGCAAAAAGAGGCTGCCGCCCAATTCGTCGCGCATGGCCGCGGAACGGACGCTCGACAAACCTCCAGGATAGGGTTGCCAGCACAAAAGAAACCAGAACCACTATTGCTTTGGTGCTCTTTTGCAACAACAGAACGAATGCCCACCTGTGCGGTACGAAATCGCCGAAATTCGCCGCCAACCCCAGATCATTCAGAACGATTACCGGCCAATGCCAAAGATAGAGGGAATATGAAATTAGCCCGATAAGGACCATCGGGCGCCACGAAAGCGCGTTGCCAACCAGTGTCGAACCTGATTCCCCGGCGCCAATGATCAGCGCTGACCCGACACAAGGAAGCACCGCCGCTAATCCTGGGAACGGTGTTTCCGGACTATACTCAAAGACTGCGAAAGCTATCAGTCCAATCCCCAACAGCGTAAAGCCGTTCCGCACCCACCCTGATCGAAGTCTCGGAAAGAATCCAAGAGAAATGACTGTTCCCACGAGCAGCTCCCAGATTCGCGTGTAAGGCATATAGAAAGCCGCTGTCGCGTTGTAGTGCGATGTCGCTACGCTTGCCGCAAGGGAAGCAAAAAGCAGAATCACGACGCCCTGTTTTAGCCATTTCGCAAAAAACCGGCATGCGATTAAGAGAAAGACGGGGAACAGAATATAGAACTGTTCCTCGACCGCGAGTGACCACGTGTGCAACAGCGGCTTTGAAGTTGGCGAATCAAAATACCCCGAATGCTGCCAGAAATAGAAATTCGAGGAAGAGGTGGCAGCCGCAATTACAGACTTGGCGTAGTCAATCAACTCGTTGGGGAGCAGGAAGAAGCTGATCACCGGGCTTACGACCATCAGCATGACGAATAGCGCCGGGAAGATTCGCCGAACTCGCCGCTCATAGAACGCAAGAACCGAAAAGCGGTTGGTGGCAATCTCCGAGAACACAATTGCGCTGATGAGGTACCCGGAAATAACAAAAAAGACGTCAACACCGACGAATCCGCCGCGCACCCTCCAAGGTGACAGATGAAACGCCAAAACACTCAGAACCGCAACAGCTCTGAGCCCGTCTATATCCGGGCGGTATTTCAGCACCGCGTCCCGATTATAGGATACGCCTCCAACTTCGCCCTGGGCTTGTCTCTGCTCATCCGTTCTCATTGGCTCCTAGCTATCACACGATTGTTGCAGCAATAAAAACGAGGGCCAGCCGGGGTACTCCGGCCCGCCCTCGTGTCGATCAAAACCGGCAAACCCTGCCGTGCTGTCGGTTGTTAATTCGTCTTGTTAACAAGGCCGGTGACGTTGGAGAAGTCCGCGCAGAAATCGTGGTTGGCCACCTTGAAGATGTTCGAGCCACCCGCGTCACCGCCGGCTTCAGCGAGCGCGCCGGTTGAGTTGCAAAGGTCGCCCGGAGTCGCCGGGTTGACTGTCGTGCCGTTGGCAACAGTGTTGACGCCAATGGCCGGCAAGGAATAATGGGAATGCCACACCTGCAGATTCGCCAGAGAGATGAAGTCATTCGGCGCGGTCGAGTTTGTAGAATTGAGATTGCCCAATGCCGTTACCAGATTGTTGACGGCCGTCGTGAACGGAGACCTGGTCACCAGGCGCAGCGCAGACCAGATCGGATAGTCGCCAGCATTCAGATTTTTGAATGTTACTTTGGTTATTCCGGGGTCGCCTGTGGCGCCGCTGCCCGGAAGTGCGCCACCCGCAATTGTGCCGTTCAACGTGTAGGAGTCCAGAAGCGGATCGACGCCGTTCACGGTCAGGTATTTCACGTTGGTCAAACCCGAAGCGTTGCCCGCGCTCCAGAAGAAATAGCCAAGACGATCGTCTGTATCCGACGCGTTCTGCAGTTGCGCAGTCATCTCGCCGGTGCCGATCACGCGCCTCCGGAAGGACTGCTGTCCGCTACCGTTGGCCGGTTGGCCAGCGATGGATAGAAGATTCATAGGATTGGAAACGAGCGCCCCAGTGTTGGCGTTGCAATTGAATTCGTCCTGAGAAAAATGTGATTGAGAGTTATTGATAGCACTAAATTCGAAGACGTTGTATGTGCCGGAAAGCGGCTCGCGCACCAGGGTCGTGACACCCCAATTCACCGCCGCACTGGTCACATCGTTAGCGCGGCCGAGCGCGCCATCGTAGAAATTCGCCAAGACGTACATGGGTATGTCCGTGGCCAGGTTGAGCCCGTTATGGGTAGTGTCGTTGGGGCCTACCGCGACAACAATCGGCTGTGCGCCAACCGGCAAGACGGTGAATGCCGGGACTGGTTGCGTAGTATTGATAGGATCATTCCCCGTGATGTTGAAATCGAGCACGTTGAAAAGAGCGCCGCTGTAAAAGCTCTTAATCTGCGTGCCGACCGGGCCCGGTCCGTATGCCAAACCCTCCACTTGGCGCACGATTTGGTCAAACGGTTGGCGATTAAGCTGCGCGTCGCAGGGTTGCAGCAGCCGGTAGGTTGCGAACTTCGCGTCTTCGGGACGAATATCCGTGCCAGCCACGAAATAGTGCTGGCCGTTTAGTGCGCCGCTGACAGCGGTGGGAAGAGTGCCGGGGTTATCCTTAAAGAACGTGCAAGTTGTCGCCGAAGGGTAGCAGAGCTTGTTAGCGCCAGCAACCGTATTGGCGACGGTCAAGACTTGGACGCACCCGGGCGTTCCACTCGAATCCACCTCGAAGTAGCACCGGTCACCTACGGTGGAGTCCAGCGACATGTAGGACCAAATGTTGAACGCGCCGGTGGGCAAAGTGCACGTTCCCGTGCCCGGGGTCCAGACAACCCAGATGTTTCCCTGTTCGTCGGTGGCTGTTCCAGTCCGGGCATCCCGGGCCAGTATGTTGGAGTTCTTACCCAGCGTCCAGCTACACGCCGTGCCGCTGCCGCCGGCTCCAGTGATCGCAGCCTGGCCCAGTTCCACATACAGGGCGGAAGAGCCCCCGCCAAGAAACTGGATACTCGCCTGCGCGTTCGCGTGACTCACGGTTGCACAGAACGCAATCGCGAGCACCACTAGGTACTTCGTTATTTTCATATCCTCTCCTTTTTGGGATTCAATAAGCACGCCGTGGATGATGGGCCAGGGAGTACTCCCTCCGTTCCGACGCGTTAGGGTGGCGCCAGCCAGGCGAACTGTGATCGCAGTTCACTTTTCCTCTTGAGCCGCGCTCGCAGCGCATCACACTGCACCACTTGGGCATTCTTATAAGCTGCATTTATTTTAGTGCGTGTAAACAAAAGATAAATTAATAGACATATTTCGCGGATTTAACCTGACTGCGTTCACAGACACACTCCGCCTGTGGCTAGCTAATGTGACCGTGTCAATCCGTCTGTAAGCTAATCAACGTTCCCGGTCAAAAATTTTCAAGGGTCCGCAAATCAATTATGGGACTCAGAGGCTACTCGCCACGCGTTCGCTTGCACGGGCAATCTTGCGCTCTTGATTCTCTCGCCCGCAGCGCCAACGGACTCGTGCGCAACGCAGTCTTATGGACCGCGAGCTGAACTCCGATGGGACGGCCTGCAAACCCACGCGTTAACAATGATGAGGAGCGCCTACATTTTTTGGAACAGGTAAACACCGATAGGCTGAGCGACTGCGCTGCCGAAATTATCCGGAAGTCGAGAGGGCGGGCTGGACCCAGCGCTCCCCACCAGGAAAATCACGTATCGCCCTTGCACTTTTGCAACGACCGCAGCGGCAGGAAACGAAATAGCGCACGGCCCTGTCGTGCCAGCACACATCCAAGGGCTAGAGGCGCTGTATGGAGGATAATTCGAGCCGATAAAGACCGTGGCATTTGGGAACAAGCCATTGTTTGCGGAATCTTGTGCACCCAGATCAATCACCACGTCGCAATTCTCCGAGCCGCTCGCTCCGGTTGGATCATTTGCCGCGCCGGTGCTCGTGGTCGTCAGGAACTCTCCGCCATAAAGGCTATTTGCGGAAGGAAGAACCGGAACATTTCCAGAGCCGTTTCCATAATTGCCCGCAAGGGATGCCTGCAGGGTCGAACATGTCTGCGAGGTTGCGGCCTGGTCTCCAAAAGCGGAAGCCAAGACGGTGATGTCATAGCTCTCGTGAACCCTATTCAGCGGCGCATACGTGAAGCCGTTGTACTGGGCGGTGGTAACAGCATTGACGTCCACGGGACTCGATGGCAAGGCTACCCCAAGGACGCCGGTCCCACCCGCGAACGCGCCGCGCGAGGATCCCGAACCGCCCACCGCAAAACTACTTACCAGCAGGCCTGAGGCACCAATGCTCACCAGTTCTAAATTGGAAGTTGTAGCGAATGAGTTTAGGGGATACGCGGTCAGCGCACCCAGGGAAGTCTCCGAGCAGCCGCCAGTTACGGCCGAAGCGGGCTGCTCGAGAGGGCCGACCAGGAACGGTTGTGCCTTGAAGGTTACGGCGGATCCTTGTGTCTGTATGTTTACGGCCCCATAGTCGGCAGTGTCCTGACCGTTGCTGCCGTTAGGTATAGTCACGTACAGAAACGAAGATGGGTTTACGAAGTTGGGGCACGTCGTGTTATCTGTCATCGCCGCTGGAGCAGCGGCCACCGAGACGGCGCCGGGGTTGCTGTTGTTCACGCTGAGAAGGTTCGCCAAAGCGCCGGCACCCGGTATTTCCAGTGCCCAGGCGCCGCTGAGCGGGGGATTTTGAGCGCCAATGACGCCGGTACTCGTTGTGGTTGCGAAGTTTTCCGTGATTTTGAGGAAGCCTGTGCCGGCACTTACAAATGTCCCGTTCATGAACGCCGTCGGTACTTCCGTCTTGCTGAAGAAACCCGACACGCCGATTTGGTTCGCGCTGTGGTCGAATGTGGTCACACTTTGTGCCAAATTACTTCCGCTTACGCTAAAGGGACTGCCGAAATAAGAAAAGACGGAATTCGAGGAGGAGCTTGCCGCGAGGGGCTTCGCGGTTTGCCCGCAACCGTTAAAGGTGAAAAGCGTGCACGAGCAAAGCACAAGAATAATTAGCAAAAGAATGCTTTGGCGCCGTTGCGTTTCCCGCATTTGTTCTCCATGGTGTGCAGATCACTAAAAATCTTTTTCACAATTGGCACGCCCTGCCGTTCGAGCCGTTGATGAGAGGTATCCTTTCCCAGATACCAGCGTTGGTACTCTTGCGTCACACACGCTTGGCGCCAATAACACAACTAGAAGCTCAACTTGAGCCCGAACTGAATAATTCTCGGGTCATGAGCATCCACGGGATGCAGAAAGGAGTTACCCGTCAAGCAATCGACCCCGCCACCTCCCGCCGCCGAATAATGCACGTTGGCGCTGCCGTAACAGCCGATGATGTTGTTGCCGGTATTCCCAGGATGCGAAAGGTCATAAATCCGGAACTGTGTGTGGTTAAAGACGTTGAACGCTTCGGTGCGGAATTCGAGGTCTCGTTCTCCGAAAATTCGGAAGTGTTTCAACAAGGAAATGTTGAAGTTGGTTCGCAGCGGATTGTTGAGCGAATTTCGTCCACAATCGCCGAAGGTCAGGCCGCGCGGAGCGGCAAAAGCATCTGGATTACCGATCAGTGGCCCAAAAGTCTGCGCCACCATTCCGCCGGCAGGGCGCACAAATGAGCTGTTTCGAACACAGTCCGCGTATGAGCCTGTTCCGAAATAATTGGCTACCCCGCCATTGTCCGCGACGCCGATGCCACCTGGACTCCCTCCATTGATAATGCTGAAAGGCGTGCCGGTTTGAAATATCGCGATTCCTGAAAGTTGCCATCCGCGTAACAGAAAATCCGACAGCGCGGACGGTTGACCGCCTCCCGCGCTGGGTTTTGCTTTATGTGTGGAGAGCTCGTTTGTCGGGTCGTCATCGAGGAAGTGCGTAAAATTGTACAAAGCCTTCTGGAGCTGCAGATCATAGATGTAGCTAAGGCTCAGAGAATGCCGTTGGTCGAAATTGGAGCTGGCCTTGTTGCCCGGCAGGTTGTAGGAGTTAACAAAATTCGCATCAGAACGGTCCGACGAATCATCGATCGAGTGACTATAAGTATAGGAAAGTCCAAGAACCAACGGCGCCACGGTGCGTCGCACACTAAGCTGGAAAGCGTTGTAGCGGGAGTCGGCGATGTTGCCAACGGATAAGATGCTGCCCAACGTCGGGTAAGGGCGGAAGACGCTTGGATTGAACGGCGTTCCGAATCCGGGAGCGCCGTAACAGGCGATATTCATATTGTTCCACGCTGGTTGCCCAAGACTGATTACGGTACCGCCATTTGGATTCGCTGATGCCGAACCGCCCAGTTCGAATCGCCCTCCGCTGCTGCTCGCACAATCCAGTGGCCAGAGAATTGGCCGGCCGATAGGATATGGATTAAAAGCAGGATCGACCGGCCGAACTTGGTTCAGATCGCGCACGGCCGTCAGGTGCGTTCCCTTGCTGCCGACGTAAGCGAAAGTCGCGACAAGACCCCGTTGCACCTCTTGTTCCACGCTCAAGCTCCACTGTTGCGCATAGGGATAAATGGCCTTCTGCGGAATCGAAGTGACGTTAATCGGGTAAGAAATGGGGCCAGTAACAACGGGATTAAGCGCGTCACTTGCGAGGTAGCTGCCGCACGGTGTGCCCA
>Ga0307479_10001921_pt1 | contig 18999 bp, 10 predicted proteins | sample atmos_gasesECM4C_FD_203743 | JGI IMG/M metagenome (GOLD analysis project Ga0307479, IMG submission 203743) | Hardwood forest soil microbial communities from Morgan-Monroe State Forest, Indiana, United States - atmos_gasesECM4C_515 | ecosystem: Environmental > Terrestrial > Soil > Temperate... | reverse complement strand
CCGGCTTCGCGACGAAAACGTCCAGCTTAAACGGGCCCTGAAGCAGCGCTTCAATTTCCCGAACATCGTCGGCAAGAGTGACAAAATGCAGGTCCTGCTGGACCTCGTCACGCAAGTCGCGCCTTCGCGCTCCACCATTCTCATCAGCGGTGAAAGCGGCACCGGCAAGGAACTCATCGCCAAGGCGATTCACTCCGCTTCCACTCGGGCGGACAAGACCTTTGTGCCTGTCAATACCGGGTCCATTCCGGTGGATCTCCTGGAGTCCCAGCTCTTCGGCCATGTGAAGGGCGCGTTCACCAGCGCCGTTGCTTCCAAGAAGGGACTCTTCGAGGTCGCCGATCAAGGCACTATTTTCTTTGATGAAATCGCCACCATCAGCCCGGAAACGCAAGCCAAGCTTCTGCGCGTGATTCAGGAGCGCGAATTCATGCGCCTCGGCGGAACCGAGCAGCTCAAAGTCGACGTGCGCATCGTAGCCGCTTCGAATGTCGACCTCCTCACGCTTGTGCGCGAGGGACGCTTCCGGGAGGATTTGTACCATCGCCTGAACGTGATCCACCTCCAGATTCCGCCGCTGCGCGACCGCCGCGAGGACGTGCCCCTTCTGCTGGCCCATTTTCTGGGGCGGTATTGCCACGAAAACGCCAAGCCGCTGCGGCAATTCACGCAAGCGGCGATGAAGCTGATGATGGATTACGACTGGCCCGGCAACGTGCGCGAACTGGAAAACGTCGTCGAGCGTGCGGTGGTCCTCTCCACCCAGGAGCGTGTGGACGCTGACTTGTTACCGGAAAGCATTCGCACCAAGGAAATCGTTCGCGGTGTGCGCCTGCAGCTTTCGGAGTTTTTGCCGCCGCTTCCAGGCGAAGCCGGCTCGCGGTCCTCGGCGGACAATCCCCAGCCTTCCTTGTTCCAGATTATGGACGAGATTGAGCGCCGCATCATCGTTGACATGCTGGAGCGCACCGGCTGGAACCAGACCGAGGCCGCCGAGCGCTTTCTTATTCCTCTTTCCACGCTCAACCAGAAGATCAAGCGCCTCGGGATTGATGTCCGCCGCCGCGGCCGTGGCGATGAGATGTTGTCCGCGACAATCGGAAAATAGCTGTACCCAGCCCGCGTAGATTTCTTCTCCGACGCCAATCGCGCGAAATAGCCTGCCCAATCGCTTACACTAGCCTTTGGACCGCTATGGCCCAGCCGCTATCCTCTTCGCCCTCATCCGCCGCTGCTTCGTTCACGAACGAATGGTCCGCGCTGCTCGAATGCGCTTCGCTGGCACAGGACCCTCAACGGCTTGTGGAATTGTTTCGCTCCGCGGATTGGTCGCGCTTGCTTGTCCTCGCGGAAGACCACGGCGTGACCGGTCACCTCGCGGCATCTCTGCGCGGTCTCGAAGAAGATTTGGTCCCGCCGGAAATCAGGCAGGCGCTTGCCGATCGCCAGCGCGCGCAGAATCTCCTTACGTTGCGGCTGACCGCGGAACTGTTTCGCATACTCGACCGTTTCTCCTCGCAGGGAATCGGCGCCCTCGCCGTAAAAGGCCCGGTGCTGGCGATGCAGGCTTATGGCGACCCCGCCATGCGCAGCTATGGCGATCTGGACTTGCTCGTTCGTCAGCGGGACATTCGCCGCGCCACGGAATTGATGTGCGCCGCGGGTTACGCGGCCGCAATCCCGCTCAGCGCCATCGACGCCGGGAAAATCCCCGGCCAGTATCTTTTCTCCATGCCGGATTCGAAGCTGATCGTCGAGTTGCACAATGACCGCACGCTCCGCTATTTCCCCCGACGGCTCTCCCTCGAGGATTTGTTTTCGCGGCAGGTTCGGGTGCGTCTCGATTCCCGTGAAGTCCCTGTGCTCTCCGTCGAAGACGAACTGGTACTGATCTGCATCCACGGCGCAAAACACTTTTGGGAGCGCCTGATGTGGGTTGCCGACGTCGCCGCGCTCGTTTCCCGGCAAAAAAATATCGATTGGGAGCAAGTCTCAGCGTCGGCGAAAGAGGTCGGAGCAAAGCGCATGTTGCACATGGGTCTGCGTCTGGCCGAGGGCCTTCTGAAGATGCCGTTTCCCGAGAGGATTGGACCTGCCGTGCAGGCGGATGCGGCGGCCACGCATCTTGCGGCACAAGTTCTCACGTGGCTTCCCGCCGCCGCTGGTTATGGAGCGCCCGGCCTGTTCGATCGCGCCGTGTTTCGCATGCGCATGCGCGGGAGTTGGCTGGCGGCGCCGGCCTACCTGTTGCGGCTTTCTCTTTCCCCCACTGAGGAAGATTGGCAGAAAGGCAGCCAGCTCAGTCAGAACCGCTTCCTCGATGTGCTGCGCCGCCCTCTCCGTCTTGCTCGCAAATACAGCCGCAGTTCGCGGGACTGATCCTCAGCGGTCAGTCATGTCCCGTGAAATAAGAAAGAACCGCGCGTGCTCAGCGTGAGCGCGCGCGGCTCCTGGTGAGTCGCGTTCGGTTGAAATTAGTTGACCGTCACAGTGACGGTTGTGTTGTGCGACAGGGTGCCGGAAGTGCCCGTGATGGTCAGCGGGTAGGTGCCCTTTGCTGTTCTTGCCGGCCCACCCGAGCCGGAGCACGCCGCCAGAGTTAGGCAAATGACAATCGTGAAAACCGTCGCCAGTCGATTGCTCAGCCGTCGCGTAGATCGCAGCACAAGCATCAGCATCAGCGCGACGAAGAGCGGCACGATCCGTGGGAGGCTCAGCGGCGGAGCTGGTTTGGAGATGGGCAAAGGCACGAGCATCGCATGCGCTGTAAATGTCAGCATCGCGGTAGTGGAAGAAGTGATGGAAGCCGGACTGAGCACGCACGAGGAATTTGCTGGTGCGCCCGTGCAAGAAAGCGCGATGGCCGCATTGAAACCATTCGTGGGATTCACCGAAATGGTGACAGCCGCGCCCACGGCACCTTGGGCGACGGTTAGTGTATTGGGCGAAATAGAGAGCGTGAAGCCCGGCGCCGTCGACCCCGTGCCAGTCAGCGGCACGGTATGTGGGCTGCCGCTGGCATTGTCCGTGACGGTCAAAGTGCCTGAGCGTGGGCCTGTGGCAGTCGGCGTAAACGTTACGCTGATCGTGCAATTTGCATTCGCGGCCAGCGTTGCCGGACTTATCGGGCAAGCGCTCGTGCCAGTGCTCATCTGGGCGAAATCGCCCGAAGCGGCGATCAAGCTGATTGTCAAAGGACTCGTGCCCGTATTCGTGAGCGTTACGGTTTGTGGTGCGCTTGTCGTAGTCAGCGCCTGATTGCCAAAACTGAGGCTTGTCGGCGCAAACGAAACGGCAGGAGCTGTCCCCGTTCCACTCAGTGGCACGGTATGCGGGCTGCCGCTGGCATTGTCGCTGACGGTCAAAGTTCCCATGCGCGCGCCTGTGGCAGTCGGCGTAAACGTTACGCCGATCGTGCAATTTGCATTCGCAGCGAGCGTTGCCGGGCTTATCGGGCAAGCGGTCGTGCCAGTGCTCGTCTCGGCGAAATCACCCGAAGCGGCGAGCGAGTTGATTGTCAGAGGACCCGTGCCCGTGTTCGTGAGCGTCACGGTTTGCGCGGCGCTGGTCGTATTCAGCAGTTGGTTGCCAAAACTGAGACTCGTCGGCGCGAGCCCTACGGCCGGGGCGGGATTTGCCCCCATCCCGGTTAGCGCAATGCTTTGTGGGCTTGTACTGTCGCCATCGGTCAGGACCAGGTTGGCAGTTTCCATGGCCGCAGCGGACGGCTTGAAAGTCACGCTTATCGTGCACGTATTTGAAGTTCCAGCAGGGATACCCGCACCGCAAGTGTTGGCCGAAATCGCGTAGTCTGTATTCGCCGTCGCCGGACTTCCGCCCGATATGGCCGCACTGGTGAACGTAATCGCATTATTCGTGTTATTCGTCAGTGTCACCATTTGTGCCGCGCTCGTTGTGCCGATGACCACGGTCCCAAAACCAAGGCTCTTCGGCGTCCACGCCAGCGTTGGAATCAGTGTGAGCTTAGCGACGAACGCATCGGAAGGTACTGGAGTTGCTTGAGTTCCTGTGTTATTCAGCTGCGTCTGGAAGGCTCCGGGATTCGGAAACACGGGCAAATTCGATGAGAAAGTACGTCCCGAGATGTACGCGTTGTTTGAAGTGTCGATAGCGATGGCTTCGACCTGATCGATGTCCTGGTTGTTCCCGTCCCCGCTTCCTCCAAAATAGGTCGAATAGAGCAAGTCCTTACTTCCGCTTCCAAGAGGACTCAGCTTGAACACAAAACCGCTCCCAAAAGCTCCCGTGGCGATTGACGACTGAAACGGTCCCACGCCCGCAACAAGGGGAAAGTTCGTAGAACTCGTTGCTCCCCCTACGTAAGCATTTCCCTGAGAATCCACCTTGATGCCAGACCCTGCGTCGCCACCGTTACCGCCCACAAATGTGGAGTAGACAGGCAGAGGCGGCGGAGCACTTGCCGCTGCCTTCGTATCAATAAGCGTCACAAAGGCATCGCTCCCAGCGCCCTTCGTCGTAGCAAAGGCGCCCGTGGTCGTCTTAAAATCGACCGATTGCGTTTCACCTGTCACGTACGCGATGTTCGCGACGGTACCTCCCAGTGCTATGGCATTAACGAAGTCGGGGCCAGCGCCTCCCAGGTAACTGAGATAGATGAGCGACGATGAACCTGTCTGCGTAGTGTCCACACGGGCTACAAAACCAGTGTCGGTTGTATTGCCTGCAGGGTATGTTGGCTGCGTTGCGTTGGATGTCGTTGCAAGGTTCGTGGAGGATGTGAATCCGCCAATATACGCACCACCGGCCGAATCCGTCGCTACGCCATCCCCATCATCGGCTTCAGCATTGCCGGCAGTGGCGAAATTTGCGCCGTTTCCGCCGAGATAGGTGGAGTAGAGTAAAGAAGCTGTTCCGGCGACAGTGGTATCGATCTTCGAAAGGAACGCATTCCCATTGGGATTGCCCAGGCTGGTTTGAAACCCGCCCACAACTGGGAAACCCGTAGGATCACTGACGGAAGCGCCTGGAGTAGAGTCGGTATAGCCGGTCACGTACACCACACCAGCCTGCTTCTGATCGGCCGCAACAGCCACCCCGAAATCTCCGAAGCCCCCAGCGCTAGAGCCGTTGGTCCCTCCGATGTAAGTCGAATACAGAAGGGAACTGGCGCCGGTGGCAGTGGGATCCAGTTTCGTGATGAAGCTGTTTCCAGCAGGCGGCGAGTTGGCCGGGGAGGTCGGCTTGAAACCAGCGACCACTGAATTGGTCGGAAAATCCGTCGAGTCCGTGAACCCTGTTACGTAGATCTTACCCGCCGAATCAACATCTACCCCGAAGGCGCCCTCGAATGGGCCTGGGCCGAATGGGGGGTTTGGGCGTGGAGTGCTGCCGGCGAGGTACGTCGAGTACTTCAGTTGCGTCCCCGTCGGATCAATCTCAGTAACGAATGCGGCGCCATTCGCATTTGCCGCAAGGGGCTGCTTTTGGAATCCATTCACGCTCGCAGGGCTCGGGAAGTCCGTGGAGAAGGTCGTTCCAGCGACGATCACATTGTTGTTTGAATCCACCGCGATCGCCGGGCCGTCGTCGTTCAATGACCCGCCTAGATAAGTCGAGAAATTCAGTACGGGATCGAGAATGAGCGGTTCGTTCCGGTCGTAGCTCCCCACCGCGAAAGCGACCCGGTGGTCGCCAACGAGGGCGTAGCGTCCAGCAATTTCGTGGCGCTTGCCGTTCACCTGTTGATAGACGAGTGGCTTCTGAAATTCAATTTTGCGGCCGCGCACGGTCAGGACCAAGTCCCCGTTCGCATTGACACGCAACTTCCGCGCTCCTTCGACATTGAGCCGTATCGCCTTGGGATCCCCCCCTGGCGCAACTATGAAGTCGTATTCGAGCCGCCGCTGATTGCCGTAAAACATCAGGTCGATTCCTGGATAAATGTTCGTGTATTTCACTTGCGCATATGCGGGCACGTCGGTGTGCCACTTTTTCGGGTCGTTGCCGATGAAGTAGTTCACCTTTCCGGGCATTTCGGCCGTCCCCACGATTTGAGGCTCAGGGTTCGCGCCGTCGAATCGCAGGCGCACCGCTGCCAGTTGCTGTGTCTGGCTGGTCTGACGCGCCTTACGCAGCGCAAGGAGGGTAGCGGCACGATGGCGCGGAGACAGATCAAGCCTGACGGGGTTATTTAAAGCGAGAACCGCTTCCTGCGCGGTTAAAAAAAGCTCGTAACCGCTCCCATGAGACAGATACCGGACTTCGCCCGCCGTCTGTCCCTTGTTTTCTTCAAAACTCAAAGGAAGCTTGTTGTAGATTTCCACTGGGCGGGAATTTGGTTTTTCACGCGCCGGCATTGCTGCTTTGTCTGTCGCTATCCCCGTCGCTGCGCCCTCGCCTGGACGGGCACGATTTCCCCCGCTTCCATAGGCGGCCAGGAACAACAGTCCGCAGATCAGTGTTGCTATACACATCATCTCCAACGCAGTCTCCCTACTCCCCCGCGTTTTCATGGTATGAATCCTCCTAGGACCTAGATTTGCTTTCACCCGTCACTGCGGTTTGCTTTGAGGCTAGCCCACTCCCTCGGTCCTCACACCCATCGTTTCCAATTTGGAACAGGGCACAGCAATTCCCGTCGAACTCAATCTTGGGTAATTGGAGGAGGGAGCCAGCATGCCGCATGCAACTCACATAATGTCCCAAAACGGGAATGATGGCTTCGATACTTGAATCGTAGCTGTGTCCTATCGGGTAACGAGACCAGTGGTATACGGACTAGGGGTTTATTCTCCGGATTCAGGAGCGGGCTTGCGTTGAGTGCTTTACAACAATTAAATCTGCTTCGATCACTCGGCAGAGGTCGCGGATTCGGTTTGGATCGCTATGCGGGAAGACCCGGCGGATGGGAACGGCGGTAGCCAGCCGGCCCAATACGTCAAACTCCCGCGCACGCATTTCCCGATCCAGAACTTTGTTGGCGTAAGTGTTGGCAACCAAGTCCAGGACGGCGGCTTGTGGCCGTATCGCCTCGACAGACGGCGCCGCATCGGGGCGGCGATCCGCCAAAAGATAGATAGCCTGGAGCGGAAGCGCCCGGCTCTCGAAGCGCGTCCCCTGATCTCCAATTCCCAGGCGGCGCTTCTCCCATTCCGGGTTAAAACGCGGGAGCGCCTCCTCGCTCCCAAAAAGCATTCTTACGGACTCGGGCCAGAGGGAGAGCTGAGGATGACCCGCAACAATATAGAATGCGCCGTCGCGTTCTTCCACCGCAACAATGTCATCGGATAGGACGGCGTAACCCAACCTGGAGAATGCGGCCGCCGTGGTCGACTTACCCGCTCCGGCGGAGCCGACAAACGCCACTCCTCCATCCTGGGTCGCTACTGCGCTGGCGTGTAAACAGATCACGCCTCGCAGGCGCAACAGCAGCCCCAAAACAGGCCCCACCAAATAGGAAGTTGTATTCTCGAGTGGCAAGTGGTCCGGCCAGTTCGCCCAGATATTCTCGCGCCGGTGATCCAGCCAAAACTGCGTCCCGTCCTCAAACGCCATGCGCACAAAGGCTCCGCGTTTGACTTTCCAGATTTGGAGCGCGGGCTCGCCTTTTTCATTGATATCGGAGCTGACGTAGGTCAACTCTTCTGCTGGCACGTCCTTGCCCCCGGTATCCGGCGAGATCCCCAGCTGCAGGGTTACATCCCATTTTTCCGCTGTATTTTTTTCAGTAGGAATCCCGGGGAGGGACAGATTGGAGTGAAAAATCAACCCAAAGAATTTGTAGTCGTAACCCAATTCTTTATGTTTGAAAGACCTTAACTTGCCTCATGAAAAATACAGACCGCACGGCTCATTTTACCTCGGTGTCTCCATTTCAGTTGTTACATACAAGCGAATAAATTAAAGCGATCCTGCTCGGGCGAAGTGGTCAATTACAGGCGTAGGCTCAGCGTTAGACGGCCGTCGCGTGCCTGGCACTTCTAGGGTTGCCGCCATCAGCGTGACCAGTGCGGCCAACGGTTTGCGTCAATTCTCGCACGGTTCCGTAAACGGTCAATGTGGGCTTCGAATATGGCCTTTTTGGCTCCCGTTTAACGGGCTTAACCATTCCCAGCCTCCAAATGAATGTTATCACGAATTCTCCTGGCCGATTGCAACCACATGCTTAGACAGTAAGGTCGTAGGCTTGAAGTGATTTGTTCATAATTCATCTTAATATTCGGCGCGATGAGCGCCGAACGATCGAGGTAACAGTCTAAATCCGCGCTCAGCGGTATCCTTTTGAGTTCCTCGGTTCCCGTCCCTTTAAGCCGCGCCAACACGGGATCACCCTGGAGCGGCGTTTTCGGCCGCATGCGCACGCGCTCCGGCAACCGTCCTTGCATCGCCTCGCGCAATAGCATTTTCTGGAAGAACCAGGGAAACGGCGGAAGCGCAAGCAGATAATTCACAACCCTCAAATCGAGGAAAGGGTAGCGCACTTCCACCGGATAGTGCGTCACGCCGGCGTCCTCCTGTTCGAACATCAGCGTCCACTCTGGCAGGGATAAGGACGCGTATCCCCGCGGATGAATAGGGTGTCTCGCCCACCAGTTAGGCACCTCACGTCCTTCCTTCCACCGCTCAGCGAGATTCGCCTGCCGTTTGAATGCAGTCGCAAGCCACGCGGGAAATTCCCGCCGATAGGGATCCTTTCCGGCGAATCGCAGGATGCGCGCGCGAATGCCGCGCCACGGAAACGGTCTGATCCACAGATAGTTCGCCATTTCCGTCAATAGTCGTCGCCACTCCCCGTTTCGCCCGAGATCTTGCACATACGGCCACATCTGAAATTCCATGAGGTTGTCGCCGCCCTCCCCGGACAATAGAACACGGCAGTCAGCGGAAATGATGCGGTAGGAGTTAAGGGAACCGGCGAAGAGAGGGTTGCCGATCGGTTCCGGCAAGTTCAATTCAGGATCGTTCCAGCCCTCGAAAAGCTCCGTTTGATCCAGCGTGATGAATTTGACGGGAACTCGTAAGAACTCGCCGGTCTCGCTTGCGAAACCGCCGTCGTCGTGAGGAATTAGCGATTCATAAACGTGCGTATAGCCGCGGAGGTCCGTGCTTTGGGCGCCTTTCGCCGGCACTTCCTTGGCCGCCGCCGCCACCGAGGACGAGTCCACTCCCCCGCTCAAAAGAATTCCCACACGGTCAACGCGAAGACGATCCGTGACAGCTGCTTGAAAAAGTGATTGAAAGTGTTCGATATACTCCCGTGGCCTCGCGTAACGAATGCGCCCGTCCGTCGGAGGCGCCCAGTACCGTCTAATCTTGGAATCTCCCGGCGAGATAATAAGCGAGTGCGCGGGCGGCAGGCGCTGAATATCGCGAAAGCTCGTCGTGGCATTGTCGCAATTCAGTCCAAACAGCAGGAAATCCCCAATGGCCATATCATTTAGTTCGCCCGACACCTCCGGATGCATCCGAACGCAATTCAGAGTATTGCTGAATAGGAATAGATACCCTCGCTGGGCGTAATAAAACGGCTTGACGCCGAAATGATCGCGCGCGCAAAACAGTTGTTTGTTGCGCGCATCCCAGATGGCGAACGAAAAATCGCCCCGCAGACGCTCAACGCACGCGGTGCCCCAACTTGCATACGCTTGCAAAATCAGTTCAGAGTCCGGTGCTTCAGGCTGGACCACGCGTCCCGCGCGCCGCAGCTCGGCGAGGAATCCCTCCCGGTCATCCAGTCGCGCGTCCGCGGTAATCCAAAAACGCCCGTCTAGACTTGCGGGCTGGCGCTCGCCGGCCGATTCGCGCGTGGTCCGCAGCATCGCATGACCCAGCCCGATCGAACCGTCTATCCAGCACTCGCGTGAATCCGGGCCGCGGTAAGAGAGAAAATCCACAAGGGACTGCAGGACCGCCCGCTCCATCGGCGCACCGTTCCGCTGGTAAATGCCGACGATGCCGCTCAATCAGCTTGCCTTTCTATCCCCGTGGCTGGTCCATCGAACGACAAATGGAACGTCCTGCCGTCATCTTCGCCCGAATAAACGGCATCCCCATGCCGGCTGGACAGTTGTGCAGCCGCGGAGTTTTCCGGCAAGGAGAATTTCGTTTCTAAACGCTGCCTGGCTGGAGCATCATTGTACTTTCGGCTTTCTCCCCCAGCAACCGCGCGACGGCCTTTCTCTTTTGACTTGCAACTCCGAAACGGTCTAGGCACAGTACCGGAGAATGATTTTGCGTCTCTCCAACTCCTTGCAACGTGGAATACTTGTTGTCGCCGCGTTCGCTTTTGCCATATCACTTTCCTATTTCAGCATTCGCAATGCCCGCGCCTTCCACTTTGTCAGCCTGCAGACCCTCGAAGGAATCCAGCACGCCACGCATCTCGAGCCGGACGACGCTCGTAACTGGTATCTGCTGGGCCGCTATTGGTTGTATAACCCCCAGGATCCAGATGTTCTACGGGCGATTCGAGCTTTCCTCTCTGCCTCGGCGTTAAATCCGCGGTCCGCGGAAACCTGGCTGGATCTTGCCACTGCCTATGAATTGGAGGGCAATCTCACTGCGGCCCGGGACGACTTTCTGCGTGCCAAGAGAGCCTACCCACTGTCGCCGGACGTGTCTTGGCGGTACGGCAATTTCTTGTTGCGGCAACGGGAACTCGAGCCAGCCTTTGCCGAAATGCGGCACGCTGTCGAAACGGATCCCAAGCGCGGCGCGGAAGCGTTCTCCCGCTCGTTGCGTGTCGAACCCAACATCGACAAGATTCTGGATGGCATCCTTCCGCCCATCGGAGATGTCTACATGGATGTGATTTGGGACCAAATCACTGACGGCCAAACGGACATCGCCCTCAAGGTGTGGGACCGGCTAGTTGCAATTCATCCGCGGTTGCCACTGCGGGATATTTTTCCCCTTGTCGGCGTGTTGAGGAAAAACAAACGAATTACAGATGCCCGCCGAGTCTGGGATCAGGCTGTCGTAGTTGCCGGCATGGCTGATCTTCAGGGCCCTCCGGGATCGGTCCTGTGGGACGGCGGCTTCGAGTCAGGAGTCACCGGAGGGGGATATTCCTGGCTCTTTCCGGAGGGCATGCGGAATGGGCAATTCAGCATTGATACCCAGGAAAGACACTCCGGAAATCATTCCCTGCGGCTGACGTTTGACGGAGAGTCCATAGTCACTTCCTTGGACATCTGCCATTACGTTCCGGTGCAGCCCTCAACCTCCTACCGTTTTTCGGCGTGGATGAAAACGAGGGCGGTGACTACGGATCAAGGCGTCCGATTCCAGCTGCGCTCTCTCGGAGCGCAGGACGCTTCTGTGACGGTGACGCCCGAAGTTCATGGTAGCGAGCCTTGGACCCATCTCGAAATACCTTGGTCCTCGGGAAAAGATGTCCAGGAAGTGGAGGTATGTTTGGTCCGCTTCCTTAGCGACCAGATCGAGAACAAAATTAAGGGGACAACCTGGGTGGATGACGTCGCGCTGGTGCCGGAATCCGCGGAGCCTTCCAAACCATGAGGTTTTTCCGTTTTGGCATTTGCGCGCTGGTTGCGTTTGGAGTGGCAGCCCACGGGGGGGTTGAGGAGTGGGCGCGAGCTGTCTTTGAAACGGGGGCAGGATTGCTTTTCCTGGTATGGGCGATTTGGATCTTTTTCAACCGCGAAGAGCACCCTGTTTTGTCACCCCTCCTGCCACCGCTCGGGACGTTTTTGCTCATTGTTTTCGGGCAGTGGTTTTTCCGTTGGACTGCTGCTTCTTACAACACGCGAATCGACCTACTACTGCTCTTGGCCGACCTCATCGTCCTTTTTCTCGCGGTTCAAGCCTTTCGGACTCTGGAAGACTGGCGGGGTTTCGTGTGGTTCGCAATGGGATTCGGTTTCTTGGTCAGCATCTTCGCTATCCTCCAGCACCTGACATCTAACGGAAAGCTCTACTGGGTTCGCGAGGTACGCTACGGCGGAATGCCTTTTGGACCGTACGTGAATCGGAACCACTTCGCTGGATTTACAGAGTTGGTTCTGCCTCTTGCACTTGTTCCCCTTGTCTTGGGTAGGGTCCGCCGAGAGCGCTGGCCAATTGTTGGACTTTTTGCAGTTCTTCCCATTGGTGCACTGTTCCTGTCCGCATCGCGGGGAGGCCTCGTGAGTTTCGGTGCTGAGCTGGGGGTGCTGGCGCTGGTGATGATTCAACGGCGCGAGACGGGGAAGCAGTTGCTTCCGGGAGGCGCGGTCCTGCTGGCCGCCTTGCTGCTGGTCTCCTGGCTTGGAGTTGGACAAATCCTGCAGCGATTGTCCTCCGTACAATTACTCGAAGTGGCTGCTGGAAAGCGCGCCTCCATGCGGAGGGATACTTGGCGGATCTTTCTGGACCACCCTTTCGTGGGAACTGGACTTGGCACGCTGCAAATCGTCTATCCGCCCTATGAAACTCTCTACGATGGAAAGATCGTCAATCACACACACAACGACTATCTGGAGGCTCTTGCAGAAACGGGCATTGCCGGTGGCCTATGCTGCGCCTGGTTTATCGGCGTCCTACTAGCCAAGTCACTGAAGCGCTTACGCCAACTCAGCAATTCTTTTGCCGGGGTGCTGCAACTCTCCGGTTTGGTGGCCTGCAGCGGCTTTCTCGTGCATAGCCTCGTCGATTTCAACTTGCATATTCCCGCAAACGCCCTTCTGTTCTTTCTAATGGCGCACCTGGCCACCTCAGAGATACAACAAGGCACCGCGCCACCTAAACCCCAAAGTAGGCGGCCTCGCAATCACCGAAATCCCTGACTGTCTTGGGCGTTCTCCTTGTATAATCACGCGGGGGTCATCTATTCTCATGCAGCCAGCTAAACTGGGTGCGTTGACGTGGTGTTTCGTCACGAGTGCCTTGTTGGGAATGCTGGTACTGGCGCCGCTCAGCCACGCGCAGACCGCCCTCGAAACGCCACAGCAATTAAACGACCGCATACAATCGCTATCCGCCAATTTGCGGATGGCGCCGCATGATTACGTCATCGGTAGTGGTGATGTTCTGGACATAGAGATCTTCGATGTAAAGGAACTGAGCCGTGAAGTGCGTGTCAGCCAGACCGGTACGATCGGTATTCCCTTGGTTCCGGTGCGCTTGCACGTCGCGGGTCTCACGGAAGTGCAAGGGGAGCAGAAGATCGCGGAAGTGCTTGAAGCCTATGGCCTAGTCTCCCATCCGCAAGTGAGCGTCAGTGTCAAAGAGAGAAAGAGCAAGCCCATCACGGTCGTCGGAGCTGTTCCACACCCGATGGTGTACCAGGCGGGCCGGCCCGTGACCCTGCTGGAAGTTTTGGCGGAAGCCGGCGGCGTTGCCAATGACGCTGGTGACACGGTAATCATTGCGCGTCCCGCACAAGACGCGGGTGCCGATCCGTCTGAGCCTCCCTCGATCGGCCCGGAAGATCCCCTGCCAGCGGCGGCTCCCAAAGAAACCTTGCCGTCGAACGCGGCAACCGAATCCTCCTCCGCCTCTGGATCGCCTACCAACCCCACGCCTTCACAGAAGAATGCTTTTCCGGCCCCCGGAGAGCGTTCCTCCAAAACAAACGCGAACCCTCCGGCATCAAACGACCCACCACGCTTGAACAACACGATCACCATCAACCTGAACGAATTAATGGAAAGCGGAGATGCGACGAACAACATTATTCTTCAGGCAGGCGATATTGTTACTGTCCCGCACGCGGGCATTGTTTACGTCCTCGGGGCTGTCGGCAGGCCCGGGGGCTTCGTGCTTGCTAACGACCGCACCCAGATGACCACGTTGAAAGTTTTGGCTCTCGCCGGTGGCTTGAGTCGCACGGCCAAAAAAGATCGCGCGGTTATCATTCGAAAGGACACTCAAGGGCAACAGCACGAAGTTGCCGTGGATCTCGCGAAAGTACTGGAACGTCAGTCGGAAGATGTTCAGCTCCAGCCCAGTGACATTTTGTTTGTTCCCGACAGCGCAGCGAAACAGGCGATGCTCAGGGCTTTGGAATTCGGAATAGCGCTGGGATCCGGAGTGGCGCTCTACCGGGTTGCGTATCACTAGAAAATGGCTGAAGAAAACAAAATCGTGCCCCATGAAAATGGCTCGAACGGCGCCATCGAACTGTTGCCGGTCTCGGCTCGCTTCCCTGCCTGGGAGTTGTCTCCACGGGAACCCCACCTCTATGACTACCTGCTGATTCTGCGGAAGCACTTGTGGCTAATTCTTTCCTTCATCCTCGTGGTGGTCACTGTTACGACGATTGCCACGTTTCGCATGCAGCCGGTTTATGTAGCCACAACTCGCATCCTAATTGACCGCGAAAATGCGAACATTCTGCCGTTCCAAGGGAGTGATTCCTACGATTATATGATGGATCTCGAGAACTACATCGAGACGCAATCCAAAATTCTGACTAGCGAAACACTTGCACTGCATACGATTCGCGACAGCGGCCTGTGGACTCGCCCGGATTTCTCGTCGCCGACGGAGCCCTCGGAAGCATTAGCCAGCGGCAGTCTCGCAAACCTTAGGCGCCCGCCCGAGCTCGGTGAATTCTTGGGAAGCCTCAGCGTGAGGCGAGTCCCCAACAGTCGCCTGATGGATGTCAGTTTTGAATCCACCGATCCTCAACTTGCCGCACGGATCGTCAACGCCCACATCGCCACCTATATCGAAGAGAATTTCCGCAGTAAGTATGAGGCCACAACGCGGGCCTCCACCTGGCTTGGGGACCAGCTTACTGAGTTGAAGATCAGAGTCCAAAGGTCGGAGGATGCGCGCATCGCCTACGAACGGCAGAACCAGATCTGGACACTCGACGACAAGCAGAACATTACCTCCCAGCGGCTCGCAGACATCAACAAACAGTTGACCGACGCGCAAAGTGAGCGCATGAGAAAAGAATCGCTCTACGAGTTTGCCAAGTCCGGCAATCTGGATGCCGTACCCCAGGTACAAAGCAATGCTGCACTCTCGGATCTGATGAAGAAGCGCAGCGATGCGTCGTCACAATACACGGAGTCTTTGAGCCTATACGGTCCCAATTTTCCCAAGGTGCAGCGCCTTCAAACGCAGATCAAGGATCTCGATCAGGCCATCGAAAAGGAAAAGCAGAACATTTTGGACGTCCTGGAGAGCGATTATAAAGAAGCGGGGCAGCGCGAAACTTTGTTGACCAAGGCGCTCGATGAACAGAAAGCGGAAACTAACCAGATGGCGGGAAAGCTTGTGGAATACAACATCCTCAAACGTGAGGCAGAGGCCAACAAGACTCTATACGAAGGACTGATGACAAAGTTGAAGGAAACTGCGATTTCCCAGGGTCTCCGCTCCTCGAATATTCGCGTCGTCGATGCGGCGATGATACCTTCCACGCCCTCGCGTCCGGCGAAGACTCGCAATGTCGTGTTCGCCTTCCTCATTGGCCTGGTTGGCGGTATCGGCCTGGCCTTGATGCGAGAATATTTAGACAACACCGTAAAGACGCCCGACGATATCGAGAGGCTCGCGCGGTTGCCCTCGCTTGCGGTTGTGCCGCAATTTACCGACTCAAACGGGCATGCCAAGAAGCCCGGCCTTCTCAAAAGTTTCGACTCGAACGGTCACGAGAAAAGGATTGAACTGGTCGCTCAGCATCTTCCCAAATCGCAGATGTCGGAAGCGTTTCGTGCCTTGCGAACGTCAATCTTGCTCTCACAGGCCGAGCGTCCGCCACAAGTGATACTGGTTACTAGCGCGTTGCCGCGCGAAGGTAAGACGACGGCCGCGGCGAACCTGGCGGTCACGCTCGCCCAGTTGGGAGATAGCACGGTGCTCCTAGATGCTGACCTTCGCAAACCAGGCATCGGTCGCCTCCTCAATCTCGTTGGCGGGAAATATGCGGGTTTGAGCTCGTACCTGGCAGGCGTGTCGAGTCTCGATCTCGTGACGGTTCCGCACCCAACGATTCCCAATCTCGCGGCTATTCCGACCGGTCCCTTACCGCCGAATCCTGCGGATCTGCTCTGTTCGCACAAGCTTGGGGAAGCCATTGACGAGCTGCGCACTAAATTCAAGTTCATCGTGATCGATTCGCCGCCGATCATGGCTGCCACCGATGCTGTAATTCTTTCCGTGCTGGTCGATGGAGTCCTGCTCGTCGTTCGTTGCGGCGAAACACCTAAGGAAGCATTCACTCGTACGCGCGACCTGCTAAATAGCGTAAAGTGTCGAATCCTCGGAGTCGTTCTCAACGCCGTAGATTCCAGCGCCCCAGACTACTACTACTCTTACCGGTATTATCCGTACTCGTATGGGTATGGTCCGCAGGAAACGGCTGAAGCCACGCATGAGGAAGATTCCGAAGCCATCGCCCAGGGCGTTTCACGCGAGCGCGACGATGATGATTCCCAGGCCCTTTAAGGAGGCCCCTTGCGTTACCTGATCACTGGCGGCGCCGGTTTTATTGGTTCACATCTCGCCGAGCGGCTTCTCCATCGCGGCGACCGCGTCGTTTTGCTCGACAACCTTTCCACCGGCAGCGTCGAAAACATTCGTCATCTGAAATCCTCCGAGCGCCTGCAATATCACCTCGATAACATCGAAAATCGCCAGTTGCTCGCCGAACTTGTCGATGATGCCGATGTCATCGTCCACCTCGCCGCCGCCGTCGGCGTCAAGCTCATCGTCGAAAGCCCCGTCAAGACCATCGAGACCAACGTAAACGGCACGCAATTGATCCTTGAAGCCGCCTGCAAAAAAAAGAAGCTCGTTCTCACCGCTTCCACCTCCGAGGTCTACGGCAAAAACACCAACGTGCCCTTCCACGAAGATGCCGACCTCGTCCTCGGTCCCACAACCAAAGGACGTTGGAGCTACGCCGCCTCCAAGGCTCTCGATGAGTTCCTCGCTCTTTCGTACTGGAAGGAAAAAAAGCTCCCCGTCATTGTAGTGCGCTTGTTCAACACCGTCGGCCCGCGCCAGACCGGCCGCTACGGAATGGTGCTCCCCAATTTCGTCAAATGCGCCCTGGACAACACCACCATCAGCATCTACGGCAGCGGAAAGCAATCGCGCTGCTTTTGCGACGTGAGTGACACCGTCGAAAGTCTCGTCCGCCTCATGGACCTGGAGCGTTCCATCGGCGAAGTCGTCAACGTTGGAAGCACCGAGGAAATAACCATCGAAGCTTTGGCGCAGAAAGTAAAGGAGCGCACCGGCAGCTCCTCTCCCATTGAATACGTGCCTTACGATCAGGCCTACGAACCCGGCTTCGAGGACATGATGCGCCGCGCTCCTTCCGTCGAAAAGCTCCATGCACTGACCGGCTTCCGCCCCGGTATTCCGCTGGATGAGATCATCGACCGCGTCGCCGCCTTTTTTCAGCAAAAGACAGATGCCCTGGACATTCAGCGTGTAGCTACAACGAGCGCCGACTAAATTCCGTCAGCCAACTGGAAGTTTGCAGTATTCCCACGCAAGGGTTTCGCCTTTCCTTCCCAGTCGCCCCTGCGTGAGTCCGGTGATCTCTTCTCAATTTCATCAAACTTTTGCCAATTTTCTTCGTCTTTACCTCTAGCAACCCGGGGGATTCCTGTGACCGATACCGACAACGCCGCCACGCGCCGCCTCACCCTCCTTGGCTGGTTCGACACCGTCCTTCGCGACCTCAAGTACACCTTCCGCATGCTTGCCCGCACTCCAGGCTTCACCGCCGTGGCCGTCCTGACCTTAGCTCTCGGCATCGGTGCAAACACTGCCATCTTCACCCTCCTCGACCAAGTTCTCCTCCGTCTGCTTCCCGTCAAGGACCCGCAGCAACTCGTTCTTCTCACCATGAAGGGCCGCCACTACGGGAGCAACTGGGGCGGTAATGCCATCTCCCATCCCATGTTCCGCGATTTCCGCGAGCACAATGCAGTCTTTTCCGATATGTTCTGCCGCTTTCCCAACTCCGCCAGCCTCTCCTTCGGCCAGCAAGCCGAACGCGTCTCAGTAGAATTGGTTTCCGGCACCTACTTTTCCACTCTCGGCGTTGTCCCCGCCCTCGGCCGCATCCTCACCCCCGCCGACGATGTCGTCCCCAGCGGCCATCCCTACGTCGTTCTCAACTACAACTTTTGGAAAACTCGTTTCGCCTCCGACCCCCAAATCGTCGGGAAAACTCTAACTCTCAACAATTACAAAATGACTGTCGTCGGCGTCGCTCAAGAGGGCTTTGACGGCGTGGAACTCGGCTTCTCCCCGAAAATCTTCGTTCCTGTAATGATGGAGGCGCAACTGCTCATCGGCAATCCGGTGGACATGCTAACGGAGCGCCGCAACCGCTGGGTAAACGCCTTCGGCCGCCTGAAGCCCGGCGTCTCACAACAGCAGGCCAAGGCCGCCCTCCAGCCCTTCATGCACTCCATGCTTGAGATGGAAGTGCAGCAGGCCGCCTTCGCTCACGCCTCGAAGTACGACCGCGACGAATTTCTCAAGTGCTGGATCGACATTTTGCCCGGCTCGCAGGGCCGCTCTTACACCCGCCGCCAGCTTTCCACGCCTCTCTGGGTCTTGATGGCCACCACCGGCGCCGTTCTGCTGATCGCTTGCGCCAATCTCGCCAACCTCATGCTCGTTCGCGGCTCCAGCCGCGTCAAGGAAATTGCCGTTCGTTTGGCCATGGGCGCCACCCGCCCGCGCATCATCAGCCAGCTTTTGATCGAGAGTCTCTCTCTTTCCGCGCTCGGGGGCCTCACCGGCCTCGCCGTCGCCTTTTGGGCCGACCGCGCCTTAATGAAAATCTATCTCCCCTCCGATTCCGGCGGCATGAATATTTCCAGCGCCCCCGATCTTCGCATTCTTCTCTTCAATCTCGCCGTTACCGTCCTCACCGGAGTTATCTTCGGCCTCGTCCCTGCTCTCCAAACCACCAAGCCCAATCTCGCAGGGACGTTGAAGGATCAAGCCGGCGCCGTGGTGGGCGGCGGCGGCCACCATCGCCTAAGAAAAGCCCTAGTCATTGCGCAAGTGACGCTTTCTCTCCTCCTCCTGGTA
>Ga0307479_10001920_pt1 | contig 19006 bp, 18 predicted proteins | sample atmos_gasesECM4C_FD_203743 | JGI IMG/M metagenome (GOLD analysis project Ga0307479, IMG submission 203743) | Hardwood forest soil microbial communities from Morgan-Monroe State Forest, Indiana, United States - atmos_gasesECM4C_515 | ecosystem: Environmental > Terrestrial > Soil > Temperate... | reverse complement strand
TCACCGAGGCCAAGGCGGAGATGCGCCGGGCGATCGAGAACGTCGAAGTGGCCTGCGGCATTCCCATGATGATGCAGGGGTACAACTTGGAGGACGTGGCACGCGGCATCGATGAAATGATGATCCGCCAGCCGCTGGGAGTGGTTGCCGCCATCGTGCCATTCAACTTTCCGGGGATGATCGCGTTCTGGTTTCTGCCCTACGCGATTGCGACCGGAAATACCTTCATCATCAAGCCGTCGGAGCGCGTGCCGCTCACGCTGCGCCACATCTTCGAATTGCTCGAGAAGACGGGGTTGCCGAAAGGCGTGGTGAACCTAGTCAACGGTGGGAAGGTCGCCGTGGATACGCTGCTGGACGATCCCCGGGTGCGGGCGATCAGCTTTGTCGGATCGACGCCGGTGGCCCGCTACATCTACGCGCGGGCTGGGGCAAATGGGAAGCGCGCGCAGTGCCAAGGCGGAGCTAAGAATCACGTCATCGTATTGCCAGACGCCGACATGCAGATGGCGACGCAGATCATCTCCGACAGCGCCTTTGGTTGCGCGGGACAACGCTGCCTCGCGGTTTCGGTAGCAGTGACCATCGGCGAGGCGCAAAAGACCTTTCGTGACGCGATTGCGGACTCGGCGTCGAAGCTGCGCGTGGGAAATGGGCTTGAAGAAGGTGTGCAGATGGGGCCGGTGATCACAAAGCAGAGCAAGGAACGGATCGAATCGCTGATCGGCGTGGGCGAAAAGCAGGGCGCCAAAGTTCTGCTGGACGGGCGCAACTCGAAGGTCCCGAAGTATGCAGCGGGGAACTTCGTGAAGCCGACGATCCTCGATGGTCTGCCCGCTGCCAGCGAACTGGCACACACCGAGATCTTTGGTCCCGTGCTCAGCCTCATTCACGCGAGCGACATGGATGAAGCGATCGCATTCCTGGAGCGGAATCCGTACGGCAACCAGGCGTCGCTGTTTACTTCCAGCGGGTCGGCGGCGCGACGCTTCCGATACGAAGCCCCGGCGGGAAACATTGGCATCAATATCGGTGTGGCTGCTCCCATGGCGTATTTTCCGTTCAGCGGCTGGAAAGACAGCTTCTTTGGCATTCTGCACGGCCAGGGCCGGGACTCGGTGGAGTTTTACACCGAGCAGAAAGTGGTTGTAGAGCGCTGGGCGAAAGAGCACTCGCGGAAGTTCTAGCCGACCCATCACGGGCTTCGCCCAGTGCATAACGACGAAGCTTTCGAATTCTCCTAGTACGAAGGTATCCCATGCCTACAGCTCCAACTATTCCCACGATGACCGGCCAGGAAATCGTCGATCTCACTAAGAAGCACACGCTCTACGAATGGTCCGCCCAGTCAAAGGTGGATCCGATTCCGGTGGCGCGCGCCAAGGGCATCTACTTCTGGACTCCGGAAGGGAAGCGCTTCATCGACTTCAACAGCCAGTTGATGAGCGTCAATATTGGCCATGGAGACGAGCGGGTGGTGCAGGCGATCGCCGAGCAGGCCGCGACGCTGGCGTATGCAAATCCGTTCATGGCAACTGAGCCGCGTGCGCGGCTGGGCGCGAAGCTCGCGGAGATTACGCCGGGCGACATCGACACTTTCTTCTTCACCAACGGCGGCGCCGAGGCCAACGAAAACGCCATCAAGATTGCCCGCTTCTTCACGGGTCGCCACAAGATCATGGCACGCTACCGCTCGTATCACGGAGCGACCGCCGGCAGCATCTCGCTGACGGGCGATCCGCGGCGCTGGGCCGCTGAACCTGGCATTCCGGGCGTGGTGCGCGTTCTCGATCCTTACCACGGCATCGAACAGGGCTGGGAGTCGGCGGAAACATCGCTCGCCATGATCGAGGAAATCATTCAACTCGAGGGTCCGCACACGATCGCGGCTTTCATCCTGGAAACCGTCGTCGGTACGAACGGAATTCTCGTGCCTCCGGATGGCTACATTGAGGGCGTGCGCAAGCTCTGCGACAAGTACGGCATCCTGATGATCGCCGATGAGGTCATGGCCGGCTTTGGCCGTACCGGAGAGTGGTTTGCTGTTGATCATTGGAAGGTCGTGCCCGACCTGATCTCGATGGCCAAGGGGCTGACATCCAGCTATCTGCCGCTCGGCGCGCTCGGGATGCGCCATCACATTGCGCAGCATTTCCAGGATAAGGTTTTTTACGGTGGCCTGACCTACAACAGCCATCCCATGGGCTGCGCCGCCGCGCTGGCGACCATTCGTGTATACGAGGAAGACAACCTCATCGAGAACGCCCGCAAGATGGGTGCGATCCTCAAACAGCTGGGAAGGGAGATTCAGGCTAAGCATCGGTCCGTGGGAGCGGTGCGGTCGATCGGTTTGTTCGGAATTTTCGAATTGATTCGCAACCGCAAAACGAAGCAGCCGATGGCACCATTCAACGGAACTTCCGCGGAGATGGCGGCGCTGGGCAAGTTCTTCCGCGAGAATGGGCTCTACACCCTGGTGCGCTGGAACACGTTCTACACCAACCCGCCGCTGTGCATCAACGAGCAGCAACTGCGGGAAGCCTTCGCCATTATCGACAAGGGGCTGGAGATCACCGACGGGGCCGTGGTCGACTAGGGCGCGTGCGCTAGCAGTTCAGCTCAGATGGTGGTTCTCCCGATCTGCCTTTTTGAGGCTCCCAACTCGGGAGCGGGTGTGATGCATATCACACGACAATGTGACCACGGCGACTGATCCCCGCCCCCGAACCGCGACCTACTCCGCAAACACAGACCCAGAAGTCCATTTTATAGGGGGACCTTTGTCTGGCAGAGTGTTTCTATGTCTCGCCTGGAGATCGTGTGGCGGAATCCGAAGGCCTTGCGCCGGGAGCGGCGCTGGCATGAATTGGCCTGTGACATAGGCTGTCGTCTTTACCTGCTCGAAGAATGGGTCACGCGAGGTGACCAGCACTGCTGGGCGCAGGCCGTCGCGCTGGAAGTGTGCGCGGCGGCCGCGCCGTGGCCTAGGCGCGGTTCGCGCGTCCCCGGCCGGTTGCGCGGGCGCTGCCACTTCAAGGCGCTGGTTCCGGCGGTTGGTAGAGCTCGGGCACGTCCGATACGAGCTTCGCGACCGGCGGCTTCAGCCGTAGTTGCTGGCAGAGAAACGCTACCCGGTCTCGCCGGGCCTCCGCGTTGAGGGCGTGGGGCGCGTCGTAGATCTTCAGCCGTTTTGGTTCACTGACTATTGCGGCGTACTGCCGGGCCCGATCGGGGGTCAGGAACTTCTCCTGGGCGGCATACTGCAAGAAGACCTCTGCCGGCGCCGCGTGGGAAACGAATTTGCCGGGATCGAGCCAGGAATAGTTGGCCACGAAAGCGTCGAATTTCTCTGGTCCGATTTTCAACCGGTACTGTTTTAGCTCTTCAGTCTGCAAATCTGATGCGTCCGATAGTCCACCTGCCATCAGCACAAACGCCTTAAAGCGTTTGTCGATCCCGCTGAGGAATCCGCCCACGGACGCGTTGTAACTATGCCCGACGTAGGCGAGACGCGCCGGGTCAACATCACTCCGACCCAGCAGCAAGTCGACGCCGCGCCGCATATCAACGATGGCCTGAATCAAGTCGGTGATCTGATCTTCGTGCGGAGGCGCATCGTTCTCAACGTGCCCGGGCCGGGAGATGGGACCATCGGGGAGCAGCGAGACGACGCCAGATCGAGCGAGTAGAACGGCTTCATCCAAAAACTCCTTCCGGTTGCGCATCGGGGAATTCGACCAGTACCAGTGGCCCCAGAGTATGGCCGCGAACGGACTCTTGCCTCCAGGGACGACCAGGTATGCCGGGACGCGTCCCCCTTTCGGACTGGCATAGGAAAGGTCGTGGACCGATACGTCGCCGCGCTTCTCGACCGAACCTTCTTTGACGTCGAGCGGGGCGTGGTGATCGTAGTCCAGGCGCTGGAGGGAATCTGGCTCTTGAGCCGTCAGGACGGTGTTGGTCAGTAACAAAATAGTCGGCAGGATTTTCATCACAAAATCCTTTTCAAGTCTCGCGGAGGTCGCAGCGGTTTCCTCGGTCTACTTTACTTGCGTCAGCGGATTGTACTTCTTCAGGGCCGGCAGGGCGCGGGAGGGCGATCATTTTGAGATCGTCGGTACGCGCCTTTCACGGACAGTACAGAGCAGGCACGAAGGCAGTGGGTTAGAATCGGTCGCAGGGGGTTATCCATGGAAGCATGGAAGAAGGCGGTGGTGGCGGGATCGCTGGGGACCTCAGCAGTTCTTTTCCTGAAGAAAAGATGGCCCGCGGGCGTGCTTTCGGCTGGGGTCGGATTAGCCGTGCTTGCGTCCGAATATCCGGAGAAATTCGAGAACGTAAGGAGCGCGATGCCGGATTATTTCCAAAGCGGCATGCGGCTCATGGAGATGGTTTCGCGCGCCGGGCAGAAAATTGCCCAGTTGGCAGAGCGCAACGGCGCGCAAATCTGGGACCAGCTTGAAGGGTAGGGAAGGCGGAGACCGATGCCTGTATCGCCCCCTTTGGATTACTCGATCCCGAGTTGCTTCCTGGCGTCGGCACTCAGGCGTTCCGGAGTCCAGGCAGGGGTCCAGACGATATTCACGTGAGCCGTTCGTACGCCGGGGAGTTGCTCCAGTCGGGAACGAACCTGATCGCTGATCTGAACGTGGGCCGGGCAGCCCTGGGCTGTGAGAGTCATTTCGACAGTGACATCCTGCTTTTCGTCGGGAACAGGCTCAAAGCGTACTTCGTAAATCAGACCCAAATCGACGATATTCACCGGGATTTCGGGGTCGTAACACTGTTTGAGTGCGCTCAGAACGTCTTCTTGCGTAACCGGCATCGACTCTCCTGGTGGGTTATGATCCTGGGTGCTTGAAGCCTCACTCCCCCCTCTAGTTTACCCCATGAAACCCGGGAGGAGAGGGCTGCGCGCGAGTGTTACAGAGTCTGAACGGCATTCGTGGAACCATTCCTTGCCTGTAGGGAGTGCAAGATGGAAGCGGACGTAAAACAGAAGATTCAACTTGCGCTTGCCTTGGCGATCGCCATCGCCGCACTGCGCACCGGCTATGTTCTTTACGAGCGTTATCAAGAAAATCTGCCGAAAGAGCAGCCCAAGGCGGCCGCGCCGCCGTTGAATCCGGACTATTACGTTGCTCCAAAGAAGCTGTATCCATACGATTTGAAGTCCGCTCGTGAACTGACTAAGCAGCCGGTCTGGGTCAAGGAAGGCTACCGCTACTTCTACTATCCGTATAACCCTGCCACCCATCACACCGCGTTCGCCCACGAGGCCGGTTTGCTGCTGCCCATCCAGCGCATCGAGATCAAGGACGTGATCGTCGACAAGGCTCCCGGAACGGCTGGCCAGAAACAAGTGATGGCCGTTTTCGAAAAGGAGGGAAAGAGCTACGCCTTTCAGATCGGCACCCTCACGGAGGGGGACTACAAGATCTACTCCGATGCGATGTTGTTCGTGCAAGATCCGCGCGAACTCTACGGGCACTGGCCGGCAGATGTCTGGGAGGCGGTCGGGAAACACGAAGTCAAGCTGGGGATGAACGAATTTCAGGCAGATTTTTCGATCGGCATGGGACGGCCAGATTCGCAGCAGGACCCGTCCTGGAAGACGGTGCATTATCCCAACGGGGGCAATCCGCTCACCATCACCTACCACGACGGCAAAGCCGTCGAGATCAAAGCGGACAAGCCTTCTTGAGAATCACTTCACCTTCGGCGAATCTGCATTCGCGGGTTTCGTCTCATCGGCGTGAATCACACCATCCTCTTCCGCGTAGAACGAACGGTGTTGGGCGTCGAGGTTCTTGGGGGTCATGGTCAGGACGTAGCTGTCTTTTTTTCCCTTGAAGCCGACGGTATAATCGCCGCGATCCGTGCTCTTGGCCATGCGCCGAGTAAAGGTGCCGTGGTTCACCAGGTCCGCGAACGACGTGGCGTACGCGTCGTGTTTCTTGTTGTATTCGTTTTGCGCGCGGATCACGACTCGCATGAAGCCAAGAGCGGCTGCCTCAGAATCGGAGCGGGCAGGATCCCCCTTAAACTTCGGCTGGTAGGGGGTTGAGTTGGCGGCCGGCGCCGGGGGAGCCTCCGCCTGGGGGGTGGCCTGACCCACCGCCACCAGCGCGCCTGCCACCAGAAGTGTCAAGAAGAACTGGGCCAAATTCCGAATTTTCATGCTCTCCTACCACCTTTTTGGGCTTGTACCAATGTTACTCCGGTAATTTCCCTTTTGTTACTGGCTCTTTGCAGTCTGCTCGGTTGGGGCTATGCTGGGTGCAGTTTCATCCTAACAAGGACTGCTATGAAAGCTGCAATGGCGAAAAAGCCTCTCATCCGTATTGCCGTAGTCGAGAGTGACCCGCTGCGGTTCGTGGGCTTCCGGGCCCTGTTTGATTCCGAGTCGGACTTTGAACTCGTTTCGGCCACGCTGCCCGACATCAGCGTGCTCCAGGGCATCGACCTGGTGCTGCTGGGTAACCGGGCCGGCCAAAACCTGTTCGACGTGATGGCCAGCCTAAAAGCGACCCGACCCGACCTTCGCATCATTGTCACCGGTTCCGGCATGGACGAGGAGACCATCCTCAAGGCCATCGCCTCGGGCGCCAAGGGCTACGTAGACGAGGCCGCCACGCCCACGGAATTCGTGCAGGCGATCCGGATCGTGAACCAGGGATCGGTTTGGGCTCCGCGGCGCGTGCTGTCTATGTTCATTGAGCGCGTCAGTTCTTCACCGGGAAGAATCTTTCCCGCTGGTCGCGTCACCTTCACGGACCGCGAAAAAGAAGTTTTGGAGATGCTGGTGGCGGGCCGCTCCAACAAGGAAATCGGCTCTGCGCTGGGCATTGAAGAGCGCACCGTAAAAGCGCACGTAGCTAAGCTCATGCGCAAAGTAGGTGTGCAAAATCGCATCGCGCTTTCGGTCCATGCGATTACACATTCGCTGGTGACCGCGAAGTAGTGGGCTAGCGGACGTTACTTGTGGTCAGTGCCCGCGGTAATCTTGTGGGTGGGATGGGCGTACCGCATACTCCATCCACCTACCACAGAACCTGGGAGACGGGGTTGGGGGTGGAGATTAGGGTCGCCACTTTCAGCCCCGATTTTTTTGTCTCTCAAAATCCCTTCCCGTTGTTAAACCCTTCTGTGTGAGCGACTTTCACCGCCCCAGCCAACCCGGGGAGCTGAACCTGCCTCTAAGGAAGCAGAATATCCTTTAAAATCAGTCTGTTAAACTCCTGATCCATCCCCAATTCTCCAGGAAAGCTGAGGAGCAATGAAAAAGACCCTGATTGTGCTAATCGTCACGGCGTTGTCGGCATCGGCATTTGGCGATGACGAAAAAAAGACGCCGAAAGATACGAATAAGGCAGAAGACCGCGTCCAGGCGGCGGCGACAGTGCTGGAGGAAATCGAAGCTGCTCCGGACCAGGGCATCCCGGAAGAGGTGCTGGGTTCTGCGGAATGCGTTGCCGTGGTGCCGTCGCTGCTGAAAGGCGGGTTCATCGTTGCGGCGAAGTACGGCCGCGGAGTGGCCACCTGCCGCACATCAAAAGGATGGAGCGCGCCGGCATTCTTTATGCTCAGCGGCGGGAGCGTCGGATTTCAGATCGGCGGGCAGGCGGTGGATCTGGTCATGCTGATCATGAACCAGGACGGCATGAAGAACCTGCTGTCGAGCCAATTCAAGTTGGGCGCGGATGCCTCGGTGGCGGCGGGTCCGGTGGGGCGGCATGCTTCAGCCGACACCGATTGGAAAATGAGAGCCCAAGTGCTCACGTACTCGCGCGCACGCGGCGCGTTTGCGGGGATCAGTCTGGCCGGGGACGTCATCAAGCAGGACAAAGACGCCACTCGCGAGTTTTACGGCCGCATGGTGCCGTTCAAGACGTCGTTGACCGGAACGATCGATGCTCCGCAGGGAGCCTATCCCCTCCTCAATACCGTGTCCAAATGGGCCCAGAAGGCATCTGGCAAGGAGCAGTCCGCGGCAAAGACCGCAGAAAAGCCGGCGGAGAAGCCAGCAGACAACAAGTAGAAGCGGGCTGCCCCATAACCACCAACGGGCGCTAGGCTCGCAGGAAGCGCCCTGCAACTACCGCATCCTTCATCGCGTTGACAGAAAAAAAAGCGGGTGATACGTTCACCCGCTTCCTCCCGATGCGTTTTCGACTGGAATACGCGCTGGCTTGGTGTGTCGTAAAGGCGATTGGCGTGCTCCCGCGACCGTTGGCGCGCGCGGTGGGCATCGGACTGGGACAACTCGTTTACCTGCTGCACGGGAAGCTGCGCCGTGTGGGGATGCGGAATCTCGAGATGGTGTTTCCCGAGAAGAGTCTCCGCGAGCGCCGCAGGATTGTCCGCGGAGTCTTCACAGCACTCGGCCGGCAGCTGGCCGAAGTTTGCCTCTTCCCACGTTACACGGCGGAAAACGTAAACCAGGTTGTAATCTACGATGGCTTCGAAAACTTCGATCGCGCCTCGCAGTTAGGCAAGGGAGTTCTGTTTCTCACCGGGCACCTGGGTGGTTGGGAACTGTCCGCCTTCGCGCATTCGCTCTACGGCCACCCACTACGTTTTGTCATGCGTCCCCTGGATAACCCCTACCTCGATCGATTGATCCGGAACTACCGCACGATGCACGGCAATATCCCGATCCTCAAGGACGACCCAGTCCGCGAACTGCTGCGAGCCATGAAGGAAGGCGCCACCGTGGGCATTCTGATGGATACGAACGCGATGCCCCCGCAGGGGATCTTCGTGGATTTCTTCGGGACCCCGGCAGGGACGCCAAGCGGCCTGGCGCGCATTGCTCTGCGGACGGACGCAGCGGTTGTGCCGGGATTCACGTTGTGGGATCCGGCCCTGCGTAAATACCGCTTGCGCTTTGATCCGCCACTGAAGCTGGTTCGCACCGGGAACAATGAGGCGGATATTGTGGCCAACACTCAACTGTTCACAAAGGTCATCGAAGATTTTGTCCGGCGTTATCCGGATCAGTGGCTATGGGTGCACCGGCGATGGAAGGCGCGCCCGCCGGGCCAGCCGGCCTTGTACTAGAACCAATCGCTGCGGTAGGCCGCCCACCAGGCGACTGCCAAAATTGGGAGAGTGGCTGCGACGGCCCACCATAGAGGCAGGAGAAAATCCGCGAGCAGGCCTAATACGATGAAGATGAGCCAGAACATTCTGCGTTGCATGCAGGGATTGTATGTGATTCTGGGTTCACACTCACCAACCTTCCTTTCTGCGTGGACGGCTGCTATACAAGAGCCATGAAGCGCGCGCTCGAAGAAGTCGCGGAGTTTCTCAGGGTTCCTCTGGTCGGCGACGGTCGGGCCCAGATCACGGGCATTGCCAGCCTGGAGTCGGCGAAAGCCGGGGATCTGGTGTTCGTGGAAGATGCCAGGCATCTGGCCCGTGCTCTCGATTCGGCGGCCACCGCGGTGATCGCAGGAGAGTTCGCCCGCCAGAGCGCGCAGAAAAAACCCATCCTGATCACACTGCAGCCGCGCTTGGCCTTTGCCCAAGTGGCGGCATGGCTGCGCGCCGATACCACGGATTCGTCCGGCACTCATCCCAGTGCGCTGGTGCATGCTTCCGCGATACTGGCGGCGAAGGTCACCATCGAAGAACGAGTCGTGATTCGGGAAAACGTGATCATCGGAGAGGGCAGCAGCATCGGAGTGGGTTCTGTCATAGGACCGGAAGTGAAGATCGGAAGCGGTTGCCGGATCTATCCGAACGTGACCATTTATCCAAAGGCGACGCTGGGCGATCGGGTCGTGGTCCACGCCGGCGCGGTGCTCGGAAGCGAGGGCTTCGGCTACGTGCGCGATCGGACGACCGGCCGATACGAGAAATTTCCTCAAATCGGGCAGCTTGTAATCGAAGACGACGTCGAAATTGGCGCAAACACTACAATCGATCGTGGCGCCCTGGATGGCACGCGCATTCGCCGGGGCACGAAAATTGATAACCTCGTGCACGTCGGTCATAACGTTGATGTCGGCGAAGATGTGGTGATCGCAGCCCAAACCGGGCTGTCGGGAAGTGCTGTGATCGAGAACAATGTAGTCATCGGCGGGCAGGTCGGCATTGCGGATCACGTGCGCATCGAAGCGGGTGCAATCCTGGGCGCGCAAAGCGGTATCCCGAGCAAGAAAGTGATACGCGGTAACGGTGTCGTCTTCTGGGGGACCCCGGCTCGGCCAATCAAGGAATATTTGAAGGAACTGGCAGCGCTGGCAAGATTGGCGAAGAAGGAGTAGGAACTTCGGCCGTCGGTTCGCGTGCAGAATCGCTCGCGCGTGCTCTGCCAACGATCGACGACCAACGACGGACTCATGGCAATCGTCGTCATCGGCGGACACTCGCGCAGCGTAGGGAAGACCAGCGCAGTTGCGGGTCTGATCGCGGCTCTGCCTGAGTTCCGGTGGACGGCGGCGAAGATCACGCAATACGGTCACGGGGTCTGCTCCGCCAATGGCGCGGCGTGCGATTGCGCCACCGATGATCATTCCTGGGCCATCTCGGAGGAGAGAAACCCCGAGGGTGATTCGGACACGTCCCGGTTCTTGAGCGCGGGCGCGGCGCAGGTATGGTGGGTGCGAACGCAGCAAGGGCGTCTGGCGGAGGCCATGCCTGCCCTGCGCGCGAAGCTAGCCGGTGCGGAAAACCTGATTTTCGAGTCCAACAGCATCCTGAAATTTCTTCGTCCAGACCTCTATCTAACCGTTCTCGATCCCGCCAACGCCGATTTCAAGAATTCCGCGAGGGAATTTCTCGATCTGGCCGATGCCGTCATTTTGCACGAAAAGCACGACGCGCCGGCGTGGACGGGAGTATCTCTTAAGCCGGTGGGGAACAAACCGATTTTCCGCATCGCGCCGCCACCCTATGTCACGCCCGAAATTGTGGAGTTCGTCCGCAGTCGATTGATGGTGGGTAAGCTATGAGCTACGAGCCATGAGCTAAGAAGAGAGGTCAAAGCTCAGAGCTCATTTGCTATTCTTCCGACGTGCGACAGATTCGAAAGAACGCGTGGCTGGTGGTCCTGCTCTCGGCGCTACTTCAAGTTCTCAGCTTTCCGCTGCCAGGTCTCTTCTTCCTTTCATGGCTGGCGTTAGCTCCTCTGGTCGTAGCGATCTTGAACGCGCGCGCGGCGCCGACTCTTCAGCTCGAAGAATCCCAGAAACTAGTCGCTGCCAGTCCTTGGCAGGGCTTCTTGCTGGGCTACAAGTGTGGAATTCTCTGGTATCTCGGAACGTGCTATTGGGTGTTCGCCACCATGCACCAGTACGGGGGACTGGGGAAGCCCATCGCGCTGTTCGTGCTGCTGCTGTTCGCGCTGTACCTGGGCCTTTACCATGGAGCGTTCGGGCTGCTTCTGAGCCTGTTGGCCAAGGGAGACTCCTCCCATCGCCTGGCGCTGTTGTCGGCGCCCTTCTTGTGGGTTGCAATCGAGCTTGCGCGCGCGCGCATTAGCGGTTTCCCGTGGGACCTGCTCGGCATTACTCAGGTGGATAACATTCCGCTGACCCGAATCGCGACGGTGACCGGAGTCTACGGCCTGTCGTTCGAGATCATGCTGGTGAATGTGGCGCTGGCGGCAGCTTTTCTCGTGCAACGCGACAAGCGGAAAACGTTGCTGGTCGCGGCTCTTGGGGCGGCGCTGATTCTGCAATCGGGCCGCTGGATAAGCCTGCCCACGTTTCCTGCAGATCGTACCGCGGTTCTGCTGCAACAGAACTTGCCCGTCGCGGAGAGTGGGGCCTGGACGCAGGACCAATTCGAAAGCACAGTGCGCGATTTTTCGTCGCTCAGCCTGAACCCTTTTCCGCGTCCGGCCCAGCCTCCAGACCTGATCGTATGGCCCGAGTCCCCGGCGCCCTTCCAGACGAACGATCCAATTTTCCGCGATGCCGTCAGCGATGTGGCGCGCCGTGCAAACACGTGGATGGTGGTTGGCTCGATCGGTGTCGACAGTCCGCAAAGAGTCTTCAATGCAGCGGCTCTGGTCAGCCCAACGGGCGGATGGGATGGCCGCTACAACAAGATTCACCTGGTGCCGTTCGGAGAGTACGTGCCGTTCGCTTCGGTCTTCTCTTTCGCCAGCGGCCTGACCCAAGCTGTGGGGAGTTTCACGCGTGGTACATCGCGTGAGCCGCTGACGGCTGGAGATCGAAAGCTGGGTATCTTCATTTGCTATGAGTCGATCTTCCCGGACGAGGTGCGTCAACTGGCTGCCTCCGGTGCGGGTGTGCTGGTCAACATTTCGAACGATGGGTGGTATGGGGACTCGGGCGCGTGGGCGCAGCATCTGAATCAGGCCCGCATGCGCGCCATCGAGAATGATCGATGGCTGCTGCGTGACACGAACACTGGCCTGACCGCATCCGTCGACCCCTACGGCCGTGTGGTCGCTCACCTGGAGCGCAAGACCCGCGCGGCCTTGTCGGCGCCCTATGCACTCTCCAACGTAACCACGTTCTACACGGAGCACGGTGACTGGTTCGCCTATCTGTGTGCGATAATTTCAACAGGAGCGCTGCTGGTGCGCTTCCCATTCCATTTGAAGACAGAGTCCTAACGCATGGTTGAAGAGCTCGAACAGCAATACATTGCCCTGAAGGAAAAAGTTCGCACTCTGCGGGAGTACCTTTGACGCAGGCAAACTGCGCCAGCAACTGACCGAAGTCGACAAAGAAGCTTCGGACCCCAACCTCTGGTCAAATCCCGAGAAATCCCAGCAGGTGATGCGCGAAAAAAAGCGCCTCGAGGAATCCCTCACCACCGATGCGGACCTCGAGCGGCGCAACGAAGACATCGCCGCCTATTTCGAGTTGGCCCACGAGGGGGAGAAGGTCGATGCCGAGCTCCAGCGTGAAATCGGCGCGCTGCGGCAACTCGTGGACCGCCTTGAAACCGAGACCCTGCTCTCGGGCCAGAACGACGCCCTGAACGCGATCGTTACCATCCACGCGGGTGCGGGAGGCGTCGATTCGCAGGACTGGGCCGACATGCTCTTGCGGATGTATCTGCGCTGGGCGGAGCGACAGGGGTTCCAAACCGTGCTCTACGACTACCAGCCTGCTGAAGAAGCCGGGATCAAGTCCGCGACTTTCGGGGTGAACGGAAAGTATGCCTTCGGTCTGCTGACCAGCGAGATCGGCGTCCACCGCCTGGTGCGCATTTCTCCCTTCGATCAGGCGAAGCGGCGGCATACCTCGTTCGCCAGCGTATTCGTGTCTCCCGAAATCGACGAGAGCATCGAAGTGGTGATCAAGCCGGACGACATCCGGGTGGATACCTATCGCTCGAGCGGCAAGGGCGGGCAGCACGTGAATACGACCGACTCCGCGGTGCGCATTACGCACATTTCTACCGGCCTGGTCGCGAGTTGCCAGAATGAGCGTTCTCAGCACAAGAACCGCGAACGCGCCATGAGCATGCTGCGCTCGAAGCTGTACGAGTTCGAACTGGAGAAGAAGCGCGAAGTCACGAAGAAGATCGAAGACTCGAAGCTCGATATCGACTTCGGATCACAGATTCGCTCCTATGTCCTGCAGCCGTACCGCATGGTGAAGGATCACCGCACGAGGGAGGAAGTCGGCGACGTGGATCGCGTCCTGGACGGCGATCTGCAACCGTTCATTCGCGCCTATCTCATGATGCGACGGGGAGAGAAATCTCCATGAGCGGCCAACCCCGCGCGAGGAAACTCGGGCCACCTTTTGCGGAAGCGTTCCGCTTTGCCGCGGAAAAGCATGCTACTCAGACGCGCAAGAAGACCGATGTTCCCTACATCTCGCACCTGATGAGCGTGGCCGCCCTGGTGTTGGAGGCTGGTGGCGACGAGGACCAGACCATCGCGGCCCTCTTGCACGATGTGGTTGAGGATTGTGGAGGCGAGCCCGTGCTCGAGGAAGTCAGGCGGAACTTTGGAGATCGAGTGGCCAAGATTGTGGCTGGCTGCACGGATGCCTACACGATGCCAAAACCCGCATGGAAACAGCGTAAGCTCGATTATCTGGAAGTTCTTCGGCGCGCCGACGATGATGTTCGCCTGGTCAGCGCAGCGGACAAGTTGCACAACGTACGGACGATTCTGGCGGACTACCGCGCGGAAGGAGATGCCGTATGGGAACGCTTTAGCGGCCGCCGCGACGGCACCCTCTGGTACTACCGGGCCGTGCTCGACGTGCTCAGTGGGGGCAATCCCAACCGGTTGATCGGGGAGCTGCAGCGCGTAGTTACTGAGCTGGAAACCTTGGCGAGGAAGGGAACCGCCAGCTCAGCTTCGTTGTCATAATGGACTCACTGCTATGCCGCGCATGATCGAACTGATTCGCTCGTCGTCGGTCCCGGCGACCATAATGCAGTCGGCGGCGCGCGGGGCGTTGTCGGTCCCAGCCCCGGAAATGATCGAGATTCTGGTTCACCTGGCCAACCACAACCCGATCTTCGGACAGGCGGCCCGCATCACTCTCGCCGGTTGGGACGAGAAGGCTTGTCTGGTCGCAGCCTCGGATCCCAGCACTCCGCAGGAAGTTTTGCAGCACTTCATTGCGCTCGAAAACCTGCGGCCGCGCTTGCTGCCGGCCCTGCTCGAGAACCCCGCAATCAGCGATACGACTCTCGAGGTTATCGCCGCGACTGGATCGCGGGAAGTCGTCGAGGCCATGCGCAAGAGTCCGCGAGTGCAAAAGTCGCCGGCGATTCTCCATGCGCTCACTTCGAACCCGAATGCGACGCAGGCGGAGACCGCCCAGTTGCATGAGCAGTTGGTGGCGTCTGGCTTCGAGAGTGCTACTCCGGACGAAGGGACAGAGCCCAGCGGCGACGCGTCTCTTCAATCTGAAGTTGCAGCCTCGACGGCCGGGGACGAGCCCGATGAAGCCGTGTCTACCTACCTCACCGAGCACGCGAAGGAAATCGCTGTCGATGAAGGCAAGCCGTTCCAGCCGCTGGGAGGGATGTATGAACTCGAATCCAGCGCTGCAGGAGCGCACGCAGCATCGCCCCCACCGACTCAGGGAGATGCGCCTTTAGCGACGGCGAGCGCAGCGCCACCCGCCGGCGACGCTCCAACGTGTGGCCCGGCAAAGTCCGCGACGGCCGCAAAGAAGGCTCACGTGCCCCGTGAAGATGAGCGAGGCAGCGTGCTGCAGAGGATTGCCAAGCTCGACATCAAAGGGCGGATCCAGATGGCGATGAAGGGGTCGAAGGAAGAGCGCTCGATCCTTATCCGCGACGGCACGAAGCTCGTGGCCCTGGCCGTGCTCGAGTCAGGCAAGATCACCGACGGCGAGGTGGAAAAATTCGCCAGCCAGAAAAATGTGCTGGAAGCTGTGCTGCGCCAGATTCCCATGAAGCGGCGCTTCATGAAGAATTACAACGTGGTGCGCAACCTGGTGGCAAACCCGCGCACGCCCATCGATGTCTCCCTGGGCTTGATGAAGAACCTCTTGGTAGCCGACCTGCGCAACCTGGCATCGAATAAGGAAGTGTCCGAAACAATTCGCAAGCTTGCGTTGAAGATGTTCAAACAGAAGACGGACACGACAAAGAAGCAGTCGGGCTAGACACAACTCCATGGCGTCCTCGCTCCAATCCGATCCCATCGCTGAAATTCTGCAGCGTGCTAAAACTGTGGCCGTCGTGGGTCTGTCCGACAGCCCTCTGCGTCCCAGCCACGGAGTGGCCGCGTATCTGCAAGACCGCGGCTACCACATCATCCCCGTGAATCCACAGATCGAATCTGCGCTGGGAGAGAAAGCCTACCCGTCACTGCTCGACGTGCCGGAGAGGATCGACATTGTCGACATCTTCCGCCGTCCCGAGTTTGTGGAGGAGGTTGTCGATGAGGCCATTCAGCTCAAAGTGCCGGTTATCTGGATGCAGGAAGAAGTAGTTCACGAGAAAGCTGCACAAAAAGCCCGTCAGGCAGGCATTTTCGTGGTGATGGATCGCTGTATCCTGGTCGAACACCGCGCCCGTTTTGGCTGAGGGCACTTTAGTGGGCTGGCCCTGCCGCAGGTCCGGGTTCGTCGGATGCCGGAAGCCAGCCGTGAAGGCGCATCCATCCATCGAGCAAGTCCGGCCAACGCCGGAGTTGCGGATTCTTCTGAGCCAGGCCTACGCCGTGATCCCCCTGCTCGAAAATGTGAAGCTCCGCCGGAATGCCTGCCTGGCGGAGAGCGGCGTAGAAGCGGACGCTGTTCTCGACCGACACTGCGGAATCACTGGCCGTATGGAACAGGAAACAGGGTGGCGTGTCGCGGGTCACCTGCTTTTCGTTGCTGAACTGCTGCACCTGCGCCGGGTCGGGGTTTGCGCCTAGCAGGTTGCGGCGTGATCCGGGATGCGTGATCTCCGGTTGCATGCTGAGTACGCCGTAAGCCAGCACGGCGAAGTTGGGACGATCGCTTACACGGTCGACCGGATCAGCAGCGTCCGCCTGGCCGCCATCGAAGTGAGTCGTGACTGTGGCTGCCAGGTGGCCTCCGGCGGAAAATCCCCAGACGCCGATGCGGTCGGGACTGACGCCGAATTCTGTCGCGTGTGCGCGGACGTAGCGCATGGCGCGCTCGCCATCGAGGATGGGCGCGGGATAGTGATATCGCGGAGCGATGCGGTAATGGAGCACAAAGGCTGCGACTCCGCGATCGTTGAGCCAGCGTGCTATTTGAGCACCTTCGTGGTCCAACGCGAGATGCTCGTAACTACCGCCGGGGACGACAACCACCGCGCTGCCCGACGAAGGCCGCGCGGGAAGATAGATATCGAGCGAGGGTTTGTCCGCGTCAGTTGAGCCCACGGCTCCGGGTGCGCCATCCGGCCACAGCAAGACGGCTCTGGGTGTTTCGGCGGACCATGTGGTGGCTGCAAAGGCGCAGAAAGAGGCGAGCAAGGCGCCCAAATACCAAATCGTCTTCATTCAGGGATTCTCCCCGGGGCTCGTATTATCGCTGGAAAGCAGTACTTCGGGTACTCGGCATGATCTCAGCCTGTGTTTTCGATGATTCGAGCGGGAGGGGAGCGCTCGATGTCCGGCATTCGGTGAAGCCAAACGGCTACTCTCGTTCCGCCCTTTGCGCGTCGGCGGTTGAAGGTTGGGCAACGATGCGCCGATGGGAGCAGAAGGAAGCAACGTCGAGGGCAACTCCAGGGCATGCCTCGCCTGCCTGCGCCTCTGATGAGCCATACTGCAACTGCAATACTGTTGCGAGAGTGTTACAGGCGGGGTGGGAAACCCCCTGTATTTACCGCGCGGGCTTTACGTTTTCGCCGAGGGGATGTTAGTTTTCTAGCCTGCGCCGAGAGAGACGGAATCCAGCCATGGAAGCGAACGAATACGATCTGGTCGTGATCGGAAGCGGCCCCGCCGGGCAGAAGGGGGCGATCTGCGCCGCCAAGCTGCGCAAGAAGGTGGCGATCATCGATCGCAAGCGGACCATCGGCGGAGTCTGCGTTCACACCGGCACCATCCCAAGCAAGACCTTGCGCGAGGCAGTCCTGTATCTCAGCGGCTTCCGGCAGCGGACCTTCTACGGGCGCGGCTACGTCCTGAAAGATCGGATTGTGATGTCGGACCTGATTTTCCGCGCGCAAGCGGTGATGACGCGCGAAATTGAAGTGATCAAGGCCCAACTGCGGCGCAACTATGTGACGACGCTGGAAGGGGAAGCCCGCTTCCTCGATCCGCATACGGTTGAAGTCAAGAGCGAAGACGGATCACAGCTTGTCCGAGCTGCGCACGTCTTGCTCGCGTGCGGCACTCGTCCGGCACACAGCGATGACATTCCGATAGACGGTAAGCGCATATTCGATTCGGACCAGGTGCACGGCCTGGAGGAGGTGCCGCGGGAACTCGTCATCGTGGGCGCGGGAATCATCGGGCTGGAGTACGCATCGATGTTCGCGACCCTCGGGGTGAAAGTCACTCTGCTCGACCAGCGCCCTGTGCTCTTGGATTTCGTCGATCGCGAGATTATCGAGAGCCTGTGTTTTCAACTGCGGCAACTGGGAACAGTGTTTCGCCTCGGAGAGAAAGTGGTCTCGATCGGGTTGGATGAGGAGAGAGATCGAGTTTACGCCAAGCTCGAGAGCGGAAAGAACGTGCACGGCCAGGGCTTGTTGTACACGATCGGCCGTCAGGCGAATAGCGACCAGATGAACATCACGGCGGCTGGCCTGGCGGCGGACGGCCGCGGCAAGATGCTGGTGAACGAACATTTCCAGACTGCCGTGCCTCACATTTACGCAGCTGGAGATGTGATTGGATTCCCGGCGTTGGCCAGCACATCGATGGAGCAGGGTCGGCTGGCAAGCTGTCACATGTTCGGCAAACCGGGAAGGATGCCCCCCAACCTCATTCCGTACGGCATCTACACGATTCCCGAAATTTCCATGGTGGGGCATACCGAGGAGCAACTGACCAAGGAGAAAATTCCGTATGAGATCGGCCTGGCGCGCTATGCCGAACTTGCCAAGGGACAGATGTTGGGCGATGAGCAGGGCTTGCTCAAAATTCTTTTCGATCCAGATTCTCTGAAACTACTGGGGGTGCACATCATCGGCGACCGGGCCGCCGAAATCGTGCATATCGGGCAGGCGGTGCTCACGATGGGTGGAACCATCGAATATTTCCGCGATACGGTTTTCAACTATCCCACTCTCGCCGAAGCCTATAAAGTCGCGGCGCTCGACGGGCTGAATAAGCTCTGAGCGGCGGAGCGCGAGTACTCATGCCCCGCGCAGCCTCGCGAAAAAAGCTGGCGCTTGCACGGGTTTGGTTTGAGAGCACGCCAGACCCGTCATCATCCCATATAATGCGCGTGCGGAAGATCAAACGTTGCGGGATCGACCGCTGGCGAACCATCGCCGCTGCTGGCAGATCCACTCATCCCAAATGAGGTGATTTTTCCGATGAAAGAAAACCGGCGCACTCTGTTGAAGCGCACTGCGACGCTCGTGGCCGCTTCCGCTGTCGCGGTTG
>Ga0307479_10001919_pt1 | contig 19008 bp, 20 predicted proteins | sample atmos_gasesECM4C_FD_203743 | JGI IMG/M metagenome (GOLD analysis project Ga0307479, IMG submission 203743) | Hardwood forest soil microbial communities from Morgan-Monroe State Forest, Indiana, United States - atmos_gasesECM4C_515 | ecosystem: Environmental > Terrestrial > Soil > Temperate... | reverse complement strand
GTCGCCCGTCTGGGTGGCGCCGTTTTCGCCATCCCCCCCGCGGGCGCCTGCTACGCGCACCGGGCTTTGCGCACCCCCGACAAGGTGCTCGCCGCGTTCAACACGCCATTCCTCATCGAGGAGCAGGCGATCCACGCTCGCATGTCGATCGGCGTCGCCGTCTATCCCGTGCACGGTGAGGACGCCGACGTGCTGATGCGCCGCGCCGACGTGGCCATGTACACCGCCAAGCGGATGCGCACCGGCCAGTCGATCTACTCGCCGGCGCAGGACGAGCACAGCAAGCGCCGCCTGCAGCTCACCGGCGAGCTGCGCCGCGCCATCCCCGCGTCGGAGCTGGTGCTGCACTACCAGCCGCGCCTGCACCTGCCCACCGGCACCATCACCGCGCTGGAAGCGCTGGTGCGCTGGCAGCATCCCGAGCACGGCCTGGTGCCGCCGGGCGAGTTCATCCCGGTCGCCGAGCAGTCCGACCTCATCCATCCCCTGACCGCGTGGGTCGCGGGCGAGGCGGTGCGGCAGTGCCGGGTCTTCGCCGAGCTCGGCATGGACCTGTCCATCGCCATCAACGTGTCGGCGCGCAACCTCGCCGACCAGCGCCTGCCAACCATGATGGCCGGGCTGCTGCGCACCTGGGGGGTCGGGGCCTCGCGGCTGCGCCTGGAGATGACCGAGAGCGTGGTCATGGCCAGCGACTGGCAGCAGGTGCTCACCCAGCTGCACGAGCTGGGGCTGAGCGTGGCCATCGACGATTTCGGCGTCGGCTATTCCTCGCTGGCCTACCTGCAGCGGCTTCCCGTCGACGAGATCAAGATCGACCGCTCCTTCGTGGGCGACATGCACGAGAACCCCGACAACGCGGCGATCGTGCGCTCCACCATCGAGCTGGGGCACAACCTCGGGCTCAAGGTGGTCGCCGAGGGCGTGGAGACGCAGGAGTGCCTGCGGATGCTCGCCGCGTTCGGATGTGATGCGGCGCAGGGATTCCTCGTCTCGAAGCCGCTGACGGCGTCGGAGGTCGTGGCGTTCTTCGCGGAATGCGACGTGAACAGCTTCGCCCAGCTGCGCAGCGCCTGATCCCGCTACTCGCGAAGTCTCGCTGTCAACCTGAGCAGCGTCGGTCCCAAAAAAAAATTTCCAGCGCCGAAAACCCTCCTTTGGAACCTGGTTCCGAAGAAGCCCGTCGCGGCCCCGAAGAAAGTTCCAGCGCGGCCCCCCAAGAATTTCTCAGGTACCAACGGTGCCCTGCTTGAAGCCGTGGCTCGCGACTGCGGAAGTTGCGCCGCTGTGACCGCTGGGTCGCGAGGGAGAACGCCTGCCGAAAGCTCCCCGCGCCCTTGCTAGCCTCCGCACCGTGCAAGCAGTGATGCGGGGTCAGCGCATCCCCGCCGAACGCGCCTCGAGGCGGCATCCCCGCCTTTTCGCGGTGCTCGTCTGCTGGCTGGCGGTCTCGCTGCTGCTGGGCCTGGCGGGCCGCCTCCCCCTCACCGCCGAGTTCTTCGCCTGCCTCACCATCGCGGCGTACCTCGCCCTCGGCCCCGACCGCGACTTCGCCTGGCCCTTCGCCGCCTGGTTCGCGGGGATGGTGCTGCTCGACCAGGCGGGCATGCTGGCCGACCTGGCCGGCGCCCCGCACGCGGGCGACGTGATCTCCCTGGAACGGCACCTGTTCGGCGGCGACGTGGTGGTCGCCCTGCAGAACGCGTGGCATCGCAGCACCGTGCAGCCCTGGGACGACGTCCTCACCTTCGTCTACTGGCTGCACAGCTACGCGCCTGTGCTGCTCGGCATCGCACTGTGGCGCTGGAAGCGTTCGCTGTTCACGCCGTTCGTGGTCAGCCTGCTCGCCGGTGGGGCCATCGCCGCCCTGACGTACATCTTCTTCCCCGAGACTCCGCCGTGGCTCGCCGGGATCCGCGGCCAGATGCCGCCCGTGCACCGCGTCGCCGGCGAGGTGATGGCGCAGTCGCACTGGATGTACTCGCCGTGGTACGGCACGGGGGCGAGGCCGGACGGCGCGATGCCCTCGATGCACGTCGCCAACAGCGTGCTCGTCGCCTTCTGGGCGATTCGTGCGTTCGCCTGGCGCGCGTCGTGGACGGCGCTCTACCCCGTCGCCATGAGCGTCGCCGTCGTCTACCTGGGCGAGCACTACGTGCTCGACGCGCTCGGCGGCTACGCCGTCGTCGCCATCAGCCTCGCGGTGGCGGTGCGGGTGGGATATACTCGCCGCTCACATCTGAACATGCGACGACGGGGAGCACTACGGGCCGCCTGACGGCACCCAGCGAGCCGGGACGGTGGAAGCCGGCAGCCGAGCAGCAGCCCAGAACTCGCCCCTGAGCAGTCTGAGCCGCGCCGTGACCCGGCGTGGCGAGCGTCGAACCCCCGCCTGCGGACACCACCGCAGGGAGGCAGTAGGCCGGGCCGGAGTGGCGCCCGATACCAGCGCCGACGAGTGGGTCGTCCGGTTGGCGCGGGCCGGGGGATCAAGCCGGGTGGTACCGCGGGGGTGAATCCCTCGTCCCAGCAGACGTTTGCTGCTGCGGACGCAGGGATTTTTTGTTCCCAGGAGGTACCGGCCAGAGATGACCCAAACGACAACCCCGACGACACCCGGAGCGGCGGCCGATGGCCGCGCGCCCGCCCCGCCGCTCGCCGACGGCCAGGTGGTCACCGGCGCCGAGATCCTGCTCGAATCGCTGCGCCGCGAGGGCGTCGACACCATCTTCGGCTACCCCGGCGGGGCCAACCTCTGGCTCTACCGCTACCTGCCCGAGTTCCCCGACATCAAGCACGTGCTGGCGCGCCACGAGCAGGGCGCGACGCACATGGCCGACGGCTACGCGCGTGCCAACCGCGGCCGCGCCGGCGTGGTCTGGGCCACCAGCGGCCCCGGCGCGCTGAACTGCGTCACCGGCATCGCCACCGCGCAGTACGACTCGGTGCCACTCGTCGTGATCACCGGGCAGGTGCCGAGCAGCGCGGTGGGCACCGACGCCTTCCAGGAGTCGGACGTCATCGGCGTCACCATGCCGATCGTCAAGCACTCGTACCTGCTGCAGCGTCCCGAGGACATCGCGCGCACCGTGCGCGAGGCGTTCCACATCGCCAAGACGGGACGTCCGGGCGTGGTGCTGATCGACTTCCCCAAGGACTTCCAGAACGCGCGGACGCCGTTCCACTGGCCGGAGGGCCCGGTTCGGCTGCGGTCCTACAACCCGACGACGCGCGGCAACCCGGTGCAGATCCGCAAGGCCGCGGAGCTGATCGACAGGGCGCAGCGGCCGGTCATCCTCGCCGGACGCGGGGTGCTCATCTCCCAGGCGGAGGACGAGCTGCTGCGCCTGTCGCAGAAGGCGGGCGTGCCGGTGGGGTGGACGCTGCTGGGCACCGGCACCTACCCCGTCGGCACCGACCTGTCGCTGCACATGGTCGGCTTCATGGGCGCGGGCTACACCAACAAGTCGGTGCTCGGCTGCGACCTGCTGATCATGGTGGGCATGCGCGCCGACGACCGGGTCACCACCAAGCTGGACTCGTTCGCGCCGCAGGTGGAGAACATCGTCCACATCGACATCGATCCTGCCGAGATCGGCAAGAACGTGCGGCCCACCGTGCCCATCGTCGGCGACGCCAAGCAGGTGCTCGGGGAGATCGAGAAGCTGGTCGCCCCCGCGCGGCACGACGCCTGGATCGCCCAGATCGACAAGTGGAAGGAGGAGCACCCCCTCCGCTACCGCAAGCACACCGGTGTGCTGCAGCCGCAGGACGTGCTGGTCGAGATGTTCAAGCGGGCCGACTCGCAGGACATCGTTGTGGCCGACGTCGGCCAGAACCAGATCTGGGCGGCGCTCTGGTGGGACTTCAGGACCAGCGGCCTGTTCCTCAACAGCGGCGGCGCGGGCACCATGGGCTTCGCCTTCCCCGCCTCGCTGGGTGCGCGCTTCTCACGCCCCGACAAGCGGGTGTGGTGCGTGGTCGGCGAGGGCGGCTTCGTCATGACCATGCAGGAGCTGGCCACCGCCGCCGAGCACAATGTCGACGTCAAGATCGTCATCCTCAACAACTACTTCCTGGGCATGGTCCGCCAGTTCCAGGACGACTACTACGAGGGTGTGCGCAGCGCCGTCGACCTGCACGTCGGTCCCGACTTCCCCAAGCTGGCCGAGGCCTTCGGCATGCCGGGCTGGCGCACCGACGACGTCCGCGAGGTGCCGCGCATCCTCGACGAGATGATGGCGCACGACGGTCCCTGCATCGCCGAGTTCATCATCGACCCCGAGGCCAACGTGCGGCCCATCGTGCCGCTGGGCATGGGCCTGCCCGACTTCATCGAAGAGATCGCCGAGGAGGGCTTCTAGATGAGCTCGCGCCATCGCCTCCTCTCGCTCTTGGTGGAGAACCACCCCGGCGTGCTCAACAAGGTGTCGAGCATGATCCGCAGGCGGGGCATGAACATCACCTCGCTGTCCGTCGGTGAGACGGACGACGAAAGCGTGTCGCGGATGACCATCGCCGTCGACGTCGGCCGCGCCCAGGCCGACCAGGCGGTCAAGCAGCTCTACAAGCTGATCGAGGTCATCAAGGTCGCCGACATCACCGAGGACCCCATCGTCGACCGCGAGCTGGTGCTCGCCAAGGTGGCGGCGCAGCGGGGCGACCGCTCCGAGCTGCTCCAGATCGTCGACATCTTCAAGGCCAAGATCGCCGACGTCTCGCCGGAGGCGATGGTCCTGGAGATGAGCGGTCCCGAGGACGAGGTCGAGACCTTCCTGGAGCTGATCCGCCCCTTCGGCATCAAGGAGGTCGCGCGCAGCGGCACGGTGGCCATGGCCAAGGGCCGTGACCTGCGCATCGGAGCCCGGCAGCAGCAGCGTCGAACCCAAGCCGACCTGGAGGCCGCGGACGAGCAGCGGCGCAGCGTCGGCGTGCTGGTCGGCGACTGAGTTGGAGGTAGCGCACATGCCCCATCGCACCCGACCGCACTTCGAGGCGCGCGTGCAGAATCAAAAACCTGCATCTCACAGGGCAACCGAGGTGCACGATCTGCCGCGCGAAGCGAAGAAGCGCGTTGCACCGCGACGACCTGGTTGGAACACCGCCCCCGTCCTCGACCCGCTGGTCGACATGTACCGGCGCTAGCAGAGGGAACCACGCGACGATGCCCGACAACGACCGCGTCTACATCTTCGACACCACGCTGCGCGACGGCGAGCAGGCCCCCGGCTTCGCCCTCAACGTCGCCGAGAAGATCGAGATCGCCCACCAGCTGGCGCGACTCGGCGTCGACGTGGTCGAGGCGGGCTTCCCGATCAGCAGCCCAGGTGACTTCGAGGCCTGCCGGCGCATCGCCCGCGAGATCGAGGGCCCGGTGATCACCGCGCTGGCGCGTGCCGTGCCCGCCGACATCGACGCGGTCTGGAACGCCATCCAGGACGCGCCGCGCAAGCAAATCCACATCGTCCTCTCGGTGTCCGACATCCACATCGACAAGAAGGGCCTTGGCACGCGGCAGCAGGTCCTGGAGAAGGGCATCGCCGCCGTCGAGTACGCGCGGCAGTTCTGCGACTACGTCGAGTATTCCCCGGAGGACGCCGGCCGCGCCGACCGCGACTACCTCTACGAGACCGTCGAGGCGATGATCGAGGCGGGCGCCACCGTCATCAACATTCCCGACACCACCGGCTACACACTGCCCTGGGAGTTCGGCGGCATGATCGGCGACGTCATGCGCCACGTGCGCAACGTCGGCAACGCCATCATCAGCGTCCACTGCCACAACGACCTGGGCCTGGCGGTGGCCAACTCCCTGGCGGCGATCGACGCCGGTGCGCGCCGCGTCGAGTGCACCGTCAACGGCATCGGTGAGCGTGCCGGCAACGCCTCGCTGGAAGAGCTGGTGATGATCCTCAAGACGCGCGAGAAGCTGCTCGGCCTGCGCACCGACGTGGACACGCGTCTTCTTGCGCCGACATCTCGGTTGGTCGAGGCGCGCACCGGCATGCACGTCCAGGCCAACAAGGCGATCGTCGGCGCCAACGCCTTCGCCCACGCCAGCGGCATCCACCAGGACGGCGTCCTCAAGGACAAGCTGACCTACGAGATCATGCGTCCCGAGGACGTCGGCGTCGCCGACACGCGCATCGTCCTCTCACCGCGCAGTGGGCGGCACGCCTTCCGCTTCCGGCTCAAGGAGCTCGGCTACGAGCTCGACGAGGCGGCGTTCAGCCGCGCCTGGGACGCGTTCCTCTTGTTGGCGGACAAGAAGAAGGAGGTCACCGACCGCGACCTGCAGACCCTGGTCGCCGAGGAGGCGCGGCCGGTTCCCGAGCGCTTCGTGCTCGACCTGGTGCAGGTGATCAGCGGGACCAGCGGCCGCCCCATGGCCACGGTCCGCCTTCGCGATGCGCAGCGCGAGGCCGAGGTGTTGGAGGACGCGGCGGTCGGCGACGGCCCGGTGGACGCGGTCTGCAAGGCGATCGCGCGTCTCATCGACGTGGAGAACGAGTTGGTTGACTTCTCGGTGCGGGCGGTGACGGGTGGCATCGACGCCATGGGGGAGGCGAGCGTCCGCGTGCGCAACGCGAGTGGGCAGATCTTCAGCGGGCACGGGGCGGACACGGACATCATCGTGGCCAGCGCCAAGGCGTACTGCAACGCGCTCAACAAGGTGGCTGCCGAGCAGCCTGCAGTCAGCGTTCCCGCGGGGAGCGGGGTATGAGGAGTCTTGTCGGACGCCGCGCGTTCGTTGACCCCGCTCAGAAGAAATTTTTGACCCAAGCCTCGAAAGACGTTTTGCGGCGAGCTTCTTTTGCGGCAGGGGAAGAAATTCTTCTTCAACCGCGGGAACCCCAAGCCACGAAGTACGGGTTGTGACACCCCGGACGTACCGGCTCGCGGTCCTCCCCGGCGATGGAGTCGGTCCAGAAGTCGTCATCGCCGCGCTGAGAGTTCTCGACGAAGTCGCACTCCGCTTCAACTTCAGCGTTCAGCGCACCGAGCACCTGATCGGCGGCGCCGCCATCGACTCGACCGGCACTGCGCTCCCCGACGGCGTCGTGGATGCGTGCAAGGCGTCGGATGCGGTCCTGCTCGGCGCCGTCGGCGGTCCGAAGTGGGACGACCCCCGCGCCCCGGTCCGCCCAGAACAGGGTCTGCTCGGCCTGCGAAAGGGCCTGGGCCTGTATGCGAATCTCCGCCCCGTCCGCGTCATGGACGCCCTCGCCCAATTCAGCACCATGCGCGAAGAGGTCATCGTCGGCAGCGACTTCATCACCGTCCGCGAGCTCACCGGCGGCCTCTACTTCGGCCAACCCCAGGGCCGCGACGGCGCCCCCCCCAACCGCACCGCCGTCGACACCTGCCGCTACGGCGAGTACGAGGTCGAACGCGTCGCGAGGGTCGCCTTCGAGCTCGCCCGCCAGCGCCGCCGCCGCCTCTGCAGCGTCGACAAGCAGAACGTCCTCGCCACCTCACGCCTGTGGCGCGAAGTCGTCACCGAGGTCGGCCGCGACTATCCCGACGTCGTCCTCCTGCACATGCTCGTCGACTCCGCGGCGATGCAGCTGGTCCGTGACCCGCGGCAGTTCGACGTCATCCTCACCGAGAACCTCTTCGGCGACATCCTCACCGACGAGGCGGCGATGATCGCCGGCTCCATGGGCATGCTCAGCAGCGCCTCGCTCGGCGACCCGGGTGAGGACCAGGCGCGCCGCTTCGGCATGTACGAGCCCGTCCACGGCAGCGCCCCCGACATCGCGGGACGGGGCCTGGCCAACCCGCTGGCGACCATCCTCAGCGTCGCCCTCTGCCTGCGCATCTCCTTCGGCGAAGCGGACGCGGCGCAGGCCATCGAGGACGCGGTGGAGGAGGCGATCAACAACGGAGCGCGCACCCGCGACCTCGGCGCCGACGACGACCGCGCCCTGAGCACCGCCGAGATGACCGACCGGGTCATCGAGCTGCTGCCGCTGCGCGTCCGCGCCTGAGCCGTCAAGCGCCCGCGCGTGTCCATGCGGCACCTAGAATCGCCCCTCGTGGAGCGCGCTCGGTGACGCCCGTCGCCAGGCCCGGCAAGATCGTCGCCGTCGGCAAGAACTACCTCGACCACGTCCGCGAGATGGGTGGCGGCGCCGCCGCCGACGAACCGATCCTCTTCATGAAGCCGCCCTCCGCCGTGATCGGCGACGGCGAGGCCATCCTGCTGCCGGCGATGAGCTCCCACGTCGACTACGAGGGCGAGCTGGTCGCGGTCATCGGCGCGCGGCTGCGCAACGTCGACGCGGCTGAGGCGCTCCGCGGCGTGCGCGGCTACTGCTGCGGCAACGACGTCACCGCCCGCGACCTCCAGGCCAAGGACGGGCAGTGGACCCGGGCCAAGGGCTTCGACACCTTCGCCGCGCTGGGCCCCGCGCTGGTCGGCGGGATCTCGCCGTCCGACCTGCGGCTGACCACGCGGGTGAACGGCGAGGTCCGCCAGGACTCGCGCACGTCGCTGCTGATCACCCCGGTCGGCGAGCTGCTCGCCTTCATCTCCCGGGTGATGACACTCGAGCCCGGCGACGCCGTCTACACCGGCACCCCCGCGGGGGTCGGGCCGCTCCGTGAGGGCGACGTCGTCGAGGTGGAGATCGAGGAAGTGGGCGTGCTGCGCAACCCGGTGCGGCGCGCTCCGTCGTGAAGGCGGCGGCCGCGCCTGCAGCCCGTCGGGGTCCGGCCGCGCCCGCGCGCCGCGAGGCGGTGCTCTGCGTGCCGCGGACCACGATCTTCCCCGACGGCGCCTGGCACGGCCTGGTCGACACCGGACTCGAGCGCGTCCTGCGCACCATCCGCGCCACCGCCCAGTACCGCCCGCGCCACCTCGTCGAGGACGACGCGTCGCAGCAGCAGATCATCCCGTACTGCATCGTCGGCCACAGCGACGGCTCCTACCTGCTCACCCACCGCCTGCGCGCCTCGTCGGAGAAGCGCCTGCACCACCTCTACTCGCTGGGCGTCGGCGGGCACGTCAACCCCGGGGACGGCGAGGTCGGCGACGACCCCGTGGTCGGTGGGTTGCGGCGGGAGTGGGCCGAGGAGATCGTCTGCCCCGTCGCCGCGACGGCCCGGCTGGTCGCTCTGCTCAACGACGACACCACGCCGGTGTCGCGCGTCCACCTGGGGCTGGTGGTCCTCGTCGAGCCCGCGCCGGGCGGGGTGGCGGCGGTGCGGGAGGTGGACAAGCTGGAGGGGGAGGTGCTGACCCTCGACGCCATGCGGCGCCACTATCTGAACATGGAGTCGTGGTCCCAGCTGGTCTACGACGACCTGGTCGGTGGGGCGCCCGACCGCGCCGCCGAGAGCCCCTTGGTCGTGGAGCTCGAGCCCGCGCCGTAGGCCTTATTCGGCGATGGTGAGGCCGATGGCCTCCGCAGCTTTCTTGAGGCGGGCGTCGATGGTCGCCAGAGGAAGCCCGACGCGGGCAGCGAGTTCCAGATATGACGCGTCATAGATCGACAAGCGGTGCTCGCGGGCCAACCCGAGAACCTGTGCGCCCATCAAGGCCACCCCGCCCACTTCGACGGCCACCGGCAGGTCGGCAAGGTCGGCCACGTAGCGGGCCGTCTTCGCCTCGCTGGTCCGGCCACGCCGCTCGGCGACGAGGAACGAGTTGACCACCTCGGACGGCCAGATTGCCGGCGCCGCCGCGGTCGTCGTCCCCCCGCGGAGACGGCTGAGGATGGCGTCGGCGTACTCGTCCGATTCGTCGGGGAAGAACCACGCTGCGGCGACGGATGCGTCGATCACCAGGTCCACTAGTAGCGGCGTCCTTCTTCGATGAGCTCGCGGATGGTCAGACCGCCGAGCGTCACACCCTTGCGGGCTTCGCGGATGGAGTCGACCACATCGGCAACGCTGCGCTTGCGCTCAGGAACCGGTACCAGCATCGCCACAGGCGCGCCGTGCTTGGTGATGGTGATCGTCTCGCCCGCGGCCACTTCGTCCAGCAACCGGGGCAGGTGGGTCTTGGCCTCGTAGGCTCCTACAGTCTTCATCGCGCCTCCAGTATAAACCAGTCTCCGACCAGTCTGACGCCACCAGCTCGACCCCGGTAGACTCCTCCTCCAGTTCTCCGCACAAGGACCACGCATACCCTCATGCCCTCCCGCATCCGCTCCCTCATCTGCCGCGAGTGCGGCACCGAGATCCCCGTCGCGCCGACGCACGTCTGCGACCTGTGCTTCGGTCCCCTCGACGTGCGCTACGACTACGCGGAGGTGGCCCGGCGGGTGTCGCGCGAGTCGATCGACAGGGGGCCGGCGAGCATCTGGCGGTACCGCGACCTGCTACCCGTCGACCTCGACGACGACGTGCCGCCGGTGACGCTGGGCGAGGGCTTCACCCCGCTGGTGCACGCGCCCAACCTCGGCGAGGAGCTGGGCCTGCGCAACCTGTGGCTCAAGAACGACACCATGAACCCGACCAACTCCTTCAAGGACCGGGTGGTCAGCGTGGCGGTGTCCTGGGCGCGGCGCAACGGGTTCTCGACCATCGCCTGCGCCAGCACGGGCAACCTGGCCAACGCGGTGGCGGCGTACGCGGCGCGCGCCCGCATGCCCGCGTTCGTCTTCATCCCCAGCAACCTGGAGGATGCGAAGGTCAGCACCACCGCGGTGTTCCGGCCGACGATGGTGCGCATCGACGGCAACTACGACGACGTCAACCGCCTCTGCAGCGAGCTGGTCGACCTGATGCCGTGGGCCTTCTGCAACATCAACGTGCGCCCGTTCTACAGCGAGGGCTCGAAGACGCTCACCTTCGAGACCGCCGAGGAGCTGGGCTGGCGGCTGCCCGACGAGATCGTCATCCCGATCGCCAGCGGCTGCCAGTTCGTCAAGCACAACAAGGCGGCGCGCGAATTGATCGACCTCGGCCTGGTGTCGGGCGACGGCGCCCGCATGCCGCGGCTGACCGGCGCCCAGGCGGAGGGCTGCTCGCCGGTGGCCACCGCCTTCAAGCGCGGCGAGACCCACATCGTTCCGGTCAAACCTGACACGATCGCCAAGTCCATCGCCATCGGCAACCCCTCGGACGGCTCCTACGTGGTGCAGATCGCCCGCGCCACCGGCGGGGTGGTGGAGAGCGTCAGCGAGGAGGAGATCCTCCAGGGCATCGAGCTGCTGGCCCGCACCGAGGGCATCTTCACCGAGACCGCGGGCGGCGTCACCGTGGCGGTGCTGGCCAAGCTCGCCCGCAGCGGACGCTGGCGCGGCGACGAGACCATCGCCGCCTACATCACCGGCCACGGTGCCAAGACCGCCGAGGTGCTGGTGGGCAGGTCCTCCCTGGAGGAGGCGATCGCGCCGACGGTGCGCGCCTTCCGCGAGCGCTTCGCTGAGCGCACCGAGGCGGCCGCGGCGGCGGCGCGGGGACGGCACGAGGCGGGCCAACCGGTCTGAGCGAGGGGCGGGGGAGGCGTCCGGGGTGGCCCGGGAGGTGGCCGGTATACTCAGAGGCCTCGCTTCAGCAGGGAGATCACGCACATCATGGCTGTCACCGTCCGCGTCCCAGGTCCGCTTCGCCGCCTGACCAACGGGAGCTCCGAGGTCGAGGTGGAGGGTGCGACCGTGTCGCAGGCGCTCGCCAACCTCGAGACCAAGTACCCGGGCTTCGCCGATCGCCTCTACGACGGCTCGGGCAACCTCCGCCAGTTCATCAACATCTACCTGAACGACTCGGACATCCGCTTCGGCCAGGGCCTCGAGACCCCCCTGGGGGAGAACGACGACCTCTCCATCGTCCCCGCCGTCGCCGGCGGACGGTAGCGGCGGGACCATGGCGCGGCGCCGGGTCAAGCTCACCTTCAGCCCCAGCATGGTCACCGAGCCGGTGATCCACGAGCTGGGCACCCGCTTCCCGGTGGTGACCAACATCCGCCGCGCCGACGTCACCCGCGACGAGGGCTGGGTGGTCCTCGAGGTCGACGGCGAGCTCGACGACATCGACCGCGGCCTCGCCTATGTGGCCGAGCGCGGGGTGCGCGTCGACCCCGTCGAGGGCGAGCTGGCGACGTGAGCGCGTCCGGCGTGACCCGGTTTGCTCCGGCCGCCGGCCTCCCGTCCGCGACCCTGCCGGACGATCCGCTCGACCTGCTGCCGCCGTCCGCCGTCGTGGCGGTGGCCATGTCCGGCGGCGTGGACTCGAGCGTCGCGGCTGCCCGCTGCGCCGCGCGGGGCCTGCGCACCATCGGCATCACCCTGGCCATGTGGCCGCGCACGCGGCAGGTCGAGCGCGACCGCGGCTGCTGCTCGCTCGACGCCGTCGAGGACGCGCGCCGCGTCGCCGCCACGCTCGACATCCCGCACTACGCCTGGAACCTCGAGGACGACTTCCACAGCACCGTGATCGCCGACTTCGAGGACGAGTACGCCGCGGGTCGCACCCCCAACCCCTGCGTGCGCTGCAACGAGCGGGTCAAGTTCGGCGCTCTGCTGGAGCGCGCTCTGTCCCTCGGCGCGACCCACGTCGCCACCGGACACTACGCGCGCGTGGGTCGCCGCGGCGACGACTGGACGCTGCACCGCGCCGGCGATCCCCGCAAGGACCAGGCGTACACGCTGCACCGCCTCGACCAGCAGCGCCTGCGGCACGCCGTGTTCCCCCTCGGCGCGATGCACAACAAGGACGCGGTGCGCGCCGAGGCGTCGCGACTCGGCCTGGTCACGGCGGGCAAGCCGGACTCGCAGGAGCTGTGCTTCGTCGACGTGTCGCTGTCCGACGAGCTGTCCAGGCGACTCGCGGGACGATTCAGCACGGGTGCAATCGTGGACGGGCGCGGCGAGGTGGTGGGGGAGCACCGCGGCCTGCCCTTCTACACCGTGGGACAGCGCACCGGCCTCGGCCTGCATCCACGCACACCCGACGCCGCGCCACTGTACGTGCTGCGTCTCGACGCCGCGAGCAACACGGTCGTCGTCGGTGAGCGCTCCGCGCTGGTGCGCAGCCGGGCGACGTCGCGCGACGCCACGTGGGTCGCGGGCCGTGCGCCGCAGCCCGGCACGTCGTGCACGGTGCAGCTCCGCGCCCACGGGGAGGCGCATCCCGCGACCGTCGAAAGCGCCGACCCCACAACGCTTTCGCTGCACTTCGACCCGCCGGTGGCGCAGGTGAGCCCGGGGCAGTCGCTGGTGCTCTACCGCGACGACGAGGTGCTCGGCGGCGGCACCGTGGACGCGTCGTCGCGATGACGTCGACCAGCATGCGCGACGTCATCGTCGGCGCCCTGTGCGTGATGGTGGGCTGCGTCGCCGCCGCGGCGTCGGTGCACGCGGCGCGGCAGACGCGCAACTGGCTCTTCTACGTCTGCGCGCTGGGGGCGACGGCGTTCGTCCTCGGCGTGGTGGGACAGCGCGTCTTCCCCGGAGAGGACCTGCAGAAGGTCGACCCGCTCGGCGCCGCCAAGCACACCCCTGGAGTTTGGGACGCCGGTGTCCAGATCCCGGTGATCAACATCCAGGCCTCGCCACTGGCGGTGGGTGGGTTCCTGGTGGCCGTGGTGGGGCTGTCGCTGGTGCTGTTCTTCGAGGTGGTGGAGTCCGACGAGGAGCGGCCGCGCGTCGAGGCCGCGGAGCCGCTGGGCGCGCTCGACACCGAGTGACCCGGGCACCCTCGCCGGGCCCGCCTATACTTCTGCGCCATGTCGTTCGCACCGCTGGCGATCATCGAGTTCCTCGCCGTGGGGCTGGGGATCCCGGCCCTGGTGCTCGGCGCCACCGTCGTGCTCGGCGGGCGCCCTGCGTTGCCCGGGCGCGGCGAGCCCGGCATCCAGGGGTTCCTGACCCTCGCGGTGCTCGCCGTCGTCGCCATCGCCATGGTGTTCGTGGTGCCGTTCGCCGCGTCCTTCAGCGTCCTGCGCCACCGCGAGTCCGCGGCGCTGGGGCTGTTCCTCGCCGCGTTGGTCCTGCTCGGCGCCGGCTACGCCCGCCGCGTCAATCCCAGGTAGCGCGTCGAGATCTCGGCGACGATCTCCTGGATCTCGGCGGCGTCGACACCGCTGACGAACTCGCGCAGCACCTCCTCCTGCCGGACGCCCAGCCGCTCCAGTAGGTCCCATCCCAGATCGGTGACGGCGAGCCGGACCTGGCGGCGGTCGTCGCTGTCGCGCCGCGAGTGCACCAGCCCGGCCGTCTCCAGGCTGCGCACCAGCACCGAGACGTGGGCGCGGCTGGCGTCGAGGTAGCGGACCAGGTCGGTCTCGGCCAGCCCCTCCTCGCCCGCCCGCGCCGCCAGGGCGAGCAGGACGTGGTACTGCGCGGGGCTGAGGCCCTCCGCCTGGGCCGCCCCGTCGATCCTGGCCACCGCCTGCCGGAAGAGCATCCGCATCCGTGCGCGTTGCACCACGCGCTGGCGGGCCGGATTGATCTGCATGAGTGAATTGTTCGTACGAGTTGACAACCGTGGCGAGCCTTCGCGATTGTAGAGGCCGGCTCTCACCCCTGACCCCCCGAGGAGGCGATGCGCACGTGCCGGCAGTCGTGCTGGAGACCCAAGCTGACTACCGCGACCTGGTCTCCGCCATCTGCCGCCGCCTCGGCGTCGAGCCGGAGACGGTCGGCGACGCGGCCGCCGTGCTGCGCCGCGCCCCCGACCCCGACTGCCACCTGGTGATCGCCGACGGCGAGCTGCTCGGCGGGCTGCCCGGCGTCTCGGCGCTGCGGGTGCGCTCGTCGGTGCCGCTGATCGTCCTCGACGGCCACGCCCCCGCCGAGCGCCTCCTCGACGCCGGGGCCGACTACCACCTGGCCAAGCCGTTCTCCCCGTCGCTGCTGCGCTCCATGGTGCAGGCGGTCCTGCGCCGGGCCTCGACGATCGTCCCCCTGCCACGCGAGCGCCTGGTGCTGGGACGTGCCGTCTTCGAGCCGGGACGGCGCCGTCTCTCCGCCGAGCGCTCACGGCTGACCCTGCCCTCGCGCGAGGCCGACCTGCTCGAGTTCCTGGCGCTCAACGCCGGGCGGGTGGTGAGCCGCTCGCAGATCATCGAGGGCGCCTGGGGCGGCGAGGCCGAGGCCACCGACGGCGCCGTGGTGTCCGCCGTCTACCGGCTGCGGCGCAAGCTGGAGGCGGTCGACGCCGCCGTCCGCATCGCCACCGAGCCCGGCCTCGGCTACCGCCTCTACGCGGACGGCGAGACCGCCCCGCCGCGCCACCTCCACCACAACGAGGAACGGGTACGGACCGTCCTGTCCTGATCGCCTGCGCCCTGTCCAGCGAGGCCCGGGCGGTGCGGCTCGCTCTGGGCAACGGGTCGGGCGTTCTGGTGGTGGTGACCGGGATCGGCCAGGACGCCGCCCGCGCCGCGGCTGCGGAGTGGGTGCCGCAGGTGCGCGCCGTCGTGGTGTGCGGGGTGGCGGGAGGGACCGGCGGGGCCGCGGGGGCGGGGGACGTCGTCGTCGCGTCAGGGCTTTTTGCGGGCCACGGCGTCTCGCTGCCGGGGGTGACCCCGCTCGAGCTGCCCGGGACGGTGTTCGGGCTGGTCGCCAGCGTGGACGCTCCCGTCGACTCGGCCTCGGCCCGCGCCGCGCTGCTGGCCGAGGGCGTCGTCGCCATCGAGATGGAAGCGGCGGGGTGGGCCGCCGTGTGTGGACCGGCGCACACCCCGCTGATCGTCGTGCGAGGTGTGCTGGACACCCCGGATACGCCCCTCGGTGCGGCCGCCTCCCTGCTGCGCCCGGGCGACCGCGGCCCGGGCCTTGCCACGATCGTGGCTATGGCGCTTCGCCCGCGGGACTGGTCCGCGCTGCGCCGCACCCAGCGCGCCGCGACTCTGGCCGAGAAGCGCACCGCCGAGGTCGCGGCTGGGATCGCCCGCGGGCTTTGAGCGGCTCAGGCCGTCGCCAGTTCCGCTGATCCGGTCTGCGCCGTCCGCCGCTCGCGCGCGAGGTGTTCCACCGCTGCCCGCCCGCTTCGCGCCGCGGACTCCATCGTGATCGGCCATCCGGTGTCGGTCCACGCACTGGCGATCGCCAGGCCGGCCACGGGAGTCGCCGGGCCCGGACGGAGCGCTGCCGTCCCCGGGCGCAGTGCGGCGGTCGCCTCGCGCTCGCGGGTCACCCGCGAGTCGAGAAGGCGCGCGGCGCGGCTGCGGGGCTGGGCGCGGTGGAGGTGGGGGAGGAGGCGGTCGACGATGTCCGCGGTGGGGAGGTCGACGAGGTCGGTGGCGGCGCTGAGCGAGCAGACCACGGTCTCCTCGGGACCGGGCTCACCGTGGAGGCGGGAGCGGCTGAACAGCCACTGCAGGGGCGAGCCCCACACCGCGAGGTAGGGCGCGTCGAGGACGGGGCGGTCGAAGCGCAGCTGCAGGTTGAGGATCGGCGAGGTACCCAGCCGCTGCCAGCCGGCCAGCGACCGGTGCGCGGCGACCGACGGAGCCACGCGCTCCAGCAGCGAGGCCGGCCCCGCGACCACGACTCGCGGTGCGCGGTACTCGCGACCGGCGTTCGTGCGCACGCCCGCCGCGCACTCGCCGTCGAACAGTACCTCGTCCACCGCGACGTCCAGTTGCAGCCGACCGCCCGACTGTGCGAGCGCCGCACCCGCAGGTTCGAGCAGCCGGCTCAGTCCGGCCGTGGGCACGCCGACCGCCGCTGCGCGATAGCGCAGGAACCCTTCGCGCATCACGAAGGCGCCGACCGCCGCGCTGAGCTCCCGGGCGCCGAGGTTGCACGTCGCCACGGTAATCAGCTCCCACATCGCGCGTCGCGTCGCGCCCTGGGCGGCGATGCCCAGCCAGTCGGCGAAGGACTGGGAGTCGAGCGAGCGCCCGTCGCGCAGCGCGCGCAGCCGCGCCACCGCGACGCCGGCGGCGGCGCGATCCGCCGTGGACAGCCACGGCAGCCGCGCCAGCGAGGGCAGCAGGTGCAGTGGCGGCGGCATGTGCACCTCGCGCAGCCGGGCGCGGCGACCCTCTTCGTCGACGACGACAACGTCGAGCCGGTCCTGGATCGGGGCCAGGTGCGCGGTGCCCAGGCGGGCGAGCAGGGCGCGGTACTCGGTGCAGCAGGTCATCAGCACGTGCTGCCCGCAGTCCATCTCGCCGCCGAGCCGCTCGTCGGGGAAGGAGCGCGCCATGCCGCCGAGGACGCGGCCGCGTTCCAGCAGCAGTGTCCGCCAGCCGCGGTCCGACGCGGCGACGGCGGCGCTGACTCCGGCAACGCCTCCGCCGACGACGATGAGGTCGTACGCGTTGCTGCGACTGCTGACCGGCATACCGGCCCAGGCTACGCGCGCAGGCCGTGGGCCGCGGCGCGCAGCGCGGAGCGCGCCTTCTCGCCGCCGCTGAGCCGCACGCGCTCGCCCGACACCGGGTAGCCGCGCGAGCGCAAGCGGACCAGCAGGTCGTGGTAGAGGCCGGCGATCCCCGCGAGGCAGGGACGGCTCGCCGCGGGCACCAGCGGCAGCAGCGCGTCGAGCGCGGCGAAGGACTGCTCGGCGCGGGTGCCCTGCATGGCGAGGAAGCGCGCCGCCTGCGAATCAGTGACCGCCGGGTCGTGCGCCAGCAGCGTCTGCTCGTTCAGGCCAGATGCGGCCAATTCATCCAGGGGCAGGTAGAAGCGGCCTGTGGTCCAGTCCTCTCCGACATCGCGGAGGATGTTGGTCAGCTGCAGCGCGAAACCGAGGTCGTCGGCGAGCGCGTCGGCGCGCGGGTCGGTGGCGCCGAAGATGCGCACGCACATCTGCCCGACGACCCCGGCGACGGCGTGGCAGTACGCGTGCAGGGCGGCGAGGTCCTGGTTGCGGCGCGGGAGCACGTCCATGGCGACGCCGTCGACCAGCGTCTCCAGCATGCTGCGCGGGACCGAGAACCGCGCCACCGCGTCGGCGAGTGCGGCAAGGCGCGGGGTGCCCGGAAGGCCCGTGTACACGGCCTGGAGCCCGGCGCGGTGGGCGTCGAGGCGGCGCAGCTTGTCGTCGACGGAGAGTGCGGAGTCGTCGGCGACGTCGTCGACGGCGCGGGAGAAGGCGTAGACGGCATGGATGGCGCGTCGCCTGCTCGGCGGCAGGAGCACGAAGGCGTAGTAGAAGGTGCGGGCTTCGTGGCGCGCGACGTGGGCGCACTCACGGGCTCCGTCTGCGGCAAGGCGGCGGGCGATGCCGGGTGCAGAGCTGTCGATCACCGCGACGCCGCGATTCACTGCGGTCGTCTCCGGGGGAGAACTCTTGGTGCGCTCTGCGAGGATTTTTCTCGCGAAGGCATGGTCACGGCGTGAGGTTCCGCGGATGCGCTCGGCGACGATTTTCTCGCGGAGTATTCGGTTTCACGGCTCAAGATTCCGCGGCAGCGGCGCGGGCGCGACCAGGGCGCGCAGCGCCGTCAGGGTCGCGGTCGCACGCCCGCGCGTCCCCGCGGATGGGCGCGACCGCAGCACCGACGCACCCGCGCGTTCCACCGCGTCGGACGCTGCAGCGCCGTGCGCGGCAAACCCCGCGATTTCCGCCCGCATGCGCCCATGTAGCGTCCCCGCCAGCGGCCACCCCTCTCGCAGCCTCGCCCGCGCCGCCGCGACACATTCGGCCAGCATCGGCACAAACCCCGGCTCCACCCGCCCCGCGGTCAACCCCGCAACCGTCACGCCGTGCGCCTGCAGCACCGGCAAGGGCACGTAGCAGCGCCCGCGCGACGCGTCCTCGCGCAGGTCCTGCCAGTGATTGGCGAGTTGCAGCCCCGCACACAACGTGGCCGACAGTGACAGCCGTTGGGGAGTGGCGAGCCCTTCCAGCCGCAGCACCATCTCACCGACCGGCGCCGCGCTCAGCGCGCAGTACGCATCGAGGTCGGCCCACGACGCATACGACGACACGCACTGGTCCTGCCGGTTGGCGTCGAGCAGCCGCAGGAATGGATCCACCGGCATGCCCGCGCCGAACACGGGCTGCAGCGCGACGAACACCGGATGGGTCGCCGCGCCGTGAGCCGCGGCCCGCACCTCCACCTCCGCCGCATCCAGCGCGGCAAGGCGATCCCCGGGG
>Ga0307479_10001918_pt1 | contig 19009 bp, 18 predicted proteins | sample atmos_gasesECM4C_FD_203743 | JGI IMG/M metagenome (GOLD analysis project Ga0307479, IMG submission 203743) | Hardwood forest soil microbial communities from Morgan-Monroe State Forest, Indiana, United States - atmos_gasesECM4C_515 | ecosystem: Environmental > Terrestrial > Soil > Temperate... | reverse complement strand
GGTGACCGCGCTATCGCCGTGGCTGGCTCCGAGGCCATAACGGCACAAACACGCGGGAAAGGTTACCGCAAGTGGCGCGGGTGTGCGCGATGTGACGCTACCTTCCCCAAAGGGGGAGGGAGCGGTGGGACTCAGCGGGTCGCCAAGGCGAAGAGGGGGTTCGGCTTGCCGGTCTCGCTATATTGCTTGAGGCGCTCGACGATCAGGGCCCAGGTGTAATTGATGGAGCCGAGGTCGTCCTGCGACACGGACGCTGCCCAGTCCCCATGGCGGAAGGTGACCGACGTTTCGCCGTTCTCGGCGGGAGAAAGGTCCCAGGTGATGGTCGTCCCGCCCCAGGTGGGGAAGTCGGCGAGGCCCGTCCACTTGACACGCTTACCGGGCACCAGCTCGTCGACGCGCATCCGCTGCGTCGGCCCGCCAAAACCAAAGGTCGCGACCGAGCCGACTTTGGGCTCAGCCTTGCTTTCCGAGGTCCAGAAACTCTGGAGCCCCTGGGCGGTTGAGACCGCCTTGTAGATCGCGTCGGGGGTCGCCTTGACGTTCACCTGGTGCACGAGCGGAGCGGCCATGCTAGCATCCTCCTAAAGGAACGACTTAATTTAGCAACAGCTTAAATAAGACCTGCCGGAAATGCAAGCTGCAACTCGAAACACCCGAATTCCACTCGAAACCGCCATGGAGGCGATCGCCAATCCACGCCGGCGCCAGATCCTGCACCTGGTCTGGGACGCGGAGCGATCCGCCGGTGAGATCGCCGCTTCCGTCGATGACGTGAGCTGGCCGGCGGTCTCGCAGAATCTTCGGCTGCTCAAGGATTCCGGGCTGGTCACCGAACGGCGGCAGGGCACCCACCGCTACTACAAAGCGAACCAGCACGCGCTTGGCCCACTCGAAGCCGTATTGCGACAGATGTGGACACGCGACCTCGGCCGGCTGCGTGACCTTGCCGAGCAGGAAGCCCGTTCCAGGAAGAAACGACGTGATTGAGGACCTCACGGGCGCGATCGAGATCACGCAGAGGATCGAGGCGCCACCCGAGATCGTGTTTGCCTACCTGACCGATAGTCAACGCTTCGTGCGCTGGATGGGGGTCGGCGCCGTGCTCGACCCTCGACCCGGCGGCCGCTACCGCATCGACGTCGACGGCGCGCACATCGTCAGCGGCGAGTACCAAGAACTCGACCCGCCGCGCCGTCTGGTGATGACCTGGGGTTGGGAGGGCCATCCGACGGTCCCACCGGGATCGACGACGGTCGAGATCACGCTGACGCCCGAGCGAGGCGCGACGGTCCTTCGTCTTCGACACCTTGGCCTTCCTGACGAGGGCGAACGGCTTAATCACCGCGAAGGCTGGAACCTCTACACCGGTCAGCTTGCCCGGGCGGTCGCGGCCGGAGGCCGAGACTAGCGGCGTTCCAGCGCGCGCTCGTCGAGAACGGAACCGGTCGGCGGGCAATCGGGTACCAGTGACATGAAGGCACCCGTTGCGGCGGCGATTTCGCTGGTGCTGATCGCATGCTCGGGGCCGGCCGCGACTCGGCCGACACCGTCACCGGCACCCGCCCGGAGGAGTCCGACCGCCAGTCCGGTCGCTGGCGCTGGTTCGTGTGGAGCGACGACGGTCGTTGCGGGCTCGATCCCGCGGTGGCTCGACGATGCCGGTGGGCATAACAATCCAAGCGGGACCCCATACGTCATCGCCCATCCCGAGCTCGCCGCCGGGTTTCTCTTCGTTCACCCCTTACGCACCGGCCACCCGGAGAATCCAGCCAACAAGATCCTCTGGGTGGTGCGGACGCCGCGAACCGGGCCGCTGACCATCGATGGCCATCCACTTGGCGCGACGACACCCACGGTCCACGAAGTCTTGCCGGCCGACTCGGGCCCCGGCGAAATTTACCCGTCTTTCGTCGACGCCCCGACGCCCGGCTGCTGGCGGTTCGACCTCCGATGGGCGACGAATCATGCCCAGGTCGAACTCAACTACGTATCTTCGTAGCCTCGGGCCCGACCGCAGGAGGATCATGAAAGGCCCGTCGTTCTTCCCATGCGCAGACATCGCTGGCTGATCCTGGCCAGTTCCTCGCTGCTTTTCCTTACCGCCGGCTGCCAGGGAATATCCGGAGCTCCTGCGGGATCAGCCAGCACGTCGGGTCCGTGCACGACGGGTGACGTCCGAGTCGTTGTCGAGCGTTTCATCGATGCCTTCAACCGCGGCGACCTAACCAAGCTGGACCAACTCGTGTCCGACCAGCTGTTCTCCTGGTACTCAACGGATGCCCCCGGGCAGCGCTTCAACGCGGACGCGAAGGATCGAAGCACCCTTGTGACGTATTTCGCGGCGCGTCATCAGCAACACGAACGTCTCGCCCTGAATTCTCTCGACGTCACCTTCACCAGCGACCGGGCAGGCGGTTTTGTGTTCAGGCTTACGCGCAGCGCCGACGATGGATTGCCGCCAACGCGGTACGGCGGCAAGGGCGAGGTTCAGTGCGCCATCAGGCCAATCAGCCTGGCCGTTTGGTCGATGGCCCGGCGGCCGTGGTCACTGCTCGAGCTGCTGCCCGAGGCCCTGGCGCTGGTTGTTCTCGTGGCCGCGATCGGCACGATTCTCCTGTGGCGGCGGCGGTCAGCGCAACGGCGTGTGCACGTCGTGACCTAGCTTGCGGACCGCCTCGCCCGACCCGCGATAGAACGTCGGATAGGCGTAGATGAGGTGGCGTAGCTCGTCGCTCGGGATCTGCAGCTTGATGGCGAGCTCGAATAGACCAAGGAGGTCGCCGCCGCGCGGCCCCACGGTGGTGGCTCCGACGAGGACGCCCCGATCCGCATCCTCGACGACCTTGATAAAGCCGTCGTTGCCAGGCCCATGGATCCAACCGCGTGAGGTGACCGAGGCCTTCTGCAGCCCGGTCCGCACGTTGATCCCCTTCTTGCGCGCTTGCTCCTCGGTCAGCCCGGCCGCCCCGACTTCGGGATCGGTGAACGTGGCGCGCGGTTTCGCCCGATAATCGGCGCCCGGCCCCGACGTGCCCAGGATGTCGTTGATGACGATGTCGGCGTGATAGATCGCCATATGGGTGAACCCGCCGCTCACGGTCACGTCGCCGATCGCCCAGAGTCGCTCACCCACACGGAGACGGTCATCGGGGTCGAGGAGACGCGACCCTGGATCGAGGCCCACGGTTTCGAGGCCGATGTCCCCGAGGTTGGCCCGGCGCCCGGTTGCGACCAGCAGTTGCTGACCGTTCACCTGGCGGCCGTCTTCGAGGTTGACCGCCACCGCGTCGCCCCGCGGCTCGACCGACCGCGCCCGCGCATTCAGGTAGAGCTCGATGCCGTCGCGCCGCAGCACCTCGTCGAGGACCGCGCTCGCTTCGGGTTCCTCCATCGCCAGCACCCGGTTCATGCCCTCGATGATCGAGACCTTGACGCCGAATCGAGCGAAGACCTGCGACAGCTCGACGCCGATGGCGCCACCCCCGAGGATGATCAGCGACTCCGGTAGCCGCTCGACCTTGACCGCCTCGCGGTTGGTCCAGTACCGGACGCGGTCGAGGCCGGGGATCGGCGGGATCGCTGGGGACGTCCCGGTGGCGATGACGACCGCGCGCGTGGCCTGGTACGTGACGCCGTTGACCGAGACCTTACCGTGGCCGGCGAGCTTCCCCGCCCCGCGGACGAAATGCCCGCCATTGCCCTCGAACCGCTCCACCGCCACACGGTCGTCCCAGTTGTCGGTGGCCACGGTCCGGATGCGTCGCGCCACCGGTGTCCATTCAGGATTGATCATCGAGTCCCCCGCGAAGCCAGGAATCCGACGGCCCTCGGCGAGCATGTCATCGGCGCGGATCATCATCTTTGTTGGGATACAACCGAAGTAGGGGCACTCGCCCCCGACCAGGTTGCTCTCGATACCGACGACATTGAGGCGGTTTTCGGCAAGGCAATTGGCGACTTCCTCGCCGCCAACGCCCAGGCCGAGCACGATGACGTCGACCTGCTCAGGCATTGCGCAACGACTCCGGCAGGGCTTTCGGATCCAACGCGTACGCCGTCGCCTCCTCGAGTGTCAACGCCTGACCTTCAGCCCATGCGGTGGCGGCCGCCGTTTCCGTCAACTCTTCGCGGCCGGTTCGACCCTCGCGCTGGCTGAGCAGCGCACCGAGGCCAGTGCCGGTGGCCGTTTGCTGGGCAACCGCCGCCGCGGCGAGTCGTGTGGCTCGGACGGGGTCGCCTTCTCTTCGGGCAATGACCGAGAGGTTGTCGACCTGCAGGATGATGCCTGAGACGTCCTTGGCTTCGACGAAGAGGCGCAGCGCCTCCGAAAAACAACGCCTGCCCAGGTCAACGTTGCCGGTGGCGAGGCCGACCAGACCCAGGGTGTGGGTCGACCAGGCGAGCATGAAGCGGTCGTCCAGTTGGCGGAAGAGAGCCTGGGCTTCCTCGAGGGGCGGCGTCGCCACGGCGTAATCCTCGGCGAAGTACGCCGCGTTGCCAAGCCCCCACAGGGTCCGCGCGGTCCCACCGTCGTCGGCGCCTTCACGGAAGAGCGGAAGCGCCTCCTCGAGCAGCTCCTTCGCCCGGGGAATGTTCGTGCGGTTGACCAGTATGGGGAAGGCGTCGTTGTAGATGGCATTGGCGATCGCCAGCTTGTCACCGATCTGCCGGGTCAGCGCCAGGCTCTCGTCATAGAAACGCTGCGCCCCCTCCATGTCCGCCTGCCAGTACGCAAGCCCGCCGGCGGCCTCCAGCGCAGCAAGGCGTTCCGTCGGGAACTCGCCGCTGGTCGGTAGCGACAGAACCTGCCCCAGCCGTGCCCGGCCTTCATGAATGTGTCCGCGCATTTGCCAGAACCGCCAGAACGACCCGCTCAAGCTCATCGCTTGCCGGCTGTTGCCGCTGGCGACGGCCCATTCGAGCGCCGCTCGGAAGTTATCGTGGTCCTCTTCGAGCCGATCCAGCCACTCTTTGCGCCGGGGGCCGAAGAGGTGCGGCTGGGCTTGCTGCGCAAGCGCGATGAACGCCGCCAGGTGGCGGTCGCGGATTGCGTGAGCCTCGCCGCTTTCCTCGAGGCGCTCGCTGGCGAAATCGCGAATGGTCTGCAGCATCAGGAAGCGTGGTTCATCGAAATCGGGAAGACGCCGAAGCAGGCTCTGCTCCGCGAGCCAATCGAGGCCCCCGAGGACATCCCCGCCGATGTCTTCTACGGGCCCGCAGACCGGCTCGAGCTGTTCGAGGCTGCCACCTCGGGCGAAGACCGAGACGCGCGACAGCAGGCGCCTGGCACCGGCGTCGAGCATGTCGTAGCTCCAGAGAATCGCGCCGCGGAGCGTCTGCTGCCGGGCCGGAGCGTCGCGTGTTCCGCTGCCGAGCGCACTGAGCGACTTCTCCAGCCGGCTCAGGAGGGCTTGGGGTGAAAAAAGCTTCACCCTCGCCGCCGCCAGCTCGATGGCCAGCGGAAGGCCGTCGACGCGCTCGCAGATGCCGGCGATCGCGGCAGCGTTCTCATTGGTCGCGCCGAAATCCGGCTTGACGGCGACCGCTCGCTCGATGAAGAGTCGCACCGCCTCGAACTGGGAGAGCGCCGCCAGTGCGGGCAGCGCTTTGAGGTCAGGCAACCCGAGCGGAGGTACCGGAAATTCTTGCTCGCCCGAGACGCGGAGCACCGCGCGGCTGCTGACGAGCACGCGCAATCCGGCGCTTCCCTCGAGCAGCTGGCTGGCGACCGGTGCGGCATCGAGCACCTGCTCGAAGTTGTCGAGCACCAGCAGCGTCCGTTTCTCGCGCAGCTGATCAACCAGGGCGTCGATGGGCCGGCGCTGGCCGGTGGTCGAGATCGACAGTGCCTGCGCAATGGCGGACGGCACCAGCTCTGGATCGTGGATCGCGCTGAGGGGCACGAAGTAGACACCGTCGGGGAACTGGTCGAGGAGATCGGCCGCGATTTGTAGGCTGAGGCGCGTCTTGCCGGTACCACCTGGTCCGGTCAGCGTGAGCAGGCGGGCCTTCGCCAGCAACTGCTTGGCCTCGCGAACTTGATCGTCGCGGCCGATGAAGCTCGTCAACTGGGTTGGGAGGTTGTTCGGCGTCGCCTCGAGCGTCTTCAGCGGTGGGAACCTGTCGGGGAGACCCTCGATGGTGAGTTGGAAAAGTCGTTCCGGTTGGGCCAGGTCTTTGAGGCGATGCAGGCCGAGGTCTTTCAAGGTCAACCCGGTCGGCAACGCGTGATCGACCAGCGCTCGGGTGGTTTCCGAAACGAGCACCTGCCCGCCATGGCCGGCGCTCGCCACCCGGGCGGCTCGATGGACGTCCAGGCCGACGTACTCGTTGCCGACGAGGGTGGCCTCGCCAGTGTGGATACCGATCCGTACGCGCACGATGCCGCCCTCCGGCCATTGATACGCGTGCAACGCCTTCTGGGCCGCCGCTGCGCCCGCGCACGCTTGCAGTGCGCTGTCGAACACGATGAAGAAGGAGTCGCCTTCGGTCCGTAGCTCGTGACCGCCATTGGCCGCCAGCGCTTCGCGCAAGACGGTGTGATGGGTGAGCAGCACGTCGGGGTAACGCTCGCCGAGTCGTTGGATGAGCCGGGTCGACCCCTCGATGTCGCTGAAGAAGAACGTCACGGTGCCGGTTGGCAGCGTGGTCATGCGGGTGACGCGGCCCCGCTCAAGACTGGCTCGAGGACCCCGCGCAGCTCGGCCTGGTAGTCCGGCCCGGTGAAGTCGAGCAGCGGATCGGGCGCAAGGACGTGCTCTGTAACGGAACCGTCCTTGCGGACGTAGACGACCGGGTATGGATTTCCCTGGCCGTTCGACTCGAGGGTGGCCGCGACCGCGTCGTCACCACCGGCATCCAGGAATGATTGCAGCGGGATGATGCCGTCGTTTAAGATCCCGGTGTCGCGACCGAGATTGATGACCCGTGCCAGGTACGCGCGCTGGTGCCAGAGCTCGGGAGCGCGGCCGACCTGTTCGAGCAGGTAGGGAACGAGCCTCGCTGCCTCCATGCGCTCGCGTGATGCCGGAACGCCGAACTTCGTTTCGGCCAGGTGCCGGGCGAGCACCCGCGCGTTGTAGCGATGGCCCTGGACGGCGCCGGAGTTGCTCGGAATGCCATGTTTCTTGAGCCCGGCCGACCCCTGGGTGATGGTGCCGGCGAAGAAGACGCCCGGCACGGTCGCGCTTTCCCAGAACGGCGTTTGGGCCGGCAGCCGGCTCTGGCCGAAGGTGGCCACGCCAAGCTCGGGCAGGTCGCGCAGCGGCGTGACGAAACCGGTCGCGGCGATGACGTCGTCGGCGACCATCGTTAGCTCGTGTCCCGCCGCGTTGCGAGTGCGAACCCGGTAACCGGCGCCATCCTTCATCACCTCTTCGATGGTGGCGTCGAGGATGATGACGCCGCCGGCGAGGGCGGCGTCCTCGTATGGCTGCACGTAGCGGGCGCGCACGCCGACCAGGGTGTGGGTGTTGACGGAGAGCTTCGTCGGACTCGGCGATGCCAGCACCAGCTGCCGAGCCCAGGGGAGCAGCCCGGTCGCGATCTCGAAGCCTGAGTTCTGCTTCCCGACGATGAACACCCGCTTGTCTTTGTAGGTTTCGACGGGACGGAAGTCGCCGTAGTGCGGCACCTGCTCCAGCCCGGGGATGGGCGGCCGGTACGGTTGCGCCACGCCGACGGCAAACACGAGCACCGGCGCGCGGTATTCGCCATCCGAGGTCGTCAGGATGAAGTCCTGGCCCCCACCCTGCCCTCCTCCGCGAGCCGGGGAGGGAATTACCGCTGTGGATTCCCAGCGACAGCCAAACCGGACGCGGATGGCGGTCTGTGCGGCAAAGGTCTCCAGCCCTTTCTGCATCTCCGGCCGCGACGGAAAGTAGGATGTCCCGTCCATCAGCGCCGGCATCACCGCCCGATTCGGCGCCTCATCCGCCAGCAGGCTGTTCCAGTCGAAGCGCTCGTAGGCCCGCTCATGCCGCTCGACGCCGGTGAAGGGCTTGGTCCAGCTCAGCATCCGCTGGAAGACGGGCCAGCGGCGGAACATCCCGCCGGGGGCGGCGTCGTCGGAGAGGACGGCGTGGTCGATGCCCAAGCGGCTCAGCGAATAGCTCAGCTGCAATCCTCCGGGTCCACTGCCCACCACGATCAGTCGATAGCGTCCGGGAGGAAAAGGCTGCTGCGCTAACTCAGCCACTTGGTTGTGTTCTTGAGCTTGCGCGCCTCCCCCTGGAGCAGGCGATACATGATCCGCGGATGCGCGGTCAGGAATCCTTCGAGCTGCGTGGCCGGCAGGACAAGACAGCGCAACGGTGTTTCGGCCACGATATCGGACACCGGAACCTCGCCGAGCAAGGAAGAAATTTCGCCGAAGTAATCCCCCGCCTTCAGCACGCTGCGGTCGACGTTGTCGACGCGGATGCCGGCGGTTCCCTCGAGGATGACGTAGAACCCCGATCCGCTCACGCCCTGCCGGAGGATGCGCTCCCCCTGGCCGAAAAAGGACTCATCGAAAAGGTGCGCGACCTCCTCGAGTTGCGGCCCGGTCAGGTCGGCGAAGAGGGAAAACGCGGCGATCGTGTTGACGACGTCGTCTCGGACGGCCATTACGAGCCCTCCTTTACGGGCTGCACGCCACCGCCGGCGACTTTCCGCTCGACCACTCTGGCTGGATCCTGAATGCCGATGGCATTCACGATCGCGCCAAGGATAAGGAGCGCGGCCCCCACGAGCATGGCCAGGTGGAAGGAGGCGGTCGAGGCGTCGCGGACGAGGTTGCCCATCCCGAGGATGCTGGAAGGATTCAGCGGGCTCACCGCCTTGCGGAAGGCCGGGTCGTTGACGTTGACATTCGCGCGGTGGCTGGCGATGTAGCCGTAGAAGCTGGCGGTGATGAAGACGAAGATTAGTGCGCCGGCGAGTTGCGGGCCGACCCGGGAGATCGCGTTGTTGATGGCGGACCCAAGACCCGCGGCGTGCGCCGGGACCGACCGCATCAAGGCCGTGGTCAGCGGCGCGACGAGCAACGAGAGTCCGAAGCCGAAGACGATCGAGGCGGGCAGCAGGTCGATCACGTACGACAACGGGGGAATGAAGGTCGAGGGGTTCTGCGGCACGAAGTTCCAGGGCGTCGTCGTGGCCGGCATGCGGACGTACCAGAGAACGCCCGCCGCCATGATCACGGGCCCGATCGTCATGAACCAGCGCGATCCGATCCGGCCGGCGATCGCGCCGAAGCGTGCCGAGAGGAAGGTGATAAAGAGCGACCCCGGAATACCAGTCAGCCCGGCCGCGGCGGCGGTGTAGCCGACCGTGCCCTGCATGAAGAGGGTCAGGTAGTAGAAGGTGACGTAGAGCGCTCCGTAGATCAGCAGCGTCGAGATGTTGGTCACGGTGAAGTTGCGCGACCGGAAAAGCGAGAGCGGAATCAGCGGGTGAGAAACGCGGGACATGTAGAAGGGGAGGGCGATGGTGGAGAGGACGCCGACGGCCAGGGCGATATAGCCGACCGGGTCCTGCCAGTCACGCTGCTGGCCGTAGATGGTGCCGAAGGCGAGCCCTCCCACCGCCAGCGCTACGATCGCGGACCCGAGCCAGTCGAAGTGTCCCGAGGCGGTTTCGTCGCGACTCTCGGGAACGTGAACGGAGGTCGCCCAGAGTGCGATCAGGATCAGGGGGACGTTGATCAGGAAGGCGGCGCGCCAGGAAATGGTGTCGACCAGCAGGCCGCCTACGAAGGGACCGAGGATGGTGGTCGCGCCGGAGGCACCGGCCCAGAGGCCGAAGGCGCGGCCCTGGGCCTCACCCTCGAAGTTGGCGGTGAGGAGCGCCAGCGATCCGGGAATGAGGATCGCCCCGGCGACACCCTGGAGAACCCGGAACAACACGAGCAGCTCCATGTTGGGCGCCAGGCCGCACAGGACAGAGGTGACGCCGAAACCGGAGAGGCCCCAGAGGAACATCCGGCGACGGCCGAATACGTCGCTGAGGGCGCCCGCCAGGATCAGCAGGGCGCTCAGCGTCAGCAGATAGGCGTTGTAGACGTACGACTGCCCCTCGAGCACGCCGAACCACAGGCGCGGAAGATCCCGGCCAATGCGGGGGAGGGCAACGTTCACCACCGTGGAGTCGAGGAACACGATGCCGGACCCGAGCACCGCCGCGACCAGGATCCACCGACGCCGGTCCGTCATCTATCCCTCCTTAGGTCTTGGCAGATTCTAATGTGGCGGTTTGTCTTGATCCGACCGGAACGTTCTCGAGCCGTACGCGTCCCCAGCCCCGGCTCAGATGCGGCTCGATCCGCAGCACCCCGTCGACGACATCCAGGCCAAGCGCGGTCCGAAGCGCCAGTAGCGGCGCGCCCGCCGCCCACGCCTGCGGTCGCGAAGCCGTGGGGTACTCGACGGGCTCACCGGTCTCGTCGCGGGAAAAGCCGGAAAAGACCTCGGGCAGCCGGTACTCGAAGGCCTCGGCGGCCTGGATCAGCATCAGTGCCAGGTGGGAGGCCTGCTCGCGGTGGCCGTAGCGGCGCATACCCTCGGCCACCAGGGCGGTGTCGTGCGGCCAGACGGTGCCGTCGTGGTACTCGATCGGGTTGTAGCCGGCATCGTTGGCTGACATGGTGCGGACGCCCCAGCCGGTGAACATTTCCGGCGACATCAGGCGGCTGGTCATCTGCGCCGCGCGATCCGTTGGCACGATGCCCGACCAGAGCAGGTGCCCGACGTTGGAGCTCATGGCGTCGACCTGTCGCTTTTCTCCGTCGAGGGCGAGCGCGTAGTGGCCGCGGGCCTCGATCCAGTAGTCGCGGTTGAAGCGATCTCGCAGTGCCGCCGCGTCGCGTTCGAGGCGGTCGGCCAGTTCAGGGTCGTCCCACACGTCCCGTGCCAGCCGCGCCATGCGGACCCGCGCGTCATACGCATAACCCTGGATCTCACAGGTTGCGATCGGCCCCTTCGCGACCGTGCCATCGGCAAAGAGGATGGAGTTCCACGAGTCCTTCCAGCACTGGTTGACCAGACCCTCCCTTGAGCGGGTCTGGTACTCGAGGTAGCCGTCCCCATCGCGATCACCATCCCGCTCGATCCATTCGAGTGCTTTCATCGCGGCCGGCTTCAGGCTGCTCACGAAGGCGTCGTCGCCTGCCCATCGCTGGTACTCGTCAAGCAAAATCAGGTAGAGCGGAGTGGCGTCGTGGGTGCCGTAGTAGGGGCTGTGCGGGCGTTCGCCCAGCACGGTCAGCTCGCCGAGGCGCAGCTCGTGGAGGATCTTTCCCGGCTCGGCATCGCGGAAGTCATCGAAGTCCTTTGCCTGCCATGCCGTCAGCGCCTCCAGGGTGGTGCGCGCCAGGTGGGGTTGGAACGGGAGTGCCTGGTACGCGGTGATCAGGCTGTCGCGTCCGAACAGCGCCATGAACCAGGGCAGGCCGGCAGCCGGTAAGGAGTAGGAGAGCGACTTCAGCGGGCGAAACCGCAGGGCCGCCAGGTCGATCAGGCTCTGGCGGTAGGTATGGGCGAGGACATCGTTGTCGGTATCCAGCGTTGGCGCCTGCGCCATCCATTGCTCGAAGGTGGTCGGCATGTCCGGCTTGGGATTGCCAAACGTGCGGTCGCCATGCTCCAGCCGGTTCATCTCTCCGTCGATGACCGGGTAGACATCGATGCAGGTCCGCCACGACCCGCGCGGCTCCAGCTGCACCTCGACCTGCGCCCGGTCCGGCCCGACCGCGAAGATCTCGCTGAATTCGATGACGGTGTCTCGCCGGAACCGATCGTGCGTGTAGATCAGGGTGACTCGGCTCTCGCCGAGGACGGTGCGCTGCTGTCCTCGCTTCGGAATGTGATCCTTCACCTCGAAGAGGTCCGCGAAATCAGTCCCGTACTCGAGCGCGACGGTTACCGCGTGCGGGCGGTCACTGTGGTTCTGGACGATCACGTCTTCGTGAACACCGCGCGCGATGAAGCGATCACGCCGGATCGAGATGGGCGGGTTGTCGCCGACGCCAACGGTGGCCAGGGTCGCGAAGATCGACGCCGAGTAGTAATCGACGGTTCGGCTGGTCAGCACATGCACCGGCCGCTCGTTGACCAGGAGCCGCCAGGTGGAAAGCTGTCGCATGTCGGCATGGAAGAAGCCGCTGGGATCCTCGCCCGGCTCGACATCGCCGGCGGCATCGGAGACAAAGAAGGTGTTCCCATCGAGCACCGTCAGGTTGCCGGCCATCGACCTAGAGTACTCACATGGCCACCATCAATGTTCGCGAGCTGCAGAGCCCCATCCGTCAGCGTTACAAGGACGACCCGCAAGCCGCCCAGATCCGATTGCGGGTGCGTAGCGCCCAGGCGGACCTGAGCGATCCGCTCCACTGCACCGCCGTTGGCGTCTCCACGCCCGACATCAGCTGGCGGTCGGGTGCGCACCCGGCGGTGGGCGGGGCCGGCGACGTTCCCTGCTCGGGCGACCTGCTCCTGGGCGCGCTGGCTGCCTGCCAGGAGACGACGATCCGGATGGTGGCGGCCAACATGGGGATCGAGCTGGCATCGCTGGAGGTCGAAATCGAAGCGGACTGGGACGCGCGGGGAACCCTGGCCATGGGCGACTACCCGATCGGGCTGACCGCCATTCGATGCACGACCCGTGTGACCGTGCCGGAAGACGTCAAGGGCGAGCGCGCGGATCGGCTGCTGCGCAGCGCCGAGAAGTACTGCGTCGTGCTCAACACCCTTCGAAACGGCGTCCCGGTCGAGTCGACGTTCGCGCTCGGCTGACTCCCTTCCCCTCCGGGCAGGGCAGGATGGCGGCCTAGAAGTGCTCCCGCAGCCCGCCGAAGCTGCGCAAGGTGAGGAGGCGTCCGTCGGCAGGGGCGACCTCCTCCTTTTCGAGGCGCCAGGTGTGTTCATGCGGAATGAACACCGCATTGAGCCCGGCCGCCAGCGCCGGATTGATGTCCGAGCGTGGTGAGTTGCCGATCATCCAGGTGCGGGCGGGATCGAGCTGCCGCTCCCGGACGATCTTCCGGTAGGTCTCTTCGTTTTTCTCGTGGACGATCGCGGTCGCGCTGAAGAAGGCTTCTAGTCCGGATCGCTCGATCTTCAGTCGCTGTTCCTCCGGGTGTCCCTTGGTCAGGAGCATCAGGTCGTGCCGTCCAGCGAGGTAGCGGACGGTTTCGGCGACCTCGGGTAGGAGCTGCACAGGCTGGCTCGCGATCCGCTCTCCAAGCTGGAGCACGTGGTCGATGTCTTGTGGCCGCACCTCGCGCTCGAGGAGACGTTCGTAGGTCTGCCGCAAGTTTCTCGTGAAGCTCGCCGAACCGTATCCATGGGTGCGGACGTTCATGCGCTCGATCTCATCGAGCGCGGCCCGAACCTGGTCTCGGCTCATCGACGAGTGGGCCAGGAAATCGATGAACGCCTCAATCGCCCGCTCGAAGTAGACGTTGTTCTCCCAGAGCGTGTCGTCGCCGTCGATCAACAGGAACTGGCGCGTCGAGGCAGTTGCCATGGCTTCAAGGCTAGCGCCGGGAACCAGCGCCCCCTTCAACTGGTATGAAGGGTTAGCAATCGATCCGTGGAGGGCCGACCACTGGACGAACTCGCGCTCGTCGAACGCGCACGAACCGGCGATGTGAACGCCTATGAAGCACTTGTCCAGCAGTATCAGCAGCTGGCGTACCGGGTTGCCTACCAGGTCACCAGAGACGCCGCCGACGCGGAGGACGCCGCACAGGAGGCTTTTGTGAACGCGTACTACGCGCTCGGCCGTTTTCGTCCGGGCGCGCCCTTCAAGCCCTGGCTGTGCCGGATCGTCGCCAACGAAGCGCACAACCGCCGGATGGCGGCGTATCGCCGGACCGCCCTGGCGGACCGCGCCCAACGCGCCCAAGCCTCGGGGGAAGCGGCCCCTTCCCCTGAGGCAGCGGCCGAGGCTGATGAGTTTCGCGCCACCCTCGTCGAGACGCTCGGCCGGCTGCGCGACGACGATCGCCTGATCCTTTCCTACCGGCTGTTCTTCGACTTCTCGGAAGCCGATATGGCGCAGGCCTTGAAGGTCCCGAAAGGTACCGTCAAGTCGCGGCTGTCGCGGGCGTTGACCCGCCTCCGCGCCGCCCTGCCCGCCGACTTCCAGCTGGCCTCGGGAGGAACCGTCGATGGCTGACCCCCGCTGGCTGACGGACATCGAGCTGGAGCGGGCGCTGCGCGAGCTCGGCCCACGCTATCCCTATCCGCCGACGCCCAACCTGGCCGCGGCTGTCCGTCGCCGTATCGTCGCCCGGCCCATGGCGCCGGTTCGCCGCCTGGCGCTGTGGCGAGATCCCCGGAGACTGGCACTCGCTGCCGCGGTGGTGCTTGTGCTGGCGGGTGCGGCCGCCCTTATCAATCCGACGACACGCGACGCGATCGCGCATTTCTTCCACGTGCCCGGCGTCATCGTCAGCCGGGTGTCGCCAGTGCCCTCGCTCTCGCCAGTGACGCCGCTGAATCTCGGCCGCCGCACCACCATGGCCGACGCCCAATCGGCCGTCAGCTTCACCATCGCCGTACCGTCCTCGCTGGGTACGCCGGACGCTATTTACGTCGACACCGAGGTGCCGGGTGGCGAGGTCGCGCTCGCCTACGCGCCGCGTCCGGGAATTCCGCTAGTCAAGCAGACCGAGCTCGGCGTGCTGATCACGGAGTTTCGTGGCGACCTCGTCCCCGGCTTTCTGACAAAAGAGGCCGGACCGTCGACGACATTGGAGGAGACATCGGTGAACGGTGATCCCGGCTGGTGGGTGGCGGGCGAGCCCCACCTTGTCATCACGCGGATCGGTGACACCGATTACCCGGTGACGTTGCGCATGGCCGCCAACACCCTCATCTGGGAGCACGGCGGCGTCACCTACCGGATCGAATCCGGTCTTTCGAGGGCGGACGCGTTCCGGATCGCCGCCGGTCTTCCCTGAGCCCTCGAGAGCCGCGTCGGTGCCGGCGGCCAGATGGTCTCCGGGTCCCACCGCCGCCGGCTCCAAACGCGTGATCGCAGTGTGGCGGTGAGCTGCGACAGCTGTCTGTCGGACCTTCACAGGGTATTCACGACTCCCGCGCAGGATGAGATCCATAGCGATTCATCCAAATAGTCGACCCCGAAAGGAGAAGAACATGAGCGACTTTTCGAGAGACAGGAAGCGGAAGTTGATGATGCTGGGCGGGCTCGGCCTCGGCCTGGCGATGCTGGGACGCAAGCGCCGCTGGCGCCGCTATGCCATGAGCCAGATGATGGGCGGCGGCTACGCCGGCGGTCCGTGGGGGCGATTCGGCGGTTACGGTCACGGTGGCCCAGGCGGACCGCAGGCGTTCACCCTGCCGCCGTTCATCGAGGCGACGCTAAAGGCCTGGCATGACCGAGCGCACGGAACGGTTCCGCCGCAAGCGCCGACTCAACCGGGACCGACGCAGGTCTGACTTCCGTCGCTTGGACTGAGGCGGAGTCCGCACTCCGCCTCAACCTTGCGCATCTAGAATCGTGCGGACCATGGAAGGGATGAAAGCCTAGCGTGGCCGCCGCCCGAATCGTCGTGCTGCCCGGCGATGGCATCGGCCCCGAAGTCACCGGCGCCGCGCGGCGGGCCCTCGACGCGGTCGCGGCCCGCTTCGATCTGCGGCTCGATTACGTGGACGACTTGATCGGCGGCGCCGCCGTCGATGCCTATGGCGTGTCGCTTCGTCCGCAAACCCTTCGACTCTGCAAGACCGCGGATGCGATCCTGTTCGGCGCCGTCGGTGGTCCGAAATGGGACGATGCCTCGCCGACCAGCTCGTTGCGTCCCGGTACCGCCCTGCTCGGCCTGCGCAAGGGCCTCGGCCTCTTCGCCAACCTGCGCCCGGTGCGCGTCGACCCGGCGATGGTCGCCACCTCGGCGCTTCGACCCGAGCGGGTCCGCGACGTCGACCTGCTGGTCGTCCGCGAGCTCACCGGCGGCCTCTACTTCAGCAAGCCCAAGCGGCGCTATCAGACACCGCGTGGTGAGGCGGCCGTCGATACCATGCGCTACAGCACGCCGGAGATCGAGCGGGTGGCGGTGCGCGCCTTCGAGCTGGCGCGGTTACGCCGCCGTCGCTTGCTCTCCGTCGACAAGGCCAACGTGCTCGAGACCTCGCGCCTCTGGCGAGTGGTCGTGAGCCACGTTGCCGAGCGCTACCCGGAGGTGGCGTGCAGCCACATGCTGGTCGACGCTTTCGCCATGGAGCTACTGCGGCGGCCGCAAGCCTTCGATGTGGTCGTCACCGAGAACCTCTTTGGCGACATCCTTACCGATGAGGCGTCGATGCTGGCGGGTGCGCTCGGCATGCTCCCCTCCGCGAGTCTTGGTGGCGGAACCCTCGGGTTGTACGAACCGATTCATGGGTCGGCGCCCGACATCGCTGGCAAAGGAATCGCGAACCCGATCGGCGCCATCCTCAGTGCGGCGCTCCTGCTGCGCTGGTCGCTCAACCGCGACGACGCGGCGCAGGCCATCGAGCGGGCCGTCTCCCGTGTGCTGGCGAACGGGATGCGAACGGCCGATATCGCGGGCGCGGGCGAAGCCACCGTCAGCACGGGCGCGATCACGGACGCGATTGTCGAGGCGATCGCGTCGCTGGCGACCGCCTAGCCGATCGCGCGACGAACCGCGGTCAAGGTCGGCTCGACGGGACGCGGGATGGTGAGCCCCTGGGTCAGCGCCTCCGGATCCTTCAGCCCATGGCCGGTCAGGACACAGACGATCGGTTGATCGGTGCGCACGGTTCCCACCCGCGCGCGTGCCAGCAGCAGGGCCACCCCGGCCGCCGAAGCCGGCTCGACCAGCAAGCCTTCCTCGCGCGCCAGGCGGCGATGCGCCGCCATGATCTCCGCGTCGCTCACCGCCTCGATGCTGCCGCCGGACTCATCGCGGGCGGCGATCGCGTTCTCCCACGAGGCTGGATTTCCGATTCGAATCGCCGTGGCGACCGTCCGCGGTCGGGCCACCGGCGTGCCGCGCACCAGTGGCGCCGCGCCTTCCGCCTGGGCACCGTGCATCTGCGGCCGGGAGGTGCCCTGGGTGCGGGCCAGCTCTGAGAATCCGCGCCAGTAGGCGGTGATGTTGCCGCCGTTCCCCACCGGGATGAAGAGCTGAGAGGGAACCTCGCGGAGTTGCTCGACGATCTCGAAGGCGGCCGTCTTTTGCCCCTCGATCCGATCGGGGTTCACCGAGTTGACCAGCACCACCCCAGGCTCGTCGCCGAGTTGCCGCACCAGCTTGAGCGCGGTATCGAACGATCCCCTGACCGTGAGCACGGTGGCGCCGTAGGCGAGGGCCTGCGCCAGCTTGCCGGCGGCGATGCCCCCGGCCGGCACGACCACGACGGCGCGAAGGCCGCAGCGCGCGGCATAGGCCGAGGCCGAGGCGCTGGTGTTACCGGTCGAGGCGCAGAGCAGGGTCTTGGCTCCGGCCTCGACCGCCTTCGCCGTCGCCAGCGCCATCCCCCGGTCCTTGAAGGACCCGCTGGGGTTCAGCCCCTCGTACTTGAAATACAGTTGGTGCAGACCGATCGAGGGGCCGATGCGCGAGGAGCGGACCAGGGGCGTTGACCCTTCGCCCAGCGTGACGCGCGGAGTGGTGGCGGTCACGGGCAGCGAGGCCGCGTAGCGCTCGATGATGCCGGGCGTCATGGCCCCACATGCTAGCGTTCCGGAAAATGCTGCGAGCGCCCTATCGGATCGGCATGTTCGGCCTCGGCCACGTCGGCGGCGCGCTGGCGCGACGCCTGGTCGAGGACGCCGACGCGATCGCCCGCGCCGCCAACCGGCCAATTCGATTGGAGGCCATCGTGGTCGCACGCTCGGAGGGCCGGTCCGCGCCCGCTCCGCTGATGACGACCGAGGCGCTGATCGCGCGTCCCAGCCTGGACGCCGTCGTCGAGCTCATCGGTGGGCTCGAGCCGGCGCATACCTATATAAAGAACGCGCTTTCCGCCGGTCTCGAGGTGATCACCGCCAACAAGCAGGTGATCGCCGCCCACGGGCCCGCGCTCGCTCGGCTCGGGCGGCTTCGATTCGAAGCGTCAGTGGCGAGCGCCATCCCGGTCGTCGAAACGCTGGCGGACACGCTTTCGTCCGATCGAATCCGGTCGATCATCGGCATCCTCAACGGCACGACCAATTCGATGCTCGGGGCGATCGATAGCGGTACCAGTTACGCGGAGGCCCTCGCCGATGCCCAGCGCCGCGGCCTTGCCGAGGCCGATCCCAGCGCCGATGTCGATGCCCACGATCCGGCCGCCAAGCTGGCCATCCTAACGATGCTGGCCTTTCGCCGGCGCGTCGACCCTTCCCACATCGAGCGGGTAGGAATTCGCAGCCTCGAGCCGGCCCAACTGGCGGCAGCACGCCGGCGTGGCTTCGTCATCAAGCTGATCGCGGCGGCCACGATGCACGATGACGCGATCATCGAGGCCGACGTCCGGCCCCGATTGGTCCCCGCAGACGCGCCGATGGCGCGCGTCGAGGGGGCGATGAACGCGATATCGCTCGATGCCCGGTACGCCGGCTCGCTGGTACTCCAGGGACCGGGGGCGGGCCCGGATGCCGCAGCCAGTGCGGTGCTCGCCGACCTGGTACGAGCGGCGAGGGACGTGCCGGCGTCGGCCGGGTCTCTGCTGGCCAGTTTGGCGGACCAGCCGGCGGCGACCCTGGCGCCCCTCGGCCCCAAGAATCCCTATCCTGCTGCCTCATGACGGCGGAGGTCACGTGTCCGTCTCGCTGACGCTCGGCGAAGTCAAGCAGCGCGCCCGGCGGGCGCCGATGGTCCCCATCTTTCGCGACATGCTGTCGGACGCACTCACCCCAGTGACCGCCTACGCCGCGCTGGCGAGTGACGGCCCCGCCTACCTGCTCGAGAGTGTCGAGCGGGGCGAACACCTCGGTCGCTATTCCTTCATAGCGGCGGACCCGATGGCGATTGTCACCATCGCGGGCGGGGTCGCCACCGTGCAGGACGCCAATG
>Ga0307479_10001917_pt1 | contig 19017 bp, 1 predicted proteins | sample atmos_gasesECM4C_FD_203743 | JGI IMG/M metagenome (GOLD analysis project Ga0307479, IMG submission 203743) | Hardwood forest soil microbial communities from Morgan-Monroe State Forest, Indiana, United States - atmos_gasesECM4C_515 | ecosystem: Environmental > Terrestrial > Soil > Temperate... | reverse complement strand
CAGCACCTCCGGCAGCCCGGCCAGCCGCTGCCGCCAGTAGGCGAGGAGCGAGGCCAGCACCTCGCCGTCCAGCCACCGCCGCTGCGCCACCGCGTAGTCGCCGTACTGCACCGGCAGCGCCGGCAGTCGGGCCGGCGCCCCGCCGCGGGCGGCGGCATAGAGCCGCGCCACCTCGTCGACCAGCAGCCAGATCGACCAGGCGTCGCCGACGATGTGATGGAGGACGAAGACCAGCACGCCGTCGCCGGCCGCCAGCTCGAGCTCCACGACCCGCAGCAGCGGGCCGGCCGCCAGATCGAACGGCCGCCGCGCGCAGGCCGCGGCCAGCCGCAGCGCCACGGCCTCGGCCCGCGGCCGTGGCAGCGCCCGCAGGTTCACCCGCGGCGGCGGCGGGGGCGGCGGCGGCGCCGGCTCGCCGATCCGCGCCACCGGCTCCCCGCGCCGCTCCGGGAAGCAGGCGCGCAGCGTCTCATGGCGCCGCGTCACCGCGGCGAGGGCGGCGGCCAGGGCGGCGCGGTCGAGGCGGCCGCGGCAGCGCAGCGCCACCGAGATGTGGTACGCCGCGCTGCCCGGCGCCAGCCGGTCGAGGAACCAGAGGCGTTGCTGCGCGAAGGAGAGCGGCAGGGCGTCGCCGCCGCGCGGCACCGGCACGATGCGGGGCGGCGCCGCCGCCGCCGGCGAACCGGCCACCGCGAGCAGCGCCTCGGCCATGCCGGCAACGGTCGGCCGTTCCATCAGCCGCCGCAGCGGCACCTCGAGCCCGAAGCGGTCGCGGGCGCGCGCGATGAGCTGGGTGGCCAGCAGCGAGTGCCCGCCGAGGGCGAAGAAGTCGTCGTGCACCGAGAGCCGCGGGCGCCCGAGCAGCTCGCGCCACAGCGGCAGCAGCAGCTCCTCGACCGGGTTGCCGAGCAGCCGCGGCCCGCCGTCGCCGTCCTCGCCGCCGCCGGGCGCCGGCGCCGGCAGCGCCTGGCGGTCGACCTTGCCGTTGGCATTGCGCGGCAGCCGCTCGAGCAGCACGAAGGCCCCGGGCAGCATGGCGCCGGGGAGGTGCCGGGCGAGCTCCTGGCGCAGCGCCAGCGGCGACGGCTCGGCGGCCGCGGGCACCACGTAGGCCACCAGCTGGACGTCGCCCGGCGACGTGTCGCGCGCCACCACCGCGGCCTCGCGCACCGCGGGCAGCGCCAGCAGGTGGGCCTCGATCTCCCCCAGCTCCACCCGCACTCCCCGCACCTTCACCAGGTCGTCGCGCCGGCCGACGAACTGGAAGCTGCCGTCCGGCAGGGCGCGCGCCAGGTCGCCGCTCTTGAACACCAGGTCCGCGGGGTCGCCGGTGAAGGGGTTGGGGATGAAGACCTCGCGCGTGCGCTCGGGCTGGCGGAAATAGCCGAGCGTCATGTAGGGGCTGCGGACGTGGATCTCGCCGACCACGCCCGGCGCGCACACGCTGCCGTCGTCGGCCAGCAGCAGGGCGCGGGCGCCGCGCATCGGCTTGCCGATCGGGATGAAGCCGCGCTCGAGGTCCGTCGCGCCGACGACGTGGAAGAACTTGACCATCGTCGTCTCGGTCGAGCCGAAGAGGTTGACCAGCGTCGTGGCCTGCCCGTGGCGCTCGCGGAAGGCCCGCACGTCGGCCACCCGCAGCTCCTCGCCGGCGAGCAGCACATGGCGCACGGAGCGGAAGGGGCCGGCCGCGGGCGCGGCCTCGACCAGGGCGCGAAACAGCGACGGCACGCAGTGCAGCAGCTCGACGCGCTCGGCGGCGAGCCAGCGCACCAGCTCCGCCGGCTCGAGCGCCGCGGCGCGGGCGGGCGGCACGCACAGGGTGCCGCCGGCGCAGAGCGGCACGAAGAGGTCGCGCAGCGAGGCGTCGAAGCCCGGCGCGACGAGCTGGGAGACCCGCGTCCCGGCGCCGATGCCGAACTGCTCGATCTCCCAGCGGATGAAGTGCGACAGCCCCTTGCGGCGCCCCGCGATGCCCTTGGGCCGGCCGGTCGACCCGGAGGTGTAGTAGACGTAGCAGAGGCCGTCCGGGTCGACGGCGCGCGCCGGCGCCGGCACCGGCGCCGCGCCGCCGGCGCCCGCGCCGCTGGCGCCGGCCTCGGGCTCGTCCGCCGCCGGCGGCGGCTCGAGCCTCTCCGCCGACGCCGGCTCCTCGCCGAGCAGGAGGCGCGGCAACCCGGGCTGCCAGGTGGGATCGAGCTCTCCGGCCAGGCGGTCGTGGACGATGGCGCCCGGCGCCAGGTCGGCCAGCAGCGAGCGCAGCCGCGCCGCCGGCCAATCCGGGTCGAGCGGCGCGAAGGGCACGCCGGCGCGCAACGCGGCGAGCACCGCCGCCGCCCAGTGCCGCGGATCGCCGAGCAGCAGGGCGAGCGGCGAGTCGGCCCCCAGGCCGGCCCCGGCCAAACGCCTCGCCAGCCGCCGGCTCGCGCGCTCGAGCTCGGCGTAGGTCAACCGCTCGCCGCGCCACTCGAGCGCCGCCGCTGCGGGCGCCGCCCGGCAGGCCCGGTCGAAGAGCTCGAGCACGTCCTCGCCCGGGCGCTTCGCCGGCGACGCGGGCGGCGATGCGGCGGCGTTGCCCTGCCGCGGCCCGGATGGCGTCGCCAGGCTCACTCGTCGACCTCCTCGGTGAAGCCGCGGCAGGCCTGCTGGACCGCGGCCGCGGCGGCCTCCGGCGAGACGCGCCGCCGCAGCTCGTCGAGCCGCTCGAGCGCCGCGAGCACGGCGGTCTCCTCGACGCCGAAGTCGATCAGGCAGGCGATCTCGTCGACCCCGATCTCGGTCAGGCGGAGCACCAGCCCCTCGAGGCGGTCCGCCGTTCCCATCAGCGCCCCGTTCTCGAAGTAGCGTTCGAACGTGGCGTCGAGCAGCTCTTCCATGGTCGTCTCCGAGATGTCGTGCGCCTCGATGCGGTGGCCGCCGCTGATGACGCCGCCGCCGATGGCGGCCTTCTCCTCGAGGCTGATCGCCGAGCGCAGGTAGGAGCGGAAAGGCGCGCGCACCTGGGCGCGCACCTCCCGCGGGTCGTCGCCGACGAAGGTGTGGAGCATGAGCGAGACCTTGCCGCGGCGCGGGTCGAGGCCGTGGCGCGCCCGCGCCTCGCGGTAGCGCGCGATCTTGGCGGCGAGCGCGACGAGGTCCTGGCCGATGAGATGGGTGAGCACGTTGGCGTCCAGGGCGCCGGCCTTCTCGAAGGTCGCGGGATTGCCGGAGGAGGTCATCCACACCGGCAGCTCCCGCCGCACCGGCCGCGGGTAGACGCGCACGGCGACGTCCTTGCCGGCGCCGTTGCGCTCGGTCACCGCCCCGCCCCGCCACAGCTGGCGCACGGTCTCGATCTGGCGCGCCATCACCTCGTGGCGCTGCTCGTAGTTGCCGGGGGCGAGCACGAAATCGTCCACGTTCCAGCCCGAGCCGAAGGAGATCGCCACCCGCCCCGCGGAGAGGTTGTCGACCACCGACCACTCCTCGGCGATACGCAGCGGGCTGTGCAGGGGCGAGATCAGGCTGCCGGCGCGGATCTCCAGCCGCTCGGTGATGGTGGCGATGCCGGCCGAGAGCACCGCCGGGTTGGGGAACAACCCGCCGAAGGGATGGAAGTGCCGCTCCGGCGTCCACACCGCGGCAAAGCCGCGGCGGTCGGCGAAGCGCACCGCGTCGAGCAGCAGCCCGTAGCGGCCGCGTCCAGGACGCAGGTCGCCGGCGCTCGAGAAAAACATGATGCCGAGCTCCATCAGCCCTCCTTCCGCCCGCGCTCAGGCATCGTCCCAACCCTCGTTGAAGGCGGCCACCGCATGGGCCTCTTCGCGCGCGGCGAGGCGCAGCAGCGACGAGATCGGCGCCGCCGGCTCCTCGACCGCCGCCGCCAGCAGCGTGCGGTAGTCGGCGAGCAGCCGCGCCATCGCCTCGGCGGCAAAGAGGTCGGCGTTGAAGGCGAGACGCAGCTCGGTCGCCGCCGCGTCCGCGGTCCCGTCCGCCCGGTCGGCCGCCGCCGCGCCGCCGGCCTCCTCGGCGACGTAGAGCGTCATGTCGAACTTCGCGGACTGCTCGAGCAGCGGCAGGGCCTCGACCGCGAGCCCGGCCAGCCGCAGCTCGCGGCGGCGGAAGTTGAGCATGTCGAAGAGCACCTGGAACACCGGGTTGCGCCCGGGCAGGCGCACCGGCTCGAGCTCCTCGACCAGCCGCTCGAACGGCAGGTGCTGGTGGGCGTGCGCCTCGAGGGCGACCTCGCGCACCCGCTCGAGCAGGCCGCCGAAGCTCGGGTTGCCGGTGAGGTCGACCCGCAGCGGCAGCGTGTTGACGAAGAACCCGATCAGGCCCTCGAGCTCGCGCCGCGGCCGGCTGGCGATCGGCGCCCCGACGACGATGTCCGTGCTGCCCGACACCAGGTGGAGCAACGCGTCGAAGCCGGCCAGCAGCACCATGAAGCTCGTCGCGTGATGGCGCCGCCCGAGCTCGCGCAGCCGCCGGCACAGCTCGCCCGGCAGCGCCGCGGTGACGATGCCGCTGCGATAGACCCCGAGCGGACGCGCCCGGCGCAGCGGCAGGTCGAGGGCGGCGGGAGCGCCCGCGAGCTTGCGCCGCCAGTAGGGCAGCTCGAGCTGCCGCACCCGCTCCTCGAGATGACGGCGCTGCCAGAGCGCGAAGTCGCCATACTGCAGCGCCGGTTCCGGGAACGGCGGCGGCCGCCGCCGGGCGAGCGCCTCGTAGTGCGCCGCCAGCTCGTCGACCAGCACCCCCAGCGACCAGCCGTCGGCGACGATGTGGTGCACGGTCAGCACCGCCAGGTGCTCGTCCGGCGCCAGCCGCAGCAGCAGCGCCCGCAGCAGCGGGCCGCGCGCCAGGGCGAAGGGACGCAGGTGCTCGCCCGCCAGCAGCTCGCCGGCGAGCGGACCGGCGAGCCCCGCGGGCAGGCCGCCGAGATCGACCACCGGCAGGGGCACGGCCGCCGCGGCGTCGACGGCGACGCGCGGGACCCCGTCGCGCTCGGGGAAGCTGGTGCGCAGCGCCTCGTGGCGGCGCACGATCGCGCCCAGGCTGGCGGCGAGCGCCGCGACGTCGAGCTCGCCTCTGACGCGCAGGGCGGCGGGGATGTTGTAGGCCGGGTCTCCGGGGTGCAGCCGGTCGAGGTACCAGAGGCGGCGCTGGGCAAACGAGAGCGGCACCTCCTCGCCCGGCGGCCGCCGCTCGACCGGCGGCAGCTCGCCGCCGGGCCCCTGCCGCATCGCCGCCTCGACCACCGGCGCGAGGAGCGCGATCGACGGCGCTTCGAGCAGCTGGCGCAGCGCCAGCTCCACCCCCAGCTCGGCGCGCAAGCGGGCGATCAGCTGGGTGGCCAGCAGCGAATGGCCGCCCAGCGCGTAGAAGTCGTCGTCGGGTCCGACCGCCGGCAGTCCCAGGACGTCCGCCCAGAGGCCGGCGAGCACCTCCTCGAGCGGCGTGCCGGCGCGCCCGTTGCCGGCCGCCGGCGGCGCCGCCGGCGCCGGCAGCGCCTGGCGGTCGAGCTTGCCGTTCGCGGTCAGCGGCAGCCGCTCGAGCACCACCCAGTCGCTCGGCAGCATGGCCTGCGGCAGCCGCCGCCGCGCCGCCTCGCGCACCGCGGCAAGCGCAGCGCCCCACCCGCCGTGCGCCGCCCCCGCGCCCGCGAGCACCAGGTAGGCCGCCAGCCGCGGCTCGCCGCCCGGCGTGCGCACCGTCACCGCCGCCTCCTGCACGCCCGGCTGCTCGCGCAGCACCGCTTCGACCTCCGCCGGCTCGACGCGGAAGCCGCGGATCTTGACCTGCCCATCGCGCCGCCCGTCGAAGAAGATCCGGCCGTCGCCGGCGTGATGGGCGACGTCGCCGGTGCGGTAGAGGCGGGCGCCCGGCAGGCCGCTGACGGGGTCGGGCACGAAGCTCGCGGCGGTCGCGGCAGGATCGCCGAGATAGCCCCGCGCCAGACCGTCGCCGCCGATGGCGAGATCTCCCGGCACGCCGATCGGCACCGGCTCGCCGCCGCGGTCGAGCAGCACCACCCGGGTGTTGCCGATCGGCCGCCCGATGGGCACCGCCTCGCCCACCTCGCCGGCATGCGCCAGCCGGGCGCAGCAGGCGAAGGTGGTGCTCTCGGTCGGACCGTAGCCGTCGATCAGCCGCGGCGCGCCGGGCAGCGCGAGCAGGCGCCGCGCCGCCGCCGGCGCCACCACGTCGCCGCCGGCCAGCAGCTGGGACAGGCCGAGCAGCGACTGCGGGGACTCGGCGACCATGAGGTGGAACAGGCCGGCGGTGAGCCACAGCGAGCTCACCTCTCGCCGCCGCAGCTCGCGGCCCACCTCGGCCAGCGTCGGCTGGCCGGGCGGCATCACCACCACGCGGCCGCCGTTGGCCAGCGGCCCCCAGATCTCGAGCGTCGAGGCGTCGAAGGCGAGCGGTGCCATGTGCAGCAGCGACTCGCTCGCCGAGAGCTCCATGAAGCCCCCTTCCCGCACCAGCCGCACCACCGCCCGATGCGGCACCGCGACCCCCTTGGGCACGCCGGTGGAGCCGGAGGTGAAGAGGGTGTAGATCAGGTTGTCGGGGGTGGCCAGCCGCGGCAGCGGCGGCGCCGGCTGCAGGGCGGGCCGGGCCTCCCCGGCCTCGTCGAGCCGCAGCAGCGGCACCCGGAGCGACGGCAGCAGGGCGGCGGCGGCGCGGTCGGCGAGCACCACCCTGACGCCGCCGAGCGCCAGGATGCGCTCGATCCGCTCGGCCGGCAGCTGCGGGTCGAGCGGCAGGTAGGCGCCGCCCGCCTCGAGCACCGCGAGCAGCGCTACCACCGTGGCGAGCGAGCGCTCCGCCACCACCCCCACCAGCCGGTCCGGCCCGACGCCGGCGGCGCGCAGCTCCCAGGCGAGGGCCCGGGCGCGGGCCACCAGCTCGGCATAGGTCAGCCGGCCCTCGCCGCAGTCGACCGCCACCGCGCCGGGACGGCGGGCCGCCTGCTCGGCGACCAGCTCGTGCACGCAGCGCTGCGCCGGATAGGCGCGCGCCGTGTCGTTCCATTCGACGAGCAGCTGCTGGCGCTCCGCGGCGGACAGCACGTCGAGCCGCGCCAGGGGCCGCTCGGGATCGGCCGCCGCCGCGGCGAGCAGGACGTGGTAGTGAGAGAGCAGCCGCCGCGCGCGGGCGGGATCGAACAGGTCGCGCCGGTACTCGAGCCAGGCGGTCAGCTCCTCGCCGCTCTCGACCAGCGTCAGCAGCAGCTCGAACTTGGCAGTGCCGGTCGCGACTGGCACCGCCGCGAGCCGCAGGCCCGGCGCGCTCGCGGCGGGCAGCGGCGAGCGCTCGAAGGCGAAGACCACCTCGAACAGCGGCTGCTCGGCGATGCGCCGGTCGGGGCGGAGCTCCTGGACCAGCCGCTCGAACGGCAGGTCCTGGTGCGCCAGCAGCGCCAGCACCTCCTCGCCCACCCGCGCCGCGAGACGCGGCAGGCTGAGCCCGCCCTCGAGGCGCAGGCGCAGCGGCAGGGTGTTGACGAAGAAGCCGATCAGGTCAGCGACCTCGGGCCGGTAGCGGTTCGCCACCGGCGTGCCGATCACCAGGTCCTCCTCGCCGCTCAGGCGATGGAGGAGACCCTGGAAGGCGGCGGCCAGCAGTGCGTAGAGGGTCACCCCCGCCGCGCCGGCGAGCCGTCGCAGCGCCGCCGCGAGCGTGCCCGGGAGCGCCAGGCTCGCCATCGCCCCGCGCGCCGGGCCGCCGCCGCCGCGCGGGCGGTCGGTGACCAGGGCCAGGTGCGGCGCCCCCGCCAGCCGCCGGCGCCAGAAGTCGAGCTGCGACGCCGCCGCGCCGGAGTCGACCAGGCGCCGCTGCCAGACCGCGAAGTCGGCGTACTGGACGGGCAGCGGCGGAAGCCGCGCCGCCCGGCCGGCGAGCGCGGCCCGGTAGAGCTCGGCGACCTCCCTGACCATCACGTCCATCGACCAGCCGTCGGCCGCGATGTGGTGGACGTTGAGCAGCAGGAGGTGCTCGCCCGCCGCCTCGCGCAGCAGGCAGAGCGACAGCAGCGGCCCGCGCGCGAGGTCGAACGGGCGCCGCGCGTGCGCCTCGGCGAGCGCCCGGCCCGCGGCGGCGGCGGCGGCGCGTGGCAGCGCCGCGAGGTCGACCACGGGCAGCGCCGGCGGCCGCGCCGGCTCGATCCTCGCCAGCGGCCGGCCCGCGCCGGCGACGAAGACGGTGCGCAGCACCTCGTGGCGCGCCACCACCGCGCGCAGCGCCGCGGCCAGGGCCGGCACCCGCAGGTCGCCCAGCAGGCGCAGCGGCAGCGGCATGTTGTAGGCCGGGCTGCCGGGGGAGAGCTGGTCGAGGAACCAGAGCCGCTCCTGGGCAAAGGACGCCGGCAAGTCGCCGCCGCGCTCTACGGCGGCGAGCGCCGGCAGGTCGCCGGCGTCGGCCGCCGGCAGGTCGCGCCACAGCCGGCGCGCCAGCGCGGCCGGGCTCGGCGCCTCGAAGAGGACCCGCAGCGGCAGCTCGACGCCGAGCCGCGAGCGCACCTGCGAGACCACCTGCAGCGCCAGCAGCGAATGGCCGCCAAGCTCGAAGAAGCTCTCCCCCGCTCCCACGCGGTCGTGGCCGAGGGCCGCGGCGAAGATGTCCGCCAGCTCCGCCGCGAGCGCGTTGCCCGGTGCCGCCGCGCCGCCGTCCGCGGCCTTTTGCCCCGCATCCGGCGCCGGCGGCGGCAGCGCCTTGCGGTCCACCTTGCCGTTGGGCGACAGCGGCAGCGCCTCGAGGAGGATGAAGACCGAGGGCACCATGAACTCGGGCAGCCGCCGGGCGAGATGGAGCCGCAGCGCGCGCGCCGGCTCCTCCCCCGGCGCCGGCGCCGCGGCCCCGCGCCGGGGCACGCAGTAGGCGACCAGGCGCCGGTCGGCCTCGCCGCCTCCCGGGGAGGGGAGGGCCGCGACGACCGCCTCCGCCACCGCCGGGTGCTCCCGCAGCGCCGCTTCGACCTCGCCCACGTCGACGCGGAAGCCGCGCACCTTGACCTGGCCGTCGCCGCGGCCGAGGAACTCGAGCCGCCCGTCGGCGAGGACGCGGGCCTGGTCGCCGCTGCGGTAGCAGCGCTCGCCGCCGGCGGCGGCGGCGAAGCGCTCGGCGGTCGCCGGCGCGTCGTGCAGATAGCCGCGGCTCACTCCCGCGCCGCCGATCCACAGCTCGCCCGCGACGCCGATCGGCGCCGGGTGGCCGGCGGCGTCGCAGACGCGCAGCGCGAGGTTGGGCAACGGCCGGCCGATCCACGCCCGCTGCCCGGGCGCGCCGGCCGCGACGGCGCAGCTGGCGCAGATCACCGTCGCCTCGGTCGGCCCATACAGCACCCGCACGCCGGCCGCCGGGAAGACGCGCCGCAGCTCGGGGAAGAGATCGGCCGGCACCCGGTCGCCGCCGACGAAGACGGTGGCGACCGCCGGGAAGCTCTGCCCCCGCTCCACGGCCGCCGCCGCCACCTGCCGCATCAACGCCGGCACGGCATGGAAGCGGGTGGCGCGGCCGAGCGCGTCGAGCAGCCGCGCGAGATCGAGCGGCGCCTCGGGCAGCAGCTCACAGCAGCCCCCGGCGAGCAGCGGGTTCCACAGCTCGAAGAGGAAGATGTCGAACCCGGGCGGCGCGACCGCCGGCATGCGGTCGCGGTCATGGAAGCCGAAGACCGCGGCGGAGGCCGCCAGCATGTCGGCGAGGCTGCCGTGCGGCACCATCACCGCCTTCGGCCGCCCCGTCGAGCCCGAGGTGTAGATCATGTAGGCGAGGTTGCCGCGGTCCGCCGCCGGCCGCGGCGCCACGCCGGTCTCGCCGCCCCACGCCGCCGCCGCGCCCAGGCGCACCACCTGGGGCGGCAGGTGCGCGAGCCCGTCGCCGAGACCCTCCTCGGCGAGGAGCGCCGCCGGCCGGGAGTCCGCCAGCATGAAGTCCAGGCGCCCCGGCGGATACGACGGATCGAGCGGCACGTAGACCCCGCCCGCCTTCCACACCGCGAGCAGCGCCACGACCAGCTCCGGCCCGCGCTCGGCCAGCACCGCCACGCGCGCCTCCGGGCCGATCCCCAGGCGGCGTAGGTGGCGTGCCAGCCGGTTCGCCCGCCGGTCGAGCTCGCCATACCGCACCTCGACCCCGGCGCAGGCCAGGGCGACCGCCTGCGGGGCGCGCGCCGCGACCGCCGCGAAGCGCTCGGCGGCGAGGCCGCGGTCAGGCAGCGCCGCGGCGGTGTCGCTCCACTCGCGCAGCAGCTGGTGGCGCTCGGCCTCGCCCAGCAGGGGGAGCTCGCCCAGCGCCTCCCCGGGGGCCGCGGCGGCGCCGTCGAGCAGCGTCGCGTAGTGCTCGAGCAGGCGGGCGGCGGTCGCGGCGTCGAAGAGGTCGGCGCGGTAGTCGAGCCGCGCGTCCAGCTCCTCGCCGCCATCGACCACGGTCAGCGCGAGGTCGAACTTGGCCGCCACCATGGGCGGCTCCTCGAGGCGCAGCTCGAGGTCCGGCAGGCGGCAGAGACGCCGCGGGTCCGGCTCCAGCGCGAACATGGTCTGGAAGAGCGGGTGGTGGCCGAGGGTGCGCCGCGGGCGCAGCTCCTCGATCACGCGCTCGAACGGCAGGTCCTGGTGCGCGTGGCCCTCCAGGGTGGCGGCGCGCACCTGCGCCAGCAGCTCGGCGAAGGGCAGCTCCGGCGCCGCCTCGGTACGCAGCGCGAGGGTGTTGACCAGCAGTCCGATCAGCCCCTCGAGCTCGCGCCGCGCGCGGTTGGCGACCGGCGCCCCGGCCACCAGGTCGCGCTCGCCGGTCCAGCGCAGCAACAGCGCCTGCCAGCCCGCGAGCAGCGTCATGAAGAGGGTGGCTCCGTGCCGCCGCGCCAGCCGGCGCAGCGCCGCGCTCTGCCGCGCCGGCAGCCGCCGCGAGCGGCAGCCGCCGCGGAAGCTCTGCACCTCCGGCCGCGGCCGGTCGGTCGGCAGCGCCAGCAGCGGCGGCGCGCCCGCCAGCCGCCGGCGCCAGTAGGCGAGCTGGCGCTCCCCGACCGCGGCCAGCCGCCGCTCTTGCCAGGCGACGAAATCCCCGTACTGGACCGGCGGCGCCGGCAGCGCCGGCGGACGGCGCTCCCGGGCGGCGGCGTAGAGCTCGGCGAGCTCGCGCACGAAGACCTCGACCGAGGCGCCGTCGGCGATGATGTGGTGCAGCACGAGGAGCGCCAGATGGTCGCGCGCCGCCACGCGCACCACGGCCAGCCGCAGCAACGGCAGGACGGTCAGGTCGAAGGGACGCCGCGCCAGCTCGCGCCCCAGGCGCCGGGCCTCGGCCGGCCGGCGCGCCGGCGGCAGGGCGGCGAGGTCGGCGACCGGCAGCGCCAGGGCCAGCGCCGGCGCGGTGAGCTGGACCGCGCCCTCCCCCGCCGCGGCAAAGCAGGTGCGCAGCATGGCGTGCCGCCGCACCACCTCGGCGGCGGCGGCGGCCAGGGCCGCCGGGTCGAGCGCCCCCAGCAGGCGAACGGCGGCGGCGATGTGGTAGGCCGCCGCTCCCGGCTCGAGCCGGTCGAGGAACCACAGCCGGCGCTGGGCGAACGACAGCGGCAGCGGCCCGCCGCCCGCGAGCGGCTCGATGGCCGCCTCGGCGATGGCCTCGCCGCGGTCCAGCGCCGCCTCGACGCGCGCGGCGAGCGCCGCGACGGTGGGCGCCTCGAGCACCGCCGCGATCGGCAGCTCGACGCTGAACGCCTCGCGCAGGCGCGCGGCGAGCTGCATCGCCAGCAGCGAGTGCCCGCCGAGATCGAAGAAGCTGTCGGCCGGCGCCACCGCGTCGCGGCGCAGCACCTCGGCGCAGAGCAGGGCCACCAGCTCCGCCGCCTGGGAGAGCGGCGCCGACCACGCCGGCGCCGACGCCGCCTCGCCCGCTGCCGGCGCGGCGCTCTCCGGCGCCGGCAGCGAGCGCCGGTCTACCTTGCCGTTGGCGGTCAGCGGCAGCGCCGGCAGGGCGACGAAGGCGGCGGGCACCATGTAGGCGGGGAGGCGCTCGGCCAGCCAGGCGCGCAGCTCGCGGCTGCCCGGAGCGGCGGCGGCGGGAACGAAGTAGGCCACCAGCCGGCGGTCGCCGGGCGCGTCCTCGCGCACCGCGGCCACCGCCTCGAGCACTCCCGGATGCTCGCCCAGCGCCGCCTCGACCTCGCCCAGCTCGATGCGGAAGCCGCGGATCTTGACCTGGTGGTCGAGCCGCCCCAGGAACTCGAGCTCGCCGTGCGGGAAGTAGCGCGCCCGGTCGCCGGTGCGGTAGAGCACCGCCCCGCCCTCGGCGCTCCAGGGGTCGGGCACGAACTTGCCCGCCGACAGCTCCGGCTCGCGGGCGTAGCCGCGGGCCAGGCAGGGGCCGCCGATGTACAGGTCGCCGGGCACGCCGATCGGCGCCGGCTCGCCCTCCGCGTCGAGCACGTGGTAGCGGGCGTTGCGGATGGGCCGCCCGTAGGGGATGCTGCGCCAGTCGGGGTCGATGCGCCGGACGGGGTGGAAGTTCGACCAGATCGCCGCCTCGGTGGCGCCGCCCAGGGCGATCACCCGGGCGCGCGGGAAGGCCTGCCGCACCGCTCCGGGAAGCGACAGCGGGACCCAGTCGCCGGAGAGGAACACCAGCCGCAGCGGGCGCTCGGCGCCGTCGCCCGGGAAGCCGGCGGCCAGCTGCTGCAGCGCGGCCGGCGCGGAGTCCCAGAAGGTGATGGGCTCCGCGGCCAGCACGGCCGCCAGGCGCTCGGGGTCGCGCAGCTCCTCGTCGGCGGCGACCCGGATCGAGCCGCCGGCGGCGAGCAGGCCGAAGATGTCGTAAACCGAGAGGTCGAAAGCGAGCGCCGCGACGAACAGCACGCGGTCGGCGGCTCCCACCGCGAAGGTCGAGTTCACCCATTCGATCAGGTTGACCACCGGCCGGTGCTGCAGCACGACTCCCTTGGGGGTGCCGGTCGAGCCGGAGGTGAAGATGACGTAGGCGGGGTCGTCGGGGCCGGCGAGCGCCGGCAGGTCCGCGTCCGGCAGCGCCGCGTGCTCGCGCGCCGCCCAGACCCGGGCGCCGCCGAGGCGCGGCGGCGCCTCGTCCTCCCTGCCTTCCGGCGGCGCCGGCGGGTCCGCGAGCACGAGGTGCCCGAGCGTCGGGACGCCGGCCGCCACCTCTGCCACCGCCGCCAGGCGCGCCGCTTCGGTCACCAGGACGCGGATGCCGAGAAACGCGGCGATCCAGCGCAGCCGCGCCGCCGGCAGGCCCACCTCGAGCGGCACGTAGGCGCCGCCGGCCTTGAGCACGGCGAGCACGGCCGCCACCATGGCGGCCGAGCGGCCGAGGTGGATCGCCACCACCTCGCCCGGCGCCACCCCGAGCTCGCGCAGCCGGCGGCCCAGCCGGTTGGCCCAGCGGTTGAGCTCGCCGTAGCTCAGCTCCTCGCCGCCCGCCACCACCGCCGGCGCCCGCGGCGCGCGCGCGGCCTGCTCCTCGAAGAGCTGGTGCAGCAGCGCCGCGCGCGGCAGCGGCCCGCGCGTGTCGTTCCATTCGTAGAGCAGCTGGTGACGCTCGCCGGGAGACAGCAGCGCCACGTCCCGCAGCCGCAGCGGCCGCGCCACCGAGAAGGCCTCGAGCACGGTCCGCAGGTGCTCGAGGCGGCGGGCCACGGTCGGCGGATCGAAGCCGCGCCGGTCGTAAATGATCTGCAGCGTCGTCCTCTCGCCCGGGGTCACGACCAGCGCCAGCGGGTAGTCGATGCGCTCGACGAAGCGCAGGCCGGAGACCTCGAGGCCGGGCGCCGGCCGGCGCAGCGAGGCGTCCAGCGGGTAGTTCTCGAAGGCGAAGATGCTCTCGAACAGGCGCTGGCCGGGACCCACGCCGCTCCACGCCTGCATCTCGGCCAGCGGCGTGTGCTCGTGCGCGAGGGAGGCGGCCTGCCGCGCCTGCAGCTCGCCGAGCCAGGACACCAGCTCGGCCGCGGGAGGCACCGCGACCCGCACCGGTAGCGTGTTGATGAACAGCCCGATGCGCTCGCCGATCGCCGGCAGGTCGGCCGACCGCCCCGAGGTCACCGCCCCGAAGACCACATCCCGCTCGCCGCTCAGCCGCGACAGCAGCAGCGCCCAGGCGCCCTGCAGCAGGCTTCCCTGGGTGAGCCGGTGGCGGCGCGCGGCGGCCGCCAGGGCGGCGCTCGCCGCGGGCGACAGGGCGAGCCGCGCCTCGCCGCGCTCGCCGCCCGGCGCCCCCCCTGCCGGCGGCGCCAGCCGGTCGGCGGCGAGCGGCGTGGGAGCGGTGAAGCCGGAGAGCAGCCGCCGCCAGTGAGCCTCGGCGGGGGCCGGGTCGCGGCGCCGCAGCCAATCGACGAAGTCGCTGTAGGGCCACGCCGGGCGCGGCGCCGGCGCGGCGCCGGCGGCGAGCGCCGTGTAGTCGGCGAAGAGGTCGCGGAGCAGCGGCACCAGCGACCAGCCGTCGAGCAGGAGGTGGTGATAGCTCGCCACCACCTGCCGGCAGCCGCCGCCGAGGCGGGCCACCAGCAGCCGCAGCAACGGCGCCCGGGAGAGGTCGAAGCCGCGCCGCCGGTCGCCCTGGAGGTAGGCGGCGAGCTCCTGCTCCGGCGCCGCCGCCGCGCGCCAGTCACGCCGCTCGCAGGGCAGCTCGACGGCGGCCTCCACCGTCTGCAGCGGCTCGTCCAGCCCCTCCCAGGAGAAGCGCGTGCGCAGCACCGCGTGGCGCTCCACCTGGCGGCGCCAGGCGCGCTCGAAGGCGTCCTCGTCGAGCTCGCCGGCGAGGCGGAAGCAGAGCTGCTGGAGGTAGGCGTCCGAGCCGGGCTCGCGCAGCGCGTGCATGAGAAAGCCTTGCTGCAGCGGCGTCAACGGGTAGGCTTCGGCGACCGCCGCCGCGCCGGCCGCCACCACCGCGCCGGCCGCCGCCGCCGCGCCGGCCGCCACCACCGCCCGCGGCACGCCTCGCGCGCACTCCTCGGCGAGCGCCAGGAGCGCGTTATGGAAGGTCTCGCCGAGCCCTTGCAGCGTCTCCTGCCGGTACTGCTCGGGGCTCCACTGCCAGTCGACGCGCAGGCAGCCCTCGACCACCGCGGCGTTGATCTCGAAGGCATGGCTGCGCTCGCCGCGCGGGCCGCGGCTGGCGCCGTAGGCCGCCGGCTCCCGCGCCCCCGCCGGGGCGAGGGCGAACGGCGACGAGGCGCCGAGCAGGCCGTCGAGGCGGCCGAGGTAGTTGAGGACCACCCCCGGCCGCGGCAGCCGCCGCAGCGGCGCCGCCACCGCCTCGGGCCCGAGCTCGCGCAGCAGCCCGAAGGCGAGGCCGCGCCGCGGCACCTGCCGCAGCAGGCGGTGCGCCGCCCGCAGCGCCGCGTCCGGGCCCGCGCCCGGCGGCAGCTCGAGCGCCACCGGGTAGAGCGCGGTGAACCACCCTACCGTGCGCGAGGGGTCGATCCCCGGCAGCACCGGCTCGCGGCCGTGACCCTCGAGGTCGACCAGCCACCGGCGAGCCGGCGCGAGGCGCGCCAGCGCCAGGCCGAGGGCGGCGAGCAACGCGTCCTGCAGATCGGCGCCGAAGACGCGCGGCAGCTCGGCGAGCAGGGCGCCCGTGGCGGCGGCCGGCAGCGCCAGCCGGAGGGTGCGGCTGCCGCCCTCGCTGCCGGGTCCCGCCGCGGGGAGCTCGACGGGCAGCGGCCCGTCGGCGGCCAGGGTCTCGAGCCAGTAGGCGGCGTCGGCCGCCAGCTCGCCGCCGGCGGCGAGCTCCGAGAGGCCGCGCGCCCAGTCGCGAAACGAGCTCGTCTTGGCCGGCAGCCGCGGCTCGGCGCCGCGCTCGAGGTCCAGGTAGGCGCGCTCGAGGTCGGCGATCAGGATGCGCAGCGACACGCCGTCGGCAGCCAGATGGTGCACGCAGAGCAGCAGCCGCGCCGGCTGCGGCGGGCAGAGCAGCAGCGCGGCGCGCAGCAGCGGTCCCGCCGCGAGGTCCAGGCTCGCCGCGAGCCGCGCCGTGGTCTCGCCGAGGACGGCGCTCCGCCGGTGCTCCGGCAGCGCCGCGAGGTCGATCACCGCCAGGGGCGAGGCGCCGCCGTCCGGGGCGCACTCCTGGCGCCAGCCCAGGGCCTCCAGCGCAGCGGTTGCGGCGCCGCCCGCCGCCGCGGCCTCGCCGCCGCTTGCCGCCGCGGCCGGGCGGGTGAAGCGCAGGCGTAGCGCGTCGTGGTGGCGCAGCAGGCGCGCCAGGGCCGCCGCCAGCGCCGGCACCGCCAGCGGCCGCCGCGTCACCAGCGAGACCTGCAAGGCGAAGTGGTGCGGGTCGCGCAGGCCGCGGGAGAAGAACCAGCGCTGGATGGGGGTCAGGGGCAGCGGGCCGGTGACCTCCGCCGGCGATGCCGCGACGACGGGCGCCGAGACGCCGGGAGCCGCGCCGGAGAGAGCCGCGCCGCCGGCCGCCACGGCCAGCGCCGCCACGGTCTGGTAGCGGAACATCTCCTGGGCGCCGATGGCGAGCCCCGCCCTGCTCGCCTCGGCGGCCACCCGCAGGCTGAGGATGGAATCGCCGCCGAGCGCAAAGAAATTGTCGTGGATGCCGACGCTCGCCACGCCCAGCGCCTCGGCCCAGAGACGGGCGAGCAGCCGCTCCGCCGCGTTGCGGGGGGCGGCCGCCGCTCCCTCCTCGGGCGCCGGCGCCGCCGGCGGCAGGGCGCGGCGGTCCACCTTGCCGTTGGGCAGGCGCGGCAGCGCCGGCAGCACCACCCATTGCGCGGGCACCATGTAGGCGGGCAGCCGCTCGCCGAGGAAGTCCTGCAGCCCGGCCGCCGCGGGCGGCGCCGCACCCGCGCCCACGTAGGCGACCAGCCGGGCGCTCGCCGCGGGCGGCTGGACGACGACGACCAGCGCCTCGCGCACCGCCGCGTGCTCGAGCAGCGCGGCCTCGATCTCGCCGAGCTCGATGCGGAAGCCGCGCAGCTTGACCTGGTGATCGATGCGCCCCAGGAACTCGAGCTCCCCGTCGGCCCGGCGGCGCACCAGGTCGCCGGTGCGGTAGAGGCGCGCGCCGCCCGGCCCGCTCGCGGCGCCGAAGGGGTCAGGGGTGAATCGTTCCGCCGTCAGCTCGGGCCGTCCCAGGTAGCCTCGCGCGAGACCCTCGCCGCCCAGGAAGAGCTCCCCCGCCACCCCGGGCGGCGCCGGCTCGAGGCGGCCGTCGAGCACCCAGGCCTGGGTGCCGGCGACCGGCCGGCCGATCGCCGGCGGCCGATCGCCGCCACGCGGCACCGCCGCCCAGGTCGAGTAGGTGGTGTCCTCCGAAGGACCGTAGAGGTTGAACAGCCGGCATGGCGCCGGCGCCCGCTCGAAGATCCGCCGCGCCAGCGCGCCGTGCAGGGGCTCGCCCGCCAGGTTGACCACGCGCAACGCCGCCGGCAGCGGCCGCTCGCCGCGCACCAGCTCGGCCATCGCCGAGGGGACGGTGTTGAGCAGCGTCACCGCGCCGGCCGCGGGGTGCGCGGGAAACGCCAGCGCGTCGCGGCAGAGCACCACGCGGCCGCCCGCGGCAAGCGGCACGAAGAGCTCGAAGACCGAGAGATCGAAGCAGATCGAGGTGGTGGCGGCGACCGCCGCCAGGTCCGCGGCGCCGAAGGCGCCGAGCGCCCAGCGCACCAGGGCGGCGGCGCTGCGGTGCTCGATGGCGACCCCCTTCGGCCGGCCGGTCGAGCCCGAGGTGTAGATGACGTAGGCAAGATTGCCGGTCCCGGCCCGCGGTGGCGGGTTCTCCTCGCTCTCCCCGGCGCAGAGCCGCTCGCCGGGGGCGAGGTCGAGGACCGGCGCGCCGGCGTCCGGCAGCAGCGCGCGGGCGTCCGCCGCGCCGGCGTCGACAAGCACCGCCCGGGCCGCCGCGTCGCGCAGCATCAGCTGCAGGCGGGCGGCCGGCCAGGCCGGATCGAGCGGCACGTAGGCTCCCCCCGCCTTGAGCACCGCGAGCAGCGCCACCACCATCTCGACCGACCGCCCGGTGCACACCCCCACCCGCACCTCGGGTCCGACTCCCAGCGCGATCAGGCGATGGGCCAGGCGGTTGGCCCGCCGGTCGAGCTCGCGGTAGGTGATCTCTGGGCCGCCGGCGTCGAGCGCCGGAGCGTCCGGGGTGCGCGCTGCCTGCAGCTCGAACCAGCGGTGCAGGCAGCCGGCGCCCGAGGCGGCGAGAGCTTCGCCGCGGCTCTGCCGCACCACCTGCTCGCGTTCGGCCGGCGAGAGCAGGGCCAGCGCGCCGGCGCGCCGCGCCGGCGCCGCCACCACCCCCTCGAGGATCGCCCGGAGATGCGCTAGCAGCCGGGCGGCGGTCGCCGCCTCGAACAGCGCGGTGCCGTACTGCAGCGAAGCGGCAAGGCCCTCCTCGTCGGCCGCCAGCATCAGCAGCAGGTCGAACGGCGTCCGCCGCTCGGCCAGCGGCAGCGCGGTGAAGCGCAGCGGCCCCAGCGCCAGCGTCGCGCCCGCCTCCCCGAGGGCGAAACGCGCCAGTCCGGGGGCCCCGCGGCGCGGTTCCTTGAGCAGCACGATCATCGCCTGGAAGAGCGGTGAGCGGCTGGCGTCGCGCTGCGGCTGCAGCTTCTCGGCCAGCAGCGGGAACGGCATGTCCTGGTGCGCGTAGGCCGCCAGCAGCTCCTCGCGCACCGCGCCCAGCAGCGCGGTGAAGCTCGGATCGCCCGCCAGGTCGGCGCGCAGCACGAGCGGGTTGACGAAGTAGCCCACCACCTCCGCCAGCCGCGGCCCGGGGCGGCCGGCGATGGGCGTGCCGAGGAGCAGCTCGCGCTGTCCCGAGTAGCGGTGCAGCAGCACCTCGAAGGCGGCGGTCAGGGCCATGAAGAGCGTGGCGCCCGCGCCGCGCGCCAGCGCCTCGATGCGCGCCAGCAGCTCCGGCTCGAGCGCCAGCGCCTGCGCCGCGCCGCGGTGGCTCGCGACCGGCGGGCGCGGGCGGTCGGTCGGCAGCTCGAGCTGCGGCAGCTCCCCGGCCAGCCGCTCCCGCCAGAAGGCCCACAGCTCCTCCCCTCGCGCCCCGGCCAGCGCCTCG
>Ga0307479_10001916_pt1 | contig 19020 bp, 18 predicted proteins | sample atmos_gasesECM4C_FD_203743 | JGI IMG/M metagenome (GOLD analysis project Ga0307479, IMG submission 203743) | Hardwood forest soil microbial communities from Morgan-Monroe State Forest, Indiana, United States - atmos_gasesECM4C_515 | ecosystem: Environmental > Terrestrial > Soil > Temperate... | reverse complement strand
ATTGAGCGACATTGGCTGCGGCAATCCCCAGGGAGCGTCCTTGCACCCAGGCATCGGGCGCGGCTCCCAGGAACACGAACGTCCAGGTGCCGTCTTTCTCTTTCTGCTCGATCAGTGCTTTAACCGCGTCGTGCGTCCACTCGCGGGACGAGTTCTCCTCGCCATCGGTCATGATGACGGTCACGACCTTGTCCACCTGAGGCCTCTCGCCATCAATCTTGCGGACAGTGATTCCAATGGCGTCGTTCAGGGCGGTGTTACCGCCGGGGACGTAAGACTTGGCGTCGAGCTTGCTCACGTTCGAGAGTGGGATCGCGACGTCGCGGTATGCGACCATCGTGTCGAACAGGGTCAGGGAGAAGAGGTAGTCGACCTTGTCTTCTCTGGCGAGGCCGTCGACGTAGGTGTTGAAGCCCTCGACCACGTCGTTGAGTTTGCTGGCCATCGAGCCGGACTTATCGAGAATCACGTTTACGAGAACGCGTTGCTTTTGGCTTTGCAGATGCTGGTGCACGGTACATCTCCTCACTGGCGGCGGTCGCTGACGGGACATAGCGCGTTTCCACCTTCGGGGTGTAACCCAACGAAGCCGACACGGTGTCGCTCGGTACTTTGCGGCGGTTGTAGATGTCGCAAAGATACTGCTTGGAAATGCCGAGATCGGCCGCGAACTGCGTGTTGGTCTTTTCTCCCTGGATCTTTTTCATCAGGCCCAGGAGTTCGTCGACGGTCAGTGCCTTGTACGCCATAACAGCGTACAATGTACGCTGGATCAGCGTACTTGTCAAATACGAGTTGGGGGGGTGATGCCAGTCACTCCCGGTTTGATTGTGGTCACTGAACGAAAGACCGGAGGCGCTTAACATAACGATAGGTCCACAGGGAGGCCAATATGGCCGGGACTGATCGAGGCTTTCTGGTGCTGCTGCTCACGCTGGCGGTCATCCTGTACGTGAGCTGGCTGCGAGTCGAATGGCACCGGTAGCCTGCGTGGCAAGAACGAGTTTTTAATCTCCCCAGTTTGCGGCGGGGCAGGTATGATTTAGGTAAGTATTTTGACTTGGGGGATTACCTGCGCCGTTTTGCACACCCGCACGACCCACACCCCCGCCAGCTGAAGGCTCTGCGCGCGGTTGCGTCTGTGGAGTTCATCAAGGGGTTGATCGTCCTGCTGGCTGGCTTCGGGGTGCTGTCGTTGGTTCACCGGGACGCCTGGGATGTGGCGGAGAGCTTCCTGGAATGGCTGCACATCAGCCCGGACGCGCATTACGCCCAGGTCTTCTTGAATCTTGCCGATCAGGTGACCGATGCCAAACTGTGGGGAGCGGCGATTCTTGCCCTCGGTTATTCCGCGCTGCGTTTTGCCGAATCGTACGGGTTGTGGCGGGAACGGGCCTGGGCGGAGTGGTTGGCGTTGATCTCGGGCGCCATTTATCTGCCTTTTGAAATTTACGAGTTGGCACGCCGGCCTGACTGGATTCGGCTGCTGATCTTTGTGGTGAATCTGGCGGTGGTGTTGTACATGGCGCATTTGCGGATGCTGGCGCGCGGGGCGATCGAGAACTCTTACGGTACGGCAGACTAGCGTCGCGTACTCGCGCGGCGGGTGTTCTCCAAGCACAAGGTCCCTCCACTTCGTTCGGCTGACGCCTCACTGCGGTCGGGAGGACAGCTTATGGGGCGTTGGTTTGTTGGGGAATCGGTCTGTCGGCCAATCAATCACTCAGCAGGGATTCTCGCAGGGCGTTTTCGACGCGCTTCTGGTGTTCCGGCCGCAGCTTTTCGCCGTTCGAGGTGAGATAGAAGACGTCGATGGCCACCTGGCCTTCTGTATCGATCAGGGCGATCTCGATATTGCATTTCTCTTCCGATAGGCAAGATCCGATCCGGTGCAGGAGGCCGGGGCAGTCCTGCGCGATGACCTGCACGAGGGTGCTGCGCGAGGAGCAGGAGTCGTCGAATTCAATCTTGGTATCCACTTTTATTTTGGCGGACCCGGGCTTCTCTGCCCGCAAGCGGTCGCGGAGCAAGCGGTCGAGATCGATCTCGCCCGTGAGGACTCCGATGATACTGCGCTTGAAGCGCTCCCATTCCTGCAGGTTGAGCTCGAGGGTGCGAAAGCGATCGGTGAAGTAGAAGGCGTCAACCACGGTGCCAGCCTGGTTCGAAAAGGCGTTGGCCTTGACGATGTTCATGCCCCAGGCGGCCAGCACGCCGGTGACGGCGGCAAACAATGCTGGGCGGTCGTGGGTGACCAGGGTCAGCTCGAACCAGTGGCGGCCGCGCTCGAGCAGAAGCTGAATGGGATCGCTGCCCAGACGGCCAGCCATTTCCATGTGGGCCAGCACGTCGGTGGCGGAGTAGGTGGCCAGATAGCGCTTTGGAAACCCCTCCAAGAATGTCTTCAGTTTCTTGCCGGCGGTCGGCACCAGGGTTCGAATTTGCGCGAGATGAGTGTCTTCGGCGTCGGCACGCAGACGTTCGTCGACACTGTGATTGAGGTAGTTGAAGGCCGCGATGTAAAGCTGAAAGACGTTCTCGGCTTTCCAGGGGGTGAGCGCGTCGGGGTTGACCGCCTTGATGTCGGCGTAGGTGAGGAGCGTGAGCATCTTCAGGCGCTCGGGAGTCTCCATCTTTTCGGCGAAGACGCGGATAGTCTCGGGGTCGAAGATGTCGCGACGGAGGGTGAAGGAAATCTCGAGGTGGTTAGCGATCAGGAACAAGACGGTCTCGCGCTCGGAGGGATCGAGGTCGAGGCGGTCCATGCAGCGCTGGGCGATCTCGAGGCTGGCATCGACGTGGTTGACTTTGGGGGTGCCCTTGCCGACGTCGTGCAGAAGCAGCGAGAGATACAGAAGTTCGGGACGCTCGAGCTCGCTGAGGAGTTCGGCGTAGCGGCGGTCCCACTCCGATTGGGATTGCTGCAAGCGATGCAGGCTCTCGATGGCTACGAAAGAATGCTCGTCGACGGTGAAGCGGTGGTAGAAGTCGCGGACGACCAGAGCGTCGATGGCCATGAGTTCCGGCAGCAACAGGGTGAGCAACTTGAGCGCATGCATCGAGCGCAGCGCGTCGGCGGCGTGAGGCTGGACGAAGATCTCGCCCAGGTACAGCCAGAGTTCGGCGCCGCGGGGAGGGGTGGCGGCGAGCGACGGCAGAACCTGCTCGATGCGGTATTCGGTGGTGGTGCTGAGGCGCAGGCCGTGAGTCGCCATGAAGTGGAACAGGCGCAGCAGCATCTCCGGGTCGTGCAGGGCATGGGGTTGCTGCAGGTAGATTAGGCCATCCACGACCGAAAAATCCGCGTTGGAGACGCGCGAGCGCCAGTTCTGAAACTGGCGGTAGAGCGACGACCAGGCCGCGGGGATTTCTTCCAGCAATTGCGCGCAGACGCGATGCACCGAGCGCGCCTGTCCGAAGTAGAGACGCATCCAGCTGGCGGCGTCGGTGACGTCGAGATCCTGCGCTCCGATTTTGCGGGCGGCGGCCTCGTCCTGGGATTCCCACAGCAGAAGGTTGTCGTCACGTCCTTGGCGGAGGTGGAGGAAGCAACGCACCGACATGAGGAAGTCGAGCGCAGACTCAAACTGCTTGCGGGTGGAAACCGACAGCAGAGCCTTATCGTCGGGCCAGTCGTGCAGTTTGTCGATGGCGGAGATCAGCGAGAGCCAGCAGGCAACGTTGTAGTCGCGCAGGCCGCCGGGGCCGTCTTTCACATTGGGTTCGAGGTGGAAGACGGTGTTCCCATACTTGGCATGTCGCGCGCGGGCCAAGTCGGCCAAGCTCTGAACTAGGGTTTGCGCCTCGCGCATGACGAGCTTGGGAATGACCTTGTCGTGCAGGCGGTCGAAGAGGGTGCGGTCGCCGGCCAGATAGCGGCAGTCGAGCAGGGAGATGGTGAATTCGACGTTGGCGGCATCTATGTGGTCGCACTCCGCGAGGGCGCGAGTGGCGGGGCTGACCTTGAGGTGCAGGTCCCACATGTTCTGCGAAAAAACGCGAATGGCATCGCGGTAGGCGGCATCGGAATCGCTGCCAGCGTGCAGAAAAAGGATGTCGACGTCGGAGTGGGGGAAGAGCCAGCCTCGGCCGAAGCCTCCGAGTGCGACCAGGGCAAATCCGGCGGGACCACTCGGATCGGGGGAAAGGGATTTCTGCCACAGTCGGAGGGCGATGGTTTCGATCAGGCGAGTGCGTTGCTGGACGGCGGAACGGCCGTCCCCAGAGGCGGCAAACTGCTGCTGAATTCGGGCGGACTCCTCGGTGTACAGGTCCCGCAACTCGCCGCTCAGTGAGGCTGTCGTCATCTGGCTCCGTAGACTCTCACTGCCCGCTGGCAGATCGCGGATGGGGGATCAGAATCCGCTCGTCATGAACTGCTCTCCATTGGGCTAGAGTGCGCCTTCGCCCCGTTCGTCGTTGCGGATGCGAATGGCATCCGACATCTTCGTCAGAAAAATCTTGCCATCCCCGATCTGGCCGGTACGCGCGGAGGCCACGATAGCCTGGACAGCTTTTTCCACGATGCCGTCGGGGACAACGATTTCCAGCTTGAGCTTGGGGATGAGTTCCACGGTGTACTCGCGCCCGCGGTAAAACTCGGTGTGACCCTTCTGGCGACCGTGACCGCGCACCTCAAGAACCGTCATGCCCTCTACGCCAATCTCGTGCAGGGCATCCTTCACGGCATCCAGTTTCGAGGTCTGAATGATAGCTTCAATTTTCGTCATGGGGATGGGTGCGAATCTCCCGGTTCATCGACACGGTAGCTCGAAAACCTTCTCTGAACGCGCGGACCCCGCTTCCAGCCCTCAATCTACCCGCACGGGGCAGCGGCCGGAAATCTAAACTATTTATACGCCATATCAGGAATTGTTATGGGGGTGTTTGGTCGCCTTGCGAGCGGGGCGGGAGAGGGTGTCGTGCAGAGCAGGACAGGTCGCTGGAATCAGGGTAGTTATGAATTATCTGCTTGACAGGAAAAGAAATATGTTTGCATAATTATTCAGTTATTTGAATAAATATTCACCATGTCCAAGGTAGCCAGACAGCGCGCCATACTCGAGCTCTTACACCGGGGTCCGGTGGAAAGCCAGGAAGAATTGCAGGGGTTCCTCGCCAAACGTGGTTTTGAAGCGGGGCAGGCCACGCTTTCGCGCGACATTCGGGAGCTGGGCCTGGTCAAGACTCCCGACGGGTATACGGCGGCGAGCGGAGCGGCGGTGACGGAACCGGTCCTACCCTCGGTGGCGCGACTGGTACGCGAGTTCGTGGTCGACGTACGGCTGGCGCAGAACTTGCTGGTGCTGAAAACGAGCGTGGGGAGCGCACAGCCGGTAGCAGCAGCGATGGATTCGGAGGATTGGCCGGAAGTGGTGGGGACCATCGGCGGGGATGACACCATTTTGGTGATTTCGCCGGACAACCGGACAGCGCAGCAATTGGTGCGCCGGATTCACGGGATGCTCGAGTAATGACGGCGCCGTTGAAAACTGCGGTACTGGGCGCGACCGGCTATGCCGGTTTTGAACTGACGCGGATTCTGCTGCGCCATCCGCGGCTGCAGAAGCCTTTGCTGCTGCGGCGCGAGGAAGGGAAGGCGCAGGATCTGGCCGAATCGTTTCCGGCGCTGAGCGGGAATGGCGGATATGCACTGGAGCTGTTCTCGGTCGAGCGGCTGAAGCAGGCAGGTGTGGATCTACTGTTTCTGGCCACGCCGCATGAATTATCGCGGAGCCTGGTTCCGGAAATCGTACGGCAGGGAATTCGCGTGGTGGATTTGAGCGGGGCCTGGAGGCTGCAAGCACGGGAACATCGTGCCGTTTACGGATTCACCGATGCGGACACGGAGGCGGCGGTCGAAGTCATGAAGCAAGCGGTGTACGGGCTCCCGGAGTTGCACAAGGCGGAGATCGCGGGTGCGCCAGTGGTGGCGAACCCCGGCTGCTACGCGACATCGGTGATTCTTGGACTGGCGCCACTAGTGGAAGCCGATTTGGTGGACCGGAGCCGGGGCATCATCTCCGATTCGAAGTCCGGTGTGTCGGGAGCGGGGAAGGAAGCGACGGCGCGCACGCATTTTGTGTCGGTGGCGGACAACCTTTCCGCGTACGGAGTTTTCAAACATCGGCACCTCGGAGAAATGCTGGAACAGTTAGGGCTGGCGGAAGAGGAGCTGATCTTCACGCCGCACCTGCTGCCGATTCCGCGCGGGATTCTGTCGACGATTTACGTGCACCTTTCGCGCCCTGTGAGTGCAGCAGACGTGGAGCGCTGCTATCGCAGTTTTTACGCGGGCAAGCGCTGGGTACGGGTGTTTTCGCCGCCGCGGCTGCCCGAGATCCGGTATTCGTTGTATTCGAACTACTGTGACATCGGGTTTTGTCTGGCGGATGACGGGCGGCGATTGGTCGTGGTCTCGTGCGTGGACAACCTGCTGAAGGGTGCCGCCGGGCAGGCGGTGCAGAACATGGATGTGATGTACGGCTGGGATGAAGCGGAGGGATTGAATTGAAAGTCGTTGTAAAAATCGGCGGCGCGGCACTGGATGACGAATCGGTGCTGCGCAAATGTGCGCACGCGATCGTCCAGTTGGCAGGAGACGGTCATCACATCGCCGTCGTTCACGGCGGCGGCGGCGCGTTGACGCGGACCATGAAACGGCTGGGCAAAGAGAGCCAGTTTGTGAACGGCCTGCGGGTTACGGACGCGGAAACGCGCGATATGGCGTTGATGGTGCTGGCGGGGATGGTCAACAAGAAGCTGGTCGCGGCCATTGGCGCAGCGGGCAAGCCAGCGATCGGGTTGAGCGGCGGCGACGGAATGAGCGTCCGCGCCCGCAAGAAAGACGACGCGGGAGCCGATCTGGGTTTTGTGGGAGAGATTTGCGCGGTCGAGCCGCGCTGGATTGAGGCGATCTGGGGGCAGGGTGGGATTCCGGTCATCGCGAGCCTCGCGGTGGGGGCAGTGGGCGAGTACTACAACGTGAACGCGGACCAGATGGCGGCGGCCTGCGCCGTGGCTTGTCAGGCGAGCGCGTTGATCTTTCTGACCGATGTCCCCGGGGTGAAGGGCGCCGACGGCGCTGTGATTCGCTGGTTGGATCTGAGCCAGGTGGCGACCCTAGTCGAAACCGCGGTGGTGCAGGGTGGAATGCTGCCGAAGCTTGAAGCGTGCCGGCATGCTTTGAGCAAAGGCGTCGGCCGGGTGCGGATTCTGCCGGCGTCGGAAGCTGATGTCCTGCCTGAATTCTATTTCTCGAAATTGCAGCTAGGGACGGAAGTGCGAGTCGCCTGAAACCGGCACGCTGGCGGGAGCGTGCGACAGAAGCAGTGTGGGGTATTCGCAGCACAGTGAGCGAAGGAGCCAACTAAGAAATGAGAAGTCACGCACTCGAAAGAACATCGCTAACGCCCGTCCCGGCTGTAAACAAGTCTGGGATGCGGGATCTGGTGTCGACACGCGACCTCAGCCCGAGCGAGGTTCGCTCGATCCTGGACCTCGCGGCGGTGGTGAAAGCCCGCCCGGCGGATTTCCGGCGCACGCTGGAAGGGAAGCAGTTAGTCATGTTCTTCGAGAAGCCATCGTTGCGAACGCGCCTGACTTTCGAAGCGGGGATGTCGAGCCTGGGGGGCACGGCGTTCTTCATGGACCAGACGGGCGGCCGGATCGACGCGCGCGAAAGCCTGCACGACATCGCGCACAACGTTTCGCGCTGGGTGGATGTGATCGTGCTGCGCACGTTTGCGCATTCCACAGTGGAAGACATGGCGGCGCACGCGTCGATTCCAGTGATCAACGCGCTCAGCGACCTGGAGCATCCGTGCCAGGCGCTCGCGGATTATTCCGTTCTGCAGGAACGGTTCGGGAATCTCAAGAACGTGACCCTGACCTACGTGGGTGACGGAAACAACGTCGCGCACTCGCTGTTGCTGACGGGCGCGATGCTCGGTTCGCATGTCCGCGTGGCGACCCCGGCGGGGTACGAGCCAAACGAGGAAATTCTCAAAGCGGCCCAGGAGATTGCGCAGGAAACGGGCGCGACTCTCGAACTGCTGTCCGATCCTCATCAGGCGGTCGCCGGCGCGGATGCGGTTTACACCGATGCCTGGGCCAGCATGGGGCAGGAAAACGAGTCTGAGAAACGCGCGGTGATCTTCCAGCCGTACCAGGTGAACGAGGAACTGATGTCGGAGGCAGCGCCGCATGCTGTGTTCATGCACTGTCTGCCGGCGCACCGCGGTGAGGAAGTTGTCGACGCGGTAATAGATTCTCCGCAGTCCGTTGTCTTTGATCAAGCCGAAGGCCGACTGCACGTGCAGAAGGCCATTCTTATGTTATTGCTCTGGGGCGGCGCGAGCCGGTTCCCGGTAAGGAGTGCTCATGCCTAAGAAAGTTGTTCTGGCTTATTCCGGTGGACTCGATACCTCCATCATCATTCCGTGGCTGAAGGAAAACTATGACTACGACGTGATCGCGATGGTGGGCGATGTTGGCCAGGGAGATGACATTGAAGCGGTGGTCAAGAAGGCGTACGGCACCGGCGCCAGCAACGTGATCGTCGAAGATATGCGGGAAGAGTTCCTGACCGGATACGTGTTCCCTGCGCTGAAGGCGGGCGCGGTCTACGAACACAAGTATCTGTTGGGAACGTCGCTGGCGCGGCCGGTGATTGCAAAGCACCAGGTGGAAGTCGCACTGCGCGAAGGTGCGACCGCGGTGGCGCACGGCTGCACGGGCAAGGGCAACGACCAGGTCCGGTTCGAGCTGACGTACCAGGCATTGGCGCCGGAGTTGAAGGTCATCGCTCCCTGGCGGGAATGGGATCTGAAGTCGCGCGAGAATTGCCTGGACTATGCGGAAGCCCATGGAATTCAGGTGGCGCAGAGCCGCGAGAAGATTCATAGCCGTGACCGCAATCTCTGGCACATCAGCCACGAGGGCGGGGAACTGGAGGATGCAGGCAACGCGCCGTTCGACAGCACCTGGCAGCTTACGAAATCTCCGCAGGAAGCTCCCGATCGCGAAGAACAAGTGGAGATCGGCTTCGAGAAGGGCGTGCCGGTTTTGGTGAACGGCCTGAATATGGATCCCGTGTCCCTGGTCGAGTTGGTGAACGAGATCGGCGGACGCAACGCCATCGGACGCATCGACCTGGTGGAGAACCGGTTTGTCGGGATCAAGTCGCGCGGCTGTTACGAAACACCCGGCGGAACTTTGTTGCTGACGGCGCACCGCGAACTGGAAGCGCTGTGCCTCGACCGCGAGTTGATGCACTACAAGCAGCATGTCGGGCTCAAGTACGCGGAGTTGGTGTATTTCGGGCTTTGGTTCACTCCTCTGCGCGAGGCCCTCGACGCCTTCGTCGAGAGCACGCAAAAAGACGTGACGGGTACGGTCACGCTGTCGCTCTACAAGGGCAACATCTCCGTGGCGAGCCGCAAGTCGGAAAATTCGCTGTATCGCACCGATCTTTCCTCGTTCACCATGGGGGAGAGCTACGACCAGAAAGACGCAGAAGGGTTCATCCGGATTCTCGGACTGCCTTCGCGTTCGCGGGCGCAACTCCACCAGGAGGTGACGAAGTGAAGATGTGGTCGGGCCGCTTCCGGCAGCCGCTTGACCCTGCGTTCGAGCGCTGGCAGCGTTCGTTTCCGTTCGATCAGGTGCTTCTGCCCTTCGAACTGGAAGCGAGCCGTGCCCACGCGCGGGCGCTGGAACACGCGGGCGTGCTTTCGTCGGAGGAACTGGCCGAGATCGTGCGCGGGTTGGAACTGATCGGGGAAAAGGCGCAGGCGGACGCCACGTTCTTAAATGACGACGAGGCAGAGGATGTCCACCACTTTGTCGAAAAGCAACTGGCGGCGTTGATCGGAGACACCGGCTATAAACTGCACAGCGGTCGCAGCCGGAATGAACAGATTGCTACCGACCTTCGGCTATACGTGCGGGGCGCAATCGACCAGGTGCAGACGCGGATGGCGGATTGGCTGAGCGTGCTGTTGACACGGGCGGAGAAGGCCGGGGACGCGGCGATGCCTGCTTATACGCATCTGCAACGCGCCGAGCCTGTCCTAGTGGCGCACTGGCTGCTGGCGTACGTGGAAATGTTTCTGCGGGATACCCAGCGCCTGGCTGATTGCCGGGCGCGGCTGAATCTGTGTCCGCTGGGCTCGGGTGCCGTGGCCGGAGCAACCCTGGCGCTGGAGCGCGAAGCCATGGCGGCGGAACTCGGGTTTGATGCTCCAACGGCGAACAGCCTCGACGCCACCAGCGATCGCGATTTCGTGCTGGAGTTTGTGCAGGCGCTCTCTTTGTTGGCCTTGCATCTGAGCCGGTGGGCGGAGGAGATGATCCTGTTCTCCACCCAGGAGTACGGCTTCATTTTGCTGCCCGAGTCGTATTCCACGGGCAGCAGCGCGATGCCGCAGAAGAAGAATCCCGACCTGCTCGAGTTGGTTCGGGGCAAAGCCGGAAGGGTTGTGGGGGCGGCGACCTCGTTGTTCGTCACGGTCAAGGGGCTGCCACTCGCCTACAACAAGGACATGCAGGAGACGCAGCAACCGCTCTTCGACGCTGCGCAAACCTCGCTTTCCGTCCTGCCCTTGGTGACGGGATGGATGAAGGACGTGGAGTTCGAATACGCGGAAATGCAGCAGGCGGCGCAGTCGGGCTTTATGAATGCCTGGGCGGCGGCCACTTACCTGGTCGAGCGCGGTGTGCCGTCGCGGCTGGCGCACGAAGCGGTGGGCAAGGCAGTCAAGCTTTGCCTGGAGCGAGGATGCGAATTGCAGGACCTGGGCCTGGCGGATCTCCAGCAGATCAACCCGGACTTTGATCAGGGGGTTTACCCGTCTTTGAAACTTGAGGCGGTAATTTCCATTCACGAGGTAGAAGGTGGAACAGCACGAAAGGCGGTCGAACAAGCCATTCAACGGGCGGAACAGCGCATTGCTCACTTGCGAGGTGAAGTACATGCACACGCGTGAAGCTCTGCTGCGCGATGCGACGCAGATCCATGACTTGATTGCGAGTTATTCCGGCGACGGCACGCTGCTGCCGCGCACCTTGCCGGAGATCTGCGAGAACATTCGCGACTTCGTTGTCGTCGAGGACGGTGGGCGCATTCTCGGCTGCGGCGCGTTGCATCTTTACGGACCGCACCTGGCCGAAGTCCGCTCCATTGCTGTGTTCCCGGAGGTCAAGGGAAACGGCGCGGGGCGTTTGCTGATCGACGCGCTGATGGAACAGGCGGCGCGGCAGGAAGTCACCTGCGTGTGCCTGTTCACGAGAATCCCGAGTTTTTTCGCTCGCATGGGCTTTACGGTTGCGGTACGCGAGGATATCCCGGACAAGCTCTACAAGGATTGCCTGCGTTGTCCGCGCTTGAATAACTGCGACGAAGTCGCGATGTTCCGCGGCGAACTGCCCCGGTTCGCCATCCTGGAGCCGCCGGCATCGCAGCTGGTGAAGTTGCAGCTGGCCACGTCGCCCGACTAGTCCATCCCGAAAGAAATAAGAAAGCCGCCACGCGATGCAACGACTGGTTGCCTCCTGGCGGCTTTTGGGGAAGCGCCCGTTCGGGCACCCGAGTTGCCTCGGGTGAGCGCAGTGTACCATGCAAGCCTGGTGGCCAGTATCATTCGGGTAGATAAGACTGTGCCGCAGATTTCTCGGCGGTAACCAGCGTCGGTTGCACCAACGTTACGTCCCAATGTGATCCACCTCACCGCGCGGGGTGAGGAATCGCGGTCGAATCGATGCTGAGGACAATCGCGATGAAGGCTCCCTGCCTCTACGCGTTTGTAGTTGCTATCTTGCTGGTGGCGCCGGCGGGCGCACAACGGTTCAGCACGTTTCCCGACCGTTCGGAGTTGCGGTCGCCTGACGGCAGATTCCTGATTCGCAGCGTCGATCACGCCGCCTCCGCTTCCGACTTCAGCGGCCTTTTCCGGTGCTGGTGCTCGAGGAAACGAGGAGTGGACGGTCGTGGGCACTCTATAACTACGTCAACTACGTCGGCCGGGTGGGAGCGGCCTGGTCGGGGAATCGCTTCATTATTGTCACCGACTACGTTAGCAAGCGGACATCCCGCGCGCCCTGGTATTCGCGATCGACTCGCGCGTCGAGCCGTTCTCTGTGGAGCAAGTCACGCGCGACAAGGCCCAGTTTTCGCGGCTGCTCCCGACGGAGCAGAAACGTCCACCTCTTGGGGAAATGACCATGTGTTCGTCGAGGTGTCGCGCGTGGAAGGAAATGCTTTGATACTGCGGGTGTGGGGATATGGGGCGCGCGACCCCAAAGGATTCCGTTTTGATTGCCAGTACGATCCACGCGCCGGCACCGCGGCCTGCAGGGAGAAGGGAGGGGGAGGTCCTCAGTCCTGAAGGGGCTTGCGGTGGAGGCGGCGTCTACTTCAGCGCAGTCTTTTCGCTGTCGTCACGCGGGGTCATGGAGACGACGACGTACTCGCGATCTTTGTCGTCCAGGTCTTCCACCCGCAGGATCATCTTGTCCTTTTCCATGCGGAACTGCGCCTGCTCACCGACGGGCAGCAACACCGGGTGCTTTTCGTCCCGCGGACGGATGCGGTAGATCACCTTGTCGGATTGCAGGACGTATTCCTGGCAGAGCAGTTCGTGGGTTTTCTTGTGGGCGCTGTCGGTGCCAATGATTTCGCCGGCCAGGCTCTTGCCACTGTTTTCGTCGACGCCACAGGCCACGGACTCCATCTGCATCAACTTGCCAGACTGGCGCGGCTTGGGTTCCTTGGCGTACGCCACCGAAGCCAGCAACAACACTCCCACTCCAAAATAATATGGTCTCGACATCAGTATTCCTCCAGAGCAACCTGGTTTGCGGGGGCGAGGTTCAGGTTGCGCCATCCTCAGATTGAGGGGTGCAAATAGTTTCGCCGGGGCGGAGGCCGAGGCGGAAGGTAACGGCGGTGCAATGTACTTTGGGCCGGTGCACCTAAGTCACTCGTCTCGAGCGGCGTGGGTTCAGTTGCGCCCACGCCGCTATGCGTTGACTCCAGTAAGTGCAGGCTCTTCAGCGTCTTTTCTAAAGAGGTGCGCCCTGACTACGGACGCTTGCTCGCCACATCGGACCCGGATCCTTCCGACTTTGACCGCGCGTTGGCAGCCTTGATGACCTGCTTGGGCCAGTCCTGGGCGACGGCATCGCAGGCATCCTTGACGGCGTTCCCCAGGCTGCGGGTGGAGTGGCTCATGATGGCGTCCCCGTCCTTGTTGAAGACGACAACCTTATTATCCCGGGAAATGGGATTCTTGCCCCCCTCGTGATCGAGCAGGACCACGTAGTCCGCCTTTTCCTGCTTGTTATTGACGATGACCGCCGGGCAGCGCTCGCCGAAGGTCTTAATGATTTCAGCGGTTTGCGGGCGGTCCCCGCCGCTGGCGGCGCCGCCAAACCCATTCGCGCTCCCGCCGTTGCCGCCCGAGAGCTCCCACGACTTGCTGTCGGTAATGTAGACACGCGCCTTTTCAGCGGCCGCGCCCCAGATGACTGAACCTACGACCACGCCAACGACCAACAAAGATCTCATCTTCCACCTCGTAAGCTCTGAGCCATGGCGCTCAGAACCGGGTCAACTCTTAAGCCGTTGGAATCAGGAGGGGAAGAGAAGGTTGTCTGAGCGGTGATCCTGCACGGAGAACCGTATCTAACTCTTCGGAGGATGGCCGGAGGGGATGAATGTGCGCGGAGACGCAAGGTCTTCCACAAGTGGAGAAATAGGCGTGAAGGCCTCGAGCGCACCGATTGATTGGCCGGAGGCCGAGGCCCGAGTGCAAGGACTACTCAAATCTCCGCTATTCTAGGCTTAGAACACGTTCCTGAAACCCCAAAACAGGAATCCGGCTAGAACCATGGAGGCCGGCAGCGTGAGCACCCACGCCATCGCCAGGTTGCGCACGGTGGACCATTGCAACCCCGAGTGGTTCGCGGCCATGGTGCCGGCGATTCCTGAGGACAGGACATGGGTTGTGCTCACCGGCAGGCCGAACCAGTCCGCCGCACCGATCGTGAGCATGGCAGTGATTTCGGCGGCGGCTCCCTGGCCGTAGGTGAGATGTTCCTTACCGATCTTTTCTCCGACCGTCACCACGATTCGCTTCCAGCCCACCATGGTTCCGAGACCGAGAGCCAGCGCCACGGCCACTTTAACCCAGGTGGGGATGAAGCGCGTCGCGCGGTCGACGTGTTTCTTGTAGTTGCCGAGAGCCTCCCAGTCTGCAGTCGCCAAGGTGGGGTTGCCCGACTTCTTCATCAGGCGTAGCGCCTCGCTGACAAGGTGCAAGTCGTTCCGGAAGTTGCGGACCCGATCATTGGGGACTTTGGCGAGTTCTCCGAACAACACGGTTTCGTTACCGATATCGCTGACCAGCTGGCGCAGGGCCAGCATCGTGTTGGGGGTGAACTCGCGGGTACGGACGTAGTCGGTAACTTCTTCGCGGTCGTCGCCAACAACAGCGCTGGGACTCACATATTTCGTTAGAACCGTCGCGGCCTGCTGAGAGACCGCAATGAAATCGTCGGACTGTTTGCGGGTTACAGCATGATTCAGCGCATAAGCGGTTGGCACCGTGCCAACCAGGATGAGCATGATGAGTCCCATACCCTTCTGTCCGTCGTTGGAGCCGTGCGCGAAGCTGACTCCCGTACAGGTCAGCATGAGTAATGCACGAATCCAGAATGGTGGTGGCTGAGTGCCTTCCGGAGCTTCGTAAAGCTTGCGATTCTTAACGACCACCTTCATCAGCCACAATAAGAGAAACGAGCAAACGAATCCAACGACTGGCGAAAGCAGCAACGACTTGCCGATGTTCGACGCCTGGGTCCAATCGACTCCGCTGGTGCCGGTGCGAGCTGACATCAATTGATTTGCGATGCCCACGCCGATGATCGAGCCGATCAAGGTGTGAGAGCTGGAGGCGGGCACTCCGAAGTACCAAGTCCCCAGATTCCAGATGATCGCGGCGACGAGCAGGGCAAACACCATTGCGAATCCTGCCTTGCTGCCCACCTGCAAAATAAGTTCGACGGGAAGGAGGGAAATGATGCCAAAGGCGACCAGGCCACTGGAGGTCAGGACTCCCAGAAAATTCCAGAAGCCTGACCATACCACGGCGATATGCGGCTCCATTGAATGTGTGTCGATCACAGTCGCCACAGCGTTCGCTGTGTCATGGAATCCGTTCACAAACTCGAAGCCCAAGGCAACCATCAGCGCGATTCCCAGCAGAACGTAAGGCGTAACGGAGCCGGAATGCACCGTAGAAAGGTCAGACAGAAGGTGAAGGGCGGAATAGACGACTCCGACCAACAGCACAATGCCAAATCCGATGATGCCGATGAGCCCTGGGCGGCGAGAGAGTTTTGCGTCCAGTGCCGTGGTGGCTGTCGCCATGATCCTTCCTCTTTAGGTACAGCGCATCGGCGAAGCGCACCGATGGCTGAGAGGCGGGAATATTAGCGAAGCTTGGTTACAGCAATGTTAAACGCGCATGGGAAAAGGCGCGGATCCATCGCCGATGTTGCGGGCGGAAATGTAACAGTGCTGTAACAAATGTGGCGTAGGCTGCTCCCCTGCGGGGTGTGGGTACGATGCGCATCGCTCTGGATGATTCACGCTATTACTTCAACCGCCATGAGTCGTGGCTGGCCTTCAACCGGCGTGTCCTGGAAGAAGCCCTAGATGAGACAAACCCGCTTCTGGAGCGGGTGAAATTTCTCGCGATCACGGCGAGCAACCTCGACGAATTCGTGGAAGTCCGGCTGTCAGGTCTGCTGCAGCAGGTTGAGCACGGCTACCGCGAGACCGGTCCCGACGGGCTTAGCCCTGAGGAACAGTTGGGGCGCATTTCGGGCGAACTGCACTCCTTTGTGGCCGACCAATATGATTGTTGGAACCGGGCCCTCTTGCCAGCACTGGCCAAGGAGGGAATCCGCGTCCCACCGGTTTCGTCCCTCGATCGCCCGGCGAGAGACGCCATGGACCTGTACTACATGCGACAGGTAGACCCGCTGCTGACCCCGGTTACCATCGATCCGTCGCATCCGTTTCCGCACGTCATCAACAAGGCCCTGTGTGTTGCGTTCTGTCTTCGCCCTCGCCGCCGGCCTGCGACTACCTATCTGGGAGTAGTGACGGTGCCTCGCAAGCTCCCGCGCGTGGTGCGGGTCCCCTCACGAACGGAGCGGTTCGATTACATTTTCTTGCACGATCTGATCGAAGCTCATACTCGCAATCTTTATAAGGGATTCCAGGTAGTCTCCTCCGGAGCTTTCCGCGCCACTCGCAACAGCAATCTCTACCTGCACGAAGAGGAAAGCCGAAGTCTGCTGGAATCGGTTGACAGTCTGCTGCACAATCGCCGCAAAGGCGATATCGTCCGGCTGGAAATCGAAGCGGATGCGGCGGCAGAAATTGTGGAGCCTTTAGCCGAGCAGTTTGTTTTGCGTCCGTGGCAAGTCTTCAAGACTCCGGGCCCGGTGAATCTTTCGCGTCTGTTTTCTCTGGCGGACCAAACTCCGCGGCCTGATTTGAAGTTCCCGCCCTTCGTGCCCAAGACCCTTAGCTTTTCGTCGAAGGTCGCGAATCTCTACGAGCAAATCCACCAGGGAGACGTTCTGCTGCATCACCCTTACGATTCCTATCAGCCAGTGGTCTCTTTCATCGAGGCCGGAGCCCGCGATCCCGCTGTGCTCTCCATCAAGCAGACGCTCTACCGCACGAGTGAAGACTCGCCCATCGTTCGCGCCTTGATGGAAGCGGCACAGAGCAAGGAGGTCGCGGTAGTCGTCGAACTCAAAGCCCGCTTCGACGAAGCGTCCAACATACGCTGGGCGCGATCGTTGGAAGAAGCAGGTGTGCAAGTTTTCCATGGGGTGGTCGGCCTGAAGACCCATTGCAAGCTGGCACTGCTCACGCGCCAGGACAGCGATGGCGAGATTCGGAGATACGCTCACCTGGGCACAGGGAACTACAATCCGAACACGGCACGCTTCTATACCGATCTAAGCCTGTTGACTTGTGATCCCGACACGACATCTGCGGTTCACGCAGTGTTCAACTACTTGACGGCGCGCTCGGAGCAGCGGAACTACCACCCCTTGCTGGTGTCGCCCGTCGATCTGGCCCGCTCCTGCGTGCAACTCATCGATCGCGAGACGGCGAACGCCCGCCGCAGGCGTCCCGCGCGGATTATCGCGAAGGTGAATGCCCTGCTGGATCAGCCGGTGATTGAAGCTCTCTATCGCGCGTCTCGTGCGGGAGTCGAGATTGACTTGATCGTACGTGGCGCGTGCGCCCTGCGCCCCGGTATCAAGGGGCTTAGCCATCGTATCCGGGTTCGGAGCATCATCGGGCGATTCCTAGAACACAGCCGGATCTTTTATTTCGAGAACGGCGGCGAGCCGGAGGTTTACCTGGGCAGCGCCGACTGGATGCCTCGTAATCTGTATGAGCGAGTCGAGGTCATGTTCCCGCTGCGAGTGCCCGCGCTCCGCGATCGAGTTACCGAGATGCTTCAGACTTATCTTAAGGACACAGCCAAGAGCCGCTGGCTACAGTCGAGCGGAAAGTACGTTCGCGCATTCAAGGCCGATCCGTCCCGGTCTAGCCGCAACGGCCACCGATTCAGCGTCCAGAGCTTCTTTATTGAAGAATCCCCCGCCGTTGTAGGAAGCAATGTGGAGTTCGAGAGTCTGATCAGTGCGGCTTAAGCTCCCATGGTAGAGGCCCAAGCTCGAGACCCTCTGCTTTCGGAGGAGCGAAGAGCAATGCAGCTGCGGACGTGCGGCCACGCCCTCGAAACCGAAGCGGCGTTTCTGGCGCGCCGCAGGAGGCTAGTCATCCCCCAGAAATAATGCGCAGTTCCTTTGTGCACTCGTTGAACCGCATTGATCTGTTTCCACTCTAGGGCGGGCTCGAGAGCCCGTCGCCGTAGGTTCTCTCCCTCTGGAAATCGTCCCGTGCTCAGGAACAGGTGCCAAATAACAGTAAAGTCATTGAAGTACCCCTCGGTTGCGGTCACTCCCACCACGTTGTAATCAAAGTATCGGAGCGCAGTCGCCATGAATTCTTCCCAAGGGAGCGGATCATTGCCAAAATTAGCAGGCGTGCAGTTGGTCGAATGCCTGAACAGGAGAATCGCATTTCGAAAAGGCCCCGGCAAATCGTATGATGCCAGCGCAAGAGGCCTCACGCTTATGACACGACCAACGACGCCGGCGATTTCACCGTTCTTCGTCGTCAGCAACGTCGATCAAACCATCGCTTTTTACCGCGACATGCTTGGCTTTGAGACAAGATTCCAGCAGCCGGAGCGAAACCCTTTTTTCGCCATCATCGGCCGCGACGGAGCGCAGATCTTCGTCAAGTCCGATAAAGACACGGCGCCCCTGCCGAACCCAAGGCGGTGTCCTTCCATGAGGTGGGACGCCTACGTCTATGCGCCAGACCGGGATGCGCTCGCCGTCGAATTTGCCGATCAGGGAGCAGCATTCAGCGTGCCCCTTTAAGGATACCCACGATGGTCTTCGCGGGTTCGAGATTTGCGACCCTGACGGCTACGTCTTGTTCTTCGGTCGACCAAGGTAGACGGCGGAGAGCGAGTTTCGAAGAGCCGCGTCAGGGAACGTAGCAGGAGATGAGAAAATGTCATCAAGTTTATGCACGGAAACAGGGTGATCAGAGGGTGTTTTTTTCTAAATATCCCATACAATTCCGAGCGATAGTCGGTACGTCCAGACAGACCAAACCCCAGCATAGATTGAGAAGGTCGGGGGAGCATCGAATGCCATCCCCAAGAGCGGAGCTATAAAAACCCATGGCAAACAGCAGAACATTCCAAATGAGAAATAATGCTGGGGCGTACGTCAGCAGAGTGGCAATTTCGAAAAACGGGTGGGATGTCGCTTTCTTCCTACTGTACTATATACGGCAGGAGGATTGAAGCATGGACAATCTCACCCCTGCAGTTCCTTCTCGTGTGG
>Ga0307479_10001915_pt1 | contig 19025 bp, 19 predicted proteins | sample atmos_gasesECM4C_FD_203743 | JGI IMG/M metagenome (GOLD analysis project Ga0307479, IMG submission 203743) | Hardwood forest soil microbial communities from Morgan-Monroe State Forest, Indiana, United States - atmos_gasesECM4C_515 | ecosystem: Environmental > Terrestrial > Soil > Temperate... | reverse complement strand
CTGAGGCCAGGGCCGCCAGCGGTTACCTGAATCGGTCCCTGGTAGTTCTCGGTGCTCAGGGTGCAAGCCACCGCTCCGGTCTGGTCGGTTGAGCTGCACTGTCCGAGCTGCCCGCTGAGGCCGATCGAAGTGACAGGTTCGCCGCTCGCGTTGTCGATGGCGAGTACCGTGACGGTCGCGCCGACGATGGGGTTGCCGCCGGCGCTGACGTGCGCCGTGATCACGCCGAACGGCACGTTGTCGACGGTCACTGGCACGAAGGCGTCGGTGACGCCGCCGAAGTTGTCAGTGGCTTGCAAGTGGAGTGTGACCGGCCCCTCGAGCGCCTTCGTCGTGTTCCACGTGACCGACAGAGCCTCAGCGGCCGGCAGCGTGTCAGGACCAGCGCCGAGCGGCGGGTTGACGAGAACGAGGCTCGCGACCGTGGCGCCGTTCTGCCCGCTCGCGCTGGCAACGATGGTGACGGTTCCTTTCACGACCTGGTTGGTGCCCGGCGATGAGACCGAGATCACCGGACCGTGGTTCGCGACGCGAACGCTGAGGGTCTGCGTCGCCGTGTTCGATGACGAGTCGGTGGCGGCCACACTGATGACGAGCGGTCCGTCGGGCATCGCGCTCACGTCCAGCACGGTCTTCAGGCGCATCGTCTTGCCGGCGTTCTCGACGGTGGGACTCGTGCCGTTCAGAGAAGCCGGCGCGGTAAAGGCAAACGTGCCCATCGCGACGTTGTCCGTCCCCGATGCTTCGATGACCACCTGTCCTTGGACCGAGGCGTTCGCCAGAGGCTGCACGAACTGGATCACTGGAGGAATCAGGTCCACAGACCCGCCCTGATCGCGGAACAGGGGGCTCGCATCGCTGGCAATGGCATTCATCGTCGCCTGTGCGTCGGCGAGGGCGATGTGGGAGCTGTTGCGCGAGCTCGAGAGGAACGTCGAGATGCCTTGGGCGAGCGTGGCACGGACCGTCTGCCCGTCCAGTGCGTACCCGTTCGATGCAGTGGGCGGGACGATGAGTCGCAGGCCGGCCGCCCCATAGCCATCGAAGATGCCGTCGCCGTTCAAGTCAGCCGCGATGGCAGCGAGCAAGGAGAGCGAGTTGAGAGGGCCACCCGGCGTCAGGTTCTTCGCCTGGGACAGATTCTTCGCTTCCTCCGAAAGCCCGGCGAGGACGAGGGCGGCCTTTGCGGAGTCGTTCAGCTGCACGATCGAGCTGGCGCTCGGGTCCGACAGGTCGGGCGGCAAGGAAACGGAGCTCCAGTCGATTCCACCAAAGTGCGAGTTCAAGAGCGACTGAGCCTGTGACAGCGCGCCATCGATGGGCGCGCCCGAGCTTGCGTTCCTGGCTGCGAGCTGCACGACCAGATGAGAGACAGGCGAAACCAAGAGGCCCGCGATTGCATCGCCAGCAGCGCGAACCTTCGCTGGTACCGCAGCGCTGAGCTGATACCCGTCGACGAGGACGGGCGTTCCCGTGGCGGGCTCGGTGTAGGAGCCGGACGAGACTACGACGAGAAGCGGGCCCGTTGCAGGGGCGTTGAGACGAAGGTCAAACGCGCCAGTCTTGTCCGTCTGAGCAGTGCCTACGGCTGCGCCGGGCGTGCCGCCATCGAAGCGATACGCCGTCACGGTTCCATTGCTCACCGGCCAGACGACGTACGACTTCGCGTCGCTCGGCGGAGCGATTGGATCCGCCGGAGCGTGGCCGCCACCGCAGGCGCCGTGCAGGGCGGCAGCGAGAGCGAAGATGAACAAGCTTGAAGACCGCATCGGAGAACTCCTTGCTGCGTGCCGCAGCTCTGTCGTTGGTGTGCGACAGAACCTAACATGAACCATAAAAGAATCGCAATAGGTGTTTTCGTCGGTGACCTAGAACGGCTTGGTCACGAGGACGTCCATCTCGGCTCCTGCGTCGAGGAGAAGCGCTTCCCCACCGGATGCGCTTTCCTCTGAATCACGGCTGTTCAGAGCCGTCTCGGCCGCGTTGTGCGCGGCATCCTGGGCAAGACCGCCGTTGACCGCGGTCAGCATGGTGTTGGCGACGGCTCGGCCGACCTTCGCCCCGGTGCCATCTTGCGCTTGGGCAGCGGCGATGCGGCGCGCCGGAGCGAGCCCCGGCTTACGGTCCTGGATGTCGTAGGCGAGACCCTCGAAAGAGACCTCGGTCTTGTTGGGAAAAACGAGACGCGTGAAGCGGACAGTGAAGCGTCCACCGCTCGCGCGCGCGTCGCCGTAGGCCATCGTCCCGGCCGGAAAGACGACGTGCCCCTCGGAGATGTACGCGCGACGCAGGCGGACCGCGGCCGGACCTGCGGAAGCCGTGCGGCTGTCGAGGTTCAAGTCGAGGCTCGCGCGGATACGCGCGCCCGTTTGAACGCGGTACCGCGCTGGCCCTTTCGCGTTCGAAGTAGCGACATCGCCGCCGAGCCGCTGGCCGAACTCGAGCGAGGAGTTTTCCTCGCGGATGGGCGCCTTCACGGCCTGGCGAGCGGCCGCCCTCGCGACGCGGGCGCTGGGGACGATCTCGGACGGGGCGGTCGTCCTGGCGTGTTGTTGAGCCGCGGGAGGCGCGACCAGGCGATCGGGTTGAGCAAGAGGCTCATGCGGCGCCACGGTCTCGGATCGGGCAGGGGCCGTAGGAGTTGGCAACGGTGGCAGGCCGGAAGAGGCAGTCTCGTCCACGCCCGGCTTGGCGGCGGCCAGCGGCGCGTTCGTCGCAGAGGCTCGCTCCACCTTGCGCAGCAGGCTCTCGGGGGCCGCAGCGGCAGGCTTCTTCGAGAAGAGGAGAGCACCTCCAGCCAGCAGGACGGCGACGAATCCAACCGCGAGAAGCGCCTTGGCGCGAGACATGTGCGACGGCGATTTCAGGCGCCGCGCGAGTTGTTCCCTCGCCACCTGCACGGGATCGATCGGCGCCACCGCGGCCGCAGGCTTGCTGTCGCTCGCCTCCTCCGGTGGCTCGAACGACTTCAACTCTACGGTTGGAGCCCGGAAGCGGCTCGGCGAACCCGAGGTGTTCTTCTTTGCGAGCGGCTCCGCCCCGGGAAGTGCGGCGGTCGCCGGAGGATCGGCTTCGGCCAGCGCCGGCAAGATCTCGGCTTCTGAGTTCGGCGCAGCGTGAGCGGGCCCTTCTTTTGGCGGTACTGCAGGCGACAACGTCGGCGGCATGTCGAACGGCGCATCCCAAGCCGTGTCAGCCTCGGCGAGAGCCTGATCGAGGGCTTGCGACAGCTCGGTCCCGGTCGCGTAGCGGTCTGCCGGATTCTTCTCCAGGAGCTTCATCACGATGCGATCGAGCGCGGCCGGCACCTTGCTGTTGATGAGCGACGGCAGCGTCGGCGTGATCGACTTGATCGCCTGGGTCGTCCGCGCCAAGCGCTGGACGATGACGCTCTCGTCCTTGGTGGCCTTCTCGTCGGGCAGGTTGAACGGCGACTGCCCCGTGAGGACTTCGTAGAACATGTACCCGAGGGAGTGCAGCTCGCTCTGCGGCGTCCAGACGAAGTTCTCGGCCCCTTCGTCGAAGTCGACGTACCGGCAGTACTCGGGCGGCAAGTACGCGGGCGTGCCAACGATGGCGTGGTCCTGGGTGAGCGTGACTGCGCTGCGCGAGCGGGCGATGCCCCAGTCGATCCAGACCGGCTCGCCGTCAATGCCGACGATGAAGTTGTCCGATTTGACATCTCGGTGGAAAGCGCCACGCGCGTGCGCCTCGGCGAGGCCAAGCGCCCCACGCTGGAACACGTGGCAGATGCGGCGCAGCGACGGCACGCTTTTCTCGCGCCAAGTGTAGAGGTTCTGGCCGTTGACCAGGTCCATCACGATGTAGAGGTAGCCGTCGTTGAGGTCCGGCCAGCGCTCGAACGCGTGCACGCGGACGATGTTCGGGTGATTGAGCCCCAAGAGGATCCCGCATTCGCGCCGCACGCGCGTCTCGTGTCGCTCGCGCTCGTCTGGGCTAAACTTGGCCGCGCTGAAGAGCGTGAGCTTCAGCGCGTAATACCTGCCGTCACGGCGCACCTTGTACGCGACGCCACACCCGCCCTCGCCGAGCAGGTGCACGATTTCCCAAGGCCCGACCATGGTGCCGGGGAGCAGGTACTTGGGATTGATCTCGTTCTGCTCGGCTTCCATGGCGCCTCAGAGGCTCAGGTTGTCGAGCTGGATGTGACGGTTGCCGTTCTTCTCACGCAGGCCGACGGTGAACTGCTGGCCACGTTGCTGGTCAGGCATCTTGAACGCGACGACGACGCGGCCGGTGGCGTTCGGTTCAATCGCGGATGGGTCCATCGCGGCCGAGGCGACTTGAACATCCTGCGCTTGCCCGGAGCCCTGCAGCTTCACATCGGCCCCGTCGAGCTCCCAGATTTTCGCGTCGTCGCGATTCTGAATCTCGAGAACGAGGAAGGTGTAGCCAAACAAGCGGTACTCGTATCGAGCAGTGATGAGCATGCGCGACTGCTTGTCGGTCTTGCCGATCTTCCGCAGTTCGACCGCCTGGGGCGCCTTCTCGGCCAGCACCAGCGCGCCGATCTTCGAGACGCCGGCAGCGCCCGAGCTGGACTGGCATTCCTCGAACTGCGCGCGGAGCTGCTCCAGGGTCGTCTTCAACGCCTCCGGCGAATCCGGCGCCGCGCGCTTCGTGAGCTTGAGCTGCACATCCACTCGGAGATCGACGTCGGTGGAGACGCTGACGAGCTTGAACGAGAGGATGTTGCCGTCGGAGAGCGAAACGGTCAGCGCCGCCCCGCCATTGGCGGGCAGATCCTTGCGCGGGATCAAGATCACGCTCGTGTCAGTGAACTTCGGGGGCGCGAACTCATGGCCGGGCTGCGCGAGCATGACCGCTTGGTTGTCCTTCGCCAGCGGCGTCCCGAAGACGAGCGTCGTCGGCCAGTCGGCACCGACGTGGACCTCTGGAACTGTCGAGAGGGTCTCGTCAGTGATGGTGATCGTCCGCTGGACGGGTTTGCGCTGAGAGGGCGAGGACTCGACCGCCGGGCTCGGGTGCGATGCGTCCTTCGGCAACGGCAGCGCGAGCGCCTGCGCAACAACGAGAGCGAGGAGTTTATTGCCCATGGGTCACCGCCGCCGCGTTCGCTGTCGGGGCAACCTGGGGCGCGAAATGCCAGTCGACGACTTCGAGGCCATCAGGCCTCGCCGCCGTCCGAGGAACGATGCGCTCGACTAATTCGACGACGAGATGCTCGGGTACTCCGCCCTTACTCTCATCGAGCAGGCCGTTCTTCGTCCTTTGCACCGTGGCCTTCACCTGCAGCATGTCCCTGCTCTTCTCGATGAGAACGATGTCCTCGATCGAAACGGCGCTCCTTACCCGGAGTTGCTTGTAGATTTCAATCAGGCGCTGGGCGTCGCTTTCCCGCTTCAGGCGCGCACGTAGCTCGTCGCCCATCATCGAGAGCGCGTCGGCCCAGGTAGCATCGATGGTTGAAGAGTTGGCCGAGAGCGCCAACCGCATGAAATCCCTTGTGAAGTGGACGACCGTCACATCGGAGGGCTGCTGCTTCTGCTCGGCGATGAAATCGAGCAGCGCAGCGGAAGCTGCCGAGCGCGTAACATACGTACTCTTTCCGTCCGAGGTTACCGTAACCACGTCGGGACCACGGGCCGCCAAGCGGGCTCCAGCGACGATGGTCAGAGCGTTGAGGATGAGCAGCGCGGCAATGACCCAATCCTTCCAGGCAGCTTGTTGCGCGAAGTAGGCCCAGATCGCAGGCGGCGCGGAAGTGGGGCGGGCGTTCTTTCGGGAGGCGAATGGGCTCATGTGTCAGCTCAGGTGTTGTCGGGTTTGTCGGGCGGGTTCTGCGGAAGGTTCGTGTCAGACCGGAGGCGTGGGGCCGCACCGTCCTCGGGTCGGCGCGAATCGGTCGAAGCTTCTTCACGGCGGCCGGCGCCGCCAGGGTCTGCACGGCGCGACGAGTTTCTCGAGGACCGAGAGACGGCGGATGTCAGGCCGGCCACATGACGGTGCGCGATCTTGAAGCCGTGCTGCGCGGCGGTGGTCACGTTACCGCCGACGAGAGTGTTCGCGACGACCGGGACGGCGAGCGCACAAAGGCCGAGCGCGAGCGCGACGCAGACGTGGCCCAGAGCGCTCGCGGAATAGAGCCCGCTCAGTCCGATCGCGAGAACGATGCGCACGACGATGGCGCCGAGAATCGGCCAGCACGCCACGCCGACGTACTGGCCGAACCAGCGCGTGCCGACATGACTCGCTCTCGGCAGCGACGCCACCAGCGCGAGCGGGCCGATGACGTAGAAGAGCAAGAGGGCGATGCGGGCGAGGATGCCGAGCGCCCAGAAGACGGCCTGGCCCAGGGTGATGATGAGGTGGATGCTCGTCTCGTAGATCTTCGTGCCAAGCCAACTCGGCTCGGGACTCAGCGTCGTATTGGCGGCCGGGGTCGTCGGAAGAGGAACCTGCGTTGCGGTGGCGAAGTATTGGGCTGTCTGAGTGGACAGCTCTTCGTTCGCCTCCATCGGCTTGAACTGGTCGGCGATCGTCTGGGTCGTGATGATCACGGAGCCAAAGACAGGAGCGTAGAACTTGAGAAGCAGCATGACGACGACAGCCCGCCACGCGATGCTTCCAAAGTCGCGGCGGTGCTCCGGGCCATGCCCGAACGCTTCGACGATGAGAGCAATCAGGCCGAAGACGACGAAGAGATTGAAGGCAATCGAGGTCGTTTGATTGCAGAGGTCGTTGACCGGCCCCTGTGTGAGATCGAGCGCCAGAGACTGCGCCACGGCGCCGTTGGTGGTCGTGACTCCTATGGGATCGACGCCCGCCGACGCGGCCGCGAGAAGCCAGATCATCGGTCGCTCCCGAGGTCAAAGCCGGGCGCGTTGATGCGCACGTCGGGTGGGACCATCTGCGTCGAGCCGTCGATGAGCTGCTGCCGTTCCTTCGCGCGTGCGGCGCTCTCCTGCTTTCGCGCGCCGTTCTCTTCGAGGAGCCGGTAGGCCTCAATGTCCTTGAGTTGCCGCGTCTCGCCGCGCAGGATCTGCATCTCGCGCGCTGATCGAAGCTGAACGAGGACCTCCGCCGCTTGGCAGCGTTGCATCACCGAATCGTCAAGGTCGTTCAACAGGCTGCTCTTGACCGCGGTGAAGCAGTACTGCTCGTAGCCTTTCCAATCGTCTTCGAGGGTCCTATCGCGTAGGGCGAGGGCCTCGCTGTCGCCGAGGGCATCGGCAGCGACCTGATCGGCAAGCTCCTGCGCGGGCGTGAGCGGTGGCCCGAAGTCAGTCGCGATGAGGAGCGCGAGACGCTGGCCAGAAACCTGATCTTCGAGGTCGTAGCAGACCTGGTCGGCACGAGCGCCCGCGGCCAGATCGGTGCCCGTCGGGTAAGGAGTCCCGGGGGTCGTCGCCCAGTTTTCCTGCGCCTGCTGGGCGTCCGCCCCCGTTGCGATCTGCATCTGGCGTGCGCGCACGCACGCCCGGACGAGCGCGTTCAACTCGCCTCGCCCTTGAGTCCACGAGTTGAGATGGTGCGCTTCGCGATCGAAGAAACGAAGGTTGGGCACCGCGTCCTCGAGCAACTGCAGCGAGCCGGATACGTCGGCACGCGCGAGGCCCTTGAAAGCGGTGACGGCATCCGCGGCGAAGCCGGCAAGCTTCTTCGTTTCGGAATAGGTCTGCCTCAACGTTCCGAGCTGCTCGTTGAGCGCGTTGAGTTGCTGCATTCCGTTGATAAGAATCTGGACAAGAGACGTGGTGTCTCCGTCAGGGATGAAGAAGGTCGACGCACTTGCGGCGTAGGTCAGCGTGCACGCCCCGAGAAGCACGGTAGCGATGAGGGCCTTGCGCGATCGGCGATTCATGGGTGCTCACCTCGTAGCGGGTTGACCGGCGCGCAGTGCGCCGTGCGGCCATCGCGAGGCGAGGGCGGCAAGAATCGACAGGCGATCCATCAGGGGGTTCTTCTCGACTGCGCGATCGATGCGGCGGCGATCCTCGGCATCAGTCGTGAGCAGCCAGTACGCGAGCGGATGCGGCGCGAGCCGCACCGTCGTCTGCATCTGGCCGTACATGAGGAACAGGTCCGAGTAGCGACCCGGTCGCATCGACAGCGCACGGAACGCCGCTGCGGCCCGCGGCGCGAGCCGGAAGTAATCGATGACCGGCTCGTGTCCGCCGTCGTGGCGCAGGAAGATGCGGATCTTCGAGTTGCCGATGATCGCCTCACCGCTCTTCGAGTTCACGAAGTCGGTGAAGCGCTGGCTGATCATCCACATCGCCACGTCGTACTTGCGCATCTTGCGGTAGCAGCCTTCGAAGAACTTGGCGCCTACGTCGTCGGCGAGGTGCTCGTGCGCTTCGTCGGCTTCGACCAGTGTGCGGTTGCGCCGTCGCGCTGCGCGGTCGCCGATGGCCTGCATGATGGTTGCGATAGCGATCTTCTTCGTCGCCGGCGTCTTCGAGACGTTCTGCAGGTCGAAGGTCAGCAGGCGCGCGTCGAATCGGAGCTTCGAGGGCCGGTTGAGGAAGTCGGCGTACTCGCCGTCGCAGTAGATGGCGAGCCGCCGTGCGACGGTCTTGGCAATGAGCTGGTCTTCAGCGCCGCCCTCGTATTCCTGGAGCACGCGCTGGAAGTCGCCCATCAGCGGTCGTTCGTCGGGGCGATTCCGCAGGTTCGTCTCATAGAGCCGGCGAACCGCGCGCGAGACCACGTCGCGCTGTAACAGATCGAATCCGGGAGAGCCGTCGGCGCTGGAGCAGACGGCGATGAAGTTCACGACCTCTTCGATCTCGTCGGCGCCGACCTGGCCGTCCTGGCCGACCATCAGCGCGTACTCTGCGAACGGGCTGATCGACGTCTTGAGATCCACCGGGATGTGCGTGCCGCCCATGACCTCGGTGAGCGGCTTCCAGCTATTGCCGTTGTCGATGAGGATGGCGTCGATGCCGGCGGCGAGCGCGTCGAGCGTCAGCAGCCCCAGGCTGAACGACTTGCCAGAGCCAGTGTCGGCGACGACGAGGCCGTGGTGAGCGGTGGCGAGCTTCTTGTCGAACAAGTCGAGGCGAAAGCCATCCCCCTCGGGCGTCATCAGGAGCCCGGCGCAGCGCGAGGTGCCTCGCCACGACGAGTACAGCGGCAGGAAGTCGGCCGCGTTCCTAGACGTGCAGCCCTTGCGGCGCAGCTGATACGGCCCGCTGCCGGGTAGCATCGAGAGAAACGCTGGAACCTGCGTCACGTCCTCGTCGAGCAACTCGGAGTTGCCGATCGACCCGAACGCACTCCGAGCCGCTTCTGTCTGCGCGTCGAGTTCCTCAGAGGTGCCAGCCTCGAGCAGCACGCTGACGGAGAGGTTGACGAGCTTCGAGCTCATCTGCGTCAGCTCTTCCTCGAAGAGCCGCTCGATGCTGGATTGCTTGGCGCGGTCGGCAGCGTCCTGGGCGACGTTGCGGTTCTGCATGAACGGCAGCGCGTTCCGTAGCGCATCGACGAGCCCGTGCTGCATGCTGAGCTTCCAGCGAGCGACACCCTGATTCTGAATCTGAAGGCCGACCGCAACCGTGTATGCGAACGGGCGCCGCTCGCCGTCGGCGCCGGTCAGTGAGAGCGTAAGGACCGGTGCAGCGGCGAAGTACGGCGTGCCGCCCTCGGGAAGCACCTTGAGCGTCGCGACGCGACGGAGCACGTCGCCGTGGCGGAAGTATCCCCGATGGTCTTCGACGTTCTCGAAGCAGAGTTGCTCGGCCTCGGTGTACTCGCGCAGGTGCTCGCCCTGTGCGCGGATGGTTTCTTCGCTCCAGAGATCATCGCGTACGACCACGTCGCGCCCGCGGTGCTGCTTGCGAGCGCGCGTCGGATTGAGCAGTTCGTAATGTAAGCGCCACATGTCCTCGGGAGAGAGCTCGCGTGACGTGCCGCCCGCTCGCTGCTGGAACGATTGCGAGAGCCGATCCCGAAGCTTGGCAAGCTCCTTGAGGCGAGCCTCGTATTGCTCGCGCGCGAGCCTCTCGGCTACAGGCTTGTAGAGCAGCTTGAGCCCGAGCTGCCCGCGCGCGAGCGAGGAGGAGCCAGAACTCCGCTGCGGGCACGAGAAGAAGACGAAGAGCCTCGTGCGACGGAGTTTCTGCTGCGAGAGCCACCGCGCGCGCGCCGCCACGTAATCTTGAAGCTGCGGCGACGGCGCAGCGGCGGTCGTCGTCGCGTAGTCGCGGATGTCGTCATCGCATTCGTCATGGACGCGATACAGGAAGAGGAGCGTGCAGTCGTCGTCCAGGCCAGAGACGAGCGTCCGGACCCCTTCGCCGAGACCCGCTGCCGTGTCCTCCGCTACGAACCGCACGTCCGAGGTGCCAAGCTCGAGGCCTCCGACGAAGTCGAGCGCGGGCGTGATGAGTGCGGTCACACCCTGTTCGCGAACGGTCCGCCAGAGCGGAACCAACTCGGCCAGCGATTGCTCAGCCACGGCGCGTCCCTCTGGCGGGCGAGGCCGCGTCGCGGAAGTGGTGCGGAGCAAAGACAAACCGCGGGCAGCGCGCCCGGGCCGCGGCGCTGAGCAGCCCGGCGGTCCGGGCCTGCCGGACCTGCCAGACCACCCAATGCTGCAAGAACCCGGGCGCGCGTCCGTAGTTCACGACGCGCACCGCGACGTAGGCGACGAGAGTCGTTACGGCGCACGCCAACGGCGAGACGCGCACGGTCGCGTAGAAGACGACCAGGACGAACACGACCTCGAACGGGAACGTCAGCCCAAGGAGCGTGTTGCGCGTCTCGATGTTGCGGAAGACCGGAGCGCGCATCGGCTATCCGGCCTGGATGGCGGACTGGAGGCCGGGCGCGCTACGGATGAGGAAGTAGATGATGGCGCAGATGACCGCCGCCCAGATGCCGTTCTTGAGCAGATCGGGTCGGAACAGCGCTGCCGCGAGCGAGACGATCACTGCGATGATCCCGAGGGGGAAGATGATGTTGTCTCCCGCCCACATGAGCAGCTCCTGACCGGCGAAGGCGTAGGCGGGATTGCCGACGCCGACGCCGAGCACGATGGCGACGAAGAGGACGGCGCCGACGGCGGTGGAACGCTGGGAGCTGCTGAACTTCGACTTGGTCAACATGGTTCGGTTCTCCTTGGTGCAAGGGAGGCGGGATGCCTCCCGATCAGGGTTGGGAATTCGTGCGCCGGCGGACGGGGCGCCGAGGTTCGATCAGCTCGTCGTAGCGGGCGGTGAGCAGGTCGATCAGGTACTGCTGGACGGAGCGGTCGCCCCGATCCGCATTGAGGCGTTGCGCCATCATCGACGGCAACCGGAACAGCGTGCGCTGGTCCGCGACCAGCACCCGGACGACTTCGTTCATCGAGCAGCCGCGCTCTTCGGCGCGTTGGCGGATCCAGCGCCCGTCCTCTTCCTGAAACCTTGCGGTGAAGCCTGCGAACGGTGCGGTCGGCGATCTGGGCATGCCGCCATTGATAGTTCATCTCCCGAACCTGTGTCAACCCAAAAAAGATTCAAACAAGAGTTGCACAAGGAGCAACATGCTGGTACTGTCCGCGGCGTCGAATGGAGACGCAGATGGCGAGACGCATTTCGGTGGTGAATCAGAAGGGCGGCGTGGGGAAGACCACGACGGCCGTGAACCTGGGAGTGGCCCTCGCATTGCGAGGATCCCGCGTGTTGGTGGTCGACTACGATCCGCAGGCGAACGCGTCCAACTTCCTCGGATTCGTCTCGAGACTTGAAGGGTCCCCTCTCTACACAGCCGCTGACCTCACGCTCGCGCGAGGTTGCTTTCAGCCGATCACTGATGTGCTCGTGCGCGGCCTCGATCTGCTACCGGCGACGAACCTGCTCGCCTCGGTCGAGTCACGCTTGGCTTCGAGCCACTCCCATTCCCTGAAGCGCGCGCTCGATCGCATCGCTCATCGGTATGACTTCATCCTCGCTGACTGCGCCCCGACGCTCGGGACGCTCGCGATCAACGCGATGATCGCGTGCCCGGACGTTGTCCTTCCGGTGCGGCTCGAGCCCGCAAGCATCCCGGGCGCGCTGCGAACGCAGGCGACGATCGAGGCGCTGCGGCGCACCGCGAATCCGTCTCTGCGCCTCCTCGGCGCACTCGGCACGTTTCACAAGGAGACCGGCGTGATGGCTCGCCAGGTCTGCGAGCACGTCGCGCGGATTTTCGGTCCGCTCATGTTCGAGACGCGGATCCACCAGAGCGATTCCGTCGGGCGAGCCGCCGGAAAGGGCGTGCCCATTCTGCTCGACGCGCCGAAGCGGCGCGAGGCGGTCGAATACCAGCTCTTCACCGAGGAGGTCATCGCACGTGGCTCAGCGTAACGAGAGGATCAGCGGCGGTTCCGACACCATCAACGATCTCGCCATCCGGCGAGTGTCCATCGGCAGCGCTCCAATGCCGGCGGTTGCGAAGGGAGGCGTGCTGGTCGAAGTGGAGCTCGACAAGATCGAACCGAACCCGGATCAGCCTCGACAGTGGATCGATCCAGAGAAGATCCAGGAGTTGGCGGCGAGCATCGCGAGCCGGGGTACTCGCCAGCCCGACAACCCGATTCTGCTGCGGCCTGCGCCGGGCGGCGATCGGTTCGTGCTGGTAAGCGGAGAGCGGCGGTGGAGGGCAAAGCAGCTCCTGCGCGAGCAGGCGCCGGCTACCGAGCGGCAGCTCTGGAACACCATCAAGGCGCTCTTGCACGACGACATCGACGACGAGAAGTCGGCGTTCATCGCGCTTGAAGAGAATCTCCAGCGCGAGGATCTCTCGTCCGTCGAAGAGGGCGCGGCGTACGTGCGTCTGATGGAGAAGTACGAGCTGAGCGCGCGCGCCCTGGCCGAGCGCGTCGGCAAGGACGTGCGGCGCGTGCAGAGCATGGTCCGCTTGCATGGCGCTCCGCAGTTTCTGAAGGACGCCGCGATGAAGGGGATCCTGATTCCCTCTCAGACGGAGGGCGACGACACGACTTCAGCAACCAGGCGATCGCGCAGGAAGCTCGAATTTCGAGCGGCCGTCGAATTCATGCGGCTGTACGACCATCTCCTGAATCGCGATCCGCGGACACGCGAGAGCGCAAAGGCGCAAGAGCAAGTTGCGGAGCGGATCGACGGCTGGGTCCAGCGCGCTTTGACCGATGGGTGGACCGTTCGTCGAATCGAGGAGCGCTGTGCCCTGCTCCGGGGCGAGCGGCTGAGTAGCCCGAGGTCCGAATCGAACGACGCGAAGCAAGCCCTCGACGTGTCGTCGGGACGGATCGTGGTCGACAGGAGGCGACTGGCGACGATGACGTCGGAGGAAGTGGAGGCGCTCAAACAACAGATTCTGGGGCTCATTGGCGAGTCTCAGACGGCCCGCGTCCACATGGACGCGAGTGCCTCCGAGGGTGCCTTCGCGAGTGCCTCCGGGGGTGCATTCAAGGGTTGAAGTCAAACTAGGCACCCGCGGAGGCACGCTTGAAGGCACGCGCGAAGGCAGGCGGACAGGTGCAAGTGCTCGAAACACCTGGCCCCGGCCGCCCCCTCCTCCGGGTGATTGCAGGGTTGGTTGCGGAGTTGTGGTGAGACCCGACCCCGCTCCCCCAACCACCTGGGTAGCGGGGTCGGGTCTCACCAAGGTGGTCAGGGGGAAGAAATGAAGTGGAGGAGGGGGTGGCCGGGGCCAGGTTGGAGGAATGGATGGAGAGAGTAGGAGGGTGATGTGAAGGAAGAAAATGAATCAAGACAGAGTCTGGAAAGAGTGTTGGGTGTGGAGGTTGTGGTGATGGTGAAGAAAAAAAAGAGGGTGCCAGTGCGACGTTGGTTGCCAAGGATCGGGAGCGCGGTGGAACAAGGTGCGTGCGTCGGTAGTGAAGCGGAAGCGAGAGGTGACGCGGTATGGGAGTGACGTCGGAAGAGGTCGAGAAGCAGGCATCGAGTCCAAAAGAGAGCGAGCGTCGTCCGGTCGTTCTGACGCCAAGGGACAGAGAGCTGTTCGTTCATTTGGCGATCGCGCGGTACTTGAGCTTGGAGCAGGTAGGCAGGCTGGTCTTTCCCGGCAAGACCGATTCGATAGCGCCGCGAAGGCTACGTCGTCTCGCCAGCGGCAAGTACCCGTACGTCCGACGCCTGCCCTTCCGGACCAAGGCCGGCGACATGGCCTTGGCGTGGTCCTTGAGGCCCCTTGGCTACACGGCTGCGCACAACCTTTTCGACGCGTCCCCCGAACAGCCGACGCATGACCCTCCGAGCGCCGAGTTCCTCGAGCACGACGTGTGGCTCAACGAGCTGTACGTCGCTCTGGCAGTGGTCGCGAAGCGCAAGAAGCTCTCCTTCGACCGCTGGCCGTTCCGCTGGCTACCAAGCGACTCGGCGCGACTGCCCTGGACCGAATTCGACCGCGACGCTAGCTCGCTGGCGAGCCGGCTCATCTGTCCGGATGCGACCTTGGAATTGCTGCATGCGAAGCGCCGGGTCTTCATCGAGCTGGAAACCGGCACGCACACGCTCGGCTTCAACCGGGAGGGCGCACCGGGACGCAACGCGACCAAGACAAAGATCGAGCGCTACACGCGCTTCGTGGTGATGCCGACTACGACCCTCGCCAACGGGACTTTCTACACACAGACCTTCCCGGATGCTTGGCCTGCCGAGCTGCTCTTCGTCGTGCCGAGCGCAGCCCGGCGCGATGCCATCGCCGAGTTTGTCGCCAGCTCCTGGCGCCCCCCGAATGAATCGGTGCAGTTCGTGATTCGTGCCTTGACCAACGACGAAGCGCCTTTGGACCTGTGCCGCGCGGCGCAGCTCTCTGCGGAGGCCGCGTCGCCTCGAATTGGAACTGCGGGTGAGGGGCTGACGCCTGCAGAGATTCGCACCATCTACGAGTTCTACAACGGCGCGATCGCGGCTATTGCGGCCGTACGCCAGCTCGCGAAGAGCAATCCGGAGCTGGCCGTGAAGGACGCGGTCCCCGAGTACCCATCAAACCACCACGTCATGAAGCAGCTCTGCGCGCGTCTCGGCGGAGTAGGGCGATGAGCGAAGCAGCGCCGCACAGCAGCGACGGCGGGCACGGGCAAAGACTGCTCGCGCTGCCCTTGCTCGTCATCGCGATCGAGTTCGTATACCGAGCCCAGCGGCTCGGCCAACTCCACGGCCTCGCCCTGTTCGCGGCGCGCGGCATGGAGCCCGTGCTGGTCGGTTACGCGGCCATGCGCGCGTGGACGCTCGATCACCGGATCATCGCCATCGGCGGCGGCGCATTGGCCGTTGTGGCCGCCGCGCTCACGTACCGAGCGGCCCTGCTCGTCTGGCACAACGAGATCGCGGCCCGCATTAGCGGAACGAATCTTCGCCAGACCGAAGACACGCTGCCGATGATCAAGGTGGACGTCCTGCGCGAAATCGCACGCCGTCCCAAGGGCAGCATCTTCATCGGGCGCGAGCCCGTGCGCCGGCTAGGGGCCTTTTGGTCATCGAGGCCCGTCTACATGACGCACCGGCAGAAGACGATGCACCGGCACGTCCTCGGAAAGACGGGCAGCGGCAAGACGCTCAGTGTCGCGTTCGTCGGGATGCTGCAGGACTTGCTCGATGGCAAAGGCCTGCTCGACATGTCCGCCAAAGGCTCGGACGAGGAGATCGCGATCATCAAGGCGCTCGCCGCGACCGCGCATCGCGAAGGACAGCTCCGCGTGCTTTCGCTGCCGGCCTGGAACAGGCCGGAGATTTTCAGCCACACGTACAACATGGTGTACGTGCGGCCGCGCGCGCCCGGCGACGAGGGCGGCGATCCGATCGCGACGGCTGAGCGGGTCTTCTCGGTCCTGCCGCTCGGCAACGAGCCTTACTACAACACGCAAGCGGAGATCTTCTTCACGAACCTCATCAAGCTGTTGCACGGCATTGTCGACGAGCAGGGGAATGGGATTCCTTTCGTCATCCGCGATCTGGCCGTTAGCATCACCGCCGCCGGAAGCGAGGAGTGGAAGGGAGCCTTGGATTATTGCCTGTTGCACTCGCTCGATCGCGATGCGGCTCGCCTCATTACCCAGCAGATCAAGGGCCTCGGCAAAGAGGTCGGCAAGTGCTTCTCCGGCCTGCGGGGAGCCATCGACAAGTTCCTCTCGCCGCTCGTGAACGCCTACGATCCCGACATCATCTTCGAGGAGGTGCTGGAACAAGACCTGATCGTCTACGTGCAGCTTCCGTCGAACCTGTTCCCCATCCAGGCGCCGGCCATGGGGCGCGTCATCCTTCAGGACGTGCAGCAGGAGGGCGCGCTCCGGCAGGTCTTCCGGAAGAAGCGCAATCAGAACCCGTTCGCCGTTTATCTCGACGAGTTCTACACATTCGCGAACGTGCGGGTCATCGACGGCCTGAACAAGCTGCGCGACGCGCACGTCGAGTACACGCTCCTCCACCAGTCGATCGCGGACCTGGAGATGGTTTCGCGCGAGTTCGCGTCGGTAGTCTGGGACAACACCCGCACCAAGGACGTCCTCTCCCAAGACAACCCCGAGCTCTGCGAGAAGCTCGCGCGTTCGATCGGAACGCACGAGGTCGTCGAGACAACGGTCCGCCGCGAACGCGGGCCGCTGCTCACGTCGCTTGCCACGGGCGACGCCTCGACCAAGCTAGTCGAGGCGTACAAGCTGCACCCCAATCGCATCAAGACGCTCGCGACCTCGGGGCAGGGCTACCTCTACAACGGCGAGGGCATCAAGCCGCTGGTCTACGGCATGCTGCCTGCGGGCCTGGTTGCGGACTACCCGCTGGCCCAGAAGGACCAGACGCGCGCGCGCGGGCTGCGGCTGTACGAGAGATTCATCGCTGGCAAGGTGGCCGAGGCGGTTGCGGACGCAGCGGAGCCATCAGTCGCCCGGCCCTGCCCGAGTTGCGGCTCGCCGCTTCGCTTGCGCGTCGGCAAGCGCGGCGATTTCGTCGCATGCACCGGCTACCCTGACTGCGACTACATCGGCGATCCGCGCGCCAAGCCCTCGCCTCTCAAGTGCCACAAGTGCTCGGGACCGATGGAGGAGGTCGAGGGCAAGTTTGGACGGTACGCTCAGTGCGTCGCTCGCGACTGTCGCGCTCGCGTGGCCGTGGGCCACGACCGGCAGCGAAAACAGTGAACCGAATCAGCTTCACATTAGACTGTTTCTAGAATACAAGTGAGGACACCATGGGACGAACCCCGAACACTATCGAGCTCGAGAGCCTGACCGTCCGCTACCCGCCCGGCGTGGGGCACTACCTGCGCAACGAGATGACTCGACTGACCAAGGCCAAGGGATAGCAGTATTCTCTCAACGACATCATCCGCGAGATGATTGAGGCGTTCCGCACGATGTTCGCCCTGCCTCAGCAGGTCGTCGACGTGTTGGAGCAGGACCGGCAGAAGCTGAAGATGGACATGCATCAGTACGTCTCGCACCTGCTCTTCGAGCGATACGAGCAGCTGAAGCACGGTAAGAAGTAGCGCGGCGCTAACAGTACCCGCCGTACTCATACCGCCGCGGCGCGTTCTCCGGATCGCGCTTCCATGCCCGCCGCATCCACTTGTGCATCGCCTTCTTGCGGAGCCTGCGTTCGTACTGCCTGCACACGCCGGGGTCGATCTGCAGGGTCTTTGCCACGACCGCCACTCGCTGCGAGCTGCTCGAGCCCGCGCAAGAGCGCGCGGCGCCGGCGGCTCATAACTTCGGCGGCGGGTCCACGGCGCGCGACAGCGCCTGGTCGAGCACGTGTTCCGGGTCGCGGGCCAGCTTGTCGAGCGCTGCCTTCTCTTCCGGCGTCTCGGGCTGCTCGAGCAGCTCCTCGAGCTCGGCGTCGGTCATCTGCTCTGGAGTGGGGCGCCTGGGGTCCACGGCTCCTCATCGTACATGCGATAGCGCCGGCCGCAACGCTTACACCAGAAGTGCCCGGGCCGGCCGATGACCCCAGAGAGCTGGAAGTAGTAGGCCGCGCCGCAGAGGCAGCCGCCGGTGCCCGGAGTCGGTGGCAGCTTGCGCTCGTCGATCTCCATGGAGCGAAGGGTAGCACTGGGGACTGACGTCGTCAGACCGGGGCAACGTTCACGATGACCGGAACAACCCGAAGCGGCCTTCGGCCTGTGCGGTAGGCGTGTCGTCTGACGACGCCACCTCCGGCGGGCAGAAAGCGCCCGCCTGCGAAGGTGCGCCCGGGCCCTCCGGGCGCGATTGATCACAAGGCGTCGCTCGCGCCAGGCCGGCCAACTGCCGCCGCCCTGTCACGCGCTCCGCTTCCGTCGCCGCGCCAACTGCCGCGCGGCTCCTCTGGCTGGCGGGGTGAAGCCCGGGCACTCGCGCACCGGGCAGCACAACCCACCGAGGAGCACCATGCAGCAGGTTCCCATGTCGCCCGGCGGCGATGCTTTGGACGCCGAGCGTGTCGAGTATTTCCGAGCTGTCGCGGACTACGCCGAGATGGTCAGCCGCGGAGCCGACCTGCGGTTTCTCGTTGACGGCAGCGATTACGCGCTCGCCTTCGAGCTCGCCCAACTCGTCCCCGCCCTCTCTGGCACGGCGCCTGTTCTGACTGTGCCCGAGTTGCACGACCTTGCGGAGCGCCTGGGCAGCGACGAGCCGCGCTCAGTCCGTGTGCTGCTCGTGCACGAGCTGGCGCGGCACTGCCTCTCGCAGGACGTGATTCGCTGCGTAGCCAAGTACCACGGCGAAGAGATGGCGCAGTTCTGGCTCGTCCAGACCGCTGCGTAGACCAATTCAGCGACCCAAAGGAGGTCAACATGGAGTTCGACGAGATCTTCGGCGACGAGATGGCCGAGCCCTTCGAGGACGACCTCGAGGAATTCGAACGCAACCAGGTGGCCGCGGACCACGAGGGCGAGGCGCCGCTCGGCCACGCGATTGAGGAAGGGGGCGAGCTGCTCGACTAGGCAGGTCGTCACCGCGGTCGCTCAAGGGCTTCACGCGGCCTTGAGCGGCCGCTGTCTCGAAAGACGATCGGTGCAGGGCGGTCCGGCGTTTCGCTCGCTGGCCGCTCGCGTCGCGCGCGGCGGCGGCCGCTGCCGCGGCCTAAATG
>Ga0307479_10001914_pt1 | contig 19029 bp, 15 predicted proteins | sample atmos_gasesECM4C_FD_203743 | JGI IMG/M metagenome (GOLD analysis project Ga0307479, IMG submission 203743) | Hardwood forest soil microbial communities from Morgan-Monroe State Forest, Indiana, United States - atmos_gasesECM4C_515 | ecosystem: Environmental > Terrestrial > Soil > Temperate... | reverse complement strand
GACGTTCTTCAGGCCTTCCTTGAAGATGGCGTGCGCAAGCACGGTGGCCGTGGTCGTGCCGTCGCCAGCGGCGTCGTTGGTCTTGCTCGCCACTTCCTTGACGAGCTGGGCTCCCATGTTTTCGTAGGGATCGTCGAGTTCGATCTCCTTCGCGACCGTGACGCCGTCCTTGGTGATCGTCGGTGGTCCCCACTTCTTCGCAAGGACGACGTTCCGGCCTTTGGGGCCGAGCGTGACGCGGACGGCGCTGGCGACCTTTTCGACGCCGCGCTCGAGGGCTTTTCGGGCTTGCTCATCGTACAGTAACATCTTGGCGGGCATGGTGTAACCTCCTTAAACTTTGTGGAGCTCGGGACGCACGAGCAACGAACCTTGGCTTATGCCGGGACCTCCAGCGCCCCCGGTCGGTGTGCGCGGGCAGCCGTCTAGCCGACCGATCCCTCCATTTCGAGCTGGATCAGCCGGTTCAGTTCCACGCTGTACTCCATCGGCAGCTCCCGGGCGATCGGCTCGATAAACCCGCGCACGATCATGCTCATCGCCTCGTCCTGGTTGATCCCGCGGCTCATCAGGTAGAAGAGCTGCTCGTCCGAGACCTTCGACACGGTCGCCTCGTGGGTGACCTGCACGTCGTCCTCATCGATCTCCATCGTCGGATACGTGTCCGACCGGGATCGCTCGTCCAGGATCAACGCGTCGCACCGGACCGCGGACTTGCTGCCCTTGGCGCCTGGGTAGATCTTCACGAGGCCCCGGTAGCCGGCCCGGCCGCCGGACTTGCTGATCGACTTGCTGACCACCGACGACTGCGTGTGCGGGGCGGCGTGGATCACCTTGCCGCCGGGATCCTGGTGCTGCCCCTCGCCGGCGAACGCGATCGAGAGGATCTCCGCCTTGGCCCCGGGCTCGAGCATGTAGACGCTCGGGTACTTCATCGTCAGCTTGCTGCCGAGGTTGCCGTCCACCCACTCCATCGTCGCGTCGCGGTACGCGACCGCGCGCTTGGTCACCAGGTTGTACACGTTCTTCGACCAGTTCTGGATCGTCGTGTAGCGGACCCGGGCGCCCTCTTTCACGATGATCTCCACGACCGCGCTGTGCAGCGAGTCGCTGCTGTACGTCGGGGCGGTACACCCTTCCACGTAGTGCACGTACGAGCCGGGCTCGGCGATGATCAGGGTGCGCTCGAACTGCCCCATGTTCTGCGCGTTGATCCGGAAGTAGGCCTGCAGCGGGATGTCCACGTGCACGCCCGCCGGAACGTACACGAACGACCCGCCGCTCCAGACCGAGCTGTTGAGCGCGGCGAACTTGTTGTCCTCGGGCGGCACCACCGTCCCGAAATACTCTTTGACGATGTCGGGGTGCTCCCGGAGCGCGGAGTCCATGTCGAGGAAGACCACGCCCTGCTTCGTCCACTCCTCGCGCAGGCTGTGGTAGACGACCTCGCTCTCGTACTGCGCGCCGACGCCCGCCAGGAACTTCTTCTCGGCCTCGGGGATCCCCAGCCGGTCGAACGTCTTCTTGATGTTCTCGGGGACGTCTTCCCAGGTCTTCCCCTGGTTCTCCATCGGCTTGACGTAGTAGTAGATGTCGTCGAAGTCGATCTCGCCGACGTTCCCGCCCCAGGTCGGGGTGGGCTTCTTCTCAAAGACCCCCAGCGAGTGGAGCCGGTAGGCCCGCATCCAGTCGGGCTCGGACTTCATATGGGAGATCATCTCCACGATCGAGCGGTCCAGCCCTTTCCGGGACTTGAACGCGTACGTGTCCTCGGGATCGTGGAACCCATACTTGTACTGGTCGAGATCGATGCCGAGCGGGTTTGCCACCGCCATCGTGCGTCCGCCTCCTCGCTAGTGCCTGACCCAGAAGACCTTGCCGGCGCTGCGGACCTCGCCCTCGTGGGCGACCTCCGCGGCCACCTGCTCGTACTGCGCCCTGATCCCATCATACCCGATCTGATCCAGCTCGTCCGCCAGCACCGCGTCCCCGGACGTCACGATCCGGCCGTCGAACATCACGTGCACCCTGGTCGGCTGGATGTACTTGAGGATCCGCGGGTAGTGGGTAATGACGAGCACCCCGAGCTTTCGCCCGGAGGCCTCGTACATCCTGTTCACCCCCGCCGCCACGATCTTCACGGCGTCGACGTCGAGCCCCGAGTCCGTCTCATCCATGATCGCGATCTCCGGCTCGAGGACGGCCATCTGGAGGATCTCGGCGCGCTTCTTCTCGCCGCCGCTGAATCCCTCGTTCACGTACCGCCCGAGGACCGCCGGGTCGACCTGCAGCTCCTCGACCTTTGCCCTGACCAGCTTCTGAAACTCCGCCAGGCTCATCAGGCCGTCCTTGTCGTAGCCCCGCCGGGCGCTGACCGCGGTGCGGAGGAAGCTGGCCATCGTCACCCCGGGGATGCTCACCGGGTACTGGAACGCGATGAACAGGCCCTTGCGGGCCCGCTCGTCCGGGGCCATCGCCACCAGGTCCTCGCCCTTGTAGAGCACTTCCCCCTTCGTCACCTGGTAGAAGGGGTTGCCCATCAGCACGTTGGCGAGCGTGCTCTTCCCTGACCCGTTCGGGCCCATCAGCGCGTGGATCTCCCCGGCGCGGACGGCCAGGTTCGTCCCCTTGAGGATGACTTTGTCCTCGACCTGCGCCCAGAGGTCCCTGATGGAGAGTTCGGCGTTCATCCACTCCTCCGTTCGGCGCCCCGGCCCAAGAAGCCGCACCACAGGCGCGGGCGGGTCGGGGGGACGTCCCAATTCTGGACTAATTTAATCACCTTTCTTCTTCCATTCTATGGAAGGCGCCCCAGAATGTCAACAGACCGCTTGCATAAGTAGGGACCGCCGTTGCCCGCCCGGGAAAAGGGGCACCGCGCTTCGGGGGACCCGTGGTGAGCCTGGCGAAGCATCAGGGTGCGGCGGGGAAGAACGGCTGCCGCGAATGTTCACCCAGGGGGAGGGAGCGATGCCTGAAGTGACGAGCGACCTGCTCCGGACGGTCGTCGGGAGGCGGGTGTACGATCTCGAGCAGCCGCGGACGGCGGGGATGCCCGTACACCCCAACCATCGTCCCGGGTACGCCTACTTTCTCTATCGCCGCCACCGGGACGCCTACGCGCCGAAGCAGCGCGGCCCCCGCACCAGCGCGTCCGGCACGGTCGTCATGATGGAGCACACCGGCACCCACATCGACGCCCTGTCCCACCAGGCCGCCGACCTCCGCCTCTTCGGCGGGGTGGAAGTCACGCCTCAAGTGGAAACGGCGCAGGGATTCACCGCCCACGGGATCGAGACGATGGAGCCGATCGTCGCCCGCGGCGTGCTCCTGGATGTCGCCGCGGTGAAAGGCCAGGATCCGCTCCCCGAGCACTACCGGATCACGCCCGTCGATCTCGAAGCGGCCGCGCGGGCCGGCGGGGTGACCGTCGAGGCCGGCGACGCCCTGCTCGTGCGCACGGGGTACGCCAAGCTGTGGGCAGACGAGGGGCGCTACCTGGCCGCGGCCGGGGTGGGACGGGCCGGATCGGAATGGGTGGCCGCGCGCAAGGTTCGGTGCGTCGGCTGCGACAACATGACGTGGGATGAGACCGAGGAGCGCGACCCGGAGACGGGCGGGATGCTGTTTGCGCACCTCCACCTCATCGCCCGGTGCGGCATTCCGATCATCGAAAACCTGGACCTGGAAGGACTCAGCCGGGACCGGTGCCGGGAGTTCCTGTTCATCTGCACGCCGCTGAAGCTGGTCGGCGCGACGGGATCGCCGGTGCGTCCCATCGCGCTGGTCTAGCGCCTACGGCACCGGCCAATCGCGCATGTTGTAGAGGGCGGCGAACGGGTATCCGGCGGCCTGGACGCCGGCCGCGCCTCCCTCATTACGGTCCACGACCGCGAGGACGAGCACTACCGACGCGCCGGCGGCGGCGACCGCGTGGGCCGCTCGCACCACCTGCGCGCCGGTCGTGACGACGTCCTCGAGTACGACCACCCGGTCCCCCCGATCCAGGATCCCTTCGATCGTCCGCGCCGTGCCGTGACCTTTGGCCTCCGGCCGGACGATCACAAACGGGAGGCCGGTCTCGAGCGCCACCGCCGTCGCCAGCGGCACGCCGCCGACGGCCGCGCCGGCCAGGGCGGTCGTCTCCGGAGGCAGGGCCTGGGCGAGGAGCCGCGCGATGTCGCGGAGGAGATCCGGGCGCGTCTCGAACCGGTATTTATCGATGTAGTGGGTGCTCTTTCGTCCCGAACTGAGGACGAACTCGCCGCGGAGAAACGACGCCTGGATGAGCCGGGTCCACGTCCGCTCGCGGAGGGCGCTGAGCACCGGGGGAGGCACCCGCTCCACGGCCGCGACCGGGGGCGGAGGCGACGTCAACGAGACGCCGCGGGAGACACCGCGAACCCCACGCTCAGCAGCAGGAGCTGGGTGAGCGGGGCGAGCACCTCTTCGAGAGGATCCGGCTTCCCGGTGTTGACCCAGCGGAGGACCACTTCGCTGATCGCCCCGATCCACACGTAGGCCGCCGTTTCGGTGTCCTGCGCGGCGATCTTGCTGTCTTCCACCGCGCGATCGAGATACCCGCGCAGCACCTCGACCAGCATCGCCTTGAGCGCGATCCGCCTGCCCTGAAACTCCGACCCCACCGACGGCCAGTCCACGAGCACGATCTTGGCGAGATCCCGGTCGGCCTGGAACATCCGCACCAGCGTCGCCACCGCCGCTTCGACCTGCGCCACCAGACCGCGCGCGCGCTGGACCGCCGCCTGGATTTCCCGGGCGAGAGACGACGCGAAGTCCTCGACCAGGGAGAGAAAGATCTGCTCTTTGCTCTCGAAATAGAAGTACACAGCCCCCTTAGAAGTCCCGGAGGCTTTCACGATGTCGTCGACGACTGCGCTATGAAATCCCTTGGCGGCGAAGACCTGCGCGGCGGATCGGAGGATCTTTCTGCGGGTCTCTTCGCGCTGCTGCCTCTTGCTTAAGCGATCCAAGGTAGTGGTGGCCATTGTCACCTCTCACCTCAGACTGACCGGTCGGTCTACCTTGCGCATTGTACAGCGGCCGGGGAGAGTTGTCAATTCACGCGTCGTCGGGGTCGGTCTCCCAGGCCTCCATCTGGTCATCCGTCAACCCAAAGTGGTGCCCAACCTCGTGAATCACGGTCTTGCGGACCTCCTCGACGATCTCGTCGTCGGTGCGGCACACCGCTTCGATGTTATCCTGGTAGATCACGATGACTTCGGGAAGCTCGTAGGGAGCCATGGGGGATTGCTCCATCTCGCTCGCTCCCTGGTACAACCCGAGGATGTCGCCGCCGAGATCTTTGGCCACTTCGCGGGATGGACGGGGTTCCACGATAACGGCGATGTTCGTGAGGCGCTCCGCGAACTTCGGCGGCAGGTTGTCCAGCGCCTGAGCGACAAGGCGCTCGAATCGGGCTCTCTGCACCGGGCATCACGCCGCGGGCCCGAGGTGCTGCCGGATGAGGGTTTCGGCCCTCGAGACCACGGTCTCCCAGGCCACGCCGGCCTCACGCGTCACGGTGATGAAATCGTTCAGGAAGAAGACCTGGCGGACGCCGGGGATCCCGAGCAGGTCACGGGCCAGCGGGGACGTCGCGGTGCTCGAGTCGGTAAACGTTTGACTGCGTCCCTGGGTCATTTGCCGGTTTACCACGAACTTGAGGGCGTTCTCGTTCGGGGTCGGTTGAACGGTCACCCGAAGCGGGTCTGGCACGACAACACCCCTCTCGGTCTGTCAGACGTGGGCCCGCCGCCGCCTCTCGCTCCGGTTGGGTCGAAGCGGCGCCCTGCGGGCGCTCAGGGGCCGCGTCCGCCAGGGGCGCATCCGGCGGGATCGAGGACGCCGGCGCGATGACCGGCGCATCCGGCCCGACGCTCACCATCACGTCGACCGCACCACCGGAGGCCACCTGCCGCCCCGGAGGCACAAACTGCTCGAGCACGGTTCCCGGCGCCGTATCGTCGTTCAAGTAGTAGACTCGCCCCAGCCGCAGGCCGACCGTCTCCAGTTGTTGGGCCGCCTTATGCACCGGCAGATTTCGCAGTGGAGGGACGATGCCGGAGCCCTGGCTGATCGTCAGTTGAATGACCGAGCGGGCGAAGAGGAGGTGACCGGGCGCGGGATCCTGAGCCAGGACCACCCCCACCGGCGCGCCTGGATCCTGGCGGTACCGGGCGACGACCATGCCGAAGTGCAGGGGCACGACCACCTCGGCCGCCGAATCCACCGTCCGGCCGAGAAGACTCGGGAGGAGATGGGCTTCCACCAGTCCGGCGCGCTGCGCGGCGACGGCGAGCGTGCCCACCCACACCACGCACGCCGTCAGGATCACCGCCGCCATCAGGACCCGCTTCGAGGGTTGGGAAGGGGACGCCGACGCCTGAGCCGGCTCTGCGGCGGGAGCGAGGGAGTCGGCAGTGGCGCCGGCGCGGGGCACGGCCGCCCCGTCCTCGGGCGGCGGCGCCGGCCGATCGCATTCAATAATAGAAGCAGAGCCCCGATGCCGCATCATGCCCCCTTCCGCGGCATGCCCCCCAGGGCAGCGCACGTCCCCCTGTGGATCATGCTCCGGCGGCGCGATCCTCCCCTGCTTTCCTTAGTGCAGCCGCTGGTTGCTCGAGAGCCCCGGCAGCTCGGTGGTCCACGAGGCGCGGCGGGCAAACGTGATGATCGGAGGCAGGTACCCGCGAATCTGCGAGATCACCCGCTCGGGCACCATCGCGCCGCTGCCGCTGAGCAGGGTCCACCGGGTCTCCACCATGGCCGCGAGGTGCAGCGCGAGTTCCATCGGAATGATCCCGATGTCGGCGAGAGGCAAGAACACCTCCCATCGCCGGCTGGGCCGCGGGATGCCGAAGGTCGTCAGCATCGCCTTCGCGATCCCGGTGGCGGCCCCGCTCGCGTTCCCGAAGACGCCGATGATCTGGGTGACCCGCTCGGCATCTTGGGCCACGGCCTCAACATCCCGCGTGAACATTTCGATGATGGGCACGGAGGTGAGCACCCGGCCGAAGCGCCAGCCGATCCGGACCGGATCCAGGGGCCGCGAGAATTGCGCCATCGTGGGCACCGGATCCCCGGCGTTTGGAAGCCCGAAGGTCCGGGCCTGCATGATCGATTCGTGCGCCTCCTCCAAGAGGCGCGGCCGTTCCTGTTCCAGGCGCTCCGTCATGCGCCGCACAAACCCTTCGCGTTCCGTCGGATCGTTGTCCGCGACCAGGTGGCCCCAGGTGAGCACCTCGTGGATCACCGGGAGGATGTGGGCGTTCAGCGCAAACGGCATGAGGATCCCGGGCGATTCGCCGAGCGGGTTGCTGCTCGTCAGCCCTTCGAGATACTCGGCGACCGCCTCGGGGGTCATCGTGTTGCGAAAGAGGAGCCCGATCTCGATGTCGGAATCGGGCCACGTGCGTTCCGTTGCCGGGTGACCGTACAGGTAGGCCGCGGCCACCTCTTCTTCGCCGCTGAAAAACGTGCCCAGGTGCTCGAACGCCGTCATTCCCGCTGCGCCCCCGGCTATTGATTGTAGCACAGGGAGGCGTCGGCGGCCGCACCCCGCGCCCTCAGTGCCGCGGTCGGCCCTCTGTCGCCGGCGACGATGGGGATGGCGCCGCTACCGTCCGCGGCGTCACCTTCCAGAACCGCGGGACCCAGCGATCCCAATCCTCGAGCATCGCCTGGGCGCGCGGGCTGTCCGTCGCCGCGGCATGGGCCGCGACGAGATGGCGGAGTTGCGGCGCGTCGGAGTCGCCGCGCACCCGCTCGATCGCCACCAGCGCCGGGTTGAACCGCCGCGGAAAGGCCTCCTGCTCGTCGAGCACGTACGCGGCGCCCCCGGTCATACCCGCCCCAAAGTTGCGGCCGGTGTCCCCGAGGACCACCACGACCCCACCGGTCATGTACTCGCAGCCGTGGTCCCCGAGGCCCTCGACGACGGCGGTGGCGCCGCTGTTGCGGACCGCGAACCGCTCCCCGACGCGGCCGGCGGCCAGCAGGCGTCCGCCGGTGGCCCCGTACAGCACAGTGTTGCCGGCGATGACGTGCCGGTGGGACGCCGGCCGGAGGGCATCCGGTGGGGTCATCACAATCTCCCCGCCCGTCATGCCCTTCCCCACGTAATCGTTGGCCTCGCCGGTGAGGAGCAGGCGCATTCCGGGCAGGCACCACGCGCCGAACGACTGCCCGGCGCTGCCGGTGAATCGCAGCGTGATCGCGCCGTCGGGCAATCCGGCGTCCCCCCGGCTCCGGACGATGGCGCTGGCGATGCGCGCGCCGGCGGCGCGATCCACGTTCCTGATCGCAAAGGTCCGATCGACCGCGCGGCCGGCCGCGAGGTCCTCCCCGATCTCGACGAGGATGCGGTCATCGAAGGGCTCCCCCGGCCGGTCGTTCCGCTCCTGGACGTGGCGCCGCGCCCGGGTCCCCGCGGGATCGGGATCGGCGAGGATCCGGTCGAGCACGAGCCGCCTCGCCCGCGGCGCCGGGACCTCCTCACCCACGCGCAGCAGGTCCGCCCGGCCCACCACCTCCGACAACGCTCGCCGCCCGAGCGACGCCAGGATCACGCGCACGTCCTCGGCGATCGTCAGGAAGAAGTTGATCAGCCGCTCGGGCGTGCCTGGAAACTTCGCCCGCAGATCCTGTCGCTGGGTGGCGATGCCGACGGGACAGGTGTTGAGGTGGCACTGCCTGGCCATCACGCAGCCGAGCGCGACCACCGCCGCGCTGCCGAACCCGAACTCCTCGGCCCCGAGCATCGCGGCGATCACCACGTCGCGGGCGCATTTCATGCCGCCGTCCACTCGGACCCGCACCCGGCCTCGGAGGTTGTTCGCCACGAGCGTCTGCTGGGTCTCGGCGAGCCCGAGTTCCCACGGCACCCCCGCGTTCTTGATCGAATCCAGAGGAGAGGCGCCGGTGCCGCCGTCGCACCCCGCAATGTGCACGGTGTCGGCGTAGGCTTTGGCCACCCCCGCGGCGATCGTGCCGACGCCGGCTTCGCTCACGAGCTTGACGGACACCCGGGCGCGGGGGTTGCCCTGTTTGAGATCGTAGATCAGCTGGGCGAGGTCTTCGATGCTGTAGATATCGTGGTGCGGCGGAGGCGAGATCAGCGAGATCCCGGGTTGGGAGCGCCGGATGCGCGCGATCTCTTCCGTCACCTTCAGCCCGGGGATCTGCCCGCCTTCGCCCGGTTTGCTCCCCTGCGCCATTTTGATCTCGAGCTCCTGGGCGGCCGCCAGGTACTCGGTGGTCACGCCGAAGCGGCCCGAGGCGATCTGCTTCACCGCGCAGTTCGCCCAATCGCCGTTCGCGCGCCTGGCGTACCGGGCGGGATCCTCCCCCCCTTCGCCGCTGCTGCTCTTGGCTCCGAGCCGGTTCATCGCGATCGCCAGGGTTTCGTGGGCTTCCTTGCTCAACGACCCATGCGACATCGAGGAGACGACGAACCGCTTCACGATCGCCTCGGCCGGCTCCACCTCCTCGAGCGGCACCGGGATCTGGGGGCCGAACGCGAAGAGGTCCCGGAGCGCCGTCGGCGGCCGGTGCATCACCTCCCACGCGTACGCGAGATAGTCGTCCCGGCTGCCGCTCAGCGCCAGCCGGTGGAGCCCGCGGACGACGTTGGGATGGAACGCGTGGTACTCCCCGTCCTTCCGAAATCGGAACATCCCCGGATCGCCCAGCCCCTGAGGGCACGCGACGCCGTACGCGCGCCGGTGGCGCTCCAGTACGTCCTCGGCGATCTCCGCGAGCCCGATGCCGCCCAGCCGCGATGGGGTGGCGGTGAGGGCGTACTCCACGAGGGCATGGTCCAGTCCCAGGACCTCGAAGATCTGCGCGCCGTGGTAACTGCTGACGGTGGAGATGCCCATCTTGGACATGACTTTGAGGAGGCCCGATTCGATCGCCTTGCGGTACCGCGCCAGGGCATCGGCCGGTTCGGCGCCGGCGCGCGCCGCCGCATCGGCGATCACTTCGTAGACGAGGCACGGATTGACGGCGCTGGCTCCGTAGCCGATGAGGGCGGCGATGTGGTGGACGTCGCGCGCCTCACCGGTCTCCGCGATCAGGCTGGCCCGCATCCGCAGCCCCCGGCGGATAAGCTCCTGGTGCACGGCGCCGACGGCGAGGAGCATCGGGATCGGCGCGTGCGCGGGGTCGGGGCCGCGGTCGGAGAGGACGAGGATCGCGGCGCCTTCCTCCACGTGGTACGCCGCGTCGTCGCAGAGCTGGACCAGTGCCCGCTCCAGCCCCTCTCCCCCCTGGGCCGCGGGAAAGACGCAGGGCAGGGTGCGCGAGGGGAAATCGGACAACGCGCGCAGGTCCGCCAGCTGGCTGTTCGTGAGCAGCGGGCTCTGGAGCTCGATGAGGCGCGCGTGCTCGGGGCTCTCCTCCAGGAAACTCCCGCGGGGTCCCAGCAGCGTCGCGAGCGACATGACGAGCCGCTCGCGCAGCGGGTCGATCGGCGGATTCGTCACCTGCGCGAATCGCTGCTTGACATAGTTGTAAAGCAGACGCGGGCGCAGCGAGAGCACTCCAAGCGGGGTGTCATCGCCCATGGACCAGACCGGATCGATGGCGTCCTTCCACATGGGCTCCAGGATCCGGTGGGCCTCCTCTTGCGTGTACCCAAACGCGATGAGCGCCCGCGTGAGGCCCTCGCTCGCGGTGGACGCGTCCGGGCGCTCGCCGGAGCACGCCGCGCTCCCGACCCTCGCCGTTCCTCCTGCCGCCGCCGCCGGCGGTCCGCCTCCCCGCGCTGCCGCCTCGAGGGAAACCCGCTCCGCGGAGACCCAGGCAGCGTACGACCGGCGCCAGGCCCGCTCGGCCTTGATGGCTTTGTCCGTCAGGATGCGTCCAGCCGCCGTATCCACAGCGATCATCCGTCCCGGCCCCAGCCGTCCCTTTTCGACGACGCGCTCGGGGTCGATGTCGATGACCCCGACCTCGCTCGCTACGATCACCAGCCCGTCGTCGGTGATCGTGTAGCGCGCGGGCCGCAGCCCGTTGCGGTCGAGGGCCGCGGCGGCGACCCGGCCGTCGGTGAAGGCGAGGGCGGCCGGCCCATCCCACGGCTCGGTGAGGCCGGCGTGGAACTGGTAGAAGGCCCGCAGGGCCTCCGGCATGTCGGCGGCGTTCTCCCAGGCCTCCGGGACGAGCATCATCATCGCATGGAGCAGGTCCCGGCCGGACTGCACCAGCAGGTCCAGGACGTTATCGAGCATCGCGCTGTCGCTTCCGCCCGGCCGGATCGCCGGCAGCAGGTCCCGCATCCGCTCCCGCCAGAGCCCGGAGCGGAGCGCGCCCTCGCGGGCCCGCATCCAGTTCATGTTGCCCCACAGCGTGTTGATCTCCCCGTTGTGGGCGAGCAGGCGAAACGGCTGCGCCAGCGGCCAGCTGGGAAACGTGTTCGTGCTGTAGCGCTGGTGGAACACCGCCAGCGCCGTCTCGAACAGCGGGTCATGAAGATCCGCGTAGAAGCGCGGGAGTTGCGGGGCGACGAACATGCCCTTGTACACCACCGTGTGGTGGGAGAGCGATGGAATGTAGGCGTCGGCGATGCGCTCCGCCTCCCACCGCCGCTCGATCACGTTGCGCGCCAGGTACAGCGCGCGCTCGAACTCCGCCGCCCGCATGCGCTCCGGCCTGCCGATGAGGACCTGCTCGATCTGCGGACGCGTCTGGCCTGCCTCGGCGCCCAGGGCCGAGGCCGCCACCGGCACCTTCCGCCAGCCGAAGAGGACAGGGCCTTCCTTAATGACGGCCTCCTCGAGGATGGCCCGCGCCCGCGCCTGCACGCCCGGATCCTGGGGAAGGAAGATCATGCCGACACCGAGGTCGCTGTGCCGGTGGACGCGGACTCCAAAGCGCTGCAGGTCGGCGGCGAGCAGGCGATAAGGGATCTGCGTGAGGACGCCCGCGCCGTCGCCGGTTTTACCGTCGGCCGACACCGCGCCCCGGTGGGTGAGGTTGCCGGCCGCCTCGAGAGCCAGTTCGAGGATGGCGTGGCTGCGCCCGCCGGTCGAGGCCACGAAGCCGACCCCGCAGCTGTCGTGCTCAAATCGTGGGTGATACAGACCGGAGCTCTCGATGTGCCACCTCCCTCCTGCGCTGGAGCGGCGCGCCGCGGCGCCCCACTCTCCCCCGTCTTGCGCCGCCCGGATATACAAAAGCCCGAGGGAGCGATCCTCCAAAATGAGAGGAACCTCTCCCTCGGGCTTTTATCCCAAAGGTGTGGCGCCGCGTAGGCTGCCTGTGCCGCTCGGTCCTGACCGGCCGCTCGTGGAGGCCGCGGAACCCTAGGCACGCTCCCTCTCGCGACCGGCAATACCGCCGGCCCGAAAGCGAACTCCGGCCGGATACCAGCCGACCGGATAATTAGGACCACTAGTACCAAATGCCGGACGGATTGTCAAGAAAATATGCAATCGTTCGGGTTTCGGACATCCAATTCCGGCCCCCCCGCCGTCGGTCACGTCATTCCCCCGTTGGCGGGACCGACCGGAGAGGTCCGCGATCCGCGGCGGAAGGCCACTTCGCCGGAGACCAACGTAAGGGCCACGCTGCCCTCGCGATCCAGCACGACGAGATCGGCGTCGCAGCCCGCGGCGATGCGGCCCTTGCGGCTGAGGCCGAGCAGGCGCGCGGGCACGAGGCTCGCGCACTGGACGGCCTCCCGCAGTCCCACAGACGCCGCGCGCTCGAAGTTGTGGACTCCGCGAATCATCGCCAGCACGCTGCCCGCGAGCGTGCCGTCGGCCAGGCGCGCCACGCCGTCCCGGACCTCGACGCTCTGCGTCCCGAGGGTAAAGCTCCCCCGTCCCATCCCGGCGGCCGAGGTGGCATCGGTCACCAGGGCCACGCGAATCGGTCCCGCCACGCGCGCGATGAGTTCAATCGCGGCGGGGTGGAGGTGGACGAAGTCGGCAATGACCCCGAGCGTCAGCGTGGGGGTCAGCAGCGCGGCCCCCGCCGCCCCGGGCTCGCGGTGGTGGAACCCCCGCATCGCGTTGAACACGTGCGTGACCATGCGCGCGCCCCAGGCCGCGGCGGCCGCCACCTCGGCGGCCGTGGCGTCAGTGTGCCCGATCGACACGATGACGTGCTCGGCGGCCAACCAGCGGACGACGGCCTCGGCGTCCTCGAGCTCAGGAGCGAGCGTGACCATCTTCAACAGCCCGGCGGCGCGGCGGTGCGACTCCGCGATCTCAGCGACGGACGGGTGACGGAGGTCCTGAGCGCGGTGGGCTCCACGGCGCAGCGGATTCAAGTACGGCCCCTCCCAATGCACGCCCAAGATCTGGGGAAAGGGTCCGCGCCGCGCCACCGCCGCGCCGGCGAAGGCGGTGGCCCGGCGCATCTCTTCGAGGGGGGCGCTGATGATGGTCGGCAGGTACGCGGTCACGCCGGTGGCGGCGAGATAGCGGCCCAGGATTTCGTAGCCCTCGGGGCCGGACCGAAGACAGTCCACGCCCGCGCCCCCGTTGACCTGCAGGTCGATCAGCCCGGGAATCACGGTCCCGTCCGGAAAAGCCGCGGCCGCCCCCGGAGCATCCGCCGGCGGGATCCCGGCCGCGACCCGGGCGATCCGGCCGTCTTCGATCACGACGTATCCGGGGCTGAGATCGCGATCGGGGGCGAGCACGGTGCGGGCGGAGACGATCATGGAGGCGTTGCTTTCGGCCCACGCCTCCCACCTCCTGCGTTCGACGCGCCGTGTCCGCCGCGATCCCATCGAAGAAGCGGAAGGCCCGCGGCGGCGACTCGGAGAATACGTGGCTGTGACGATCCGGCCGCTGCTCGAGGCCGACGTGGACGCCTGCGCCGCCATCATGCTCGCGACCCCGCTGCTGGCGCGCTATGGGATCACGACAGAGGCGGCGGCGCGGGGGACGCTCGCCGACGTGTTCACCGGGCCGTGCCGGGGCCTCGTCGCGGAGGAGGCCGGCCGCATCGTCGGGTTCGCCGTCTACAGCGTCCGCGGGACGTTCGCGCACAGCGGGTACGTGCGCACCATCGCGGTCGCGCCGGACGCGCAGCACCGCGGGGTCGGACGCCGGCTGATGGACGCCGTGGAGGCGGCCATCTTCGATCAGGGGCAGAACGTGTTTCTGCTCACCTCGGCCTGGAACGCGGAGGCGCAGCGATTCTACGAACGCCGCGGCTACCGGCGCATCGGCGAGATCCCTGACTACGTGCGCAGCGGCATCACCGAAGTTCTGTACCGCAAAACGCTCGGCCCGATCCAGGGGACGGGCTCATAGGGGGTGCTCGATGCAAGTGAAGCGGTGTCTGGCTCTTGGACTGGCGCTGGCGCTCGCGGCCGCACTCGCCGCGGTCTCCTCGGCGCCGAGGACGCAGGCGGCGGGCGCCAAGGTGACGCTGACGCTCGGCGTCGATCAGGAAATCGTCGGCCTGGATCCGAACAAGGTGACCGCCTTCTCCTCGTTCCGGCGGGTCGACCTCCTGTACAACAAACTGGTCACCTACGACGCCGACCTACGCGTGGTCGGCGACCTGGCGGAGTCCTGGGATACCCCCGACGCCCGGACGTACGTCTTCCACCTCCGCAAGGGGGTGTTGTTCCATGACGGCCAGGAGCTGACCGCCGACGACGTCGTCTTCACAATCGAGCGGATCCTCGACCCCAAGACCGCCTCGCCCGGCCGATCTTACCTGGATCCCGTGGACACCGTCTCGGCGGCGGACCGCTACACCGTTCGCCTCCACCTCAAATATCCGCTCGCCTCCATCCTCTCCGGGCTGGCGTCCGGGAACGCCGCGATCGTCGAGAAGGCCGCGGTGGAGCGCTCGGGCGACCTCCAGAAGACCGAGGCCGGCACCGGACCGTTCACGCTGGCCGAATGGGTCCCGGACAACTTCATGCGCCTGACCAAGAACCCCCATTATTTCAAAGGGGGGCTGCCCAAGGTGGACGAGGTGGTGTTCCGCATCATCCCCGAACAGGCCTCGCTGCTGGCCGCCGTCCGGACGCGCAGCGTCGATATGGCGACGATCTCCGACGGCAGCGTCGTCAAGCAGGCCCAGGGTGACCGCGGGCTCGTCGTCGCGCAGGTCCCCGGCCTCAACCTCCGCATCTTCTCGTTCAACACGACCCGCGCGCCGTTCACGGATTCGCGGGTGCGGGACGCGATCGCCTACGCCATCGACCGCGACGCGGTCGTCAGAGCCGCGGAGTTCGGGCTCGGCGTGGTGAGCGGCCCGGTCCCGGCGCCGGCGAAGCTCTGGGCGCTCCCGGTGGGCGCGTTTCCCGAGTACCATCCGAACCCGGCGAAGGCCCGGCAGCTGCTCCAGGACGCGGGCGCCGCCGGGGCCTCGTTCAAGATCGTCGCGTCGCCGACCTACGAGGGCGGGCTGGCGGTGGCCGAGGTGATCCAGAACCAGCTGCGCGCCGTGGGGCTCGCCCCCAGCATCGAGAACATCGAGTGGGGGACCTACATCAACCGCTGGGTCAAGCGCGACTTCGACACGATGATCGAGCTCCGCGGCGGCGATCCCGACCCCGACCGGTTCCTGTACCGGACCTTCTACAGCACGGGCGCGGTCAACAACTTCCTCTTCAAGGACGCCGAGGTGGACAAACTGCTCGACCGCGGCCGCGTGCACGTGGTGGGCGCCGAGCGCAAGCCGATCTATGACGACCTCCAGCGCAAGCTCGTCGAGAAGGCGCCGGCGGTCTTCCTCTACGCTCCGTACGAGTCGACGGTCATGCAGCCGTACGTCAAGGGGTTCCGGCTGATCCCGACCGGCGCGCTCACCTACCTGGAACAGACTTCGATCGAGCGATGACCGACCGCCGGGCCGGGCGCTCCCCCGGCCCGGCTCGGCCGCGTGGCCGCGTTCATCCTCGCCCGGCTTCTCACCCTCCTGCCCGTCCTCTGGGGAGTGTCTGTTGTGGTGTTCCTGCTCATCCACCTGATTCCGGGGACCGCCCTCCAGCTGTTCCTCGGCACCCAGGTGGACATGACGCCGGCGCAGATGGATGAGCTCCGGCGCCTGTTCGGCCTGAACAAGCCGCTCCCGCTCCAGTACGCCGACTGGATCGGCCGCGTCGTGCGGGGAGATTTCGGCGTCTCGCTGCGCACCAGCCGGCCGGTGCTGCCCGACATCCTCGCCCGCCTGCCGGTGAGCGTCGAGTTGACCGTGCTGGCCCTCCTCTTCGCGCTCGCCGTGGCGCTCCCCATCGGGATCGCTTCGGCGATCCGGAGGGGGACGGCCGAGGACGCGGCCATCCGCGTCGGGGGCCTCGTCGGCCTCAGCATCCCCAACTTCTGGCTGGCGACGATGCTGCTGCTCTTTCTCCCGGGGCGCGTCCTCCCGATCGCCTCGATCGGCGTCTACGTCCGGTTCTTCGCCGACCCCATCGGCAACTTGACGGTGCTGGCCCTCCCGGCGTTCTCGCTCGGGGTTGTCCTGACCGCGGTGATCATGCGGTTCGTCCGCTCCTCCCTGCTCGAGGTTCTCGAACAGGACTACGTGCGGACGGCGCGGGCGAAAGGGCTGCGGGAACGCCTGGTGATCGACCGGCACGCGCTGCGCAACGCGCTCATCCCGGTGATCACCGTCGTCGGCTTTCAGGCGGGGTATCTCCTCGGCGGCACGGTCGTGATCGAGGAGGTGTTTGCCCTGCCGGGCATGGGCCGGCTGGCGCTCAACGCGATCGCCCAGCGGGACTATCCGGTCGTGCAGGGGGTTGTCCTCGTCATCGCCGGGCTCTTCGTGCTCACCAACATCATGGTGGACGTGCTCTACGCGTACGTGGATCCGCGAGTGCGGTATCGGTGAGCAGCCCCCCGTCCGCCCCGCGGTCCCGCCCGCGGCCGCGGCCCGCGGCGCCGCCGCGCGCGCGCCCGACCTTCGCCGCCCGATTCCTGCGGACGCCGATCGCGGTGGCGGGGGCCGTCATCGTGGGAGGCTACCTCCTGGCCGCCGGGGCCGCCCCCCTGCTCGCCCCGGTCGATCCGCTCGCCATGGCCTCCCAGGCGCTCCTGGCCCCGCCGGGCGGGCCGCACCCATTCGGGACCGACCAGTTCGGGAGAGATGTTTTGAGCCGGCTGCTCTACGGCGCGCGCGTGTCGCTCGCGGTGTCGTTCGCGTCGGTCCTGATGGCCCTGGCGGTAGGAGGCGCGGCCGGCGTCGCCGCGGGGTATTTCGGCGGGGCGCTCGACGGGGTGCTGATGCGCTCGATGGACGTGATCTTCGCCTTTCCCGCCGTGCTGCTGGCGATCGCGATCATGGCGGCCGCCGGCACGGCGGTGTGGACGATTGTCGCCGCGATCGGCGTGGTGTACACGCCCCAGTTTGCCCGGATCAGCCGGGCCAGCGCGCTGACCGTGCGCGGCCTCGAGTACGTCGATGCGGCCTCCGCCCTCGGCGCCGGGACCGGCCGAATTCTCCGGAGCCATATCCTGCCGAACATCGCGGCGCCGCTGATCGTGCAGACGTCGCTCAGCCTGTCGCTCGCGATCCTCACCGAGTCCGCCCTGAGCTTCCTCGGCCTCGGCACACAGCCGCCCACGCCGTCCTGGGGAAACATGCTCGCCGAATCCCGCCGGTTCATGGCCCTGGCCTCGTGGACCGCCGTCTTCCCGGGCGCGGCGATTGCCCTGATCGTGCTCGGGTTCAATCTCATCGGCGACGGCCTCCGCGACCTCCTGGATCCGCGCCTGCGGGTGTGAGCGCCGCGCGCCGAGAACCGGTATGAGAGGCGGGCGACCTGGGCATCCAACGTCAGCGACGAGGTGCGGCATGCGCGACTCCGAGCTCCTGACCGAAGCGGTGAACGAACGCACGCGAGACCTGGACCTCCGCTCTCCGCTCGACCAGGCCCGGGTGATGAACGAGGAAGACCGACGCGTCCCCGCCGCTGTGGAAGCCCAGCTCCCGCGGATCGCGGACGCCGTCGTCCGCATCGCCGAGGCGCTGCGCCGCGGCGGACGCCTGATCTACGTCGGGGCCGGGACCAGCGGCCGCCTCGCCGTGCTGGACGCGGCGGAGTGCCCGCCCACGTTCGGCACCCCGCCGGACCTGGTGCAGGCGGTGCTCGCGGGCGAGGCGCAGGCGGTGACCGAGGCCGTGGAGGGCGCCGAGGATGACGAGGCCGCGGGCGAGCGGGCGATCGACGCGCGGGGCGCCGGGCCGGACGACGTGGTCGTCGGGATCGCCGCGAGCGGACGGACGCCGTTCGTCATCGCCGCCGTCCGCCGCGCGCGGGCGCGCGGGGCCACCACGGTCGCCGTGGCCTGCACGCCGGCCTCGCCGCTCGAGGCCGCGTGCCAGTTGAGCATCGTGCCCCTGGTCGGCCCCGAGGTCATCGCGGGAAGCACGCGCCTCAAAGCCGGGACGGCCCAGAAGCTCGTGCTGAACATGTTGAGCACGCTCGTGATGGTCCAGCTCGGCAAGGTGTACGGGAACCTGATGGTCGACCTGACCGCGACGAACGCCAAGCTCCGCCGGCGGGCGGTCCGGATCGTGGCGGCCGCGGCCGAGGTCGAGGAACCCGAGGCCGTCGAGGCCCTCGCCCGCGCCGGCGGGCGTGTGCCGGTCGCGATCGTCATGCTCCGCGCCCGTCTCGACCCGGAGGCGGCGGCGGAACGACTGGCGCGCGCCGGGGGAAGCGTCCGCCGGGCGCTGGCCGCGCCGTGACGCCACGCCGCCTCCCCCCACGCCGGGGCCCCGCACGCCGTTCCCCCGCGCGCGGTGTCTCCGCGCCCACGACCGACCCGTTCGAGCGCATTCGGGCCAAGTCCACCAAAACGATCATCGGGCTCATCTCCGGCACCTCCGCCGACGGCATCACCGGGGCCGCCGTCGAGATCACCGAGCGGCCGGGGGACCGGCCCGGCATCAGCCTTCGGGGGTGGACCACCACGCCGTATCCCGCCGGGGTGCGGCGGCGGCTGGTCGACCTGTTCACCGAGCCGGCCACGATGCAGGAGGCGGCGTCGATCAACTATCTGCTCGGGGAACTCTTCGCCG
>Ga0307479_10001913_pt1 | contig 19030 bp, 12 predicted proteins | sample atmos_gasesECM4C_FD_203743 | JGI IMG/M metagenome (GOLD analysis project Ga0307479, IMG submission 203743) | Hardwood forest soil microbial communities from Morgan-Monroe State Forest, Indiana, United States - atmos_gasesECM4C_515 | ecosystem: Environmental > Terrestrial > Soil > Temperate... | reverse complement strand
TCGGCTGCGATCCGGCCCGCCTGGATGCAAATTGCGCGACTTGGCGCGGCCAGCGCGTGGCGCACCAGCGGCCAAAAGATTATTTCCGTCATGCGCCGCGGCTTCGAGATTTTGAGCGGCGTTTATTTTGCCGCGGTGTTCTCCGTCTGGATTGTGCCGACTTGGCTGCTCGTGCAGCTCATCAAAGACAAGAAGGCGGCGGGCCGGTTCACCTCCGCCGCGCTGAAAATTTTGTTCGTGCTGACGGGCTGCCGGGTGCGGGTGGTCGGCATGGAATATATGCAGACGCCAGGCGCGAAAATCTACGCGTCGAACCACACCAGCTATTTCGACGTGTTGCCTTTGATGCTGGGGCTGGGAGTGCCGTACCGCTTCGTTGCGAAGATGGAGGTCACGCGCATGCCTTTCATCGGCACATTCCTGGATCGCATGGGGCATCTGCGATTCGACCGCACGGACGCCGGCTCAAGGCTGCGCCAGGCGGAAGAGATGGAAGAATTACTGCGCCAGGGAGAATCTGTATTCGTGTTTCCCGAAGGTACATTTACGGAAGAAGACGGCATTCGTCCGTTCCAGCTTGGAGCGTTCAAGGCGGCGGTCGCGACCGGCGCTCCGATCATTCCGGTTTCGCTTGCGGGAACACGGCGATTTCTCCGCGATGGCACTTATCTGCCGCGCCCCTCCAGTGTGACGCTGACGCTGTCGCCGCCGATTCTGCCGAAGAGTGCGGGCGCCAAACCCGATGGCAGCGAATCGTCCGATTGGCATGAATTGATTCGCCTGCGAGATGCAACTCGCGAAGCGATCGCGCGTCACGCCGGTGAGCCGCTGCTCTAACCAAACTACGGCACAGGATTCCTTTCAGCGATTGACGTTGTAGATGACGGTGATGAATGTGTCGATCTCGACGGCATGCTCATCCAGAATTGTCGGCTTGTAACGCCACTGCTGAACTGCTTGCAGCGCCGATTGGATGAAAAGCGGGTCGCCACTGACGACCTGAAGAGACTGAATCGTTCCGTCCGTCGCGATGATGGCGCGCAATTCCACGCGGCCGCTGCGGCCCGTCTGTTTCGCCAGCGGAGGATAGACCGGCTCGACGCGGTGAATCAGCATGGCCGGATCGATGTGCGTTACTTGCAAACGCTTCCGCGGCGCCGGCGATTCGCCCCCGGTTTGTTGCGGGGGCGGGCCTTCCGAACCAGGAAGCTTGAGGCAGCCGGAACAATATCCTCTAGAGTCGGTGGAATTGATCCCTTCCGCAAAATCCACATCCTGGGGCGTTTCACCCGAGATTGGCCTTTGCGTCGGGCTGTGATAGATGGGACACGTCAGGCAAAGAGTGAAATTGCTGGAAGGCCGGCGTGCAGTCGTCGAAGAATTTCGATGCGCAGGGCTGCTGTTGTGAAGATATAGCGGAAGAGGAATGAAATCTCCGGCAAGAACGAGGCGCTCGGTTTTTCCAAATAGCGGCACGAGGAGTACCGCTGCGACAGCGGCGCTCTGCAGCGCGATCGAAATCGCCAGAGCACGCCGGCGAATGCGGCGTTCGCTTTTACGCTGTTCCGAATCGCCTTCTACGAGACATCCGCGAAAAGTACCAAGGGTTTCTTCGGAATTGTTTTGCTGCTCGAAAGTCATCACACACCTCCACACGGAATTACTGCGAGGGGGGAACGAGAAATTTTTGCGGCGCCGGCTTCCTGTGGGTTGTTCTACGGTTCCAGGATACCGACGCCGCGCTCGCAGGGATGTGAGGTGCGCGCGTCCTCCTACCCTTGGACACCGCCGCGCACGGCAAGTTCCCCGCCCGCTGGGGGCTCTTGCCGGCATCGTTATCCCGAAAAGATTTGTAACTGAATGATTTTAATAGGCTTACTTGACCTGTATCGAAGCTTCGTGCCATCGCATCTTATGTTTTGTGGACGTGGAACTGAGGAGGTCAAACCCCATGGACCGGCGTAATGTGGAAGTTGTTGGAGTGCGCCGCACGGGCTGGGCTGCGTTGGACCGCGATCCGCAGCAGGACACCGTTGAATTCGTTTGTCCGCACTGCGGAGAGCCGGGCCAGAAGAAAGCCCGGCGCGAGCGTGCGCTCTATCACTTTACGGATGGCTTTTTGCAGGATTTGCAGGGTGAAGTCACGCAATGCCGTGCCTGCAGCAAATCCTTTCGCGTTGTTCCCATCGTTATGTTGCACGATCAGGACGAAAAGCGGCGTTTCGAAGCGGTCTTTTCCGAAGAGCTTTCCGCAACGAAGAACTGATTTTCAACAAAAAATAAGAGCGGGGCGTAGCCTGCCATAGCGGGCCGCGCCCCGTTCTCGTTTTCCGAGAGCTGCTGCCTGCTAAGGCTCAGTCGCGATCCCGATCTCGGTCGTAGCGATGCTGATCGTAATCGCGGCGCTCCCGCCGCTCATGTTCCCGCCAGCGACGCTCCTGCTCTTCGCGCAGTTCGTGGCGCCAGTGTTCGGCCTGGCGGCTGTAGTAGCCGTGGTGCTCGATCGCCTCGTGCAGATTCCACTCCGCCCGCTCGACCCGTCGATCAGCGTCTCGCCCATCGTTTGCCTTCGCGGCGGGCGCTCCGGCAAACAACAAGAACCCGCCAAGCGCCGCTGTTGCCAGCGTGGCTTTACCTAGTAGCATTGCACTGTTCTTGACAAGTATGTTCATGGCACCCTCCCTGCTTCGCCCGCCCGGCTGGGGGTGGAGTGGGTCATGTTCATCAAACCCGGATCTCCGGGAAATTTCTCACCGGGTCGCAGGCGCAATCCAGGCTATTGAAAATAATGCAGTTGCGGCGCTGGCTGGAATAAAGTTCTTCAGTAAGCCTGCAGGAAGGGATCAACGTCCATGTGGTATTTTTCGAGGCCGGAGCGGATGAGATCGAAGGCTTCATCCACGTTGTCCGCAAATTGCAGCAATTTGTGCTCTTCATCATCGATCATGCCCCAGCGAACCATCGCGCGGAAGTTCAGAACTTCGTCCCAATACTTCCTGCCGTAAATGAGGATGATGTTGTGCTTGGGGAGCTTGCCTGTCTGCAGCAACGTCATCATCTCCCAGAGTTCGTCCATGGTGCCGAATCCGCCCGGAAATACAATCAACGCCTTGGCAATCTGCGCGAACCACAGTTTGCGCATGAAAAAATAATGAAAATTGAAGCTGAGTTCCGGGCTGATATAGGCGTTGGCGAACTGCTCGTGCGGCAACTCAATGGAAAGGCCGATAGACTTGCCGCCGGCCTCGCTGGCGCCGCGATTGGCGGCTTCCATGATGCCCGGTCCGCCTCCGGAGCACACTACAAAGCGGCGCGGCCTGGGCCCGAGGGTCGACGCCCAGGAAGTAATCTTGTGTGAGAGTTGGCGTGCTTCTTCGTAGTAGCGCGACATTTCGAGCGCGCTCTTGGCGCTGCGCAGCGCGGCGCGGTGTTTGATACGCTCGGCGGCGGAAAGTCTGGATGTTTTTCTCTCTTTAAGCCGCGTGAGCCGTACCTGCGCAGTTTCGTGAGAATTAATGCGCGCCGAGCCGAACATCACGATCGTGTCGCCGATGCCCTCCTGCTTGAGCTGGACCAGCGGGTGAAGATATTCAGCGAGGATGCGCAGCGGCCGCGCTGGCGTGCTTTCCAGAAATTTTGGATCCTCGTGAGGCGCCTTTGGCGCGTGCTGCGGTCTAAGTTTCTTGTGCCCTGCGGACATGGCTCTTCCTCCGGAACGAGCGAACATCCATTGTAGGGAGTGTAATGACACGCGGCAACGCTTGCCGCTGAGTTTGCGTCGAATTGAATACACTCCAACGGCAGGAGCGGAATCTACCTTGGGCTTCTGAGTGAAAATGAACCGGGGAACATAGACTAGGGTCAGTGGAAAAGGAGGCGTAATGAGGCGTGGCGTAAGCGTACTCTGGATGCTCTTCGTCCTGGCGCTCGTAGGCATGCCTCTGGGCGCGCAGTCGCCCGAAGGTCCCATCGCGCCACGTCCCGGCGTGCCAGTACAGCAGGCTCCCCCTCAAGCGAGACTTGTCGTACGCGTGTCTCTCGTGAATACTCCGGTGACCGTGCGCGATGCAAAAGGCGATATGGTTGCCAATCTGGAGATGAAGGATTTCCGCATCTCCGACAATGGCATCGAGCAGAAAATTTCACACTTTGATCTGGGTGGCGACCCGATTTCGCTCGTCGTTTTGCTAGAAACCAGTTCTCGCATCGACCCCATGCTGCCCGAATTGCGTAAGACCGGCATCCTCTTGACACAAACGGTTATGGGGCCAACGGGTGAAGCTGCCATCGTGGGCTTCAGCGACTCGGTCGACAAGCTGCAAGACTTCACCGCGAACGCGGACCAGATCGAAAAAACTGTTTCGCGGCTGCAAACCAGCACGTCAGGGTTAAAGCTCTACGACGCGATGGCCGCCGGATTGGAAATGCTGAGCGGACGGCCGCAGGCCACGCCGGAGCGCCCCGGACACCGGCGCGTGATGTTGATTTTGTCGGAAGCGACCGACGCGGGCAGTGAAACGAAGCTGGGAGCAGTCCTTCGTCAGGCGCAACTATCCAATGTCACCATTTATAGCGTCGGGCTTTCCACGACGCGCGCGGAACTCCAGGCCAAGCCGAAAGACCCAGTGCCGCAAATAACGCCCCCCGGCACATTCGGCTTGCCGCCGCAACCCGGCGTCCCGCAGACACCCGACACGGAAGCGGCGCGCTATGGCTCCGGCAACCTGTTGGCGCTGGCTGTTTGGGCGGTGCAGCACGTGAAAGACAAGATTTCCGATCACGCGCTCGAGGTCGCAGCCACGGCCACGGGCGGCGCTCACCTCGCCACATTCAAGGATCGCTCGATTGAGAAGGCCATTGACGAAATCGGCGGAGAACTGCACGCGCAGTATTCCCTGAGCTACACGCCTACAGGCACTGACGACTATGGCTACCACGAAATCAAAATCCAAGTGATTCCGAGCGGTCTGAAGGTCCGTGCCCGCCCGGGCTATTACGTGGCTCCGCCGGAGAGCTGACGATTCGAAGCGGGCCTTCGCGTGTGCGTCGTTTGATTTTCGTGCTAGCCGATCTGCTTCCAAAAAGTGGCGTCGCGCGAAGCCAGCAGCGCGTCTTTGCGCGCATTCCAACGGAGGAAATGGCGTGTTTGCGTGTGAAGGCGATGATGCTCGCGGCTGGCCCACACTTCGTGCAGGAGAAAAGAACCAGGCAGTTCGGCGCCGCGGTACAAATCATATGTGAGGCAGCCTTGCTCGCGGCGCGTCGGCCCGACAAGGGCGCGCAATTCGGCTTCCAGCAGCAACTCTTGCCCCTCTCTTGCGCGCAGATTGACGATCAGCGTGGCGGCATCTTTAGGCAGTTTTGGATTGGTTTTCGCGCGCGTCTTGTGTGAGCGGCTCTTCCTTCTTGCAGTTTTCTTCGCTCTTCGCTTCGCCATATGGGCCGGGATTGTACTCCAACTCCGAGCCAAAATCGCCTGCGAGCTTCCGGCACCGCTGTGGCAGGTCGAGCTGAGGGCTAGCCTGTGACGAGGTTATTTTTCGGCCAGCTTGCGTCCAGCGTTGAGGCTGTCAAAATTCAGAATCGTATTCAGCACTAGCGAATAGGTGCCGCGCGTCTCGCCCCGGTAGACCGGGTTGATCGAGAACAGCACCACGTGGCCGTTCCCGGTGGGCACGTCCACGACGGCAGGGTGCTGCGCGATTTCATCGCCTCCCTGAACCAGCCCTGAAATGAGCAAATCCTTGTTGTCGGCATAGCGAAAGATGACGCGTGCGCGGTTTGCGGGCGGAATCACGCGAAAGCCATTGATCTTCTGTTCGTCGGAAACCTGCGGGGTCTCCCAGGGTTCCGTTTCGGGTTCCTCGGGTGCCTCCGTACCGGGCCTGCCGACGACGAAATCGGGATCGCTCGATGTTCCCCGGCCGGTGGGGCGCGTATGCGCTTCAGCCCCCAGCCGGCGGCGCCGGCCGCGCCCTCCGGAGATGCTGCTCACCGAAAAGATCGGCCCTTCATCGCAATAAGCAGATAGTTTTTCATCGTACCCGTAGGCGATGGGGCTCGCGTCATCGACAAGGCGCGTGCGGATTACCGAGCCGACGATCTTCATGTGCTCCGATGTTCCCGTGCTAACGCCGTCGGTGAGGCCGATGCCGATCGCAAAACGCGACGTGTCCATCGCCGTCAGGAGTACGCCGCCTTTCTGCACAAACCTCTGCAGGTGCGCCACGCCGTCCCAGCCGAGCCCGGGACGCATGTCGTCGGTCGAATCATTCTTGCCAACCAGGTTCGGCGTCTCGGGCGTGTTCTTCCACGGAAGTGGATTGCCCCAGGCGGCGGGCAGGCCATTCACAATCGCGGTGGGCGAGGAAGAATATCCGACCGGGGGAAAAAGTATGACGTCGTACTTCGCACTTAAGTCGGCGTTTTTTGCGACGACTTGCGTGCTGATGTAGTCGTAGGGAACGCTTAAATCGTCCAGGGCGAGCCGCCACCATCCTTCGGTCTGCGTGCTCAGCCAGGTATGTACTAACGCAATTCGTGCCGCGCGCACGGGATGTGACTTCACGTTTGGCGCGCCGTCCAATGCGACGGCTTGAAGGCCGAGATCGTTCGCGGCACGGTCCAGTTCAGCGCGGTTCACGTTTCTTACGACAAATGATCCTCGGTTGAATTTCTTCCCTCCTGAGTCGAACGGATCTTCCATCGCTTCGATCGAGGCATCGCGCAGGCGGTAGCGCAGCGTCGCAAGTGCCGGCTCGGCATTGTTGTTGATGGCGAATATGGCGCCATCGCCCTTGACGCCGCCTCGTGCGCGGATCTCGGCGACCCGTTCCATAGCCACGCCGAGAACTTTTGGATCGGTCACGCGCGTCACCTGCACATCGAAGAGTTCCCCGAAAGTCCACCCGGTATCGTCGTAGGGTGCCTTTTGCGGGTCTTCGGGGCTCCAGTATTGGTAGTCGAGCAGCGCGTCCGCCACGCGCGAATATGGCTGGTCCATGCGAATGATGTAGCTGCCCGCGGGGAATTCACGCGTGGCTGACGCCGTTTCCTTTTCGTCCTTACCCTTCGCTTCGTCTTTCTTTGGCCCCTTGGCAGGCTTCCTGGCGGGCATCGCGATGGAAAATGCCGTGGTTGCTCGCGAAATCTCAACCGCCTGTTTCTGCAGGACGCGGAGCAAATCCGCCTGCAAACCGTGGCGTGGATCATCCGCGGGCAAAACATAAGCCGCGGGGCCCTCGGCTGCAGGCTTCGTCACCGAGCGTTTGGCCTTCAAATAAAAATTCTTCAAAAACTGCCGTTTGTTTTCGTTGAAGTAGTGCAGGGATGTTAGAAGCCCCGTCTCTTCGTAATTATTGTTATTGCGCTGCGACCACAACGTCTTCGGCAGCGGCGGATTTTGCCGGTACCACGTGCGCGAATAATCTTCCGGGTCGAGCGTGCGCTCCTGCGTGTCCGCACCGGCGTTGCCGAAAGTCTCATACAAACGGCTGATGCCGTTGTGCATTGCGGCGATGAACATCAGGTAGCCCGGCGACCAGGTGTCGAACACGCCGTGTGTAAACACGCCGGGCATGCCGAACTTGGTCATGTCCGCCACGTTGCGCCAGCCGATCATTTCCCATTCGTCGGTGAGGATGGGGTCCACCCAGGCGTTGAAGGGGCTGTCGCCGGCAGTGTTGTCGTAGAGATATGGCACCGATTCGTGCAGGTCGTGCAGCACCTGCGCCTTCCATCCGACATAGGTGTTGAGCACATTTTCCGTAAGCTTCAGTGTAACGCCCATCGCGTCGCGGTTGTTGTCGTGCGCGACGTACTTGCCCCAATAAATCAGCGGCGGATAAAAATCCTTGGGGTGGGCAAGATGCCAGCGATAGATATCTACCATGCGGTTGCGGCCATCAACCTCCACCACCGGCGTGATCAGGGTGATCGTGCCTTCACGGATTTCGCGGATGTACGGGCTCTCATCCACGGCCAGGCGATAGGCCAGCTCCATCAGTGCGGTCGGCGCGCCGGTCTCCGGCGAATGGATCGTCCCGGTGATGTAGTACACGGGCACAGCCTGCGCCACGATGCGGTCCGCTTCGGCATCATCCAGCTTGATCGTGCGGGGGTCTGCGAGCTTCGCAAGTCGTGCGCGATTTTCGTCAAGGTGCTTCAGATTTTCCTCCGAAGAGACAGCCACGGCGATCATTTCGCGGCCCTCTTCGGTCGTGCCAATGGAGAAGACCTTCACTCGCGGGCTGGCCTTCTCCAGCAGCCGCATGTATTTGTAGACCTCTTCGGCGTATGGCAGGATTCCGGGAGCGCCGGCTACATCACCGAGGACGGCCTCGGGCGTGGGAACATTTTTCGACGCGGGAAGATAGTCCACGAGCGGCGAAGCGAAGTATGGCTGAGTTGTGTACTTCTTAATCTTGGCTGTATAGGCCTCGTCCACGGGCTGCTTGGGATCGCGCGAGGGGCCGGTTTCGTCAGCCCATGCCGCCGCACCCGACGTGATCAAAAGAACTAGAACAGCGAGCCCGCGCAGCGCGCGGCAATAAACCCTATTGGACGGAATCATTCGAATCCCCCCGCTCGGTATAAACGCAAAGTTGCGATTGTAACGCAGAGCCCCGCCCGGAGGCGCTGACGCACCCCGCTCCAGCACTAATGCAGCAGCCAGCCTCCGACCAGCGCGGCTACGACAAAACGTGCCAGCCAGCCAAGCGAGTGGGACAGTGCGAGAAGAGGATTCATTTTGATCCACAGCGCGTTGGTGACAATCAGCGGCAGCGGCGCCACGAGCCAGGTAAGGACAGCCATCCTTAAATTGGCGTGATGCACAGTAAGTGCGCCCGTCCAGTAGCACAAATAAATAAACGCTCCGCAGCTGACCAGCCCGATCACAGAGGATGCGACGATGCTGGTTGCTTCAGGCTGGCCCGGCTTGCCGCGCCAAGTCTCCGGCGTTTCGAGATATTTGTTGTGAAACAGGACGCCCATGAAGAGCCAATCGGTGATCGATGCTCCGAGGCCCGATACGATTACCGCCAGTAGGAATCGCGTCGAGTGCATGACATCTCCCCGGCGCGCATTGTAGCGCAGGCCCGGGGAAATAGGCTATTCAGCGGGTACGAACGTTATGCAGACAGGTGAAGCGACTTCCACCGTTTGGCCCGTCGGCGTCAGACCTCCCGTCACAATGTCGATTTTGAAAACAACGATGTTGTTCGATTGTTCATTGGCCGCAAGCAAGAATGCGCCCGTCGGGTCGATTGCAAAATGTCTTGGCGTCCTGCCTCTGGTCAAGTACCGCCCGACCAGCCTGAGGGTGCCTTTGGCGGGATCGATGGCGAAGGCGGTAATACTGTCGACTCCCGCGCGATTTGACGCATACAGAAACTTTCCGGAGGGGTGCACGATCAACTCCGCAGCTTCCTTTGGGCCTGAGTAGTCTTTCGGGAGAGCGGAAAGCGTCTGCAGTTCCGACAACGTTCCATTTTTTTGCGAGTACGCAAATGCGGTGACCGCATTTTCCATCTCCGTGAGGACGTAGGCGAACTTTCCGTCTCGTTGGAACGCCAGGTGGCGCGGACCCGCGCCAGGGTTCACCTTGGCGAAGGGAGGATTGTTCGGCGAGAGCAATCCCTTGGCGGAATCAAAGCGGTAAACCAAAATTTCGTCGAGGCCCAAGTCGACCGCCAGCGCAAAACGATTGTCGGGCGAAGTGCCGATCCAGTGCGCGTGTGGCGCTTCCTGGCGTTCCTTGTTCGGGCCGGAGCCCGTGTGCTGCACGAAATCCGAGTCCTTGCCGAGACTTCCGTTTGCTTGCACCGGGAATACGGCGACGCTTCCGCCATCATAGTTCGCCACCAGGACGAACCTCCCTATCCTGTCGAGAGAAACATGGCAAGGGCCGGCGCCGCGCGTGGCCACTTGATTCAGAAACGTCAGCTTGCCAGTCTTGCGGTCAATTGCGAACGCGCTCACCGCTCCGCTTTTCTGTCCGCCGAACTCGCTCACCTCATTCACTGCGTAAAGATGTTGACCGTCCGGGTGAACAGCGAGAAAGGAAGGATCGGCCGATTCGGCGGCAAGGCCGACAGCTTTCGCTTGGCCGACGGTCGCGTCAAAGCGAAAAACATAGATGCCTTTGCTGTTCGTCTTCGTCGTGTATGCGCCGACATAGGCAAGGTACTGCCCTTGCGAAGGGCGCTTTTTATGGGAGTTCTGCGCCGCAAAAAGTCCAGCCAGCGGCGCAAGGAGCACTATCAGGAATGCGAAGAACCATCGCGTGATTTTCATAAGGCTCAGGATTTTAACACCAAATGGGCTTTTACCTGCATGTTTGAATCGTTTGAATAGAGGGAATTCGCGTTAGTTTTCCGAGGCTGGTCTGTTTTTTCGTCCCTTACTTCTTTTCTTCTTCCTGCTCTTCTTGCAGGACCGCCGCGGCCGCGACGGAGTCGTCCGCTTCGAGGCGGAGCAAGCGCACGCCCTGCGTCGAGCGCCCCGCTTCGCGGATCTCGTTCGCGTGGACGCGAATTACCTTGCCGTTGTGCGCGATGATCATCACGTCGGATTCTTCCGTCACCTGCAGCGTGGCGACCACCGAGCCGTTGCGTTCCGTGGTCTTCATGTTTACGACGCCCTTCCCGCCGCGGGAAGTGATGCGGTATTCCGCGAGCGGCGTGCGCTTGCCGAAGCCCTTCTCCGACACAGTGAGCATCAATGTAATCAGCGAATCCTTGATGTGCTCGTTCTCCAGCTCTTCCAGATTCTGCGACGTTTGCTTGTGTTCCTTCGCGATGATCTCGAAATCCGGCTGCACGGCGTCCATGCTGACCACGTAGTCGTCTTTGTCCAGATCCATGCCGTTCACTCCGCCGGCATTTCGTCCCATCGGGCGTACTTCGGTCTCGCGAAACAGAATCGCTTGTCCTTCGTGGCTCGCAAGGAAAATCATCTGCTTGCTGTCAGTCAGCTTCGCGCCGATCAATTCGTCCTTGCCATCCAGGTTGATGGCGATAATCCCGGTTGAGCGCGGGTTGGAAAATTCCGTCAACGCCGATTTCTTGACAGTCCCGCTCTTCGTTGCCATAAACACGAAGCGGCCCTCTTCTTCGAGATTGCGCGCCGCGACCAGCGCCGTCAGCTTTTCATCTTCCTGGAATTTCACCAGGTTCGAAATCGCTTTGCCGCGGGTGGCCGCCGCCGCCTCGGGCAGCTCATAAACCTTTAGCCAATAAACGCGGCCCTTTGACGTAAACAGCAGGATGTAGCTATGCGCCGAAGCGATGAAGAGATACTCGACAAAGTCTTCTTCTTTCGTTTTCGCGCCGATGCGCCCCTTGCCGCCGCGCGATTGGTGCCGGTACGTATCCGTCGCCGTGCGCTTGATGTAGCCGGCATGGCTCACCGTGATGAGCATATCGGTGTCGGCGATCAGGTCTTCGAGTTTGATTTCGTCGACCTTGTCCACAATCTGCGTGCGGCGGTCGTCACCGTACGTTTTTTGGACTTCTTTCAGCTCGGATACGATCACCGACTTCAGTTTTTTCTCGCTCCCCAGTATTTCTTCCAGTTCGGCGATGCGCTCGCGGATGGACTTCAATTCCTTCAGGATTTCATCCACCGATAGCTGCGTGAGGCGGTGGAGTTGCAACTCGAGAATTGCGTCGACTTGGACGGGAGTGAGGCCGCCAGTGACAGCGCGCGCCGTTTCTCCCTCCACTCCGCCGAGCTTGTATTTTCGTCCGTCGAGCTTGACGCCCTCGAGCTTCTTGGACTTCCCGTTTTCCGTGATCGTAACTTCTTGCTCGGAGAAGTATTTGAGAAGGTTTTCTTTCGCCTCCGCGCGGCTGGAAGATCCCCGGATAATCCGGATCACGTCGTCCAGATGATCCAGCGCAATCTGGTAGCCCACCAAAATGTGCTCGCGCTCGCGGGCCTTTCGAAGCTCGTAGCGTGTGCGGCGCAGGACAACGTCGCGGCGGTGCTCGATGAACAGCCGCATGAACTCCAGCAAGCCCATCTCGCGCGGCTGCCCGCCCACGATCGCCAGCATGATCATGCCGAACGATTCCTGCATCTGCGTGTGCTTGAAAAGATTGTTCAGGATGAGCTGCGATTCCTCGCCCCGCTTCAGCTCGATGACGATGCGCATGCCGTCGCGGTCGCTTTCATCGCGCACGTCGGCGATGCCTTCGATCTTCTTGTTTTGGACGAGTTCGGCGATGCGCTCGATGAGCTTTGACTTATTCACCTGGTAGGGAATTTCCGTGACCACGATGCTTTCGCGGTCCTTGCCGGATTCTTCGATCGCCGCCTTCGCGCGCATGGTGAAGCTGCCGCGTCCGGACTTATAGGCGGCCTCAATGCCCTCGCGGCCGGCGATGTAGCCTCCCGTCGGAAAATCGGGCCCAGGAACCAGCTTCATCACTTCTCTCAGCGTGGTTTCCGGCTTTTCGATCAGCAGCATGGTTGCTTCGACGATTTCGCGCAGGTTGTGCGGCGGAATGTTCGTCGCCATGCCCACCGCGATGCCGCTTGTGCCGTTGACGAGCAGATTCGGCACGCGCGTCGGTAGAACTGTGGGCTCCTTTTCGGTTTCGTCGAAGTTCGGTATGAAATCGACGGTTTCCTTTTCGATGTCCGCGAGCAGTTCCTCGGCAATTTTCGAAAGCCGCGCTTCCGTGTACCGCATCGCCGCGGGCATGTCGCCGTCAACGGAGCCGAAATTTCCCTGGCCGTCCACCAACGGATAACGCATGTTGAACGGCTGCGCCATGCGCACCAGCGCGTCGTAGACCGGTGCGTCGCCATGCGGGTGATATTTTCCGAGGACTTCGCCGGTGATCTTGGCGCATTTGCGGTAGGGCTTCGTCGAGGTGAGCCCCAGCTCGTACATGCCGAAAAGAATGCGCCGGTGCACGGGCTTCAGCCCGTCGCGCACGTCGGGCAATGCGCGCCCGATGATCACGCTCATCGAGTAATCGAGATACGACTTGCGCATCTCGGCTTCGATATCCACCGGAATCATTACCGACTGGTTCTGCTCGTCCGCCATGTGTCCTCGTGGTTAAGAAATTCTGTAGCTCACCCCTTTAGGGGTGAGGATTTTCTCTTTTTTCGCGACGCCAATCAGAGATTCCTCAGGCCTCAAAGCCTGAGTTACATCCTTTTCGCCGCATGTTCCAACGCGTATGCTTTCACCGTGTCGAACGCGTCCGCGGCATTCGTAAACCGGCGCGCGACAAAATGTTGTTCCAGGTGCCGCAAAAACTCATCGTGCTCCTGCTCGCTTGCAAATTCCACGGCCACGCCGCGCTCGTTGTCTGGCGCGCTCGTTGGCGTCGCGCGAAATGCGCTCACGCTCAATCCCCGCAGCCCTGGCAATGTCGCCCAACCTAATTGGTACAACATCTCTGGCTCATCGATTCATAGTTCGGCTATGGTCCTTACCAAATCACGCCAGTTTTCGCTGCGCAGTCAAAACAAAGGAATCCCCGCTCCAGTTCAGACCCGCGAAACCGCCAAACTTGATAGCGAGCGGCTTCGTGGCAGCAAAAGCATCGTCCTCCAAAGTCCGGGCCCACTTCCGTAGGTTCTCGGCGGCGGCCTTCCGTTTCCCTGACCCACTCTCCGCATAAGTCCGGACATTGGGACATCAGACAGGTCCTATGCGAACTAAATATCCAGATTCACGACTTCCAGCGCGTTGTCCTCGATGAATTTCCGCCGCGCTTCGACGTTTTCGCCCATGAGCGTCGTGAAAATATCCTCAGCCGCCACCGCGTCCTCAAGCTTTACCTTGAGCAGTGTACGCGTGTCCGCGTTCATCGTCGTTTCCCAGAGCTGCGTGGGGTTCATCTCCCCGAGGCCCTTGAATCGCGTGATGGTGAAATCCTTTTTCGCGTCTTCCATCACGTAACTCAGAACGTCGGCGGCTTTTTCCTTTGTCACCTTGTCGCCGTTGCGTGTCACCGTGAACGGCGGCTTGTTGTACTCGTCAATTTGCTTGGCCAGCGCGCGCATTCGCTTGTATTCCGCGACGGAAGCCAGCGCCCAGTTGATCTTCTGGTTGTGCGGCGTGCCAAACTGGATCTCGTACAGGCTGTGCTCTTCATCGAAAACGATTTTTCCGTCCAGCTTCAGTTTGGCCTTCTCCACTTCCTTCAGCAGTTTCTCGAGCGTTTTCTTGTCCTCGAAATCCGTTTTTTTCTCCAGTCCGCTGTCCGCCAGCACCTCCACCAGGCCGGGCTCCCGCAAACGCCGTGCGAGCTTCGCGGCCAGCGCATCGTATTCCTGCACATTCAGCAGGAACGTCGTCAGCCCCGCTCCCTGCAGCGACACGCCTTCCTTTGCTTTCACAACGTGGTCTTCGGTGGCGCGCTTCATCAACTCCCGTGCGAAGTCGCGTTCATCGCGGATGTACCGCTCGCTCTTGCCGCGCTTCACGCGATAGAGCGGCGGCTGCGCGATGTACACGTGGCCGCGCTCGATCAGCTCCTTCATGTGCCGGAAGAAAAACGTCAGCAGCAGCGTGCGGATATGCGAGCCGTCCACGTCCGCATCGGTCATCAGGATAATTTTGTGGTAGCGCAATTTCCCGGCATCGAAATCATCCTTGCCGATGCCGGTGCCGAGCGCGGTGATGATGGCGCGAATTTCTTCGTGGCCGAGCATCTTGTCGTAGCGCGCTTTCTCCACGTTCAGGATTTTCCCCTTCAGCGGCAGGATCGCTTGATATTTGCGGTCGCGGCCCTGCTTGGCCGAACCACCCGCCGATTCGCCCTCGACGATGAACACCTCGCAGCGTGATGGATCGCGCTCCTGGCAATCCGCCAGCTTCCCCGGCAACCCGCTCGAATCCATCGCCGACTTGCGCCGCGTCAGCTCGCGTGCCTTGCGTGCGGCTTCGCGCGCGCGCGCCGCGTCAATACATTTGGAAATAATTCTCCGCGCCACCGTGGAATGCTTGTCGAACCATTCCCCGAGCTTTTCGTTCACCAGTTGCTCGACGTCGCCCTTGATGTCGCTGTTCAGCTTCCCTTTGGTTTGCCCCTCGAATTGCGGCTGCGGCAAGCGCACGCTGACTACGGCGACCAGTCCTTCGCGCACGTCATCGCCGGTGATCGTCACTTCATCCTTCTGCTCTTTCAGCATCCCGGCCGAAGATGCAAAGTTGTTGATCGTGCGCGTCAGCGCCGAACGGAATCCTGAGAGGTGCGTGCCACCGTCGACGGTGTTGATGGTGTTGGCAAACGCAAAAACGTTTTCGCCGTAGGTGTCGTTGTACTGCAGCGCGATTTCGATCTCCACGGTGCCGCGCTTTCCTTCGATGTAAATCGGCGAATCGTGCAGTGTGGATTTTCCGCGGTTGAGGTGCTTTACAAATTCGGTGATGCCCCCCGTGAAACGAAACTCCGCGGTCTTCTCCGTGCGCTCGTCGTTGAGCGTAATTTTCAGGCCTTTATTCAAAAAGGCCAGTTCGCGCAGCCGCTGTGAAAGCGTGTCGAAGCTAAAAGTAGTCTTGTCGAAAATCTCCGGGTCAGGATGGAACGTAACTTTCGTGCCCGTCTTTCGCGTCTTCCCCGTCTGCTTCAGTTTCGAGGTCGGTTTGCCCTTTTCGTACGTCTGTTCCCACACCGCGCCGTCGCGGGAGATTTCCAGCTCGAGCCAATCCGAGAGTGCGTTGACGACCGAAACGCCGACGCCGTGCAAGCCGCCCGAAACCTTATAGGTATCGCTGTCGAATTTTCCTCCGGCGTGGAGCACGGTGAGCACGACCTCGGCCGCAGGCCGCTTTTCGGTTGCGTGCATGTCCACGGGGATTCCGCGCCCGTTGTCGACCACCGTGACGGAATCGTCGGCGTGGACGGTGACGTTGATCTCATCGGCGAAGCCGGCCATCGCTTCGTCCACCGAGTTGTCCACCACTTCCCAAACCAGATGATGCAAGCCCAGGTCGCCTGTCGATCCGATGTACATCGCCGGGCGCAGCCGCACCGCTTCGATGCCGCCGAGAACTTTGATGGACTTCGCGTCGTACTGATGGCCCGGACCTTTTCCCGTTACCGTCTCTTTCTCACCCATGGCATCTCCCTTGCCCCGAGGCTCCTCGCCGAGGGGTGCGAACCTTGCGCCGCAGCCCGCTTTCACATAGACAAAGGCAAGCTTCTGCACTCGATATCAGCCATAAATTTTTTTGAAGCGAGGAAGGCGTGCTTGCGGACTGCTTGGTACGTCGCCTTACCCTTTGATTCCGGTCGCAGACGACCGGAACTCGTAGGGTTCCTGCTCCATCCCGTCTCGCGCAGCGAGACGTGGCGAAGACTCATTTACCCCGAGGATCGAAATCCGAGGGGCTAAACTCCAAGCAAACGGCTTTTTGGCTCCTGGCGCAGAGCCAAATGACTGGGCCGGGTTACTTGGCCGACGTGGCCTGATTGACCGCCCTGCGGTCACCCTTCAACATACCGGTCTGGGCCGATTTGGAGGAAACCGTACAGCCAATTCAGTGTACCCGAACAGGCTGAATTTCTCAAGCATCCAAACGAGGATTATTCGTATCTAAGTCTTGTTTTTTGTTTTACTTATAGGCCGTTTGGATGACGCAGTTTGGCCCCGGCGCTGTCGCTTCGCTGAGTGGCTACACACCGCATCCAGAGCCGCATCGCGCCTTAATGAGAAGAGGTAAACGGGTGCTTGCTAGCGCCGCAAATATTCTATGTAGTGAGGCGTCTCATTTGCCACGGAAGCGCCGCAGAACATTCATCGCGGAACAAAATCAAATCCTCATGGGCATGATCACGTAGCGATACCGGTAGCTTTCGTCAGCCAGGGGTCGCATCTGCCCGGCGGACTGCTCGTCCTTCAGCTCGATGCTCACGGGCCCGTCTGCGGCGGCGGCGAGGAAATCAAGCATGTAGCTCGAGTTGAAGCCAATGGCGATCGGATCGCCCTTGTATTCTTTCTCGATGTTTTCTTTCGCTTCGCCATACTCCGGGCTGGAAGCGGAAATTTCGATCCCTTCTTGCGAGATGGCCAGCTTCACCGCGTGCGAGCGCTGATCGGCGAGTTGCGAAACTCGGCGCACGGCATCGCACAATTCCGTGCGATCGAGTACCACGCTCTTGTTGTTGTCCCGCGGAAGGACTGCCTCGTAATTCGGGAATTGCCCCGTCAGAATGCGGGAGATCAGCAGCCGGTGGCCAACTTGAAAGAAAAGATGGCTCTCATCCTTCGCAAACTCGATGTGTGCATCCGGACCTGCAGCGCTCGCAAGTTTTTCCACTTCATCCATGGCCTTCTTTGGAATCAGGACCTTCACTTCCCCGTTCAAACCCGCTAGCTTCTGGTCTGTTTCAGCTAGGGCCAGACGGTGACCATCGGTGGCTACCATCGCCAGAGTGTCAGGCTTCAAAATCAGTAAGCCGCCGTTCAATGTGTACCGTGATTCCTCCATGGAGATCGCAAATTTGGTCTTTCCAATCAGGCTTTCGATAATCGCCGAAGGGATTTTGACGAGCACGTGCGGCATCACCGGCAAGGCGGGGAAATTCTCCTTGGCCATACCGACAAGCTTGTATTTCTTCTTGTCGCTGACGATCTCAACCCAATGGTTCTCCAGTAACTTAAATTTGATTTCGCCTTCGGGAAGCAGCCGGACAAGTTCTATCAGCTTCTTGGCAGGAATGGTTCCCGCCCCGTCTTTCTTGATCTTGGCTTCGCAAGATGTGCGGATGCTTAGCTCGAGATCTGTCGCCGTTATCGTCAGACGGTCCCCTTTAGCCTCGACAAGTAAGTTTGACAGTATCGGAATGGTCGTCTTGCGCTCCACAACGCCTTGCGTGGTGGAGAGTTCATTCAATAGCGCTGATTTTGTAACACTGAATTCCATCGCTTGATATTCCTCACGTGCCGTCCCTGGTGCAGTCATTGCGCTCGCCTTTTACCGCTGCGGTACTGTACTCGTTTTTTCAGAAAGTATAAAGTCCGTCAGCCTTCCCAGTACTGTGGAAATGCGCCCCACTGGCAGATCTCACGCTTTTCGCTCAATGTATCGCCGCAAGAGATTTATTCACAATCATCAGTTCTATAACAAGAATTCTTATAATTTAATAACCTATAAAGCTTGTTGTGACGATGAGTGCTGTGGAAACGTGGAAAGCTTCGTAAAGCGATGACCCTTCAAGTCTTCGCCACTGCGTTCTTTCCGCGTCTTTTGTGGGAACCTCGGAAATCTTCTCTCCCTTTCAGTCTTAAGACGTATTTCGCTCGAACCGTACACAGTCATCCACTTGAAATCCGCTACTTTTTCAAGCTTTCTCCACAACGCATCCGTAGGCATTCGCAGAAAGACCTCGGCATGGCCAGGAACTTCGCGCAGCGCAATAATCTTGAGCTCATTCGAAACGCAGGCTGGGGGTAGGCGGCCTGCCTTTCGAAACAGTCTGAGAGGGAAAAACTGTAGCAACAACCTACTGCAGCGCGTCCATCAGGCGCGTGATCGTACGGTTCAGTTCTTTGTCGGTTCGCCGCAACTGCTCAATCTTGTTGATCGAATGTAGCACCGTAGTATGGTGCTTGCCACCGAATTGGCGCCCGATCTCCGGGAGCGAAGCGGTAGTGAGCTGTTTGACGATATACATCGCCACTTGGCGCGGATAAGCGATCGCCCGCGTGTTGCTGCGGACTTTTAGGTCCTGCTCGCGCAGATTGAAGTGCTCGCTCACGCGCTTCTGGATCAGGTCGATGGTAACGCGTTTTTCCTGCGAAGCGATGATGTTCCGCAGCACCTGCTGCGCCGTGGCGAGCGAAATCACTGCACCCGTCAGCGAGGCATAAGCCATCAGCCGCGTCAATGCGCCTTCCAACTCGCGCACGTTGGACTTGATGGCCCGCGCGATGTACTCGGCCACGTCGTCCGGCAGGTGGAAACGCTCGTTCTCCGCTTTTTTCTGCAGAATCGCAATCTTGGTTTCCAGGTCCGGCGGCTGGATGTCTGCGATCAATCCCCATTCGAACCGCGACC